>JGI20214J51088_10003532_pt1 | contig 10293 bp, 8 predicted proteins | sample WetSurMetagenome_FD_51088 | JGI IMG/M metagenome (IMG submission 51088) | reverse complement strand
CCTGAACACATGGTTAACGGTCTTCACTTGCTCGGTCTTAACTTTGTAAATGCCGGTACGGATGATCATCAGAAATATATCGAAATAACAGCTACAATGCTTACATTCGGGATGGGTGCTTCAACCCAGGCTCTTTTTGCGCGTGTGGGTGGCGGGATCTTTACAAAAGCTGCTGATGTCGGTGCTGACCTGGTTGGCAAAGTTGAGGCTGGTATTCCTGAAGATGACCCGCGTAATCCTGCAACAATTGCTGATAACGTTGGTGACAATGTTGGTGATGTTGCTGGTATGGGTGCTGACCTTTATGAATCTTATGCTGGTTCTATACTTGCTACTGCCGCTCTTGGTGCAGCACTTCCGGTTATGGCTAAGGGTGATCAGCTCACCGCCATTATTGCCCCTATGATGGTTTCAGCTATCGGGATATTGCTTTCAATAGCAGGCGTTTATATGGTAAGAACAAAAGAATCTGCAACCCCCAAGGCACTTCTTAATGCACTTCTTCTCGGGACAGGTGGCAGTTCTGCACTTATACTTGTAGTACTTGCAGTTATGGCTGCGATAAACTGGATTACGTGGGGTGTGTTCGGTGCTGCAGTATCAGGCCTTGTTGCCGGTGTAATAATCGGCCAGTCTACTGAATACTATACATCTGATGCAAATAAGCCGACTCAGGGTATTGCCAGGCAGTCTCAACAGGGTCCTGCTACCGTAATAATTGAAGGTATGGCTGTTGGAATGTCTTCAACATGGATCCCCGTAATTACAATTGCTGCAGGGATTATCGCTGCTTATGGTTTTGCAGGTGGCTTCCATAACTTTGCAATGGGTGTTTATGGTATAGGTTTTGCTGCGGTTGGGATGCTTTCGACACTCGGTGTAACGCTTGCAACTGATGCTTTCGGTCCTATTGCAGATAATGCAGGGGGAAATGCTGAAATGTCGGAACTTCCTAAGGAAGTAAGGGAAAGAACCGATGCTCTCGACGGACTTGGCAACACAACAGCTGCCACCGGGAAAGGCTTTGCAATAGGTTCGGCCGCCCTTACGGCTCTCGCTCTTATGGCCGCTTATATGGAAGAGATAAAAATGTGGTTGATTAAAACAGCTGATAAGGCTCCTGAAGGATTCAAACAGATCGGAGATACATTATTTTATCACAACAGTGTCCCCACAAATCTTGCAGAGGGACAGGTTGCAGTTAATTTAAGTACTTCAACTATCAGGGATTTCGTTGCAGCTTATGATCTTTCTGTTTTCAATCCGGTTCTTCTCGGAGGGATTTTTATCGGAGCCATGATGGCTTTTCTTTTCAGCTCAATGAGTATGAAAGCTGTCGGCCGTGCAGCAGGCAAAATGGTTGATGAGGTTCGTCGTCAGTTCCGTGAAATCCCCGGGATCATGGAAGGTACAGGAAAACCGGAATATGCAAAATGCGTCGAGATATCCACAAAAGGAGCACAAAGCGAAATGCTGGTTCCGGCACTGATGGCCATAGCTGTTCCTACAGTTGTTGGTGTTGTTCTTGGAGTCCCGGGAGTTATCGGACTTCTCGCAGGAGGTATGAGTGCAGGTTTTGTGCTTGCAAGTATGCTTAACAATTCCGGCGGAGCATGGGATAACGCAAAGAAATATGTTGAAAGAGGCAATTATGGCGGAAAGAAAAGCGAGTGCCATAAAGCTACAGTAGTTGGTGACACTGTAGGGGATCCTTTCAAGGATACTTCAGGTCCGGCTCTTAATATACTTATTAAGCTGATGTCGATGGTNTCAGTGGTTCTTGCAGGATTAACTGTAGCATTCAGTATATTCTAGGATCAGGATATTTTAAGCATAAAAAAAGCTGCCTTCGATAAAGGCAGCTTTTTTATNTGCAATTTTATCTATGNGTTTTTAAAAGCCTTCTTTCCTGCAAATTTTGCGTATTTGCCCAGCTCATTTTCAATGCGCATCAACTGATTGAATTTTTCGATCCTTTCTCCCCTGCAACCGCTGCCTGTTTTAAGGTGTCCTGCATTTACAGCAACAGTAAGGTCGGCAATGAAACTGTCAGGTGTCTCCCCGCTGCGGTGTGAAACGAAAGCATTGTAATTATTCCTGTAAGCCAGCTCAATCGTCTCGAGTGTTTCGGTAACGCTGCCGATCTGGTTAAGCTTAATAAGAACCGAGTTTGCAACTCCTTTGGCTATGCCCTCTGCAAGTATTGACTTATTGGTGCAAAAAAGGTCATCTCCTACTATTTCGATCTTCTTACCCAGAGTGTCTGTCATTTTTTTCCATCCTGTCCAGTCGTTTTCTGCAAGCCCGTCCTCAATAAGTACTATCGGATATTGGTTTACCCAGCTCTCCCACAGTTTAATAAGATCATCGCTTGAGATCAGTTTTCCCGTGCTTTTGAAGAGCTTGTATTTTCCGTCTTCCCACATTTCGCTTGCAGCAGGATCGAGACAAATGCTTACATCGGTTCCGGGTTTATATCCCGCTTTGTCAATAGCTTCAAGTATTACCTCAACAGCTTCGTCATTCGATTTCAGATCAGGNGCAAAGCCGCCTTCATCACCTACACCTGTACTGTATCCCTTCTTCTTTAGAACTGATTTCAGGGTATGAAATACTTCAATACCCATCCTGATTGATTCGGTGAAAGTTTTTGCTGAATGAGGTGCAATCATGAATTCCTGGAAATCAACATTATTGTCGGCATGTTTTCCGCCGTTAATTATATTCAGACAGGGAACAGGAAGCAGGTGTGCATTGGCTCCTCCAAGATATTGATATAGCGGCAGGCCGGCACTTTCAGCTTCAGCCCGTGCATAAGCCATTGAAACAGACAGAATAGCATTTGCCCCCAGTTNTGATTTGTTGGGAGTTCCATCCAACTCTATCATAAAGTAATCAAGTTCGCGCTGATTATTGAATTCTTTTCCGGTTATCTCNTTTGCAATAATTTTGTTCACATTCTCAACTGCTTTCAGAACACCTTTCCCTCCATAACGTTTTTTATCTTCGTCACGTAATTCACATGCTTCACGTTCCCCTGTTGAAGCGCCGCTGGGCACCATTGCTTTTGCTTTTGTTCCGTCTTCGAGGATTATATTTGCCTCTACTGTCGGATTACCTCTTGAATCAAGAATTTCCAATGCTGATACACTAATGATTTCCATAGTTTTTCTGTTAATTAAAAAATTATTTTTTCGATAATTGTTATTAGTTCATTGATATTAATAAAATATTCTTTTCAGTTTCAGTTTTGTCTGCTAATTTACATATTTGTTTAAGAGGTTTATTATTTATTTCAAAATCATCGCCAGATCTGATACCCTTATAACGTAAGTTCAGACCCCTGGTCATCGGACCAGGATATAAAAGATTTATCNGGCATAACGACTGAAAAGTATATCCATACGGGTTCCTTCATTCACTTTGCTTTTAATTTCCACAACAGCCTTGTGAAGTTCAAATATCTTTTTAACCAAAGCTAGCCCTATGCCAAAACCACCAATGAATTTTGCATTTGTGGCCCTGGAAAAAGGTCTGTAAATAGTCTCAAGTTCTTCGGAAGGTATTCCTATGCCATTATCCTTAATAATGACGGTTATATAATTGTCAGTAATTACAAACTCCACAATTACATCGTCGTTCGAAAACTTGCATGCATTGTCAAGGATATTCTTGAAGGCAATTCCAAGTAATCCTTCATTACCATTTATCACCAGGTCATTCTCACTTTCGGGATATATTATTTTTGGTACAATTTTACGTCCCTCATACTTCATTTTTACCTGGTAAATAGTATTAAAAACAATCTCATCAATTCGTACTTCCGAAAAGACAATAGTCTTGTCCCTGTTTATTTGTGCTAATTCGAGTAAATTAATAAGGAGTGAATTTAACTTTTTAAGATCGGTATTAATTCCTGATATTAGTCTTAAATAGTCTTCCTTACTCTTCTCATGACTGAGGATATAATCGCTTTCACCGATCATCACCGTGAGTGGTGTCCGCAATTCATGTGACGCGTTTGAAACGAAGTCCTCCTGGTTCCTGAAAGCAATCTCGAGATCCGACAACATCTCGTTGAATGTTATTGCCAGTTGTGCTATCTCATCTTTTTTATCTCCTTCATCAAGGCGGTGGCTTAGCTTCAGGGAATTTATTTCCTTGACATTTTTTATAATCTGTGAGATCGGCTGGATAGCCTTCCTGGCAAAAAAATAGGAAAACAGCACCGAGAGCCAGATACTGAAAAGAATGCTCCAGAAGAGGATTTTACGGAGTCCAGACAGGTTTTCGATACGCGATTTATCGAAGGCCATGGCGTACACATAATAGGTGTGGCTATCATAAAAATGTTTATAGCAGACTCCTTCTTTTTCTGAAATTGAAAAATAGTTTAAGTCACCATGCGCATTTGTTACCAGAGTTGTGTTATCTGACAGATATTCAATGTTGTTACCATAAATAAGGTTAAAAGCTGAATCGGTCAGCACCAGTTCTTCTCTTTCCCAGGAAATTGTAGATTGCTGGATTTTTTTTAATAATGATGAGTCAACTTCAGCAACGTTTATTAAAAGAGTTGCAGTATTTTTTGCAGTATCCAGGAGATTTTGCCTGAATTTTGCAAGCTGGCTTGTATATGAAAAATAGTAAACAAGCAATGAGAAAAACAATAATATTCCGGCTACAATAAGGGTGAATTGAATCGCTAATCTGATTTTTATATTCATCGCCTAAATTTCTTTTTCACTACAATAGAAGCCAAATCCAAACTTTGTATGGATCAGTTTTGGTTTAAAATCCTTATCAATTTTTTTCCTAAGGTAATTTACATAGACATCAATAATATTTGTATTTGGGTCAAAATCAATTCCCCACACCTTTTCAATAATTAACTCCCTGGTGAGCAATTTGTCTTTGTTCTTCAGAAAGGTCTCCAGCAATAAGGATTCTTTGGCAGTGAGCTCTATCTTTTTATTTGAACGTGTAACGGTCTTAGTATTTAAATCCATTTCAAGATCGGCAATTCCAATCTTATCGGTTGTTTCTAGATTTGCGTCTGAACGTCTTAGGAAAACATTTATACGCGCGAGCAATTCCCTGAAATCAAATGGTTTAACAATATAATCATCTGCCCCTGCATCAAAACCGGTTAACTTATTATCGGGCATACCGAAAGCTGTGAGCATAATTATCGGGATGTTGCTGTTGGTCTTTCTGATCTCCTTACATAAATCATAGCCATTTATCAGTGGCAGATTTATATCCAGAATAATTAGGTTATACTTGTTTTTCTCAACTAACTGTTTCCCGGTATACCCGTCATATGCAATTTTTGCATTGAATCCCGATTCCTCAAGTTGCATTTTTAATATGTCAGCTAGTCTTTGTTCATCCTCGACAATCAGAATATTAATGTTCTCCATTTTTGCTGTTACTTTTATGCAAATTTACTTTAATAAAGACAAATAACTTGTATTTAATAAGTTTCTAATCAATATCTAATCAATTCTTAATCAACAATAAAGGATTTCATTCATATTTTCGCAAATTTGTATTAGGTAACCGTAATTTTTAATGGAAATATTTCAAAAACCGAAATACACGGTACCATTATGAGTAATTTATTTCTTTACATTCTGGGCTTTGCCACATGTGCTGGTATAATAATTTACAGCGGAACCAAACTTTCATTCTATGGCCATAAAATTGCCGACCTTACCGGAATGGGTAAGGCATGGGTAGGCCTGATCTTAATGGCATCAGTTACTTCTTTGCCGGAATTGATAACCGGAATCAGTTCAGTGGTCATCATAAAAGAGCCTGATTTTGCTGCAGGTGATATTTTTGGAAGTTGTATTTTTAACCTGCTCATCCTTACAATATTGGATGCCAGGCTAAAACAATCTCTTTTTTCTGTTGTCAAATCGGACCATATCGTTGGAGCCATATTTGGAATTATTTTATTGACTGTAGCCGGGATAGCTCTTTCTCAGTCTCATGTTATCCCGTCAGTATTATGGATAAGCAGTTCTTCATTTGCCTTATTTGGAGTTTATTTAATAGCTGTCCGATCTATTTATAAATATGAATTTGCTGCTTTCGATGAATCTCAACCTCACACAAAATTGCAATCTCCTTCACGTTCTGCAGAGCTTAAGAAAACAATTACAGGATATGCTATATATGCATTTATCGTAATAGCTGCGGCAGTATTCCTTCCTTATTTTGGTGAACATATTGCATCGTCTACCGGTTTAAGTAATTCTTTTTTCGGCACTCTGTTCTTAGCCGCTTCAACTTCATTACCAGAGCTGGTAGTTTCATTATCTGCGTTAAAGATGGGTTCAGCAGATATGGCTGTTGGAAATTTGTTGGGCAGTAATGTTTTTAATGTGTTCATACTGGGGTTTGATGATATTTTTTACACTGAAGGTTCAATATTCAAAGACATATCGCCTTCTCATTCCATATCTATTTACGTCACTATTATAATGACAGCAGTTGTTGTATTGGGCCTCTTATTTAAAATAAAGAAAAAACAGGCATGGAATCTCAGCATTAATTCTTTTATAATTATTGTTCTATACCTGGCGCTTATGGTATTTTTATTCATAAAAAAATAAGCCGGCAATTTGAACTGGCATTTATTTAATTACCGCAAGCTTATTTAGATCAGCTGATATTTAAGGAGTTTCTAATTAACTTCTAATCAATTTTTAATCAATAAAAAGCAGATTCCTGCAGAGATTTATTACCGAATTACCAATGGCTGAAAATATGAATCAAAGAACCGCAACTTATGTACTGGGAGCAGCTATTGCTATTTTACTGATTGGATTAATTTTAGCAATCGGGTCAAATGTAAAAAACAAGAAAAATCTCGCTTCTGAGAAACTTGCCACTGAAAAATACTTATCTGAAAGGTCTGCAATCGAAAAGGACCTGACAAAACTGAAATCTGATTTCTCTGCATTGCAGGAAAAGAGTGATGCCAATGGCAGATTATTATCAGAATCAGCTTTGAGGCTGGATGAGAACCTGAAAAGAATCAATGCCTTATCGGGTGAGAACAGGTCACTTCGTTCAAATAAAACTGAACTGGCTGATCTGAAAAAGACAAAATCCGAGCTTGAAATGGAATTTTCAAGGCTTAAATCAGAAAATGACAAATTNCTGGCAANGAGCAATGACCTGCAAAATTCCTTAGACCAGCTGGAGGAAGAAAAGAACAGTCTTGCGTCACAATTTGAGAAGNCCAGGTTATACAATGCAGATAATTTCCTTGTCACAGCCACGCGGGGCAAAAAGAATGAGAGGATTGTAGTTTGTGCAACACGGGCAAAAAAGCTGAATATGACATTCGAGGTGCCTCAGAGCCTCACTGAATCTGTAAGTTTTAAAATAACAACTCCTTCAGGTACAACTTTAAACCCTGATGATAAAAGTATTTCGTGGTTTTTCCCGCTGAATTCACGGAATCTTACTGCAAGCTTATCTTCAGTTTCAGGAGAATTTGAACAATCGCGCCAGATAATTTTAAACTATTCTCCNAAAGAAAAACTAGCTAAAGGAGAATATAAAATTCAGATTGTCAGCAATGGGAATAATATTGGCAATTGCAGGCTGATGCTGCGATGAACATTCTTCTTCATCTTTATACTTGGTTTCAAATGCCCGTAATTTGACGGGCATTTGTTTATTCATCTCTCATGANAAGATATACAACGAAATGAAATGAAAATGAAAAACTATTTTATTACATCTGTGGTAATTTTGCTTTTGCTGAACGGATGTGCTCCGGTTTATAAATGCGGAGAAACAAAGCCTAAGAATGTGCCAATCACATGGAGTAAGAACATGAATAATGTCGTCAGGGAAAGAGATGTGCTATGCCTTATCAATGAATCGAAGGAAAAAGAAAATGCCGGATAAAGAATAATATATCTGACCTGACAAATGCGAACAAAGACCTTACTGAAAAGGTTAATACTTTAACAGGCAAAAACAATGAATTACAAGAAAAGTACAGTAGTTTAATCGGTGAGAACCTGTCACAAACCGACCAGTTTAACAAAGCCCTGAGAGCAAAATCTGACGAATTATACACAAAAGAAAAACTACTTTCGGAAAGAGAAAAAGCACTGGAGGAAATGCAGCTGATTATTGCAAGGCAGGATTCCATCACAAAAAGGCTGAACAGCATATTGCGAAATGCGTTGCTTGGATTTAATTCGGATGAGTTGTCGGTGGAAATTAAAAATGGGAAAGTCTATGTTTCCCTGTCTGACAGACTCCTATTCAAGTCGGGTAGTTCGGCTGTTGAAGAAAAAGGGAAGGAAGCCTTAAAGCTTTTAGCAGAAGTCCTTAATAATAACCCAGATATTGAAATTCTCGTAGAGGGGCATACAGATAATGTGCCAATAAAAACATCGGTTTATAAAGACAATTGGGATTTAAGTGTTGCCAGAGCAACCTCAATAGTCAGAATTTTGGCAGTTGATTATAAAATACCACCGACCCGAATGACAGCATCAGGTAAAGGAGAATATTTTCCTAAATCGGGGAATGATACTGNTGAGGGAAGGGCTAAAAATAGAAGGACAGAAATAATCCTTTCTCCTAAGCTGGATGAGTTAATGCAATTTTTGAAAGAATGATGGTTGGAAAGATTTAAGTAAGAATCTCCNTATGGCGANCAAGATATTTCCGGTTCTTACCAGCATTGTATTGATGTTTCTTTGCAGCTCCTTTATCAGGAGGGATACTGACAATAGCAAAGTACCCCTGTTGAATTCAGGGACTGAAAAAGCCATAAGGATTACGGGTTCAAATATGAGGCATAATCAATAAATTATAACATTTATTTGTCTGAATCAGGTGGTAAATGGAATGACCCGGAAGGATTTCAGGGAATCTTAAAAAAGCTTGAAATATCGAAGCCGGGAGACAGGATACAGATTCTTGTACATCCTGACTGGTGGCGGAAGAAATAACCCGGTGTCCTTACTAGGTTCTCCCTTTATCTGATTCTAAGAAGATTCTAATAACCTTCTAATAATATTTTAATAGAGCATAAAGCTACCATATGTAACTTTGCAAATGTCAGATCAAAATAGCTGGTTTGGTTATGAAACTGCCAAAACTATCAAACGGATTTAAGATTTTCCTTTTCTGGTTTGCAATATTTGCAGTACTGGCAATTCTTAAAATATTCTTTTTCCCCGGATAGTAAAAGCAGACAGATTTGTTTAATCTTTTTTACTTAATACTTTGTTTCTTCAGAAAAGCAGTTGCCGCATGATATTACAGGACAACTGCTTTTTTATGCACCAGATAATTTTAATATTAACACCCGAAAAGAATTTCCATATACCGTAAAAACCGGATAACATTAATATAGCAACTTATAAATGAGACCAATAGCTGGAATAATAGTCTTTATGACTATCGTAATAATTGCCGTAATCATGGTAATTAATGAATTGATTAAAAACCGTAAACACAATTTAAAATGATGTAGGAAATAAGAATACCATCAAATCATTGATTTTTCCTAATCCTTTTCCCTTTTAAGATCTGAATTTTACCGTATATTCATTTATTTAATACTTTTAGGCTCACCTTTAACAGTATTGAAAATGGATCTTCCCCAGCTCTCAGATATCCGGTCGGCACATCAAAGGATCAATCAGTTTATACATCGTACACCGATTCTTACCTCCAGGCAACTGAACGGTATATTCAGCTGTGAACTTTATTTCAAATGTGAAAACTTCCAGAAGGTAGGTGCATTCAAGTTCAGGGGAGCGACCAATGCCGTTCTATCCCTTAATGAAGATCAGAAGAAACATGGTGTTGTAACACATTCATCAGGAAATCATGCTGCTGCTCTCGCTCACGCCGCTAAAATGAACGGTATAAATGCCTATATTGTGATGCCCGAAAATGCTCCTTCGGTTAAGAAGGATGCAGTTGCAGGATACGGGGCATCAATCACCTTCTGCAAACCTACTCTTCAGTCACGTGAGGAAACCTGCAGGGCAATAATGGANAAGGAGGGGGCCACNCTTGTTCATCCCTATGATAATTTTAATGTCATTTGCGGTCAGGGTACAGCCTCCCTTGAGCTTATAGAAGAGATTGGCGATCCGGATGTTGTTATTGCACCAATAGGCGGAGGCGGNCTGATGAGCGGTACTTCAACATGTGCAAAGGGAATTAACGGCAGAATAAAAGTAATCGGTGCCGAACCTCTGAATGCAAATGACGCATGGAAATCCTTTAAAACAGGGA
>JGI20214J51088_10003530_pt1 | contig 10295 bp, 11 predicted proteins | sample WetSurMetagenome_FD_51088 | JGI IMG/M metagenome (IMG submission 51088) | reverse complement strand
GTAAAACTCATTGTCGCTTTCGCCATCATCACCATGCGCCTGGAAATGTTCGCAGCCAAGAACCCGCTGATCCCTTCTTTCTGGGATGCCGTGGGCATGGGCCTCGGATTTCTTTTCGGCATGGTGACGCTCGGAGCCATTCGAGAAATCCTCGGGTCAGGGACTTTTCTCGGTTTTGATCTCGTGGGAGACAAACCACTTCTTTTCTTTATTCTCCCTGCGGCAGGGTTTTTCGTTGTCGGGTTCATGATGGCTATTTACAATTACATGGACCTTGTCTTCAAGAGGATGAAAGAGAAAAAAGGATAGGGATGAAGAAGGTTCAAAGACAGCGCGTCTTGTTGGGATGGATCCTCCTGATCGGAATTTTCCTTTTGGCCGGGTGCGACTCTGAACACCGTTTTGTGAAAGGGACGGCCTTCAAGGGGACCAATCAGATCGTGATCACTTTTGCAGGGCCTGTGGATGAAACGTGGGCCAAGAAAATGGATCACTATGCGGTCTACGAGAAGCAAGACCCGGACATCGTCCTGGGCCTTGCCGGAGTGGCCCTGAGCCAGGACAAGACCGCGGTCACTCTCACGTTCCAGGAGACCCTCAACCAGGATCAACCCCATGTTCTGTCCGTCAAAGACATCCTGAGCGAAGGAAAATCGCAAGGCACCGCCCTTCTGACCGTCAAGAAAGTCTACCTCGGATACCTTCTGTCGGTCCTTCTGGGGGCCATGATCATCAAGAACTTCGTGTTTACAAAATACCTGGGCCTGTGCGTCTTCTTCGGCACCTCCCAGAAGAAATCCACGGCCGTGGGCATGGGCGTGACCTTCACGCTCGTGATGGTAGCCAGCGCCATGATGTCCTGGTTCATGTACCAGTTCGTCCTCAAGCCCTTCAGGCTGGACTTTCTGCAGATCGTGGTTTTCATCGGTCTTGTTTCTCTTTCCGTACAGGCGGTGGACACGATCCTTAGGAAAGTGAACCCNGCCCTGTTCAAGGCCTTCGGCGTGTACCTTGTGCTGGTGATTGCCAATTGCATCATTCTCGCTGTCCCCCTGATCCTCGCAAACAACGAATACAATGCCCTTGAAAGCCTGATGCTGGCCGTCGGTGCAGGAGGAGGGTTCCTCGTTGCGCTTTTCCTGATGTCCTCTGTGCGTGAAAGGCTGGAAGTGGCCAATGTGCCGCCCACCTACCGGGGGCTTCCCATCGCGTTTATTACCGCGGGCCTGTTCGCTCTGGCCTTCTTAGGTTTCTCCGGAATGTCTCTGTTTTAAGAGGTGTGTGTTTCCATGGATCCAGTTCTCGTGAAATCAGCTCTCATTGCGCTTGCCGTGCTTGGNTGCATCGGCCTGCTCTTCGGCATTGGCTTGGCCCTTGCCGCGCAGAAATTCGCCGTCAAAGCCAATCCCAAAGTCGAGGAAGTCCTGGAAGTCCTTGCAGGAGCCCAGTGAGGCGGATGCGGCTACGCCGGGTGCGAAGCCTATGCCGAAGCGGTCGTGAATGATCCAGAAGTCAAGCCCAGCCTCTGTTTCCCTGGCAAGTCCGAAGTGGCCAAAGAAGTGGCTGAGATCACGGGAAAGAAAATGGCCGCCATCGAAGACGTGATCGCAGGGGTGCGGTGCTCCAGACCGGAGGGCAAGGTCCCCAAGAAATACGCTTACATCGGTTACCGGACCTGCACCGGAGCCAATCTGGCTTTTGGCGGGCCCCAGGAGTGCCAGTACGCTTGCGTGGGCTTTGGAGACTGCGCAAACGCCTGCCCTTTTGACGCCATCGAGATGGTCGATGANTACCCTGTCGTTGACCCCGTGGCCTGTGTGGGCTGCGGAACCTGCGTACGCACCTGCCCGAAGAAAATCATCGAGCTTCTCCCTCGGGGAGCAAGGGTCTGGGTGCCTTGCAGCACCAAGGATTCCGGTAAGAGGGTCAAGGANATCTGTCAGGCCGGATGCATCTCCTGCAAGATGTGCGTCAAAGTTTGCCCGGCCAAGGCCGTGCGCATGGAAGACAACGTGGTGGCCATTGACCACAAAGCCTGCATCGCCTTTGGGCCGGATTGCAAGGAAGTATGTGTCGAGAAGTGCCCGAGGAAGATTTTCCGCTACTACCGGCCTGCTGCGAAACAGGCTCAGGCTGCAGTCGGATCTTAGAATATTTTCTTGCTACCCCCTGCAAGGGATGGTAGCGTACCTCGTTATTTTTCACGTGTGGAGGCATGAAATGAAAGAAGCCGATCATCTCAAGAAGGCTATGGACCGCCGGTCTTTCCTGAAACTCTCCGGCTTGCTCGGGCTGGGCATGGCTTCGGCTGCCGCCCTTCCGGGCTCAGCAGAAGCGGTCTCCTTCAACAGCAAAATGATGAAGGTTTCGAAGACCCGGCTCGCCATGGGAAGTTTCGTTTCCATGACTCTCCTTCATCCTTCCAAAGACCAGGCCGAAGAGGCCATGGATTTGGCCTTCAGCGAAATCGACCGACTCTCCGGCCTTCTCAGCCGTTATGATCACGCATCCGCGGTCTATGATCTCAACACCCACGGCCATCTTACAGGCCTTCCCCCTGAGGTTGCCCAAGTTGTTGCGGGTTCTCTACACTACCACAAGCTCACGGCTGGCTATTTTGACATCACCGTGAAGCCGGTGGTGGATCTCTTTCAACAAAAACTCGGCGTTGAGAAAAAAGTTTACCCCACGGAGGCGGAAATCAAAGAGCTTCTCGGGCTGGTCGACGCCCGAAACATTGAGTTCAAGTACAAATCCGTGTCGTTCAAGATCGAAGGCATGGGGATCACCCTGGACGGGATTGCCGTGGGCTATATCGTGGACCGCGTGTCCGAGCTTCTCCTCTCCCGTGGCATCAGGAACCATCTCATCAACGCCAGCGGCGATATCCGGACCAGCGGCTCCAAGGAAGACGGAAAACCGTGGGCCGTGGCGATTCAGGATCCGTGGAAACGCAAGACCTACCCGGATGTGGTTCACATGGGCGACGGAGCCATCTCCACATCCGGCAACTACGAGATCTATTACGACCAGGAGAAAATGTTCCACCACATCGTGAATCCGAACACAGGACATTCTCCGACTGATGTGACGAGCGGAACGATCATCGCCAACACCACCATGGAAGCGGACGCNCTGGCGACCGCCTTGTGCGTCATGCCTCCCNCNCAGGGCACGGAGTTTGTGAACGGTCTTGCCGCCTGCGAATCCCTGGTCATTGGGAAGGATGGGGCATTGTGGAAATCAAAGGGGTGGAAGAGCGCGGCCATATGAGGCGCTCCATCTCCTGAAGCAGGCCTGAAAAGGTCTTGGAGTTGAGAGCGGAAATCGGAACACCCTTCAAGCTTTTAGACAAACCGGCCGTCTGGACAGNGTCCAGGCGGTCGGTTTTATTTAGGACGAGGAGCACGGGAATCCCGTCCAGCCCTAGCTTCCNCAGAATCTCTTCAACGGTTTTGATCTGGTCTTCCATGCGCGGGCTGCTCGCATCCACCACGTGAAGGAGAAGATCAGCATCNTGGAGTTCCTCCAAGGTGGCTGCAAAGGCTTCCAGGAGATCTTCGGGCAGGTCCCGGATGAAGCCCACCGTATCGGTAATGATCACATCCCTTTCCCGTGGGAATCGGAGCCTTCGACTGCTCGGGTCCAGGGTGGCAAACAGCCGGTCTTCCACCGGCACATGGCTGCGGGTCAGGCTGTTGAGCAGGGTGGATTTTCCTGCGTTGGTGTAGCCCACGATGGAGATCACCGGCAGCCCTCTCGCGTTGCGCAGCCGGCGTCGGTCCTCCCTCTGCTGTCGGATCTGTTCGAGCTCCCGGTTCAACCGGGTGATCCGCTCCCGCACACGCCTGCGGTTGATCTCCAGCTTTGTCTCTCCAGGGCCTCTTCCTCCAATGCCTCCTGTTAGACGGGACATAGCCGTGTTCTTCGTGGCAAGCCTCGGAAGAAGGTACTTGAGCTGGGCCAGTTCCACCTGGATTTTCCCTTCCCGTGTGACCGCTCTCCGGGCAAAGATGTCCAGAATGAGCTGGCTGCGGTCGATGATCTTGAGCTCCGTGGCATCTGTGAGGCTCCGCACCTGCGCCGGGGTGAGTTCGTGATCGAAAATGAGAAGCGTCGATCCGGTTTGAAGACACCTTAACACCAGCTCACTCAGTTTGCCCTTCCCGATCAGGAACCGGGAGTCCGCCTGTTTGAGCCGCTGAACCACCGCGTCCACAATCTCCACGCCGCTCGACACGGCCAGGTCGTGAAGTTCCTCCATCGACTCCTTGATCTGCCACACAGGGCCTGAACTCACTCCCACCAGGACGGCCCTTTCCTTTTGCTTCAGCGTCAGTGCTTCCCGGCTCCGGCTGAGTTCGTCTTCCAGAGAGTCAATAAGCTCCTGAAAGTCGATGTGGAGCTGGCCCACATCGGGAACCTTCTGAATGCTCCACTTTTCTCCCCGGCTGTTCTCGGGAAGGATGTGGGCGTAGGCAATGGGCCCTGGTGAGCCTTCCTCTCCCACCTCAATGCTCACCATAAGGTCAAGACCCAGGAGAACGAGATCCGTGAGATCTTCCCTGGACAGGGGCTCGCCGTGGATGTGGGTGTGGAGGCACCTCAAACCCTTGAGCCTGCCCAGGCCGAGCCTGAACCTGCCTAGATCCGGGATGAGGATGTTCTTGTCGTCTCCGACGATGACGGAAACCACCTCTCCTTTTCGGCTCACCAGAAGGGCAACCTGTCTTTGGATCTCGAAAGAAATGGAGCAAAGCTGGCGGGTCAGTTCATGGGTGATGATTTCGTGACCGGACACACGGCGACGGTAAAGGTTCTGGAGAAACTTCATATGGCTGGCTTTTAAGCCGCCTGTTTTGCCGTAAACCCTATCGATATCTCAAACCTCAGCATAAGAAGGTACACGGCCCACGGGGCACGGTACAGGGTGCAAGAGACACGGGTTCACGTTTCATAGGGTTTGTGCGATTTTCCGTGTCCCGTGGGCCGTTCACAAATGTTCGCTAATGGAAACGAGGCAATTCACACACCGAGGTCCTTTAAGAGGTACCATACTCCTCCTCGGCATAGTCCCTGAACCGGGTCAATTCCTTCTGGAAGGTCATTTTGAAAAACCCGGTCGGTCCGTTTCTCTGCTTGGCGATGATGATTTCCGCCAGGTTCCGGCTCTCCTCCGAATCAGGATGATAGAGCTCATCGCGGTAAATGAAGGCGATCACGTCGGCATCCTGCTCGATGGCGCCGCTTTCGCGAAGATCGGCAAGCTGCGGTCTCTTGTTCGGCCTGTCCTCCACTTTCCTGTTCAACTGGGACAGAGCCATGACCGGCACATTCAAATCCTTGGCAAGCGCTTTCAGCGAACGAGAGATCTCCGATATCTCCATCTGGCGCGATTCGACGTTCCTTCTCCCCTGCATGAGCTGGAGATAGTCGATGATCACGAGGGCCAGCTCGCGCTTCTTCATGAGCCGCCGGCACTTGGCCTTCATGTCGAGGACAGTCAAATTGGACGTGTCGTCAATGAACATAGGAAGTTCCGAGAGCTGATTGGCCGACTCCGTCAACTTGTGCCAGTCCGAGTCCCTCAGAAACCCCGTCCTCAGCTTGGTCGCGTCGATGCCCGAGTGAAAGCCCAGGAGTCTCATGCCGAGCTGCATTTTGGCCATTTCCAGGGAAAACACCACCACTCCCTTCCGGGTCTCGGTTGCCGCGTTGTACCCGATGTTGAGAGCCAGGGCTGTTTTTCCCGTGCTCGGCCTGCCCGCAAGGATGATGAGATCCGAGGGCTGCAAGCCGGCGGTGTAACGGTCCAGGTCTCTGAAGCCCGTGGGCACCCCGGTGACAAAGCCCTCGTGCTCCGCCACGCTCTCGAGCTTCTTGAAACTCCCCTTGATCACCTCCTCCAGGCTGGAGAAGGTCTCCCCGATCTTGTCTTCCGCAATGTCGAAGATCGACTGCTCCGCCATCTCCAACAGTTCTTCCGTGGGCTCCCAGCTCTGAAAGCAGGCCTCGGAGATGACCGAGCACTGGCTGATCAGTTTTCTTCGGACCGAAAGATCCCGGACGATTTGGGCGTGAAAGAGTATTCCGGCGGACGTGGAGACTGCATCGGCAAGGGAAGCAAGGTAGTCCATGCCACCCGCTTTTTCCAGGAGCCCTTTTCCTCTCAGGAACTGGGGAAGGGTGATGAGGTCGATGGGCTCATTGTTGTTGTAAAGCTCAACCATCCCTTCGAAAAGGCAGGCATGCCCTTCCCGATAGAAGTCTTCCGGCGACAGGACGTCCACAATCTGGTTGAGGGCGTCATTGTTGATCAAAACCCCTGCCAGGATCGTCTGTTCNGCCTCCACGTTCTGGGGAGGAACTTTAAGGGGAGCAGGAGCCCCCTTTTCTTTAGCCTGCTGAGGCATGCCCGACCTCACCCCTTTGCCTTCCGACGGAGCCGGATATCCGATTGAGCCCTTCCCGCTGCTGGCTNTTGGTGTTACNCTTCAGGGACAACGTTAACCTTGATGGAAGCNGTCACATCCGGATGAAGCTTCACGGCCACGGCGAACTCCCCAAGGCTCTTGATGGGTTTGTCCAGGATAATCCTTCTTCGCTCCACCGTGATTCCCTGTTTCTCAAGCTGATCTGCAATATCCATGGTCGTCACCGACCCGTAGAGCTTGTCTTCTTCTCCGACCTTCTGCGCGATGGTCACGGAAACCCCGGAGAGCCTGTCTTTGANTTTCACNGCGTCCTCTTTGGCCTTGATTCTCTTGATCTCAATGTTCTTCCTTTGCGTCTCCGTGAGCTTGATGTTCTTTTCGGTGGCCTCAAGGGCCATCCCACGGGGGATGAGATAGTTTCTCGCGTACCCTTTCGCGACATTGACGATCTCGCCTCCGAGACCCAAGGACTCCATATCCTGCGTCAGAATCACCTTCATGAATCTCTCCTCCCTAACTCCGGTTTAGTAACAGTTCAGCTTTTTGAAATGGATGGCTTAGGCCATGGGACTCTCTTGGTTTCCTCGTTTTCTGTTTTGAGAGAGGCTCCCATGGCCTTTTTCTGTGACTATTTCAAAAAACTAAACTGTTACCCTGTCGTTTTCTGATGAATCCGCCTGAGGTCGAGCCACTGGTCAAACAGCCCGGCCATCGTCACCCCGATCACAAGAACTTGCTGAAGCAGGATGAGCGCATAGACTCCAAACCTCATCCACGGGGGGACTCGGTATTTGTTTAAATAGAACAAGAGAACAGACAGGCCATGAAAAAAATAAATGGCCAGCATGACCACCAGGGCATTGACGGCCACCAATCTTAAAGGAGAAAAGGACAAAAATAAAGAAAAACCGGCAGCGATCAACCCCCAGACCATGAGTTCAGGGCTCTGCCACCGATCGAGCGCTCCGAAATCCGGAACCTCCAGGTTCCTTTTGCGAAACAGGGGTCGGCTCATGATCACGTTCAACCAGACCACAAAAGCGCTCCCCACAACCATGAGCGACGGGTAGATCAGGGCAATCCCTTCCTTCAGGGCCTCGAAATATTCCTGGAATTCGCCGGCCTTTTCCGGATCCGCACCCACTTGGGTGTAGATTCGAGCGGTCGTCTCAAGATTCTCCAGCAAATAGGCGTAGACCATCTCCAGAGGTCCCTGGTTCTTTCTCAGCCCCGCCACGGCCAGCACCAAGAGCCCAATCAGGAGCAGAAAGCACGACCCCATCAGGACAGAGGTGCCGATGGGCACTTTTCTTCTGAAGATTTCCGACAAGATCAAGCCAAGCACGCTGAATTCAAGGCACAGGAAAATGAGCTGGCCCTGCCTCGTGATCGCCGCGATCAGGCCTGCAGCGAGGATACTCATGCAGGTGAGCCTCACCGCTTGAGAGACGCCGAGCTTGGCTGAATAATAGAGAAAGGGCAGAGGGGTGAGCAAGCTGAGGAATGGACCCACAATAGGAATCCAGACAGAGGCATGGAGCAGTGCCAACGCTGTTCCCACACACCCCAGGACATGATGCGCTTTCATCGGTTCTTCGGACAGGCGGTGCCTCTACCCAAAAGGAGAGGTTTTGCCTTCAAGGGTTTTCTCCTGCCCTTATCTCACTTGACGGTAGCCGTCGTGTAGGGCAGAAGGGCAATGTTACGAGCCCTCTTGATGGCCACGGTGATCATCCGCTGATGCTTGGCGCAGTTCCCGGAAATCCGACGAGGGATGATCTTGCCACGCTCTGTTGTGAACAACCTCAGGGTCCTTGGGTCCTTATAGTCAATCACCAGGCTGCTGTCCGCACAGTAGCGGCAAACCTTTCGCCTGTGATAGGGCATTTTGCGTCTGCCTTTATCCATCATGGTCACTCACCTCTTTCTCGGGTTGGGTTCCCTGATCCTGAACTGGGGCTTCGCTCTGGCTGGGCGCTTCCTGTTCCACGACCGGCTCTTTCTTCTTCTCTTTCTCCTTCAGGATCAGTTCTTGGGGATCGACGTCATCGGCAATCTTGACCGTCTGGAACCGGAAAATCCGGTCATCCAGTTTGAGATCCCTCTCCAGGTCGGACGTGACACCCGACGGACCACAGTAATTGATGAGGACAAAGGAACCCTTGTCAAACCTCTTGACCGCGTGGGCGAGCCGCTGGACTCCCCATTCTTCGATTCTGATAAGGATTCCCTTCTGCCTCTCCACCAGGGCGCTGTACTTCTTGAGGACCTCTTTGTAGTCCTCTTCCCCCAGGGTGGGGTTGACGACAAAAATGGTTTCGTAGTTTCTCATTCTTCCCTTCTCCTCTCGGACATTTTCCCCGCTCAGGGGCCAGGTCCCGCTCCATGGTCTGGAAACCGTTTGGGCGGAACAAGGAGACAAAATCTTTAGAACGTTATTTATTAATCCCAAAGGATTTTCTTGTCAAGCGATTTTCGTCATGATAACCAAAACAGCAAAACGGAGCAAAAACATCATGAACTTCGAAAAAGAGCTCTCTGTTGCGCGCCAGGTTGCGCTTGACGCCGGAGCCCTCCTGAAAAACTTCCTCGGCCGCGTCACTCAGATCGCCCATAAGAGTGAAACGGACCTGGTCACCGAGGCGGATCTCCAATCTGAAAAGCTCATCCTCGAATCTTTGGGCCGCCATTTTCCCGAGGACACCTTTCTTACGGAAGAAACAGGACAGCATGGGCACGGTTCAAAGAGAGTGTGGCTCATTGACCCTTTGGACGGCACGATCAATTTCACCCACGAGCTGCCTTTCTTCGCGGTCTCCGTGGCTCTTCAAGTTCAGGCCGAAACCATCCTCGGGGTGGTCTACAGTCCCTGCACCCAGGAGCTCTTCGAAGGCGTAAAAGGTGCCGGGGCCTTTCTGAACCAGAAGCCCATCACCGTGTCCAAGGCCACCAAACTCATCGATTCCCTTTTGGCAACCGGTTTTCCTTACACCGTGCGTCAAAACCCCGGTGACGTCATGAAGCGCTTCGGCAACCTGGCCGTTCGCGGCCAGGCCATACGGCGAATGGGCTCCGCAGCCCTGGACCTGTGTTATGTTGCAGCCGGCCGATTTGCCGGGTTTTGGGAACAGGATCTCAAGCCCTGGGACACGGCAGCCGGTGCGCTCCTCGTGGAAGAAGCGGGAGGGCGGGTCACCGACTTCGAAGGAAACCCTTTCAACCCTTTTCTCAAGGCCGTGGTGGCAAGCAATTCCCTCATCCATGACGACCTGCTGGCGGCGCTGCGCCTTTAACGCCGCTGACTGTGAAGCGGCTTCGAGTCAATTGAGCGCGGGGCACCCAGGAGGTACTCTCTTACAAGCCGCAACATCTCTCTTTCCCTCCGTATGCGCCCCAATATCCTGCCAGGGACTCCGTGAAGACATCCAGTTTCTTGCCTCGTAGCAAAGTTGCTCCTCTGGGGCTCCTTCGGGGCTGGAGTTTTCCGGCTCCATCCCCGTCAACCGGACCTGAGTAAACCCTGGTTGCGGCTCTCCAGAGACCACCTCCAGGGCATCCCGCGCTCATCAAGCTTTCTTGCCCTTGCCCGCTCCGAGACCCTGAAAGCCGTTTCGGAAACGGGCTTGGCGAGGGGTTCTGGGGGGTAGTCTCTGGAAAGCCGCAACCAGATCTTCGTGGAACTGCTCAGGGGAAGAAAGATAACAAACTCCAGCCCCGAATCCGCCCCATAGGGTAGATTATCCAACCGCCATGATTCTCTAACCTTCTCGGGATCCTTATTAACTGCGAGGGGGCGTATGCGGAGGTAGGTAGAAATGTTGCGGCGTGTAAGAGAGTACCCCCCAGTGCCCCGAGCCATGC
>JGI20214J51088_10003529_pt1 | contig 10297 bp, 7 predicted proteins | sample WetSurMetagenome_FD_51088 | JGI IMG/M metagenome (IMG submission 51088) | reverse complement strand
AGTGATTAGAACAACCGGTAAGGCTCTGAATTTATACATAACTCCTTTAGTTTTATGGCTTTTACGAATACCAAATATAACAATTAATAATTAACCAATTTATTTTTATTCATCAAATATAACTACAATTTGGGGAAATTTATTGTTTTGAATGCATTTCTTTTTTCAACATTGTTTAAACTGAATGCAAGTCCTGTCTCATGCAGAAGCGATAATGGCATGAATTTGTTTCCTGAAACTGCGTTAAACCTATAATTGTAGTAAATATATATTCTTCCGGTGGAAAATGAAAATCCTGACTGGATATTTAGATTTTTTTCACTGTCTCCTAAAACCACAGCATTAATTGCGAGGCTTTTGCTCTGCAATGCTGCCCCTAAACCTCCATTCACAAATCCCCCCTGAATCTCGAAGTAGGTAAGAGGCTCTATACTGAGATTCGGCGACTTGCCCAGCCCAAAATCACCGGAAATATGGACAAGAAGTTTTCTTTTAAGCTGCTCACCTGGCAGACCAGTAGAAGAAAGGTCGGGTTGTGCGAGATGATTGACAGAGAAACCTCCGGTAATTTTACGATAGGAAAACAGAAATCCTGCTGCAACATCCAGAATAGTTTTGCCAGACGCTGTCAGCAGCTCCGAGGATGGAAGGGATATGCCTCCAAGTGCATCGATCTGATCGGGGAGAATTGCGTTACTGAAGTTAAAGCCCCTGTGATAAACTGATGCCGAAAGTCCTGCATTTATGAAAAAATCTTTTCCCGCCTGTAAAAAATATGCATAAGACACTCCTCCTCTGAAATCGTTTATTATTCCTCCAAGATAGTCATCAGCCAGATATACAGCTACTCCTCCATGCAAACCTGAGAAATAGGAATCATAAGTAAAATTAACCGAATGCAGATTATAATTGTTACCAGGATAAAAGTTAAGATATGATAACCTTACAACGCCGCTGTTCCCAATGCCCGCAAGCGCCGGATTTTTTATCAGCATCATCTGGTAACCTGGACCCGGATCAGGTTCCTGTCCGAAGCAATATAGAGGCAGCAGAAGAATGATCAGAAATACAAAAATCAGGGATCTCAACATATCAAATATTACTGCAATATCAACGAATTGATATCGTTATTATTATCTTAAACCTGAGGATATAAAAAAATTAAATAAGTTAGTAAACAACAAGCACATTTCTATCTTTGTCAGTTCCAATGAGAGTATTAATTAATATATTGCTGATATGCCTGCTGGTCTTTACGGCCAGACTCAACGGACAGCCCTCCAAAGATAGTTATTCTTCAGCTTCCGTGCTTTCCTCGGGAAAATGGTTCTGTATAAAGGTGACAGGTGATGGCGTATACAGGATAGACTATTCTAAACTTAAGCAGCTCGGCCTTGAAAATCCTTCTAATACCAGAATATATGGAAATAATTTCGGGCAGATGTCGTATTACAACGATGACCCTAGACCTGACGATCTGAAGGAACTGCCGATTTATCTCAACTTAGGAGGTGACGGGGTTTTCAATGAAGGCGATTACCTCCTGTTCTATGCAAAAGGCACAGGCAGGTGGAAGTATAATAATTCCGCTAAACAATATGACTATGTCCATCATAATTATTCTGATACCGCATCATATTTTCTAACCGCCGGAACAAATCCCGGGAAATTAGTTGTGACTGCCACTGAGCCATCAGAACAGGCAAATTACATTTCGACCGGATCAGATGCCCTGTTTATTCATGAACAGGATGAAGTGAACATAATAAAATCGGGAAGGGAATGGTTTCAACAGATTTCTTCCCTACATATCGATCCCGGTTTTGATGGTCTGCTGGCAGGTGAGCCGCTGAAGTTCAATATCAGAGTTGCAGCGAGAGCCTCAGTGTCAACGATTTTCAGGTTATATGAAGGAGCGACAGTTAAAGAAAGTATTCAGGCAGAGGGAGTTCAACTATCCGATGATACAGGAACATACTTCCAGATAAGCGATTCAACAGGCTCCTTTACTCCTGATTCATCATCACCGGTTTATGATATCAGGTACTTTAACAACGGGGAACAGGGTGCCCGGGGCTTACTCGATTTTATTCAGTTACAGGGAAGAAGAGTCAGCACTTTTAATGGTTCCTTCAAACAAATTTCCGATTCCAGATCAGTATCTGCAGGAAGAATTACAACTTTTACTATCTCAGACAATGGCACTGACCCCCTGATTTGGGATGTCACTGATCCAATGAATGTAAGGCAAATATCATNTTCCAAAAACGGGAACGATCTGAAGTTTAAAATTGCTACAGATACACTGAGGACTTTTGCTGTTTTTAATCCAGGTAACACGGTATCTCCATTAATAAAAACGGTTCCTGTTCCAAACCAGAACCTGCATGCTTCTGAAGCTGCTGATCTTGTAATAATTACTCATCCTCTGTTTAAAGCTTATGCTGAAAAAATTGCAGAGATACATCATAAAACCCAGGGACTCATTTCGCAGATTGTTACACCGTTGGAGATTTACAATGAGTATTCAGGGGGCATTTCTGATATAGCTGCATTAAGGAACTTCCTCAGAATGAAATATCTGAGACAAAAAGGCAGTGCTCATCCGCTGAAATATCTCCTTTTAATCGGCGACGGTTCATTTGAGAACAAGACACCCCCTCCGGATAATCCAAATTTCATTCCAACATATCAGTCAGAGAACTCAAACATAGTAGTCTCATCATTTACGTCAGATGATTTTTATGGACTCCTTGATGAAGGAGAGGGAGAAGCTGATGGCACGGAAGATATTGGAATCGGAAGAATTCCTGTTTCAGACACGGTTCAGGCTGGAATTGCAGTCGCAAAAATCAGAAAATATCTTGATCCTTCTAATATGGGCGACTGGAGAAATGTTATATGCCTTTCGGCTGATGATGAAGATGGAAATACTCATATGGATGATGCTGAAGGACTGGCGGCCGTAATAAAAGACAGCGCCCCTGTATATAACATTGATAAGATATATCTCGATGCCTATCCACAGACTGCATCGGTAAACGGACAGTCTTATCCTGACGTGAACAAAGCTATAACCGACAGGATCAACTCAGGATGTCTTATATTTAATTACACAGGGCATGGCAATGAGAACGGGCTTGCAGCAGAGAGAGTGGTAAAAACAGAGGACATCAATTCATGGAATAATGGTGGAAAACTTCCACTATTCGTTACAGCAACGTGTGAATTCAGTCGCTTCGACGACGCTGAACAGAATGTTGCGACAAAACAATGGACCGGAAAGCCTTCCGGAGGCGAATTGATATTCTTTAATAAAAATGGCGGAGGAATTGCGCTTATGTCAACGACAAGAGTCGTATACTCCGCTCCGAATTACTTTTTAAATAAGAACATTTTCAGCACTGCTTTTGTACGGGATGCTGAAGGAAATCCCCTATGTCTCGGTGATATCATCCGGATCGCAAAAAACAACTCCGGATCAGGACCAAACAAACGAAATTTCACACTACTTGGTGACCCTGCACTATATCTTGCTTATCCATATCACGGAAAGGTTGTCACCGACTCAATTAATAATACACCGGTATCCGAAAAGACAGATAGCCTCAAAGCACTTTCTCTCGTAAGTATTTCAGGACATATAGAAGATCCTTCGGGTAACCCTTTGAAAGAATTTAACGGCGTAGTCACACCGGTTATTTTTGATAAAGCACGTAAAATAAAGACTCTGGCGAATGACGGAGGTCCTTCTATGACATTCGATGTCAGAAACAATGTAATTTTCAGTGGCAAAACTATAGCAAAGGACGGGAGGTTCAAATTTACCTTCATTGTCCCGCGTGATATAAATTATTCATACGGATCAGGAAAAATAAGCTATTACGCAAACAACGAAAGCGCTGATATGAACGGCAGCTACGATGATGTAATCGTCGGTGGCTTTTCGGAAAACCTGACTGNCGATACCAGGGGGCCAGATATCAGGTTGTTTTTGAATGACACTTTATTCAGAGACGGCGGTATTACAGACAGTAAGCCGAGACTTCTGGCTTTTGTCAGTGATAATTCCGGCATAAATACCTCCGGAGCCGGAATAGGACATGATATCACCGCTTACCTCGATGATGACTCAGGCAACTGGTTCATTCTTAATAATTATTTTGAAAATGATTTTGATAATTTCATGAAAGGAAGTGTTACCTATGATCTTTCCGGTTTAGCAGAAGGCAGTCATTCGCTTACGCTAAAAGCATGGGATAACTACAATAACTCCGCTGAGAAAACAATTCATTTCCAGGTTGTCAAAGGAGACAAGCTCGTCCTTAAAAACCTGAAAAATTTTCCGAATCCCTTCCCCGAAAAAACAAGCATTACTCTTGAACATAACAGACCTGACAGTGAATTAAATGTGACAATTAACATATACGGCATCGATGGAAAGATCATCAGGATTCTAAAAACAAAGGTTACTTCTTCGGGATATAATCTGCCTCCTTTGATCTGGGATGGAAATGATGCGGGAGGCAGAAAGGCAGCCCGCGGACTGTATCTTTATACTGTAATAATAAACAGCGGAAACAGAGATACGTCAAGGATATCAGGTCGAATGATCATTTTGTGATAGTTACACAATATTAAGGATGAAAAATAGTTTTATATTTGCAAGACCTAGAATTATAAATTTAACTATGAAGAAAAAGCTGCTTCTTTTAGTATCACTTATCATATCCCTATCGGGTAATAGTATATTATTTTCTCAGTCAAGTTCAGGTCAGTTGAACGCGATACAGACAGTTGTTCCGTTCCTGACTATTGCTCCCGACTCCAGAGCCGGAGCTATTGGCGATGCAGGTGTGGCTACTTCACCTGATGTTTTCAGTCAGCACTGGAACCCTGCAAAATTTGCTTTTATTGATGGTAATGGCGGTGTCGGAATTTCTTACTCGCCATGGCTGAGGAATCTGGTACCTGATATAAATATCGCATATCTTGCAGGATATAAAAGAATTGATTCGAAACAGACCATTTCTGCCAGTTTGTTATATTCATCACTCGGTGATGTTCCTTTTACTGATGATTTTGGCAATTACCAGCGTACATTCACTCCGAACGAATTTGCAGTTGATGCCGGTTATTCAAGACTTTTCACCGACCATCTTTCAGGAGGTATAGCATTCAGATTCATCTATTCCAATCTTACCGGAGGATCAACTTCCGGAGGAGGGATTGCAACAAAACCGGGTATCTCATTTGCTGCCGATGTTTCAGGATATTATCAGAAAAACATAAGTCTTTTCAGCAAGGACGGAGTACTTGGACTGGGCCTTAATTTTTCGAATATCGGAACAAAAATGAGTTACTCAGCCTCACAAACAGCCGATTTCATTCCGATGGACATGCGTATCGGAGGATCTGCCACATTAAATCTCGATCATTACAATAAAGTAACCGTAACTCTTGATATTAACAAGTTGCTGGTTCCTACTCCGCCGATTTACAGCAGTACAAATCCCGATAGTATAATCAAGGGTAAAGATCCAAATGTGTCTGTTCCGGTTGCCATCTTCCAGTCGTTTTTTGACGCTCCCGGAGGATTCAAGGAGGAAATGCATGAAATAACCTACTCAACAGGTGTTGAATACTGGTATAATAATCAGTTTGCCATCAGAGGAGGATATTTTCATGAGAATGCTACAAAAGGCAACCGCAAGTATTTTACTGCTGGTGCCGGTTTCAGGCTGAAGGCTTTCACTCTCGATTTCTCATATCTCATGCCGCTTTCGCAAAATCATCCGCTGGCACGAACACTCAGGTTTTCTATAGCCTGGGAATTCAATTCATTAAGGAACGCCAACAGATCAAAGGGATGATCAGAATAGGACAGGGAATTGATTTTCACCGTCTTGATAAAGGAATAGATTTATGGCTTGGAGGAATAAAAATACCCTCTGAAAAAGGATGCGTTGCACATTCTGACGGAGATGTTCTTTTGCATGCAATATGCGACTCTCTACTCGGTGCCGCCGGACTGAAGGACATCGGTTACTATTTTCCCGATACTGACAACAGATTCAAAAATATTGACAGCAAAATCCTCTTAAAGAATACTTTTTACCTCGTGAGGGAAAAAGGCTATAGCATTAACAATCTCGACTGCACAATTTGTCTCGAAAAGCCTAAGATTGCACCGTATATTGAGGAAATGAAGAATGCTATATCTTCAATTATTGAAACTGATCGCGACAATGTTGCGATCAAAGCCACAACAACTGAAAAGCTTGGATTTACAGGAAGAGAAGAAGGTGTTGTTGCTCTGGCTGTAGTCCTCCTGACTAAATAATCACTCTTTGGTTAAGCCCTAATGGAAAAAACTACAATGGTACTTGGAGCCAGTTCCAATCCCGAACGTTATTCATTCAGAGCAGTAAGAACTTTGCAGTGCAGGAATATTCCTGTAATTGCTGTCGGACTGAGAGATTATGACAAGGATAACCTTACCATCAGAAAAGGGAAACCTGCCGACACCGGTCCTATTCATACGGTAACTCTCTATATGAATGCCAATAACCAGAAAGAATATTATGATTATATATTATCACTCGATCCAAAGAGAGTGATATTCAATCCAGGAACAACAAATCCCGAATTTGCCTCAATATTAAGAGAAAAAGGCATCGAAGTAGTTGATGATTGCATGCTTGTTATGATCCAATGTGGTAAATTTTAAGATTTAAGAGCTTCGTCAATTAGCTTATCATCAGCAATAAAAGGAAGAGTCACCTTCAGTTCGGGCACTATCTCCATCTCTCTTTTCAATGTGAAGATAGCCTCTTCATTTCTTGCCCAGCTTCGTCTGGCAATACCGTTATTGACATCCCAGTGAAGCATATTTCTTAGTCGGGTTTCAGTATCCTCGCTTCCATCGAGCACCATGCCAAAACCTCCGTTAATAACTTCACCCCATCCCACTCCGCCTCCGTTATGCAATGAAACCCATGTTGCTCCGCGGAATGAATCACCTATTACATTATGAACAGCCATATCTGCGGTGAATCTGGAACCGTCATAGATGTTTGAAGTCTCACGGTATGGTGAATCAGTTCCGGAAACATCATGATGATCCCTTCCAATTACAACAGGTGCTGAAATTCTCCCAGCTGCCACTGCCCTGTTGAAAGCAGATGCTATCTCTATTCTGCCTTTTGAGTCGGCATATAGAATACGTGCCTGGGAACCTACCACAAGCTTATTTTTTCCGGCTTCTTTTATCCATTTGATATTGTCATTCATCTGTTGTGTGATCCTTTCAGGTGAATTCTCCATCAGTCTGGTCAGAATATCCATTGCGATAATGTCAGTTATCTCAAGATCAGCAGGATCATTTGAACAGCAGACCCATCTGAAGGGGCCAAAACCATAATCGAAGCACATGGGTCCCATAATNTCCTGAACATAAGAAGGATACCTGAATTCTCCGTCCGGTTTCATAACATCTCCTCCTGCTCTTGATGCTTCAAGGAGGAAGGCATTGCCATAATCGAAGAAATAGGTGCCCCTGGCTGTATGTTTATTTATGGCGGCAACCTGTCGTACCAGAGATTTACGAACCTCATCCCTGAACTGTTCAGGATCTTCTGACATCATGGCATTTGATTCTTTAAAACTCAAACCGGCAGGATAATAACCACCCGACCATGGATTATGCAGCGATGTCTGATCAGAACCCAGATCAACAAATAAATTCGCTTCAGCAAACTTTTCCCATACATCAACTATATTCCCAAGGTAAGCTATTGAAACAACTTCTTTTTGTGTAACTGCCTGCCTTACGCGGGCCACAAGGCTGTCAGGGTCCGAATGAACCTCATCCACCCATCCCTGTGAATGTCTGGTATCCAGTGCCTTGGGATTTACTTCAGCCACAACTGAAATCAGTCCTGCAATTTTTGCCGCCTTGGGTTGAGCTCCTGACATCCCTCCCAACCCTGACGATACAAATAATTTCAATCCCTTTCCAGGGGCCGATCCAGCAACTTTTCTTGCAGCATTGAGGAGAGTAATCGTCGTTCCATGAACAATGCCCTGAGGTCCGATATACATGTACGAGCCAGCTGTCATCTGTCCGTACTGGGAAACCCCGAGAGCATTGAACTTCTCCCAGTGATCCTGTGATGAATAGTTTGGAATAACCATACCATTTGTGACTACCAGCCGGGGTGCATCTACAGATGACGGGAACAGTCCCAGAGGATGTCCGGAGTACATTACCAGGGTCTGCCGGTCTGTCATTTCAGACAGATATTTCATTACCAGCCGGTACTGTGCCCAGTTTTGGAATACAGCACCATTCCCGCCATATGTTATTAGTTCATGAGGATGCTGTGCAACTTCAATATCAAGATTGTTTGAAATCATCAGCATAATAGCGGCGGCGCTCCTCGTCCTGTAAGGGTAATCATCCAGATGATGAGCTTTGATAACATAATCGGGCCTGAACCTGTGCATGTAGATCCTGCCATAGGTTGACAGTTCTTCAGCAAATTCCTTCGCAAGTATTTCATGAAATCTGTCAGGGAAATATCGCAGTGCATTTTTAATTGCAAGATGTTTTTCTGCAATATTCAGAATATCTTTTCTTTTCGGAGCATGATTGATATTCCTGTCATATTCTTTTGGTGCAGGAAGTTCGGAAGGAATACCCTCTGTGATCAGTCGTTTGAACTCAGTATTATCCATTATTATCTGTTGAGAAATATAAAGTAAAGTTAGTGCTTTTTGTAAACTCATGGTAGTTCATAAAAAAAAGCCGGACACAAACGGACCGGCTTTTACTTTATAATTTGATGATTTACAAATGACCTTCTTTTATGATCTCGTCATCCACAAGAATTCGTCCGCAATATTCGCACACGATGATTTTCTTTCTTGATTTGATATCGAGCTGTCTCTGTGGAGGGATCTGATTAAAACATCCGCCGCATGCATCTCTCTGTACCGGAACAACTGCCAATCCGTTTCTTGCATTTGAACGGATCCTTTTGTATGCGGTAAGAAGGCGTTCTTCAATTATTGCCTCAACCTTTTCAGATTTCTTATAGAGACCTTCCTCTTCTTTCTGAGTATCGGAAATAATCTCGTCGAGTTCTGATTTTTTATTTTCAAGGTCCGACTTACGATCAGAAAGAGTTGTTTCAGAATCATTAATAACCAACTTTTTCTCATCAATAAGGAAGTTAAATTCCTTTATTTTTTTGTTAAATAATTCAATCTCCAGATTCTGATATTCAATTTCTTTTGAAAGCGAATCAAATTCCCTGTTATTTCTTACATTTTTTTGCTGTTCCTCATATTTTTTTATCAGTGCTTCAGCATCAGTAATCTCATTATTCTTCTTGACAACTGACTTTTCCAGGTTAGCCACCTCATCTTTCAGATTTCCTAAACGAGTCTCCAGTCCTGCTATCTCATCCTCAAGATCCTGTACCTCAAGTGGCAGCTCACCTCTGAGTGTTTTGATTTTATCTATCTCTGAATCAACTAATTGTAAACCATACAGTGCCCTTAATCTCTCTTCTACAGAAATTTCGGATTCATGTGATTTTGATTTTTCCATCTTTAAAAATAATTTATCGGATTCGTATTTGTTTCTGAAAACCGGACTGCAAATTTAGGGAATTTTTTAATAATTAGTTCTTTTAATATTTCTCTCGAGAATTTTTCAGTTTCAAAGTGCCCGGCATCAACCAGAAGAATCTTATTTTCTGCCCTGAAAAAGTCGTGATATTTCAGATCTGCGGTAAGATACACATCAGCACCTGAACTGATAGCATTGCCAATGAGTGAAGCACCTGATCCTCCACAGAGAGCAATTTTGCTTACAGGCCTTCCTGTAAGCTTTGAGTGCCTTATACCACGGGCGTCAAAGGTTTCAGATACAGCCCGTAGAAAATCCTCTTCCGGAACCGGATCATGAAGCCTGCCAACACAACCAAGTCCCAATTCAATATTATTATTCTCAAGTGAATACAGATCGTATGCAACTTCTTCATAAGGGTGCGACGCCATCAGCGCTTTTATTACCGCGGCTTTCAGGTGAGAATACAGGATAGTCTCAAAGCGAATTTCATTTTCATAATGAGTTTTTCCTTTCTCGCCGATAAATGGTTTTGCCAGTTCATTCGGCCTGAAACTGCCTGTTCCTGAAACAGCAAATCCGCACTTGTCATAATTGCCGATAACCCCTGCACCAGCCTCAAATATCGCGTTTTTCACCTCTTCTGCATGCGATTCCGGA
>JGI20214J51088_10003528_pt1 | contig 10301 bp, 8 predicted proteins | sample WetSurMetagenome_FD_51088 | JGI IMG/M metagenome (IMG submission 51088) | reverse complement strand
TCCTTGCTGGAATTTCAAGCGCTGTTTGGCAGCTTATTATTCTCTACACGATATTGGCGGTCTTTGCCAGCGGTATCCAACCCATAGCCACTATGTATGCAGTTGAATATCGTGAAGGCAAACATTGGCAGCGAGAAATTGTCAAATACAATTCATACTGGAACATTGGAACAATATTTGGGCTAGTGCTTANCAGTTTGTTAGCTTTAGTTTTACCTCTTGGATGGCTTCTTTATTTTTCATCAATTTTTTGCCTTATTTCAGCCTTGATTTTGTGGAAAACCGCCGAAGAGCCCGATTTGCCTCTTGAACGTGATGCCTTTGCAATCGCCACAATTAATGTGCAAGAGGAAGAAAGAGCTCGATCTATTTTTGACTACTTTGATATCAGAAAGATTCGATTTCCAAGAAGCTTGAGCCGGTTAAAACCTATTCATCTCTTGTTTATTGCCTGTCTTATTCATTGGACGGGAGTATACTCCTACGGTGTGGGTGAAGTGCCTTTCATGAGTGCCATTGGATTATCAGCTAGCATGATACTCGCCATTAATGTAGCAGAAAACACAGCAGCAGTTTTTTCTTATTCGCGACTTGTTCCAAAAGCAAGGATGGAATATCAGCGGCTTGTTAGCTTAATGATGGTGATTCGAGGAGTACTTATTGCTTCTTGGGCAGCTTTAACGATGTTTCTTTTTTATCGCTCATCTTGGGCGTTTGTTTTTCCTTTAACTTTTGAAGTTTTGTTTCTGATTTGTTATGCGCTGGTGTGGTATCCGATCATGTGTTTTGCCATTTCACAAGCAGAGTTTAACCGTAAAGGCACAATCCAAGGTGAACTCTTAGCAATTGTAGCATTAGCTAACGTGATTGGCTCACTAATAGGCGGTTTACTCATTGGTATATTTGGCTATGCAATTGGTTTCTTGGCTTCAGCGGCAATAGCTCTGCTTTCTCTGCCAATAATTCACTTCATTGACTTCGAAATCAAAACCGACTAATGTGTGTTCCAATAATCCGCTAATGCTGCAAGGGCTTTTTCGAATAGGTAGTCNTCAGGCATAACATCTACATTGACACCTAACTCTTTGAGAGCTTCAGCGGTCGTTGGTCCAATGGCAACTATTGTCACTTTGCTATTAACAATTTCACGAAGCTTTTCCATTGAGGTTTTTCCAGATAGCATTTTAAAAATATTTTTTGCGCTCAACCCGCTGCCAAATACCATGGCGTCTATTTTACCTACTGTTAAGTCATTGAAGAACTTGGTTTTAGTTTCTTCGTCGTTTGGTAAACCTGACTCATAAACGTAAATTTCCTGCACATCAGCGCCCATTTCTTTAAGTTTATCGGTCAGGGTTGGGGTCGCATTGCTGGTTCTTGGGATGCGGATTTTTTTGCCAAAAACTTCTCCTTCTTCAAAGCATTCGATTAATCCTTCGGAACTGTATTTGGTTGGAATCAAGCTTACATGCACAGAATACTCTTTCTCTAACACCTCAGCAGTTTTTGGACCAACAGCAATAACAAATGTTGCAGCTAAGCCTTCTTTTAATTGACTGGTTTGTCCTATTTCTTGAGCTGAGTTAAAGAGGTGTTTTACGCCGTTGGTGCTCATAAAAATAACATAATCTACCTCAAGATCAAGCATTTCTGCTAAGAATTTTTTTATTGGCTCAAAATTGCTTAAGCCCTTGATTTCTATTGCTGGAATATAGTAGGGACTTCCTCCTTTTTCTTTGATGAGGTTTCCAGCTTCTTCCGCCTGTCCCGCTGGACGGGTGATAGCGATGGTTTTGCCGTTCAGGCTAGGGGTTTTTTGAACCATGCAAGTTTCCTGCCTAATGCTGTTACTTCGCCAATAACGATGACTGATGGTGGCTTGATCTGATTCTTTTCAGCTTCTGTAACGACTTTGCCCAGAGTGCTTATGAGTGTTCTTTGCTGTGGGTAAGTTCCTGATTCCACGATGGCGACTGGTTTGTTGGGGCTAACTCCACCTTCAAGCATTTTACTAACAATGCCATCCAGCGATTCTACACCCATCAGAATAACCATAGTGTCAACTGAGCCTGCTATTTTTGCCCAATCAATCGGTTTCTCAGCGTCACCCGCCCTGTGACCAGTTATGATAGCTACTGAAGCTGCATAATCTCGGTGCGTTAATGGGATGCCAGCGTACATTGGTGCGGCAACGGAGGAACTTATTCCAGGTACAACTTCAAACTTGATGCCTTTTTCAACGAGGGCTTCTGCTTCTTCGCCGCCTCTGCCGAAAATAAATGGGTCTCCCCCTTTGAGACGAACGATTTTGCCTCCGCTTTGAGCTTTTTCAATGATGATTTCTGTGATTTTGTCCTGTGGAACTTCATGTTTGCCTGTGCGTTTTCCAACATAAATTTTTTCCGTTTTCTCTGGCGCCAATTTGAGGATAGATTCGCCGACAAGCCTGTCATAGATTACTACATCTGCTTCTTTGATTAGTTCAACGGCTTTAACTGTGAGCAGTTTGGGGTCGCCTGGTCCAGCCCCAACAAGGTAAACTTTACCAGGTGCCATATTCTTCTCTCCATTCCTTCTCATAATCTTTGGCTCCCTGTGAAATTAATGCCGTGCCAACTTTTTGACCAAGAGCCTCAGCATCAGCTAATGTACCTTTTACACAGGCGCTAATTTTCTTTGGTTCCTTAAGTGAGTAGATGCATCCGAAAAGTGATAGATCGTTACCCTCAGCATGTGCCACGGCACCTATTGGTACGCGGCAACCGCCTTCTAATGCAAAAACCAAACTTCTCTCTGCTGTAATTTCAGCTCGGCTTGCTGTATCATCGACTTTTTGAAGTAGAGAAATTACTCTTTCATTTCCTTCTTTCGCGACAACTGCTATTGCTCCTTGCCCTGCTGCCGAAGGAAACTGGTCCAATGGTAGGCGCTCAGTGATTTCTTTTTGTAGATTCATCCGTTCTAACCCTGCTTCCGCAATGACTATGCCAGCAAACTCGCCCTTGCGAACTTTATTTAATCGTGTATCCACGTTGCCTCGGATTGGTTGCACATCAAGGTCTGGGCGTAAATATTTGATTTCTGCCATGCGTCTTAGGCTGCCTGTTCCAACGACTGAGCGTGCTGGTAATTCGTTAAGTAGGATTTTACCTTTAGAGATGAAAACATCATTCGGTGAATCTCTTTTTGGAATTGCAGCCAGAATGGTGCCTTCTTGTTTTTCAACTATGGGCACATCTTTTAGGCTGTGTACGGCAAGGTCTATATCACCGCTGACTACCTCTTGGTCGATTTCTTTTTCAAAGACGCCTTTGCAGTCAATGCTGAATAAGGGTTTGCCATGCTCTTTGTCGCCTATGGTTTTTATGATTTTGAGCTTGAACTCTAAGTTGGGGTTTGCTTGCCCGATTTGTTTTAGAACTCGGTTGGTTTGTGCAAGAGCCAGAACGCTTCCTCTTGTGCCAACAATTAACTTCATCTATGTTTTTTTCTCCTTTGCTGCTTTTGCGAGTGCTTTGTCAAAAGCGTTCATTGTATGCTTTAAATCTTCCTCGCTGTGAGCAGCTGAGACAAAGCATGTTTCAAACTGTGAGGGAGGAATGAACACACCTTGCCGCAAAAGCTCATGAAAATACGCCATAAACGTTTCCGTATCAGAGTGTTTAGCGCAAGAGTAGTCTCTGACATCTTCTTTGGTGAAGAATATTTGGTACATTGAGGCGATATTGTAAACTTGCGCTGGCATATCGTAGGTTTGAACAAACTCTGATAGTGTCTTTGCCAATTCAGCGCAGTTTTTCTCAAGATGAGGATAAATCTCTGCCTTCTTCTGGTTTAGAAGTTTCAGTATTGTGTAGCCTGCAGTCGCCGACACGGGGTTGCCGCTAAAAGTACCTGCTTGATAGACTTTGCCTACTGGTGAAATGTTTTGCATTATTTCTCGTTTGCCACCAAACGCCGCTAAGGGAAATCCGCCACCAAGTACTTTGCCAAGCGTCGCCATGTCAGGCTTCACATTATAATATTCCTGTGCTCCGCCCAGTGCAAGACGAAAGCCAGTGATTATCTCATCGAAAATCAGTACTGTGCCGTAATGGCTGGTTACTTTTCGTAGGTAGCTAAGATAATCTTCTGTCGGTAAAATTAACCCAACATTCGCTAAAACTGGTTCAACAATTACTGCCGCTATGTCGTTACCTTGTTCCTTCATCACTGTCTCTAGCGCTTCAATGCTGTTATACGGAATTACAATAGTGTTCTGAGTCGTCTCCTCTGGAATCCCAGCCGAGTTGGGTGTGCCAAAAGTTGCTGCTCCTGAACCTGCTTTGACCAAGACGTTGTCATGTGAGCCATGGAAGCAGCCTTCAAATTTAATGATTTTCTTCCTACCGGTGTAGCCTCTTGCTACTCGCAATGCATGCATTGTTGCTTCTGTGCCTGAGTTGACCAGCCTGAGCATTTCCATGCATGGCGAACTTTTAGAGATGAGTTCGGCAAAATCAACTTCTATCTCAGTTGGTGCCCCGTAGAGTGACCCCATAAGCAACTGTTTCTTTACAGCTTCAATTATGTCTGGTTGAGCATGACCCAGTAGCATTGCTCCATAAGCGTTACAGTAATCAATGTATGCGTTGCCATCGGCATCATAAAGTTTTGAGCCTTGAGCGCATTCCACAAAAAAAGGGTGGGGCTCAAAGGCACGGACAGGGCTGTTTACGCCGCCCGGTGATATTTTTTTTGCACGTTCAAAAATCTTTTCTGACTTGTTCAAGGCACATTCAACCAGGATTTCAAATCTTTAGCATGGTAGGTAATGATTAGATCTGCACCTGCACGTTTGATGGCTGTTATAATTTCATTAGTCAAAGCTTTCTCGTCTACCCAACCTTTTTTGGAGGCAGCTTTGACTAAGCTATATTCGCCGCTAACGTTGTAGGCAACGATAGGTACTTCAAAATTGGCTTTTGCAAGACTTATAATGTCAAGGTATGCCAATGCGGGTTTAACCATAATCATGTCTGCACCCTCGGCGATGTCTAGCTTCATTTCTCTTAGGGCTTCTTCTGGGTTGCCTTGGCTCATCTGGTAGCTTTTGCGGTCTCCAAACCGAGGCGTAGACTCGGCTGCTTCTCGGAATGGACCATAAAAGGCAGAGGCGTACTTTGCTGAGTAAGCCATAATGGGTACCTGATCGAAACCGGCGTCATCTAATGCCTCTCTTATGGCGCCGACTTGGCCATCCATCATTGCTGAGGGTGCCACAATGTCCACGCCAGCTTCAGCTTGGCTAACAGCAATTTTGCCCAACAGTTCCAATGTCTGATCATTTTGAACTTCCTCATCTTTTACAACGCCACAATGACCATGACTCATGTACTCACAAAGACACACATCGCCAATAATAACAAGGCTGTCACCATGCGCTTTTTTGAGTTCACGAATTGCTTTTTGAACAACGCCATCTTTTGCAAATGCGCTTGTTCCGGCTTCATCTTTTTTAGCGGGAATTCCAAAGATAATTACTCCTTTCACGCCTTGCGCCAATGCTTGTTTTCCTTCTTCAGCTACTTGATTGATAGGCATTCGGCAGTAATCTGGCATGGATTCGATTTCGACTGGTTTTTTGATCGTTTCATCGACGAAGATTGGATAAATTATGTTGCTCGGTTTTAGACATACTTGGTTGAGCATGTCCCGTAAAACTGCGGTTTTTCGTAGTCTTCTCATTCTGACAGTTGGAAAACTCATTTTTCAGTCTCCGTTTTGTTTATAAGTTTAATCGCTAATTCTTGTGCTTCAACAAGGTTTCCTTGTTTTAAGGCATGTTTGATTTTATTGTTATTAAGTATCTCGTATAACAGTTTACCTCTTTCTTTGGAATCTGCTACTTGTTTTTTGAGGATATCTCGCATTTTGCTTTGCAGCTCAATTTCCAACAAATCCTCAGGCGTCACCAACTTTTCAATTCGTTCTCGAAGCAACCGTGCCATAGCTGGACTTTTGCCAGAAGTTGAAATAGCGACCTTTACCTCGCCTATGTGTGCGACGGCGGGTATAATAAAATCGCTTAATGCTGGGTTATCCACAGAGTAAACCATGCAATCAAATTTTTTAGCAGCTTTTATTAACTCAAGATTAAGAACTGAGTTGTTGGTAACTGCAAAAAGTAAATCTGGTTTGGGATTTAGATTGCCAACAAATGTTTGGGCATTTTTTATTTCTGTTTTTACCAATGCAATTTTTTTTGTGTTTGCTAATCTTTGGATTCCATCTGAGAACTCTTTGCTAATAACCCAGATTGTTGCACCAGAATCAACAAAGCTCCCTGTTTTTCGGTAAGCTTCGGTTCCTCCGCCAACTACAATTATGGTTTTGCCTTCAAGTTTTAAATCTATGAGCAACTTTGGGTTTTGCCACCTTGGGAAGCGCTTAGCCTATAATTGACTAGTAGATTTTTGAATTTTTGCATAAACGCTTCATAATCAACCTGTTGCAGTGCAGGTGCTTTAGCGGTTTCTATAAGGGCATCTAAGTTAATATTTTGCTCTGCTGCAATTATCGCTTGAGATCCAAATTCCTCATATTTAATTTCGATTTCAGGTATCATGCCTCTTCCTGTTGTGTCCATTTTAGGCACAAAACCCAGCAATTGGACACCGCTGTTTTCAAACGCCTGCTTTATTGTCTGTTTAATTTCGTCGCTTAGATAACTTGTATGGACTTTGTTTAGAATTACGCCTGTAACGTTTACTCCCAAATTTTTGAGTAAGTTAACGTAGTTTAATGAGTTTGCCAAGCCGCCTTCAACGCCTTCTTTATCACAGCCAACCACAATTACTGTCGAGGCGCCTAAAGCCGCTGCAACTTCGGCAGTTGAGGTAGGTCGGGTAACTTTGTCGTTTAGCAATCCCGTGAAGGCACTCATTGCACCTTCGACAAGCAGAAAATCATAGTTTTTAACAGCTTCACCGATAGCTTCACCTAGAGGTTTCCAGCCGCTTTCCCCAATTTTAATTGAAGAGTAAGGCTTAATCGGCTCCTTAATCAGATAAAGGGCAGGAACGGCGTCTCGGATATCTCCTCCAACCTTGATTACTCCAACCTTGAAGCCTTTTCGTTTTAAAGCTCCTGCAATGCCTGCCAATAGGAAGGTTTTTCCTGAACCGCTTTCCATCGCCGTCACAAGCAGCAATCTTGGCGTTTTTTGAGTGGGGGTAGTTTGTGGTTGGATATTAGTGCAGATTCCGATTTCGTTTTTAATTCGTTCAACTAGTTTGCTGTTCGCGCTTCGAACTGCTTCTATTTGAACTTGGTTCATGTTAAGCGAATTTGTTATGCTGTTTAGGATCGTTGGGTTTTGGTCAAGTAGTCCATGAATGAAAATGCCCACAACGTTGCCTTGCTTATTGGATACTCCTGACACTAACTCCTTTGGATTCTTGCGGTAGTTAACTCGTTTTGCATGTGAAACCAGAATTGTTTTTGCATCCTTATGCAGGCGAATATCGCCGTAAGTGTGGCAATGAAAGCCTGAAACTTCTTTGCCGACTTCGTTAGTGATGAAACTTTTATCCGTTATTGTGGCGACAACTCGGTCGGTGCAGATTAGTGGTTTGAACTCTGCATCTAGCAGTCCTAAGCCTTCACGCGTTATAGGTACTGTTGAGAGTCGTCCAATATCGGTTTCTTTCGCTAAAATTTGGAAGCCTGAGCAGATGCCGAGCACAAACTTGCCTTTTGAAGCCATCTCCAAGATTTCGTGGCTGACTTGTTTGTTAACGCTTCCTGATTCAACAAGACTCCCGCCTGGAATGATTATCATATCTAAAACTTGGGAGGCTGGTTTGCCATCTACCTTGGCATCGGCTAAAACTAAGTCGGTTGGGAGGTTTCCGAAGTCTTCAAAACATGGAAGAGCGCCTGGAAGATACACCAAACCTATTCTGTGATGTAAATTTGCCACAAAGGATGCCCTTTGCGTATTTACGGTAAGCCTTATATTTAAGCCGCATGGTTAAAATCTGCCATGCATTGCTCGGCAAAAACAGATCATACCCTCAATGTCAGGATAACACATAAAACAGCCAGAGTGCCTCTGATGGAAGCGGTGGCTTTTAAAGAAAAGCAATCAGCGCTTGCCGAGGTTTGTGCGCTTGAAGGCGTAGAAGAATGCCTAATTTTGCAAACATGCAACCGAATTGAAATCTTTGTTGTTTCCGAAGAAGAAAAAACGCTGGATCTTGTCAAAGACTACTTTGCCAAACGCGCACTGCTGCACTCTGAAGAAGCAGCTAAAGCCATTGAAACCTCAATGGATGATGAAGCTTTTAATCACCTGCTGCGGGTGACTTCAGGTTTAGAATCTATGGTTATAGGCGAAGACCAAGTTCTCAACCAAGTCTGGGCTGCCTATCTTGAAGCTGAGAAAGCCAAAACATTAGGTCCAATTCTAAAACACCTGTTCAACCGTGCTATGACTGTTGGTAGACGTGTCCGAAACGAAACGGGCATCAATAAAGGCGCCGTTTCGATTGGAACTGCTGCAGTGGAATTAGCCGTAACTTTGCTGGGCAGCTTGGAAAACAAAAAAATTCTTGTCATGGGCGCTGGAGAAATCGGCACATTGGTTGCCAAAGCACTGGCAAGACGCTGCTTGAGCCCCATTTTTATTGCTAACCGAACATATGACCGAGCGGTAAAACTTGCAGAAGACCTAAATGGCAAAGCTGTTAAGTTCAACCAGTTTGAAGAAGCCTTTGTTGACTCAGACGTTGTAATCTGCTCAACCTCGGCACCACACTACCTATTAACTAAAGACCAAGTCACAAAATTAATGGCACAGCGTACAAACCCAAACAATGTAGTTATCATCGATATTTCGAATCCTAGAAACGTGGAAAAAACTGTTCTGGAAGTTCCAAAAACAAAACTTTACAACATCGATGATCTACAGTTAATTGCAGACAAAAACAAGCTTGAACGACAAAAAAGCATTGATAAAGCAATCCAGATTTTGGATGAAGAACTGGTTATTCTTGATCAAGATATGAAAAGTCTTTCCGTGCGTTTGATCATTTCTGCGTTGCTATCTCAAGCTGAACAGGTTAGACAGAAAGAACTTACAACAGCATTGAATATGATGGGCAACGTCGATGAGCGTGAAAAGAAAATTCTTGAAGATTTAACCTCAATCTTATTAAAGCAAACATTCGTTCCAATTATTGAGAACTTGCGGTCGGCTGCAAAAACAGGTGACATGCAACTGGTGGAGTTGGCTGTCAAGTTGTTTGAAAAATCAGAGAAAAGCTAACGGTGCTTAACTTGGATAAAGTGGGTTTAATTCTTATCGGGCATGGCAGCAAACTGCCTCATAATAGAGAGAACTTAGAAAAACTAGCTGATATGCTTCGTAACCGTGCGCGGTTTCCGATTGTGGAAATTGCTTTTATGGTAAGAAATATCCCGACGGTTCCTGAAGCAATTGATGCAATAGCAAAACAGGGCATTTCAAAAATTGTTCTTGTTCCCGCTTTTCTTGCGGCAGGTATCCACACAACTCAAGACATTCCTGAACTAATCGGTGTGAAAGAAAAAGAACCACNGTTAAAACAAGCAGGAATCGAACTAATTTATGGTGAACCGATAGGTTCAGATGAAAGAATTGCCGAAATTCTTGAGGAAAAAGCACTAAAGGCTCTTGGACAAGAAATTAAGAGAAACGGCGAAGTTCTTGATGCCTACTCTATTCCCGCAGCTGGAAAGATCGTGGATAAGAGCATGATGCTTATCAGAGCAGAAATAGGCGATGTATTGGCTAAAATGCCTAAAAATCAAGCTCCAATTTATGAAAGAGTAGTACACACCACTGCAGATCCAGAATTCGCCAAACTCCTTGTAATTAGTGATGATGCGGTCGAAGCAGGAGTAGCGGCAATAAAAGCAGGCGCAAAAATTGTAACCGATGTAAAGATGATTAAAGCAGGCGTAAATGAGGCACGACTCAAGAAGTTCGGCTGCAAAATCAGCACCTACATGAATGATGAACGAGCAGTCAAAATAGCGAATGCACAAGCAATAACTCGTTCAGCCGCCGCCATGCGTTTAGCAATCCAAGACGGCTTAGACGAGGGTATAGTACTGATTGGGAACGCTCCCACAGCAGCTTTTGAGTTAGCGGATCAGATAAGACAAGGCAAAGTTAAACCTGCTTTGATTGTAGGTGTGCCAGTCGGGTTTGTTGGCGCCGCTGAATCCAAAGAAGTAGTGGCAAAGCTTCCAGTGCCCTACATTATTGTGCGTGG
>JGI20214J51088_10003527_pt1 | contig 10302 bp, 8 predicted proteins | sample WetSurMetagenome_FD_51088 | JGI IMG/M metagenome (IMG submission 51088) | reverse complement strand
CATGTCTAACAAACGGTGCCCCCAAGACCATGAACAGGAACATCATTACCTTCTCAAAAAATGTCTTTCTCCCGCTCACCACGGTCTGTCGTAACCGGTGCGGGTACTGTTGTTTCCGGACGCCGGTTACAGATCATTGTATTATGCTGCCAGATGAGGCAGGACGCACCCTGGTTGCGGGTGCGGCGAGCGGCTGTACCGAGGCCCTTTTTACCTTTGGAGAACGACCCGAAGAAGAACCGGGTTTCATCGCCATGATAAAACGAGCAGGGTATGACAATATCCTGCAGTACTGCCATGCCATGTGTGAGAAAAGCATTGAGGCCGGCCTCCTCCCTCACACGAATGCCGGAATCATGACAGCTGAGGAGTTGGAATACCTGAAACCGGTGAATGCCAGCATGGGCCTTATGCTTGAAACAACGGCCGACATTCCGGCGCACCATAATTCTCCGGGGAAAAAACCGGAGGTCCGGGTAGAGATGATTGAGAACGCCGGCAGGTTAAAGATCCCATTCACAACAGGCCTCCTCCTTGGCATTGGTGAGACCATGCAGGACCGCGAGGAATCACTCATGCTGATCCGTGACCTGCATAAGCGTTATGGCCATATCCAGGAAGTGATAATCCAGAATTTCTGCCCGAAACCAGGGACACGGATGGACGGCAGGCAGGTGATCAGTTTTGACGAGATGTGCGTTGTGATACGGCTCGCACGTGATTATCTCCCTGATGACGTGGCCATCCAGGTCGCGCCAAACCTTGCAGACGCCGCATCCCTGATTCCCTGCGGGGTTAATGACCTGGGGGGGATATCCCCGTTGACAATCGATTACGTGAACCCGGAACACCCGTGGCCTGAAGAAGATGCGCTCAGGCGCTCTGCGGGAAATTATGTCCTTCTGGAACGCCTCTGCATATATCCACAGTTTATAGAGAAGGGCTGGTATTCAGACGAATTGGAACCACTTATTAAGCGCCTGATCAAACATTTATCCGGACAGGTGACCGTGTCATGAATCTACTTGAGCTGTTGTATTCAGGGAAAGCTAAGTCTGTGTACAGGACTGAAAACCCCAAAGAACTGGTAATAAAATTCAGGGACGATATTACGGCATTTGACGGGCAGAAGAAAGATACGCTGGCCGACAAGGGCAGTCTTAACGCGGGCGTTTCAATATTTTTCTTTGCGCTCCTCGAAAAAAATGGAATAAAAACACACTATATCCGGAAAATAGATGATAATACCCTGCTTGCCCGCAACCTGACCATGGTCCCACTCGAGGTGATAGTAAGGAATATAGCGGCCGGTTCAATGGTAAAAAATTACCCGATTGAGAAAGGGACACCGCTTAACCCCCCTGTAATTGTCATTGATTTCAAAGACGATACCCATCATGACCCGATGCTGAATGACGACCTGATCTACGCACTGAAACTTTCAACACCTGAAGAACTCCGCGAGATGAAACGGGTTGCCCTGCAGGTGAACAGCGTACTCAGGGACTATCTTGAAGGGAAGGGGATCGACCTGGTGGACTTCAAACTTGAGTTCGGAAAAGATGACGGGGTCATTTATGTGGGAGACGAAATCAGCATGGACTCAATGCGGCTCTGGGACAAGAAAACAGGGGAGTCTCTTGACAAGGACGTTTACCGGACAGGACAGGGGGATGTCATGACCAGCTATCACCGTGTAGCAGCACGGATTATTTCCGGGGAGTAATCAGGCGGATTTCCTGGTAGTACCAGGTCAACAATTAAGGGGTTCAGTGATCATAAACAAAACCGGCGTATATTCTATGGTAATGCCGGACAATATAAAATACGAAAATATGTCAGGTACGCAATACAGGGAGTGTCAGAAATTATGACCGCAGAAGATGATGAGAAGGAATTACTTGCATGGGCGAAGGGATATGCAAAAAAGCATGGATACAGGCTGAATCCTGAAGAAAAGCGCCTTGAAAACGTTATCAGGGGGCTTGCAAAAAACAAGGAGAGGTTTGGCGAAAGATACTGCCCCTGTCGTATCAGGAGTGGCGACCTGGAAAAGGATAAAAATATTATCTGCCCCTGCATCTACCACGAAGAGGAGATAACAGAAGGGGGTTCCTGCCATTGCAACTTATTTTTCAGTGAAGAAACATCCGGCTGAATTCCCATTTTTTTGTCCATTTTGAAATCCTGGATTTTTTTAATGAAAAGAAGGAATACGTTGATCGGAAAGGGGTTTCACCCTCTCCCTGCTCCACCCCCGCCGAGATATTCATTGAGGAATGGTTCAATTGGGGGATGGGAAGAAAATTTCAGAGATTTGAAAGATTATTCCCCATCCCAACCGGGGTCGCCACAGAGGCGGGGNGGAGCCCCGGGAGCTTGACTAACTATTGGAATAATTCAATCTGCAAGATAGAGAGGGTCTCAAAAAATCCAATTTAAAAAATCTTTTCCCTGATTCATCGCGTACCCTCGTCGACCAGATTACCATAAATATTCCCCATTCCAAGGGAAAATCGGAGAAATCACGATATTTGCAGGATTTGTGCCTTTACCTGAACCGGGCCGCCAGAATATGATAGAGTGCGTAAAATCCCACCAGCATCGCCGCACTATACCCGAATACCGCCAGTATCCAGACAAAGTTAGGTAACTGGATATTTGAAGATAAAAGGACCAGCGATGACCCGATTACGACGGCAGCGGTGATAATCCCAACAAGGAGTTTATCTGTTGTCCTCTCCAGTGACTGCTGGAGTTTCCGGACGTCAGTCTCGACGATTTCAACCGTAACGGTTCCGGTCGCAAGTTTCTTGAGTGTCCGGTTGACATTCCGTGGCAGGTCAAACATACCGTCTGCCGCTTCGAGTAATGATCGTGATGCCTGCCTGAAAAGGTGATCAGGCAGGTTCATCCTGGCAGAAATATTTTCAAGGAATGGATGAGTTTGCTTTTCGAAACTAAAGTTCGGATCAAGTTTAATTCCGATATCAAGGATCATGATGATTACTTTCAGCATCAGCATGAGGCTGATTGGTACCCGTAACTGGTAACGCCTTAGTACCTCTGTCAGGTCGTTGACAACCATCGAAAAATTGTTGTTCCCGAGTGAGAGTCCCTCCGAATCAATCAGGGCAATATACAATTCATCCCGGATGACCTCCCGGTCTTCTTCCCTTATAGTCACTCCCAGTTTTTCAAATGCGGAAAGGAGGATGTCAACATCGTTATGAATAATCCCGTGGAGCAGCCGGATAAATAAAAACCGCTTTTCAGGCCTTAAAATTCCAACAACACCGAAATCAAGGAAGACAAGGTCTCCCTTGGCCGTGACCATCAGGTTCCCGGGGTGCGGGTCGCCATGAAAAAACCCGTCCTCAAAGATCTGTTTGAGATAGGAGTCGAACCCGACCCTGGCGATGGTTACGGGATCTATACCCATATTGCGGATCTCGTCAACACTGGTTACTTTCACGCCTTCTATAAACTCCATCGTGAGCATGCGACGGCTGCTGCAATGCCAGTAGATCTTCGGAAACCTTACCCCTTCAATCCCTTCAAAGTTTTTTCTGAACCGGTCGGCATTCCTGCCATCCTTAACAAAATCAAGTTCTTTCCGTATCTGGCCGGCAAAGTCCTGGACCATCCCTGTCGGGTTGTAAATGCGTGACTCGGGAACTGCCCTTTCAAGCCTTGCAGCAAGGGATTCAAGGATCGTGATGTCCGTCTCGATGATATCTTCGATACCGGGCCTCTGTATCTTTACCGCGACGAGGGTCCCGTCCCTGAGCCGCGCACGATGGACCTGGGCGATGGATGCAGATGCGACTGGCACCTCCTCGATCTCGAGAAATATCTCCTTGTAATCCGGGCATGATTCCCTGATGACAGGGAGTATCTGGTTGAACGGGAGCGGATTATTGTGGTCCTGCAGCTTTTCCAGCTCCTCGATAAGGGGCTGGGGCAGGAGCTCCTGCCGGGTACTCATGATCTGGCCAAACTTTACGAATGTCGGGCCAAGCTCTTCTATGGCCAGCCGGATCCGGACGTAAATAGAAAATTGATCTTCAGGGATACTCCCCCTTATACGGAAGCGGCGGACACCCGGGAACAGTTCTTCAAGGAAACTCCCAAACCCGTATTTAACAAGAACATCGGCAATCTGACCATAGCGCCTGAACCGGGTAACCATTTGACTATCCTTATGCTCATTTCAACGGATGACAAGAAAAAAGGTTTGCTGATTTTCCACCTTCACAGGCATTTTTTAATGCCTGGGCTCATTTGTGGCAGAAATAAGCAGTTATTCCCTCATCGGTCACATTATCAATCCTGGCAAAGCCGACCCGCTCGAACTGGACTACCGTATCTGCCATCGACCTGACAATCCCTTCACAAAGGCCCTGGATATCCCCGTCCGGTGTATGAAGTGTACAACGGGTGGCATCTCCGGTCGGGAGCCACTGGATGATGGGGGCTTTCAGGGCACGGGCATCAGATAGTGCGTCCCCGGCATAGGTGAGAAGCGGGGTACCTGATNACCAGTCGACATGTACGTTGAAGAGGTCTTTGAGCCGGACCATCTTCACTTCTTTCAAAAATTCCTGACCGGGAAGAAATACTTCCTTATCAAAATTTAAAGTGCGGTACCCTTTCTTCTCATCTCCGGGGTGGAGGAGTGCATGTGCCTCCCTTCCGGNNGCACCGGCAATTGAAAATAGCATGGGTTCCGGCACAAAAAAGAACCGATCTGCAACCGGATCGATAATATCACGGTTTTTTGCGAAGAGGTTGTCCCAGGAGAAGGATATATCCGTCTCCCCTATCCCGATATCAAGGACTGCCTGGCGGACAGCCTCTGGTTTTATCCCGCGCCTGGCAAGGGCGCGGAGTGTACCGAGCCTGATATCGTCCCACCCGGAATATGTTCCTGACCTGATACCTTCCCTCATCTGGGATGTTGAGAGGACGACCCCCTCAATACCCATCCTTCCATAATGGCGATAGACAGGTTCGGTCCAGCCAAAATACTCATAAATATACTTCTGCCGGCGTGTATTCGCTATATGGTCTTTGCCGCGGATAACATGGGTGACCCCCATCAGGTGGTCATCTGCTGCCACCGTGAAGTTCATCAGGGGGTAAACATGTGCCTCAATTCTTGGGTGCAGGGGTTCATTCAGGATACGGAATGCGGGAAAATCACGCATTGCAGGGTCAGGGTGGTCAAGCGAAGTCCTTACCCTGACTGATGCCTCGCCTTCATAGAACCCTCCATCCAGCATTTTCTGCCAGAGTTCCAGGTTCTCTTCAATTGACTGGCCCCGGCATGGACATGGTGTTTTTGCCTGTTTCAGGAGACGGAACTGTTCATTCTCACAGGTACAAACGTACGCCCCTCCAAGTTCTATCAGATCCTTTCCAATCCGGTAATACTGGTCAAACCGGTCACTCTGATAAAAGATGTCGGTAATCCGGAGGCCCATCCATTCGATATCTTCCTGGACCATCCGGTACGCCTCCGGGTCTACCCTTTTTGGGTCGGTATCCTCAATACGAAGGATATACCTGCCGCCATACCGTTCGACATAGGCATCATTCAGGACTGCTGCCCGCGCATGACCGAGGTGGAGCGGCCCGCTGGGATTGGGGGCAAACCTCATCACAACACCCTTTTCAGCCAGTTCAAGCGGAGGGAGTTCGTGGGTGTGGACTTTTGGCGCATTCATCTCCGCGATCAGCTCGGGGGCGAGTTCCGCCAGTTTTTCCCTGCGCTCATCAGGAGTTAGCAGCTCCACCTCTGCAAGCACTTCCTTTGCAAGCAGGGCTATTTCCTGTGCCCGTGACCTGAATTCAGGGTACTTACCCAGGACCATACCGATAACAGTGCCACTTTTCGGGAGGCTGTTATGCTTGACGGCATTCTGAAGTGCGAAAATAAAAAGAGCATTTTTCGGGTCTGTATCCATGTCAGTACCCTCTGGTCACAAAATAATCCCCGATATCAATGAGGAGTTTTTTTGCCTCCGAATCCGGCAATATGGAAATAATTTCCTTCCCTTTCTGAACTAGTTCGAGGGCAGTATCTCTCACATCCTTGATGACACCGAGGGAATCAAGCAGGCCGATGAGTTCATCTATCTCTTTATCGGTCAGTTCCCGTTTATATTCGGAAAGATCAAGCCCCCGTTCTCTTGCTTTAAGGGTAATTAGCGTCTGTTTGCCCTCACGAATATCAGATGCACGGTCCTTACCACTCTTTTCAGGGCTGGTCATGATATCGATCAGGTCATCCTGGATCTGGAATGCCATGCCGGTATACAGGCCGTAGTGATAGAGCGCATGGGTCCTGACAGCATTCCCGCCGGCGAGAATACTCCCGATTCCGGCCGATGCAGCATACAAAGCACCGGTCTTTTTAGAGACCATTTCAAGATACTCCCCGACGGTGACGTCGTTGCGTTTCTCAAACGACATGTCCATATGCTGGCCGTTGCAAATCTCGACACAGGCTGCAGCAAGCATGGAGATCGCCCGTACTTTGGCATTGTCTGAAGCTTCCGAGATACTGATAAACTCGAACGCACGTGCATAGAGTACATCCCCGGCAAGGATCGCCGTTGGTTCATCCCACTTCGTGTGAACCGTTGGCACTCCCCGGCGGAATGCATCGCCGTCCATGATGTCATCGTGGATCAGGGTAAAACTGTGGGTCAGTTCAAGTGCCAGGGCTGCTGGCATCACCTCATCCGAGCTTCCTCGTTTCACTGCGTCAGCAGCGAGCATCACCACCGCAGGGCGCAGGCGTTTCCCTCCGGCTTGCAGGAGATGCGCACTCGCTTTCCCTAACTCCAAAAACTCGTCACCGAAAAACCGGTCGATCATCCTGTCGACCTGTTTCTGTGTTGAATCAAGATACTCCATCAGATCCATGATTGTCTCCTGTTATCCTTAGTTAATTTTCAACCTGTGCCCGTTTGACATGATATGCACGTCATTGTGAAGGGTATAGCCGATTTCCGATGCAAATTCAGCGTAGGCAGATGTCATCCTGATATTCCCGTGTGCCGGGATAATATGCTGCGGGTTAAGCAGGTGGATGAATTCATAATGGTCCTCCCGGTACGAATGCCCGCTGACGTGGAGGTCTTCAAATACCCGCGCCCCAGTCATTCCCAGGTGTGCCTCCACCATGTAGCGCTGGCCCTTGTTCATGGGGTTTGGGATGACCTTTGCCGAGAAGATGACCTTATCTCCTTTTTCAAGCTTGTACGGGGTATCACCAAGTACGAGCCGGGTGAGGATTGACCCTGGTTCCCCCTGGTGCCCGGTAATGATAGGGAGGAATTTTTCCTTTCCGGACTTCATCATCCGCCGCATCATCCGGTCAACGGTCCTCCGGTTTCCGAACATGCTTACGGTATCAGGGAATGCCACGAGTTTCATCTGCTCAGCGGTGGAACTGTAGCGTTCCATCGATCTGCCAAGGAGAACAGGTTTCCTCCCGATCTCGTGCGCACACTCAGCAATTGTCTTGACCCTTGCGATATGCGAGGAGAATGTCGAAACAAGGATCGCGTTTTTATCATCCTCGTAACTCGTTATCGTGTCCCTGACAAGGTCCCTTGCAATCCGTTCGCTTGGGGCACGTCCTTTGTTCTCAACATAGGTACTCTCAACGATCAGTGCGATGACACCCTCTTTTCCAATCTGGGCGAGACGGGCAAAGTCAGGCGGGTCACCAATCACAGGTGTCCTGTCCAGTTTAAAATCACAGGAATAGACGATAGCCCCGTGGGGAGTATGGAGGACCGGTGTCACGGTATCAATAATACTGTGCTGCATCCGTACAAACTCGAGGACAAGGTTCTGCGAGAGGGTGTATTTTTGCCCTGCCTTCAGTGCAAATAACTTGTTGTTAACCCCGAATTTCTGTTCACCGGAAATCTGCTGCCGGATCAGCTCAGTAGTATACGGTGTGCTGATGATAGGAGCATTATAACGGTGTGCAAGTTTTGGTATGGCGCCGATGTGGTCAAGATGCCCATGAGAACAGACAATTGCCTTGACAGTCCCCTCAACCGTATTCATCATCGTATCGTCAGGGATTGCCTTCATCTGAATAAGGTCCAGAGAATGCATATTTTCCACTTCTGCGTCCTCGTGGATCATAACCTGGTCAAGCCGCAGACCCATATCGAAAATAACTATCTCTTTTCCGCAGCGGACGGCGGTCATATTCCTCCCGACCTCGTCGTATCCACCAACTGCAATAATTTCAATATCCATTATATTCCTCCATGATGCTGTCCACCATCTCCCGGGTTTTCCCGGTTATAATTGCACGCCTTGTTTTTAGTTCCGCGATAGTTCGGGACCCGGTCAGGAACATCGCTACCCTGAACTGGTGCTCGATCGTATCAATCGCATTAAATAACGCTTTTTCTCCTGTTAATGCAGGTTGTAAGAGTGGCAATGCCATTCCACAGAGGTCGGCACCGAGCACCAGGGCCTTTGCCATATCCACGCCGCTCCTGAGGCCTCCCGTGGCTATTATTGGTCCGCCTGTCCGTGACACATCGCACAGGCTCACTACGGTGGGTATACCCCAGTCAGTAAATTCCTGACCAAGGCTGATCAGTCGTTTATCGCTCTCGCTTGAGCTTTCCTCTGCCCGTATGCCCTCAATGGCAGCCCAGGATGTTCCACCCCAGCCACCAATATCGATGGCTTTTACTCCTGCTCCAAAGACTGCACCGGCAGTCTCTGCTGAAATTCCACTCCCAGTTTCTTTTATGATGACCGGGTACTTAAAATCTTCACATAGCGCCCTGAGTGCATTTAGGCACCCGGAAGCGTCGTGATCTCCCTCTGGCTGGATCGCTTCCTGCAGAAAATTGACATGGATAGCAATGGCATCAGCATGGATCATTGATACAGCACGGTCAGCCCATTCATTTCCATGGACCTTTAACTGGACAATTCCCAGGTTCGCCACCATGAACGCATGCGGGGCTTCATCCCTGACAACTGAAAATGTTCCTTCGAGGTCCGGGTTTTCAAGGGCAGCACGTTGTGACCCTACACCCATCCCAAGCCCATATGTATGGGCCGCCCTGGCCAGGCGCCTGTTTACCTCCAGGGTCTCCGGATGGCCCCCCGTCATCGCCGCGATGAACAGGGGGAGTTTACACTGGTGCCCGAGAAACCGTGTCCCGGTATTGATCCGGTCCATATCGCATTCAGGGAGGGCATTATGGACGAGCCGGACGTCATTAAAACCGGTGTAACCGCGTTCTATTGACTTTTCAACACATATTCGCAGATGGTCAAGTTTTCTTGACGATGTAAGTGAAACTGGATCAGACATACCGCTCCTCCCTTACACCCGTACCACCATGAGGCTTCTCATCAAGAAAGTCGCCAATCCTGGAGACATGAAAAATATCAGAGGGGATTCCCGCTTCGGCAAGCTGGCAGAGCTCTTTCACCTTTCCACGCATACCCCCGGTGACATCAGTATGGCCTGACTCCCCAAGCGAGAGAGTGGCAATCATCGCCGGCGTAATCTCGTGGAGCACTTTCCCTTCACATAAGACNCCCGGTACATCCGTGGCAAGTCCAACCCGCCGGATCCCGAGTGACGTTGACAGGACCCTCACGAGCTGGTCACCTGATACAACACAGGCACCGCATGAACAATCCATTACCATATCCCCATGGAGCACCGGGACAATACCAAGCCCGAGCATACATTCAAGCTGCCGGTACTCACACGATACGAGCCGGCCACCATCAGCAACGCAGGCAGAAAGTGGTTGCACACCCACGGCTTCAACACCCGCGTTACGCAGTGCCATGACAATATGGTCATTCAGTCTTCTTACCGCCATGTGCGTGATGAAGATACCTTCACGGTTTTTTGCCGAAACACCGGATTTCACCTGGTAACGACTCGCTTCAGGGTGTCCGCATGACCCGGCACCATGCACCATCACCAGTGATTTCCCTTTCCGTCCGGCTATTGTTTCTGCGATCCGTTCAATCGTATCAGACCGGATGATACCATCGGCAGCCTTATCGGTGATAACACTGCCGCCCAGTTTCAGGAGGACTCTTTCAGACATCCTTCTCCTTTCTTACTCCTTCGGTGTCGATATTGGTAACAAAGGCACGTGCTTCGCATGCCTCAATCGCACCGGCGATACGGCTCTTCAGGTGCTTTGGGCACAATGCAACCATGCAGCCCCCTCCACCTGCCCCGGTAATTTTTGCACCGTACGCTCCTGCAGCCCTGGCTGA
>JGI20214J51088_10003526_pt1 | contig 10302 bp, 5 predicted proteins | sample WetSurMetagenome_FD_51088 | JGI IMG/M metagenome (IMG submission 51088) | reverse complement strand
ATAACTCCTGTGTGTTCTTTATAGGTAATTGAGAATCCATGAGAAAAATATAGAGCATCACCTTTCTTAAGACATGGCTTAATCTTATCCCAGAGTATCCGCTGAGCGGCGTCTGAAACAAGNTATTGGATNATTGTTCCTTTTTTTACTGCTTCTTCAATCGGAAAGAGGGTCTTTCCCGGTACAAATCCGTCAGCTATTGCTTTATTCCAGTCTTTGCTGAATTCATGAGCCTGTCCAACAATTACATTAATTCCGTTATCCCTCATATTCATTGCCTGGGCAGGACCCTGAACACCATAACCAATAACAGCTACAACTTCATTTTTTAATACTTCGCGGGCTTTGGAAAGTGAAAATTCTTCTCTTGTTACTACATTTTCTACGACACCGCCAAAATCAATTTTTGCCATGATCTTAAATTTTAAATATTTGATTAATACTGGTTTTTATCTTTTAATTTCTCAATTCATATTAGGTTCTGTCTTGAACCGATTGGCTTCATCCATCTCTTTAAGATAAGAAGAGAGTTCTCTGACCTGCCGGGTTATCGCTACTCTGCCTGACTTTGCAAACTGAAGCAAACCAAGAGGTTCAAGATGGGCAAGCAAATCATTTATCTCGGTTCTCTGCCCGGTCTTCTCCAGTACCATATATTCAGGTGAAACCTCCAGAATCCTGACGTTATAAGTTCTGACTATATGGTCAATAATATTACCTGACATAAGTCCGCTTGTGGTAACTTTAAACAAGGCTATCTCCTGGTAGATAATCTGCTCGGAAGTATGTACAAAAACCTTGAGAACATCAATAAGCTTTTCCATCTGCCTTGCCACTTTTTGAATCATCTCAGGGGTTGTCTTTACGACGATAGTGAGGAGATAAACGCCTTTCACTGCTGATTCGGAGGCAGTAAAGCTGTCGATATTTATCTGACGCCTGGTTAAAATTATTGTTATCTGCCCAAGGATCCCTATATGGTCCTCAGTAAATAATGATATTGTATATTCCTGTTTCATGATCTTTTTTCTTTTCTCTGTATCCCTTTTTTTAGTAACTCAATCTTACTTCAGATACCGATGATCCCGGTTCTACCATCGGAAATACGTTGCCTTCCTTCTCAACTGCGACTTCAAGAACATATGGACCTTCGCATGAAATCATTTCCTGAACTGAACTGAAAAGATCTTCCCTGTTCCATACTTTTTTAGAAGGTATCCCGTAGGCTTTTGATATCATAACAAAATCAGGATTTACAAGTTCCGTTGAAGCATAGTTCTTATCGTGGAACATATCCTGCCACTGACGCACCATGCCCAGGTAATTATTGTTGAGCACAACTACTTTTACGGGCACTTTGTACTGAAGAATGGTTCCCAGCTCCTGAATTGTCATCTGGAAGCCTCCGTCACCAAGGAAAGTGATTACTTCTTTATCGGGCCGACCAATTTTTGCACCAATGCCTGCCGGAAGTCCGAATCCCATTGTTCCCATACCGCCTGATGTCACCAGACTGTTCGGATTGCTGTACTTGTAATATCGGGCTGCAAACATCTGGTTCTGGCCAACATCGGTTACGATGATAGCATTGCCTTTTGTGATATCCGATACTGCTTTTATTACTTCGCCCATTTTTATTTCCCCGCTTTCAGGCCTGGTTTCGGGCTTAACAACTTTTTCATACTCTGTTTTATCGCAGATGCGAAACTCTCTGATCCATTTTTCATAGGAGTTGGCTTTTACAAGAGGAGTAAGGTATTTCAGCGCTTCTTTGGCATCGTTGTTTATTTCCACATCCACAGCGACATTCTTATTGATCTCAGCTTCATCTATTTCGATGTGAATTATTGTAGCTTTCTTGGCATATTTCTTAAGATTTCCTGTAACCCTGTCATCAAAACGCATCCCGATTGCTATTATAAGGTCCGCTTCATTGGTAAGCAGGTTTGGTCCATAGTTGCCATGCATACCAAGCATACCTGTAAAAAGGCGATGGTCGGACGGGAAAGCAGAGAGTCCCAGCAATGTCAATGCAACAGGTATACCGGTTTTTTCTGCAAAAGCCTTAAGCTCAGCTTCCGCTCCTGATATCAGAACTCCATGTCCGGCCAGAATGAGTGGTCTCTCAGCATGGTTGATCATGATAGCGGCTGATTCTATTGCCTTGGTATGTAATGGAATATGGGGATTGTAGCTTCTGATATAATCACACTTGTTATACTTGAAGTCGAGCTTTTCAAGCTGCGCATCCTTTGTTATATCAACAAGAACCGGTCCCGGGCGGCCCGTCTTTGCGATATAAAAGGCTTTTGCAACTGCTTCCGGGATATCCTTCGATTTTTTAACCTGGCAGTTCCATTTTGTTACAGGCATTGAAACACCTATTATATCAGTTTCCTGAAAAGCGTCGGTACCGATCAGTACTGAGGTTACCTGAGCGGTTATAAACACCACGGGCACTGAATCGAGGAAGGCATTTGCAATACCTGTCACAAGATTAGTAGCTCCTGGTCCGGATGTTGCAAAGCAGATCCCTGGTTTGCCTGTTACCATTGCATATGCCTGAGCGGCATGTGCGGCACCCTGTTCATGACGCGTAAGAATGTGTTTCAGCCTGCCTTCATAATCCACAAGTTTGTCGTACACAGGCATTATTGCTCCTCCCGGATAGCCGAAGATTGTATCAACACCCTCTTCAACCAAACAATTCAACAGAGCTTCTGCTCCTGAAATATGTTCGAGTCCATTGACTTCAGCTGTAGCTTGTTCTGGTTCCTTTTCAGTCTTCATATACATAATTGTGTTGTTGTCTCTAACTATAATTCTAATGGTTTTGCAGCTTTTTTTTATAAAATCCTCACGGCTCCAAGGTCCGCTGAACTGACGTTGGCTGCGTAAACTTTCAGAGCGGTTGATATTTCACGCACTCGTTTCTCTGGTTTATAAGCCAGCTTACCTTTTGCTTCTTCTTCTTCTTGTCTTTCAGCAAGTTCCTTCTCAGAAAGCAAGACATTGATTTTCCTTTCACTGATTTTTATTTCAACCATGTCGCCATTTCTTATAAGTGCAATTTCCCCTTTTGAAGCAGCTTCGGGAGAAACATGGCCAATTGACAATCCCGATGTGCCTCCTGAGAATCTTCCATCGGTTAAAAGAGCACATTTTTTATCGAGTCCCTTTGATTTAAGGTAGGAGGTAGGATATAGCATTTCCTGCATACCCGGACCACCCTTGGGGCCTTCGTATTTTATAACTACTATATTACCTTCTTTGACTTCTCCTTTAAGAATTGCTTCTGAAGCCTCATCCTGAGATTCGAATACTACAGCACTGCCTGTAAAAGTGAACAATGTAGAATCAATACCGGCCGTTTTTACTATGCAGCCTTTCTTTGCGATATTGCCATACAGGACTGCCAGACCGCCATCTTTATTATATGGGTATTCAACTGATCTGATGCATCCATTTTCCCTGTCAGTATCAAGTTCTTTAAACATTGTGCTTTGTGAACCCATCTTCAGATTTTTTTCCATCGAAGGAGCGCTTTTAAAAGTATCGAACGCGGCAGCCTTAGCCTTTCCTCCACGGACATCCCAATCTGCGATAGCATGATGAAGCGTATCATAGTCGACGCGCTGTACGGATGAATCAATCAGTCCCGCGCGCTCAAGTTCACCCATAATTGCGAGGATACCTCCTGCTCTGTTAACATCCTGAACATGATACTGTGAGCTTGGAGCTACTTTACAAATATTTGGAATCTTTCGTGAGAGTTCATCAATATCCTTCATGGTAAAATCAACCCCTGCTTCCTGTGCGACGGCAAGAAGATGAAGAACGGTGTTTGTTGAACCTCCCATTGCAATATCTAACGACATGGAATTAATAAATGCTCTTTTTGATGCGATAGACCTGGGAAGAACTGATTCGTCACCATCATTATAATACCTGTTTGCAAGTTCAACAATTAATGAAGCAGCTTGTTCAAACAGATGAGTTCTGTTAACATGAGTGGCAACAATAGTTCCATTACCGGGAAGCGAAAGTCCAAGGGCTTCTGTAAGACAGTTCATTGAGTTTGCGGTGAACATTCCTGAGCATGATCCACAGGTAGGGCAGGCCAATTTTTCAATTTCCGAAAGCTCCCTTTCACTTACTGAATCATCTGCTGCGGCAACCATAGCATCTATGAGATCGATATATTTATTGTTGTGTTTTCCGGCTTCCATCGGTCCACCGGAGACAAAAACAACCGGAATATTTATCCTCATAGCTGCCATGAGCATCCCGGGAGTTATCTTGTCACAGTTGCTTATACAAACCATGGCATCTGCCCTATGGGCATTAACAACATATTCCACGCTGTCGGCAATCAGTTCCCTCGAAGGCAGAGAATAGAGCATGCCATCATGGCCCATTGCTATACCATCATCTATGGCTATTGTGTTGAATTCAGCCGCGAAGAGTCCCTTTTTTTCTATTTCGCGTTTTACGAGCTGTCCGATTTCATGTAGATGCGCATGGCCGGGTACAAACTGAGAGAATGAATTAACTATAGCTATAATTGGTTTCCCCATCTGTTCATCCTTCATTCCGTTGGCTCGCCAGAGACTTCTTGCGCCAGCCATGTTCCTTCCTGTTGTTGTTCTTGAGCTTCTGAGTTGATTCTTCATCTTAAATATCTTATTAAAAAAAAAGCTTCCCGGTCTCCCGGAAAGCTTTTGTATGTCTATAGTAATACATATTATTCCCGGGTCATGTGCGCTGAGCAAGAATCACGAGGAGGATAATAATATGGATTAAAGAAATTTTCACTTTTTTATTATAAAATGTTGCACAAATGTACCTAAAATTTTAATATATCAAAGAGAAAGTCATGTTTTTCTTTATTTTGCTAACTGTTTATTGATGGTGACACAATAAATACAGGAATTGTATGTATTGAATATCAGTATTTTAGCATGGGGTAGGTGATATATATCATAAGGGTGATAAAATTTATATAACGGGAAGAAAATATCTGGTGTTATTAGATCAGGAGTTCGCCGAAGCCAATCTCCTGTAAGTTTTATATTCTTCCTGTAAGTTTATTTAATAGTTTTCATTGAGTCTAAACCATTCAGTTCTGTAATTATAATATTTGTTCATATTCATTGGCGACCTGTTGATATAAGGTCCGGAATAATAAATCATTATGTTATATATTTATTATCTTGTACATATAATTATTGTTTTCATAAATCGTTGAATATGAAAATTATAACTTTCTGCCTGATATTATTGTTAACCTTTTCAGTTACACTTGCCCAGAAGCAGACGGCAGAGTACCTGAAAAGCCGCAGAATTGAAAAAGTAATTAATTCACAATGGACTTTTAATTATTTTCAGGGACCGGGAAATAATAAGGGATATGAGGCTCCGGCATTCGACGATTCAAGATGGAAAGCTGTGAGCATCCCGCATACCTGGAGCACATATGAGACAACCGGAGAGCTGCATCCTTTTATAAAAAGTGTCTCCGAATCTGATGATCCTTACTGGTGGTCAGGATGGGGCTGGTACAGGAAACATTTCTCAGTGAACAGGGAATATTCTGATCGAAAGATCTTCATCGAATTTGAAGGTGTTCAGAAATTTTGCAGGGTGTGGCTGAATGGAAAATTCCTCGGAGAACATAAAGGTGGCTATGGCTCCTTCGATTTTGATCTTACTCAATATGTTAAGCCCGGAGAAGATAACATCCTTGCTGTGGCAGTTAACAACAGACAGAAGGATGAATATAAAATACCTCCTATGGCAGCAGGTAAATTTGATGTCTATGGTGGTATATACAGGGATGTAAAACTTGTTCTCACCGATAAAATGTACATTCCTATGCAGGGCTCCGCAATCCATGAAGGCGGTACATTTGTTACAACACCAAAAGTTGCAGAAAAGGAGGCGACAGCAAGAGTAAGGACCTGGGTCAAAAATGACTATCCTGAGAAGAAATCGTGCACGCTTATCTCTGCTATCATCGACACTGTCGGCAATGTTTTTCAGGTCACTAAAACTTCAGTAGATATAAATCCTGGTGATGTTTTTGGATTTGACCAGACCTTCAAACCGGTTAAAAATCCGCACCTATGGTCAACCGACGACCCTTACCTTTACAGTGTGAAAACTCAGGTGATGGATGGTAAGACAATCGTGGATGAATATTCAAGTCCGCTCGGATTCCGCCGGTACCGATGGAATTACAATGATAACTCACTGGTTTTAAATAATAAGAAAGTTATTCTGCACGGTGGTATCAGACATCAGGATTATCCATGGCTTGGTGATGCCATTCCAAAATGGTTAACTGAGACTGACCTGACTGATATGGCTGTCAATCTTAACTTTAACTTTTTACGTACTGCCAATTATCCTAACGATAAATATGTTTATGATCTGGCCGATAAATTCGGGATTGTGGTTGCGGGGGAAGTCCCTAATATCGGGGATCAGGATTTCTCTCCGGAGGTGCAGGAACAGCAGATGAAAGAGATGATACGGCGCGACAGGAACCATCCGGGAATTATGTTCTGGGTAATGGGAGAGGAGACTAATCATCCTGCAGATTCAAAATATGCAATTGCTGAAGATACTACGAGGATACTGGCAGCATGGAAAGTCAAGGATGGATCTTCAGGAACATTTGTTAAACTGACCGATAAAAATCTATCAATGGATGAGCTTCCGGTAAGCTCAATAAGAGGATGGTATAACAGGGATGTCAAAAACCTTGAACCCACGGTCAATCTGCAAAGCGGAACAGAGGAAAATGCTGCAAAAATGCTTGGATCCAACAAAGGGTTTGGCAAAGGGAATATTGTAAACCTGAAATATGATGATCACGGAAGCCGCCAGGTATTCATCAATTCACCTCTTCAGAATGTTAGTAACGATGGTGCAGTTGACATTTACAGGATCCCCAAATATGCGTACTACTTCTGGCAGGCAAACTACTCAAAAAATCCAATGGTGTTTATCCGGCCCCATTTCTGGCGTTCACAATATCTCGGACAGCAAAAGGATATCATAGTTAATTCAAACTGTGACAAAGTTGAACTACTGGTTAACGGAGAAAGTAAAGGGACTAAAATACCCAGTCAGTCGGATTTCAACAGTGTTACTTTTAACAATATCACAGTTGAGGCAGGATCGCTTACGGCAATTGGNACCAGGGACGGAAAAACGATTAAAAAAGAAATTGTGCTTGCTGGTAAGCCTGCAAAATTATTGATTACCGGGTCGCACAGGCGAATACCGGCCGACCGGGCATCAGTGGCGATAATAACGGCAGATATAGTTGATACCTGGGGGAATCACGTATACGGTGCCGTCAATACAATAAAATGGAATGTATCAGGTCCTGCAGCTCTTGTTGGACCTGCAATTTACGAATCGGATCTTAAAAAGAATCAGGGACCCGAAGGGGTAGGATATACCGACATGCCAGTATCAAATGTTATAAGGTCAACGGGAGAAAAAGGAGTAATACATATTTCAGTCTCAGCAGGAGAACTGGCTTCCGGTACATTCGATATTACCGCTGAAGAACTTATATCTGACAATACGGTGATTCCTGAACCCGTACTAAAAGATGAAGGAAGAATGCCTGTTCCAAGAAAAACTTTAAAATCCAGCAGGCTGGATGAAGTTCCTCAGGAGATAAAAGAGGCAACCGGAGAGATTAATCTTGGGAATTCAGATAAACCTGGTTATAAAATCGCTATTCGTGAATATATCAGAAAAGAAAATGAATCTGCCGATACTTCGACTGTGGAATTCAGGACACTTGTAANTGTTTTTTCGTCCCTGCTTTCCAACAACTCAGGGCGAATAATTGCCGATGATTATAATTTCAGCATAGCTCATTACAACAACTGCAGGCTCATTTCGAAATACATTAACGTTACAAAGTTACCGCAGCCTTTCAAGGATGGACTGAGAAAATATTATTCCGATGAAGTCATTATAAAAGGGAGTGAGAAGAATGCCGGCGACGAGATGAACTGGCTTAACTGGATACCATCCGGAGGAACAGTGGTTATAGTTCAGGATGAAAAACAGCCTGCGGGCGTGAAGGGAGTAATTTATACCAGGAAGATCGAGCTTTCGGAAATCATCGCCGTTGTTTATCCCCAGTTTGTCAATTTCTCACCGGAGGCAAAGGAGCGTGCACTGACCTTTATAAGTAAAGCAAATCCTTATATTCACCCTGCTCAGGTAAACGGACAACAGGCCGCTGATAATACTGATAAACAAAATATCTCGTTTGTTGCTGAACCCGGGCAACCAATTCTGATACCCTTATTAAAATTCCTGTCGGAGTGATAATTTGTATACGAGACAATTAACTGTTCAAAAAACAATTAGCCCCTCTGCTTCTGGAATTATAGTTAATATCTGTTTGTACAGAACAAAATATTTTCTACTTTTACCGCATAAGTTATTATATCTTAATCAATTAATACTGAAGTACCTGAAATTTTATAATAAATACCTGATAAACTTAAACCTAAACCAGATCAAAATGAAAAAAATCAAAATTATTTCGGTTGTATTATTGTTGGCTGTAAGTGGTCTGATCGTGTCCACTTTTTCTTCCTGTACAAATACCAAGCAGAAAAATATCGGATTGCAGTTGTATTCACTTCGTGATTCTATTGGGAAGGATGTTCCTGCTGCCATAGCAAAAGTTGGAAAAATGGGATATAAATTTGTTGAACCAGCAGGTTACGGAGAAGGCAAACTCTATGGTATGGAACCGGCAGCGTTTAAGGCACTTTGTGCTTCAAATGGTTTAACAATATTAAGCTCACACGTTGGACAGGAACTCCCTGATTCAGCCAACCTGGCTAAAAACATGGAATGGTGGGACGCATGTATAGATGCACATGTTGCAGTCGGAGCAAAGTATCTGGTTCAGCCATTTTTGGGAGCAGGCGCATATCGCAGCCTTGATACGCTGAAGCGTTACTGTGATTATTTCAATATGATCGGCGAAAAATGCAAAGCGAAAGGAATTCAGTTCGGATATCATAATCATGATAAGGAATTCTCAACAAAACTTGACGGACAGACAATCTACGACTTTATGATGGCAAATACCGATCCTTCGAAGGTTACATTTGAAATGGACCTTTACTGGACTGTTGTAGGTGGTGCAAATCCTGTAGATTATTTCAATAAATATCCTGGTCGCATTCAGCTCTGGCACATTAAGGACAAGGCAGAGATCGGCGGCAAGGATACAATGATGGATTTTAAATCAATCTGGGCTGCAGCTGCAAAATCCGGAATGCAGTACGGTGTTGTTGAAATCGAAGAGTATAATTTTGACCAGTTCACCAGTTGCCAGAAAAGCCTTGAATTTCTTAATGCAGCACCATATGTTGTGATGCCTAAATAAGCATACCATATATTTTTGATCAGTTTCCTGCTGATCAGGGAAGAACACTTTTTTTATAGTGTTCTTCTTTTTTTTGCTTAATTTTAATTTGTTCTAACATATATGGTGAAATGAAAATCAGGCAACTTCTTTTTGTTATTGCATCATTGTCCATTTTTGGATGTAAAGGCAATTATTATTCTGAGAATGATTTCGGATCGGTTCGTAAGATTGATGCACATGTACATATTGATAACAACAACGGCTTCTTTGAAGATCAGGCTGCTGCTGATAATTTTACCCTGATTACATTGAATGTAGATCATTCTGATTCCACTTCCGTCGAACGACAGCTAAAAGAATCACTCGAATCTGTCCGAAATCACCCTGGAAGAGTCTTCTATGGAGCTACCTTTTATTTTGATACTGCAGGTTGGGGAACTCCCGGATGGTCAAAGAGAGTAATAGATCATCTTGAAAAGAATATCTCAGGAGGAGCTGTAACAGTGAAGATTTGGAAAAATATAGGCATGACAGAAAGGGAGAGGAACGGGAAATTCATAATGGCAGACGATCAGGGTCTTAAACCTGTTATCGACTTTATTGTCAGCAAGGGGCTGCCGGTAACAGGACATCTGGGAGAACCGCGTAATTGCTGGCTGCCGTTAAATGAGATGACTGTCAGGGGCGACAGCAGTTATTTTGCAGAAAATCCTCAATATCATATGTTCCTTCATAAAGAGTATCCTTCCTATGAAGACCAGATAAATGCCAGAGATCATTTGCTTGAACTTAATCCTGCGCTGAAATTTATTGGTTGTCACCTTGGAAGCCTCGAATGGAACGTTGATGAACTGTCCAAAAGACTGGATAAGTATCCGAAT
>JGI20214J51088_10003524_pt1 | contig 10302 bp, 5 predicted proteins | sample WetSurMetagenome_FD_51088 | JGI IMG/M metagenome (IMG submission 51088) | reverse complement strand
GTTATGGAAGAGACACCTCTTTAGTGATGTACTTATTTGAAGTGTCCTTCTTTTGGTTCCTAAAGTACAAGAATTACCAATTCACAATCCCAAGTGTTGTGATATTTCGACTGCTCCCTTCGTATGTCACGTTAATCATGAGCTGGAACATTTATTTAATTCCACTGCTACAATTGTTCATAGGTTCTTCAGGAAAGGTACACACCATATTTGCTAAATCATTTTGTTCTCCATTTTAGGTTTTGGTAAATATATAGATTCATATGACTCACTGATGTATATGTAGAACCAGTAAATTACAGAAAGCAGGTTACTTAAACAGGTATTGATAAGATTAATTGCAAAGAAGACCGGTAGCATGACTATCGGTCTTCTTGTTAGGATCGGAATTTGAACTTAAGGTATTATTGTTGGTGTAGATGTGCTCATTATCTCAGTTGTTGGAGTTATTTGTGACAAACTTGTAGAATTTTCGGAACTAGCAGAGCCGGTAATATTAGTTTAATTTGTGGTTGGTTGGGTATTAGCTATTACTTGAACTTCTGCCAACGATAGAGCATCCCTGTTAGTCAACTGAATACGTATATATCGACCTGTTCGGTTTATTGTTATTCCGGTAGGCCTTCCTCCGTTACCAACGATGTAATAATTACTAACACCTGTCTGGTTTATCGTTTCTTGTATTCCGGTAGAGCTAAAAGGTTGATCAGAAACAAGTAAATAGAAGTTACTTAAACGCCATTCACAGCAATCTGTCCTTGTCCATATATTTATTGTTTGTATAATGTAGTTATTACCTAGATCTACCTGCCACCAATTATTACTACCTTCCTGGGTGTGAGTTACTGAATTGTTTGCAAAATTCCCATCAGTGTTTCCATCCACAGCTCGACCTGAATCTGCGTTTCCATAAATACTCGATTGGTCAGATGTCTTTCCTATAGCAATATTATCGATATCCATCAATGTTGGGACTGATGTTGGCACCTCTAATGGAATATCAGTGGGCTGTGTTATTGGAGTGGTAGTTGGTACAACATCCGGTATCACAGTGGGTTGGGTCATAGGAGTCACTGTAGGTATTGAAGTTGGGATCACAAGTGTTTGGTTGATAGGTGTGGCTAAAATCTTCCCACTAACAATGAGTCCATCCAAGCTGACATAAGGACCAGTTCTGTGGATTAGAGTTAGAGTATGCGAGCCTGATCCCAAGATGTTTGAACTCCAACGATTCTGCATTGTCTGAGTGGAAGTGTTCTGATTTATCGTCGCAACCACTTTCCCATCTATACGGACTTCCATATTGCCGAAGGCATTCGGGTAACCGCGATAAATTACGTTGATTCTCTCACCAGAGAATGTGAAACTGGCAGAACTACCGATCAGGTTAGAATATTTCTCAGTATTCAGATAGTTACCCTTAACTTTTTGTGCCACCCACCTACCTGTGTAAACGATTTCTGCTGCTCGCTCATCATACGTGTTGGATTCCCCCATTGGCAGAGGAGCCACCGTTAATATTGAAGTAGGGGTGTTTATTGGAGTAGAAGTATTAGTAGCAGTCGGTGTGGCAGCAGGTAAGCCGCCAACAATTAGCCCGTCCAGGCTGACATAAGGGCCGGTCATGTGGGTAAGAGTAAGAGTATGTGATCCTGATCCTAGGATGCTTGAACTCCAGCGATTCTGCATAGTCTGAGTGGAAGTGTTCTGATTTATCGTCGCAACCACTACCCCGTCAATGCGAACTTCCATGTTGCCAAAGGCATTCGGGTAACCACGGTAAATCACATTGATGCTTTCACCAGAGAATATGAAGCTAGCAGAACTACCAAGTACATTAGAATACTTCTCAGTGTTCAAGTAATTTCCTGTGACACTCTGGGCCACCCAACTACCGGTGTAGACAATCTCAGCTGACCGCTCATCATACGTGCCATAACCTACTGGTTGACGGGGAGTCATGGTTGCTGTTGAAGTGGGAGTGTTGGATGGAGTAAAGGTTTGACTGGCTGTCGGGGTGGCTGTTGGAATACCGGTTGAAGTTCCAGTTGGAACAATACTTCCATATTCATAAGCACCAATATCTTCATTTGATCCAACCAAACGGGTATTGCCATCAGCATCGAGAGAAGTTCCNACACTTATACCTTTATCGATCGCTGGACTACTTGACGATAATCGAAAATCACCTGTGCTGGGATTTCTATATGCTGGCTCTCCAAATATTGTATTTTGACCAAGCCCCGTCTGTGTTTGGAATTCTGATATCGAATAATCAGTACTACACCCACTACTTGATGTAAAAGGTTTCGTGCTGTTCATCCGGTTATAAAGGTTATTTTTTTCTTCTGCAAGATACTTTAAATCCCCTATACAGACAGCAGGACCTTTGCCCTGTGAGATAATATTATCCTTTATACTATTTCCCTTGACTTGTGTTGCATTTCCCTGAATATTTATTCCACCGTTATTATTCCCATAAGCTGCATTAATGGTATTGCCCCAGTAATTAACACCACCCGCATACCAGTTGATAATTCCTCCATATCCCGCCCCCCATCCAGTGGATGTTGTAATTACATTTTGACGGATGATATTGTTAGTAAGGTCGCCCTGGCAATTTTTATCACCATTTGTATCTCCATATTGATTACTTTCTCCGCCAACAACACAACCGACACCAGCATCATAACTGATTATGATGATACCTGCGGGTGCGGTATTCCGAATAATATTATTCTCTACAACAGAATCAAACACATTCTCTAACTGAATCCCGGTATAGTTGCAATTTGATATGGTGTTCCCACGAACGGTATGTCTCCATTCGACTTGAGCTGCACCATCCAAATCTATACATTGTCCCAAGCCTCCGGAGGCCTTGATATTATCAACGGTATTATATTCAATCACCGAATCATGTGTTTTTCCTTGTGTCCAAATACCACGTGCATCAACATGAGTGAAGTTTTTTACGATGTTGTATCTATAAGTGTTGTGATGACTGTCACCACCATCAGAGATTCCTGCATCACCATCAGTTCCAGCATAACCAGTACCATCAATAGTATTATTCTCCCACAGATGATATGAGCCCATTATGTAATTTGCACCGAAAATCCTATTATTTTTTATTGTTAAGTGGTCTGTTTGCGGTTCACCCCACCATCCCAGTCTGAGAGTATAACGGTTTGAACTCTTAAAAGTCAGACCTTCAATAATCCAATAGGAAATTTTCCCGGAAGATTTTAAAGCAATACCTGTCCCGCCATCTATAATAACAGTTTCACCTGGATAATTTGTCAGCTTGATTGGATTACTTGAAGTCCCCGTGATGCTTATTACAATATTTGCAGAGTATGTTCCACCCCTGACAAAAAGTGTATCACCGGGTTGTACATTACTAACTGCTTTCTGGAGTGTCTTCCATGCTGTGTTTACTGATAAACCATCATTGGTATCAGATCCATTAGTGGCATCTACGTACTTCATTGTAGAAGGCAGCATAAACGATGATCCCATCGTCAAGAAAACCCCCAATACAATAAAAACCAAACATAATCCTTTTTTAATTTTAGTTGCAAACATCATTACTACTCCTTAATTCTTTATCAGAATTGATATCAGAAAGGTAGCAAACACAGGTTACATATTCTGACTACTAATTCGGATACTGGATTTCACTTGTTTTCCATGTAGTGATTTAGTCATATGAGAGGAAATCAACTATCTAGTATGAATATTGAAAAGAAACTAACCATTCAATAAAATATTTGACAACATAATCACAACTATCAAAAGTTCACCAGCTTTATTGTTTTTCTCATTGTTAATTGGTTTTGTACGTATTAAATTGTTAATTCAACTTTTCAATACAAATAGTCCACTTTTACCTATTCATTTTCGAAGTGTAACATGTGGAAAAGGAATATTTTGCTAAAAAAGCTTTCAATTACCTTACAATTATTGAGTTTTAGTCACAAAACTTGAAATCTATTTTGAAAGCGGAATATTAATGATGTAAGGAATCACTTTATTAACATTATTCAATCGCGGTTTGTAATATTACTGAATTATTTATAACCATGTTGACTAACCAAATAATTAATCGTTTTTATTTGCGGAATTCTAATAATGCATATTATTTTCAGAGTAATATTGATTAAATGGCTTTGATTAAAAATGAGATTCCAACCTATTACACTCTAGATGATATGTAAGAATAGCCAGGTGCTAAAAGCACATTATCGAACCATTGCCGAAGCAGGATAATTTTCGAGTGGTGATCGATACTTATTCATTAAGTAATAAAACCTTCGAAATATCTCGAGGTTCATGCAATTTTGGAATTTATTAAAAAATTGGATATTTAAGTAGGCGAATTATAGGATATGGAAACGGATAATTCCATCACTACTAGCAATCAAATATAAGTGATCACGATAAATAATATGACAATAATTTTTACAACAATGGTGATTTACGATATACTAAGGTACATATTAGATGGTGATATAAAAGTTGTAATAACTTGAATTCTTGATCTATCATCCATTCGTTAGATAAAATTGTGAAAAATTGGTTTAAAGTCTCATTCATAAAAGCTGGTCATGAACAAAACATTCTATAAACGCTACTTTTTTTTCAGTGCTTTTGGGGTAGTTTTATTTATATTTGCTATATTTGGGCAAAAATATTTAGTCACCAAACTAATTGAACCATATATTACGCCAAAAATTGAAATAACAAAATATTTACCCCAAGGTACTGAAATTAATGTAGAATCAAATAAAGATATTTCGATTACAGAAACCCCAAGTATTATATTAAAAAGTAGAGATATATTCTATGTTTCTTCAAACGGGAATAATTACGATGACGGTTCATTCGAGCATCCATGGAAGACAATTCAATTCGCAGTCGATCGCATTAAACCTGGTGGGGTAATATTTGTACGACAAGGACAATTTTTTGAGAACATTCATATAAATAGATCCGGTGAACAGGGAAAGCCAATTCTTCTTTCTTCATACAATAAGGATGATGTAACGATTGATGGCGGATTGTATCCTGCTATAACTGGGAATGCTGATTTTTGGATTGTGAAAGGGTTTACTCTAAAAAGCAAAGCAGACCGAGTATTGCGTTTGAATACAAATAATTGGAAAATTCTTACAAATACAATCTTTGGTGCCGTGTATTTATGGGGAGATCATAATATTCTGGAGAAAAATGATATTGATGGAAGCAGGCATCTTGGTAATGAGAACGGTTTTATGGAAGATGGTCCATCCAGTTTCGCGAATATCATTAAAAACAACGAGATCCATGATTTTTATCAGAGAGGGATTTGGTCGCAGTGGTTCACCCACGAGAGCGAATTTGAGCAGAATACGGTTTATAACATTACTGGGAAAACTGGTATTTGTATTGACATGGATGGAGCGACAAGCATAGTATACCTCCACATAATAAGGGGAAACACAGTTTATAATTGTGGACAAACTGGTATCGAACTAGAAAACTCTTATAACTCATTAGTTGAAAATAATCTGGTTTATGACACAGGGTTAGAGGGTATACAGATTATAAGTTATAACGGTTGCAAACAAGGCGGGATAAACAATCAATTTGGAAATATATCCGGTGATTGCCGTGGAGATAAAGTAAACTCGAGGATCCTGCAAAATATAATCTTTAATGGGGGAAGGGTGGGAGGGATAGTGTCATATGAGTCCAGTGGACTGAAAATTTATCATAATACTATTTATGGCGGTGAATCTGTAGCGATATATATTAATAGCTCATCAGAATTTTCAAAAGATTTGGATTTGAGGGGAAATATCTTATCCAGTCACGAAAGGGCAGAAATCTCTTTAGTTGACCCAGAATCATTATCGTTTGATGATCATAATCTAATTTTTAATAAGATATCTGATCATGCTTATGAAGTTAGAGGGTCCGTATTAAATTTCTATTCATTAAGCCAGTGGCAGGAGAAATTCAGCTTAGGGGTGAACTCAATTACTGACAATCCTTGGTTTATTGACCCTTTTCGAAACGATTTCCACTTGAGTAACGATAGTTCTGCTATAGATGCTGGATTAGACCTGGGGATCACAACGGATTTTGATGGTATATCACGCCCGCAAATAAACGGAACGGATATTGGGGCATATGAGTTTATAAAGGCAAAGTAAGCATTAGGTTTCATTACTACAACTTTTTTATTATTCCAATTAAAAAAGTAACTAGTTGATTTTTGTCCTAAAACATACAGTGAAATTAGCCTTCGTTTTAGGATAGATTTTTATATATAGACCTCGAAAACAAGATATTGGTTTTATTTCTTAAATGGAATTTTGATTGTTTGAATTAGTATTGAGGTAAATGAAGCAAAATCCTAGCTTAAGCTAAGAAGAAGTAATTATATTTTATTTTTTCGATGAAAGTAACGGGTGGCTAAATTATAATATTTGACAAGCACTGATCATATTTGCGAAAAGTTGTGAATTNGTGTCCCTTATTTATACCTGAATTCTATGTAAGAATATTGCGCATAGCCAAATATTTTATATAAACCCTTTTTCCAAATTTACTATAATCTATTTAAATAATCCTTTATTGATAAAGCATCTAGATCACCTGTGATACAAAGGGCAGATCGGTATCCACCGGGCCAAGGCCACAATCGAATCATCGGGCTTTCAGATTTTTCTATCATATCGACAAGATCAGATTCTGAGGTGTAAATCTCAAGCATATTTTTATCCAGATAAAGAGAACAATTTCTTCCATATTCAGATTGATCAATAATATAACCATGATTAGCAAGTGATTCAATTAATTTGGTGGGCACTGTTTTATCTACCCCAATAAACGGGCGGACATTTGAGGGAAGAATGTATGAATAATCAGATAAACTTTTATATTTCCCTATCCAGTCGAAAGATTCTTTAAAATCTAGTCCTCTAGCAACCCAATTGGCTCGAGATGGTTTTGGAAAGAATATTTTTAGTGAGTTATTTTCAAACCATTCTATCTTTACTGACAGTGTAGATTTTTCTCTCCACCATTTGGCTATCTCAAAGAGTGGCGCTACCCATACTCTGGGGGTGAATTCTCTAGCTGCCTTAAGTAATACTTCAAATGGATACAAGCAGTACGCAGCCAATTCCGGATGAAACATTAAATTAAATATTTCTGCCTGTTCATAAGTTTTATTAAGTAGTGTTACCCAATTCTTTGAGAGATCCTCCTGACTGTATCCAAGCCCATCTTTCAATTGCAAGTCATCAGGTACACTAACTGGAATTTCAATCATATTTGATTGGATCCAGGGTAAACAACGTTTTATTGTGGCTGCTTCCGGCATATAAAAACTCCCTATGGTTTTAAACACTATTGGGTTAGATTTACCTTTTGCCGGTTTTTCAAAATCCCATTTTACAGCTTTATTACTGCTATAGTTGAAAAGACCAAGTGGGAGAGCTTCTAATAATGAATCACTACTACTAAGGTAAGGACAACGAAATCCATGAACATTAATTCCACTATCATTAAAAACTTTAACTGCATGAATCAATTGTGAGGAAGCATCTTTAGGTGTATATGTTTTTAGATTTACATGGTTATATCCATGAACAGCAATTTCTGCTCCTCGATCTTGGAGGCTGCGGATATATCGCGAATTATTTTCAACTACTTTTCCAGGAACGGGAAATGTTGGTGAACAATAAAATTTCTCAAAACAGTCCATCAATGCATCAATTCGTTCAATTGATTTTTGCGAGCTGAATCCATAATGCTCTAGCAGGCTAAGTCCCCGCTGAATGATGAATCTGGGACTACGATTCTTGAACCATGAGATATAATCCATTATTATCTCCAGGTAATTATCTATCCAGCATAACGGTATAAGATTTCACCGAAAAAACGACAAACCCATAATGGAGAATTTTTAATTAACTTGCATAGAGTATCCATCATCCATGGTGGACGCTTTTTGGGAATGGATGGGGCATAACTATAAAATAAACTGGATTCCACTGATCCCCAGGAACTTTTAAAACGGCGTAAACCGAGGTTACCTAAATCAGAGCGGCCAAAATCAAGTGAAGTATACCCATGATCACAACCCCACCGGATAGATTCCTGGATTAACAAGTCATTCGGTCGTAGGTATAAGCCAGCAGGATTCGATGCGCCATATTTATAAACCATATTATTATTCCATAATAAAAACACTGCGGCAGCCAGGTATGAAGTCTCATGATATGCTGTCATAATAAACCCAAGGTTGTTATCAAATAATTCTGACTTCATAGCATTAAAAAAATTCCAAGGTTGAATAGGTACGCCTTGTTTACGACGGGTTAAAAGATGCAAATGATAGAACTCTTTTAAATGCTGAAGGTCATGATTAATTTCAATCCTTATTCCGTTCTTTACGGCTGACCTAGCATTACGATTATTGCTTGAATGGATTAGTTTATAATTTTCTTCGAAATCTGGTTTTAAAGTGAGTTTGTGTTGGACATAGTCCTGATTTTTAAAAAGGGAATTAACCTCTGGAAATAGCCAACGAAGTTCATAATATCTGTCAGGATATTTATTAATTAACTGATCAAGTCGCTGATTAAATNCATCTGATCCATTAGAAGATACTGATAACGGGGCACAATGGTCAGTAAAAGGAAGAGAGACCCANGAAATATTCCCCNAAANAGATTTCTTTTCAATGACAGGCAATCCAGAAGTTACTTCACCATTAATATTGACATCCACCAGAAAGTAAGGTTGGAGGTTGTAGGTTTGTTGAAGCATCCTACTCCAATTAGGTGTATGGAAAATATTAGCCTGTTCTTGGCTCTTTAAAAAATCTATCCATCTATTGTCCTTAATATCTAGTAATTTAAGCATAAGAATTTTCTATTTGTTATTTTTATTAATCAGGAGCAAGAAAATGGATTACACCATTTTTCAATGGATATAATTGTCCGCACGATTCGCATTTATAACCTTCTGAGTTACTTTTTAAATTGGAGTGACAATTGAGACATCTAACAATTTTTTCAAATGGCAAATCATGCAAATCGGGAGTGGAACCAATTTTATGCGCATCACAAAAAATCCAAGGAGCCCAGGCAAGTTTTGCCATCAACCCGGAAATTGTTTCGCCTGGTGGAATATGCGTACCTAGCTTCCCAAGCTTTCCCGCAATTTTATCTATAACACCAGCTCCCATTTCTCTATGTTTATCAAACCCTGCTTCATCTAAGAGCTGATGTACAAAATGGGGGTGGTGCATAAAGAAAGCGTGCCAAACCCAACTCGTTTCAAAAGTGAAAGGATTGTATGGGTTTTTACCGATCAACCATCGACCAATTCGTTCGAGGTTCCGTTTGTTACAATATGAAAAAAGTAAATTTCCTCCACTAACCAATACCCTGTTGAGTTCATTTAGTACTTCTTTTGATTCTGTTAGATGATGGAAAACACGAACCATCATTACCTGGTCGAAAACGGAATCGATGAATGGAGTATGTGTCAGATCACAACGTACGCATATTGCGCGACCACCTGAATTCTCATATGCCTGCTGAAGAAGTGTAGATGAACTATCCAATAATATGATCTCATCACACCGCAATTGATAGCAATCTAAAAGGCGACCGTATCCGCACCCGATATCTATNATTCGTTTTGATGGAAGGTGTAGCATCTTCTTCACAAGGATCTGTTCCAATTCATCCAGTTTTAGCTGTTGGACACCTTTCCAGAATGATTGATAATCAACATTTTCATAAAGTTCATATTCTTTTGTACTCTGATTAACCTCTAAATGGATCATTGGTATTCTTCCTGAATTAAAGCAGAACATGGCGAAATTTGATTGATCTGTTTTTAGATTTTCGAAAGCATATAATAGGCTCTGATGCCCACCTTGGAGAGATTCGATAGAGCATTGACATTCCCACTTTGAATATTGCAGCTTTCAATTTAGACCTTGCCTGTAGATCTGTAAAGCTAGTGCTCGATTTAGGTAAAGGCAAATAGACAGCTTCAGGAGTAAAACCAAATTGAGGAATATACTCAATTAGAGTACGGTAGGTAAAGTATCGCACGTGAGCATAAAACTCATATTTCATAGAAGGGTTAAGCGGATTATGGAATGTACGTCCACTTACAACTACTGGAAGCAAATATAGTAGGCTAGCATAATTAGGAGCAGAGACATAAAAACAACCATCATCATCCAAAATTCGATAGATTTCTTTTACAAAATCATCTACTTGAATA
>JGI20214J51088_10003523_pt1 | contig 10304 bp, 7 predicted proteins | sample WetSurMetagenome_FD_51088 | JGI IMG/M metagenome (IMG submission 51088) | reverse complement strand
CTTTATATAGCAACTGCAACTAAGAAACTTTTTCTTTACATCTCAATTATTTTTTTAATGGCGGGGATTACACTAATTATTGCCAACAGTCATTGGGGCATAAAAACATTTATTCATTCATTTTTACCAGTGTTAAGCTTTCTGTGGCCAATTCTGATAGTTTTTTTACTCCTCATTTTTCTGATGAGAGTAAAATAAAACTTCAGTTCATTAACGGAAATTAGTAGCGAAGAGTAATTTTACGTGCTGATGTTATAAGTATTACTTTATTTTATGAAAAAAGAAGCCACGATTAAAAGTAATGAAACCACAAACAGAATAAAGCTAAGTATTTTATTTTTATTGACAGTGCTGCGAAGATTTTCCAGATCTCTCTCCAAATGAGATTTGATATAGTCCCTTGCAATTTTTTCAACTAACTCTTTATCAACAACTGCTTTGGGAGGTTCTTTGATCTCCATTTCAGCCGCTTGACGAAATGGATTCTCCAGCTCACTTTTTCCCTTGAACTTACTTACGAACCGGAATGAATCATCTTTATTACTCACTGATTCACTAGAATTATATTGAACTCCCTCTTCCACTAATACTTTCTCTTCTACTTCAATTTGCTCAGCAGTCTCAACTTCTTGAATATTTTCAACCTGGAAAGAAACTTCCTCAACAAGTGGTTCGGGTGCTTCCAGAGCTTTCTTCGTATCAATTTTGGCTTTTATCAGCTCTCTTATATTATACAACTTCATAGCTGTTTTATCTTTCAAATCACTTGCGGGGTACTTAAGCTCAAGTGATATTGGAAGAAGTGAACTTAGATTTTGATATTCTCCGAGTTCTTTCCAGGGGAAATCAGTTCCTTCAGCTTTTATTGATTGAAGATTAGCTTTGTCTTTATCATTAAGACAACGCAAAACATCAAGCTTTATTAGATCAAGAATTTTTTTCTTCTCCATAATATTAATTCGCCTCTGAAACTTTTTGCATTAAATTTCCAAACGCAACCTGCAGTTTAGATTTAACTGTTCCAGCAGGAATATTCATTTTCCCTGCAATTTCTGTCAGATCCATTCCGCCATAATAGCATAAATCTAAAACATATTTCTGAGCATCTGTTAAACCGTTTAAAGCTTTCTCTAATTTTTCTTTTTTATTCATAACTTCTTTTAGCTCAAGCGCCTGAATTTCCGAGGACAATTTGGGAACTATGTGTTCTTTTTCATATTCATCATCGTACTCGGGCAATAATTTTCCAACTTTGCGGTTTAGTACGTCTATTGCTTTATTGCGTGCCAGCGTGACAAGCCAGGTATATACGTTGTTAGTTTTAAAATCAAACTGGTCTATTTGTCTCCATACAATTACAAATACATCAGAAAGGATTTCTTCAGCCGATTCCTTTTCGGTAACTATTTTTTTTATTAGAGTGTATAGAATTGGAGAATATCGGTCATACAATTGTTCCAGTGCTTTAGAATCATATCCTGCAACCTTTAACATGATCTCCGCATCTGTTAATGGATTATTATCAGTCACTTCAGCATCTCCTATTTCTTATTAATTTTTTGTTTTACTATTAAAAATTCCAATAAAGCAAAGCAATTTAAGTACCATTCCTGAATGAGGTTAAAAAAGGTGAAATAGCAGTATTAGCAGGATCATTTGCTTATTGGTGCAACTATCAGCTAAAATAACTACCAGTAAGATTTTAACTTCTATAAATAATTTTATCAAAGTTTAAAGAGTACCGGGATAGTAACCTGCACCTTAATTGGCTTACCCCGCTGCTTTCCGGGTGTAAATTTAGTTTTTAGTATAGCCTCAAGTGCAGCTTCATCACATCCGCCTCCAATGCCTTTGACTATCTCGGCGTTAACTACATTTCCATTTTCATCCACAAATGCTCTTACAAATACTTTACCTTCCACTCTAACTCGTTTTGCAATTTCCGGGTACTGTATCAACTTTTGAATTCCCTGTAATCCACCAATAGGCTGTGGCATTTCTTCAACTGCTACAAAATAAATCGGTTCTTCTGTTTCTACAATTGTTTCTTTTGGTGGTGGCGCTGAAATTTCTTCTTCGATTTTTGATTCATCTTTGTTTACCACTTCTTCAGTTGTAATCAATGGCGCTTCGATTGGATCGGGTAATTTAGGAGGTGCTTTGGGAAGAACACCTTTTTCATTCTGAGGTCTATCCGATACTACAACTTTTTGAACTTCAGTTGCCTGTAATATTGGTTGAACCATACTCACACTGTCATCAACTGGCTCTTCGAAATTTGCTATTAATGTATCGACGGGCTGTTTTTCTTCGGCTGTCCGAATGACTTCATTATCATTATTAAAAATCATGTATGCAGAGATTCCTAGAATCACAGCAAATAATATTACCGAAACCAGAACTAACTTACGAAGTTGAGAAGGTTTTTTCCCCTCACTATTGTTTACTGAAAAATCATTGTAATTCGATAAATCATTTTCTTCAAAAGTTTCTTCAATTTTATATAAATGTCTAGATTCATTTTTCATTGAAGAAGTTTTTGTTTTCACTTCTTCAAATCCCTTTAACTTTTTAGATTTTGCATTCGAATCAGATAAAGATCCCCAATCAATTTTATGATGCTCAACTTCTACTTTGTTACTTTCTATATCAGTATCTATCTTTTTTTCGGGAGAAAATTTTTCTGTTTGGCTGATATTCTCTTTTCCAAATATTAATCGGTTCAATTTTTTAACCAGTAATTCTTTTGATCGAACTGCGGGAATATCTGTGTGTAATAGTGTCGGAAGTGTTGCTGAAAGATTTTGATATTTGGCCAAATCATTCCAGCTGAAGGTTTCGTCATTTTCCTTCAAAAATTTAATGCTTTTTTTATCATTATCATCCTGACAATCCAAAACTTCAAGTATGATTAATTCGATGTCTCTCTTTCTGAGCATATTTTATAAACTTTCTTTTAAGGGATTTGTCTAATTATTAATGAAGATGAAAACCTAAAATAAATTTCCATCCTCATGATATTTTTAGTAAAAGGATTTTATCTAGCTCGAATTCGCTTCGTTAATGCTTAAAAAATCATAAAATTAAAGCAATTTGGGTACCATTAGCCAAATTGAACAATCGGAATTAAATCGATAGCAAGCCCTTGTTTTACTTCTTTTAATTACTTGTAGGCAGAAAAAATGACCTCCTTTTGAATGCAAGAGTAACTCTCAAAATGTCTCCTTGTTAACAGATTGTCAATAAAATAATTTTCAAAATCGAATTAGCGCATAATGAATTTGTGGTTCATGCTTAAACCCTATTTTATTATTTTTGTTGATAGTTAAATAATAAAGGAAGAAATGACCTCTCGCGAAATAAGAAATCAATTCCTTGAGTTCTTTAAAGACAAGGAACATAAAATTGTTGCATCAGCTCCTGTAGTTCCTTTTGATGATCCAACATTGCTTTTTACAAATGCAGGAATGAATCAGTTTAAAGATGTATTTCTGGGAATGGGTAAAAGAGATTACAAACGTGCTGTAGATACACAGAAATGTATCCGCGTTAGTGGTAAGCATAACGACCTCGAAGAAGTTGGTCACGATACTTATCACCATACATTTTTTGAAATGCTTGGTAATTGGTCTTTTGGTGACTACTATAAGGCTGAAGCAATCGAATGGGCCTGGGAACTTCTGACAAAAGTCTGGAATCTTCCGAAAGAGAGACTTTGGGCAACTGTTTACAAAGATGATAACGAAGCATTTGAATTATGGAAAGCAAAAACTGATATTAATCCAAAACACATTTTAAAGTTTGGAGAAAAAGATAACTTCTGGGAGATGGGTGAAACAGGTCCTTGTGGTCCCTGTTCAGAAATTCATTTTAACATCGGTGACGATTTTGAAAATCCAGAATATGTAAATGCAGGTTCACCGGAATGCATTGAAATCTGGAATCTCGTCTTCATTCAAAATAATCGTGATGAAAATGGAAAACTTCATAATCTTCCGTCAAAGCATGTTGATACAGGAATGGGTTTTGAAAGAATCTGTGCAGTACTGCAAAAGAAAAATTCCAACTATGACACTGACATCTTTCATCCCATAATAAATGAAGTAGTTAAACTCAGCAAAATTAAAATTGAAAAAAATCTTTCTGAAGAAGCCCTCGATAAATCAGAAGAGATTAAAATACCGATGAGAGTAATCGCGGATCACATTCGTGCCTTGACTTTTGCAATTGCCGATGGTGCTGTTCCGGGGAATGAAGGACGTGGATATGTTCTTCGAAGAATTTTAAGACGAGCAGCGCGTTACGGAAGAAAGATTAATTTAAGCGAACCTTTTCTGTACCAGCTTGTTGATGTTCTGGTTGAAACTATGGGTGATGTTTTTCCTGAGATAGAAGAGAAAAAAGAATACGTTAAAAAAGTAATTAAAGGTGAAGAGGAAAGTTTTAATGCAACTCTGGACAGAGGAATTGATTTGTTTGAAGAAATTATTGAAAAGCTTAATAAGAAAAAAGAAAAACTTATTCCGGGTGAAGATGTTTTTAAATTATATGATACTTATGGATTCCCGGTTGATCTTACCAACATAATGGCAATCGAAAAAGGTTTTTCAATTGATGAGGTAAAATTTAATGAGCTGATGAGCCAACAGAAAGACAGAGCAAGAGAAGCATCCAAAGAAAAGTTTGCATCTGTAAATGTTTCACTAAATGATACAAAAGGTTTCAGTTTTAGTAGCGATGAGCCGACTGTATTTACTGGTTATGATGAACTTCGATCTAAATCAAAAATTACAGGATTAAAAAAAGATGGTAAAACAGAATTGGTGATACTGGACAAATCGCCTTTCTACGTTGAAGCAGGTGGACAAGTTGATGATCATGGATCACTTATATTAGAAAATAATCAATTTAATGTTGTTGATTTACTGAAAGTAGAAAATAAAATTATTCACGTTGTTGAAAATGATTTGAAGAAAATTCTTCAGCCTGATACTGAACTAATTTCAGAAGTCGATTCAAAATATCGATGGGATGTGATGCGCAATCATTCTGTAACTCATTTTCTACATGCTTCATTAAGAAAAATTCTTGGAACTCATGTTCAACAAGCTGGTTCATATGTTGGTCCTGATCACCTCAGATTTGATTTTACACATTTCACCAAACCAAGTCCCGAGGAATTGAGAGATATTGAAGCGCTGGTAAATGAGCAATTACGAAAAAATCTCCAAATGTATCATCATCGTGATATTCCATTTGATAAAGCAAAAAAAATGGGCGCATTAATGTTTTTTGGTGATAAGTACGGAGAAAAAGTGAATGTTGTTCAGTTTGGTGATTTTACAATGGAATTTTGCGGTGGTACACACGTAAAAAATTCTTCTGAAATTGGACTGTTCAAAATAATTAGTGAAGCTTCTATTGCAAATGGAGTTAGAAGAATTGAAGCTGTTACAGGAGCCGGAGTAGAAAAATATATTCAATCACAGCTTGAACATATGAACCAATTTAGTCACAGAATTGATGAACTACTTGATACTAAAAAGAAACTGGAGAAAGAAATTTCGGATCTCAAACTAAAAGAAAAACTTGGTCAGCTTGATCATATTCTCTCGCTTCATTCTGTTGAAAAGGGAATTAAAATATTTAAAGGTAAAGTTCACGCTGATAATATGGATGAACTTAAATCCTTCGGAGATGAGTTAAGAAATAAAATGGGCGGTGGCGTCGGTGTTCTCATTTCACAAATTGAAGATAAAGTTGGAATCGTTGCTGTCGTAAGTGATGATCTTATCAAAGAAAGAAAATTAAGCGCGGGAAAGATTGTTGGTGAACTGGCAAAGCTGGTTGGCGGCGGCGGCGGTGGACGACCCCATCTTGCAACTGCCGGCGGGAAAGATGTAGCCGGAATAATTGCAGCTATTAGTAAAATTGAGAAAATTGTTAGTGAATTTCTTTAATAATGAGTAAATCAAGAATAAAATATATCTGCTCCAACTGCGGCTACGAGTCGCTTAGGTGGCTGGGAAAATGTCCGGAATGTGAAAGCTGGAATTCGTTCACGGAAGAGATAATTGAAACTTCAAAACGCAAACCTGTAATCTCAAAATCAAAATATGAATTGAATACGATTGAGAATATATCGGCTAATGAAGAAGATAGGATTAAAACGGGAATAACTGAATTTGATCGTGTACTGGGCGGCGGTTTAATGCCGGGCTCAGTAATTCTACTTGGTGGAGATCCTGGTATTGGCAAATCAACCCTTGCTATGCAGGCGACGGCAAACATCAAACAAAAAGTACTTTATGCAACTGGAGAAGAATCTGAAAAACAAATTAAACTAAGAGCTAGCAGACTAAAATTAAATTCTCCTGAGTTTTATGTTCAGGCAGAAACCAATCTTTCCGATATACTTGGAGCGATCAATCAACTATCGCCATCTGTTGTTGTGATTGATTCCATTCAAACGATGTACAGAACCGAACTGGACAATTCTCCTGGAACCATAACTCAAATCAGAGAATGCACATCTTTGTTAACGGAAGAAGCAAAGAAAAAACATTATTCTGTAATTATCATTGGCCACGTTACAAAAGAAGGAATGATTGCCGGACCGAAATTACTTGAACATATGGTAGATGCTGTTATCCAATTTGAAGGAGAATCAAATCATTCATTCAGAATTCTTCGTGCGCAAAAAAACCGATTTGGCAGTACTAATGAAATTGGTGTTTTTGAAATGCACGAAGATGGTTTGCGTGAGATTAAAAATCCGAGTGAATTATTTTTAAGTGAAAGAGAAAAACAAACTCCCGGATCGGTTGTAACATCAAGCATCGAAGGAACAAGACCAATTCTTCTGGAAGTTCAGGCACTTGTAACTCCTTCTAATTATGGTTATCCTCAACGAGTAAGTAACGGATTTGATCAGCGAAGACTTTCAATATTATTGGCTGTGCTTGAAAAACGAGCCGGCATTCGAGTTTCAGCCACAAATGTTTTTGTGAATATTGCTGGTGGAATTCGCATTATTGAACCGGCGGCCGATCTTGCTGTGTGTTCAGCTATTGCATCAAGTTTAACTGAAAAAGTAATTGACAATCAAACAATTATGATTGGTGAAGTTGGACTTGGTGGTGAAATCAGAAGTGTTGGACATATCGAAAAGCGAATTCAGGAAGCAGCTAAATTAGGTTTTAAAACTGCAATTGTTCCTCCTGGAAATACAAAGGAAATTAAAAGCTCTTCAAATATTCTGATTAAAGCATTTGATAATCTGGAACAAGTAATTAAAAACTTACTTTGAATTTCTTCAAGGGAATGAACTATTTAACCTTCTGCATACGACAATGATAATTATGTTTACAAAGTTTAGTATTACTCAATTATGTTTGATGGGTTAATTTTCTATTTTTCAAATAATCAATACTATTCATTAGACTCTCAATGCGATTGAAATTTATTTTAATTTTTCTTTTTCTGCTTTTACTTCCGGCTATCTTCTTTATTTATCCACAGGAAAGAAAAATAGTAATTTTTGCTGAAGTTGATTCATTACCAATCAATTCCAAAGTTTACATTACAGGTGGTAATGATGAGCTCGGCAATTGGAACAATATGCAGAAAATGAAAAAACGATCCTATAATAGTTGGAGTTTTAAAACTTATGCTAATGCAGGCGACACACTTTTTTTCAAATTCACAAGAGGTGACTGGAGTACTGAAGCCGTTGATTCAAATGGAATGGAGTTTCCAAATTTTAGTCTTGTTGTCAAAGGAGATACAACTTTAAAGTTCAAACTGACTAAATGGCGTGACCAGGTTCAGCAAAAAATCGTATTAACCAAAGAACGGATTAAAAATAAAGGCGGCTTTGTTGAACTGTTTGAGGGATGGAAATATAAAATTGGTGATGATACTTCCTGGGCGGCCACCGACTACGATGATAGCAAATGGCAAAGCATTAATCCGAAGTTAGATAAAAAATATTTTGAAAAGTTAGACTGGACCGGAAATATCTGGTTCAGAAATGAAATTATTGTCGATTCTTCAATCTGGAATATTGCTTTCGCTTTCGATTTCTATTGCACTGGAGCAGCGGAGATTTATTTAAATGGGAAACAACTTTATAAATATGGTAAAGTCGGTTTTTCTAAGGACACTGAAGAAATTTTTCTTGATAGAAATCCAAGACACATCCTTTTTGATCACAAAGAAGTGCAGGTACTGGCAGTCCGATATTCAAATCATTTTGCTGAAGATCTGGCAAGTAAAAATATTCAAGTTGGATTTTCTGCTACGTTAGGAGATCTTGAAGTATTTGTTTACAACCGGATAAATACTGTTAGAGATCTCACAGTTAGTCAGATGGCATTTGGTGCCTTCATACTAGCATTTGCGATAATGCATTTTCTGCTTTTTATATTCTACCCAAAAGCAAAGGAAAATTTATTCTACTCAGTTTCGATGCTCTCTTTTTCAATTGTTATTTACACATCTGTACAGAATAATTTTATTAATTCCATTCTGACCGGCATTACGATATCAACAATTAATTCATTAACAGTTCAGCTTTCGATGTTGTTTGGATTGTTGACTGTATACGCTAGTTCATACATAATAATGCCGAAGCAATATAAATATTTTGTTTTAACCTCCACTTTGTTTGCGGCTCAAACTATCTTCTTTCCGATTATTGACGGAGATATTTTCGATATAATATTTTTTATTTATGTCAGCATCATCACAGCAGAAATTGTACGTTGTGTAATTCGATCAATCAGAAGAAAACAGGAATGGAGCTGGGGATGGCTTATCGGAGTTGGTTTTATTGTTGCAATTTTACTTATCGGTTACCAGGTTCTTATTCTAACCAACGTGATTACAAAACCGCTTTTCGGAATTTATCTCGTTTATGTTTATGGATTAGTCTTTCTCGCAATCACTGTCTCAATCAATCTTGCAAAGAAAATGGCAGATACACACCTTGATCTTGAGCGACAATTAATTCAAGTAAAAGATTTATCGGAGAAGACAATTGAACAGGAAAGAAAATCGAAAGAGGAAGAATTTACAAGAAAACTTCTCGAAGCTGATAATCAAAGAAAAACCAGGGAACTCGAAGAAGCCAGAAATCTTCAGTTATCAATGCTTCCGAAAAACATTCCTGTAGTACCAAATCTTGATATTTCTGTTTATATGAAAACAGCTTCGGAAGTCGGCGGCGATTATTATGATTTTAAGTACGATAACAATGGAACTTTAATTATTGCGATTGGTGATGCGACAGGACATGGAATGAAAGCCGGAACTATGGTGGCAACAATTAAAGGTCTTTTCACAGCTGAAAACTCTAAGACTGATGTTGTTACTTTTCTGAACAACAGTAATTCTATTCTCAGAGATATGCGTCTTGGTAATATCTATATGGCAATGCTTCTGGCAAAAATTGAAAATGATAAGGTTACAATCACTTCTGCCGGAATGCCTCCAGCACTTATCTACAGAAATAAAACTAAACAAGTCGAAGAAATAAAACTTCAGGCAATTCCTCTTGGAGGTCCTGCAGATTTCACTTACCCTAAAAGAGAAACTTCTCTTCTTGAAGGAGACACTTTACTATTAATGTCAGATGGATTTCCTGAACTTTTTAATGAACAAAAAGAAATACTGGACTACTACAGAGCAAAGGAAATTTTCAGTTCGGTGGATGGTTTATCTGCATCAAGGATTACAGAATTTCTTGTTAAGGAAGCTGACAAATGGAGAGGCAAGGCTAAACAGGAAGATGATATTACCTTTGTAATAGTGAAGAGAAAATAGCCAAAACAAGTGTTATCAAGCTATTTTTAAGGAATTAATCCTGTCCGGATGAACTTTTGTTAGTATGAATTATGTCGATTTTTGTACAATAATCTTTTCTACGCCTGCTATTGAGATATTCATTAGTTTTCATATTTTTATGTGTGGCTTTTGCCATANTGTTATTTAATTATTAATTGAGGTCTCTAGTGAGCAAAAAACTTTTTGTGGGAAGTCTCCCATGGGCAGTAAACGACGATGGATTAAAAAAAGCTTTTAGTCCATTTGGAAATGTTGTTTCTGCTACTGTTGTTGTTGATCGCCGATCAGGACGATCAAAAGGATTCGGATTTGTGGAAATGGAAAACGATTCCGAAGCCAAAGCTGCTATCGAAGCATTAAATGGTTCTGAATTAAACGGCAGGAACATTGTTGTAAACGAAGCAAAACCAAAAGAATAAAATTTACTCAGGCATATTTTATTGTTCGAGCGCTCATTT
>JGI20214J51088_10003522_pt1 | contig 10306 bp, 8 predicted proteins | sample WetSurMetagenome_FD_51088 | JGI IMG/M metagenome (IMG submission 51088) | reverse complement strand
AGCGGACAGCAACGCGGCGATAAGCCGCGGGTCGATCAGATGACCAACGTCAAGGTAGATGAAGCGATCGGCCAAATCCGCCGTCGATACGAGTAACTCCGGCAGATCATTCTTCACCTGCCTGAGTTCCATCTGGATGCCGCCCCGCCATTTTTCAAGGCGCTGAGGCGAATGGCCTGCGTCCCAAAGGAGCACCGCTCGCTTTACACCCAGCGCATCGAGATTGAAAAGCGACCTGGCAATGAGGGGGATCCCACCAACCGTTTTCCAGGCCCCCGGGTTGCAGGCGTTCAGAATGCCGACCGGCGGCGAAGCATTAACGGTGGCGTCCCGATCGCCGGACGGCCCCTGAGCAGTCAATGTCATAAAGAATCCAAGAAAACGATTGTTCTGAAAGGCTGATCAAAGTGATTTCGCATTCTCGGCGAAAAGGGCATCAACATCAAAAGCGCGCAAATGGTCCAAAACGCTAGAGCAATGTTCGCAGCACATCCTCTTTTCCAATTATTCCTACCAGCTTGCCATGTTCAAGAACGGGCAGGGAGTGAAAGTTCTTGCTCACCATGAGCGTGGCAACCTCCTCCAGGCTGGTTTCCGGGGAAACGGTCACGGGATTGGGACTCATGGCATCGGAGACTTTAATCGCAGCGATTTTCCTCACCTCTTTTTCGAGGTTTGCCGGTGAACCTATGGGAATCAGGCCATCTAACAGGTTGAAAAGCGACGGCACCGGCATTTTCATCTGTTGGGCAACGAGATCGCTTTGACAAATGATCCCTACCAGACGACCCTCCGCTTCCACCACCGGGAGGCCGTTGATGTGCTTTTCAAGCAAAATTTTCGCCGCCTCCGTCACATGAGTCTCCGGTGTGACGGAGAGCAACTCCGTCTTCATGATATCCTTCGCCTTGAGCATGCCTGAACTCCTTCCGGGATTTGGGGACTTCTTAACCCTTTCATTAATATCACGAAAAGGGCCTTCTCTCCAATTTTTTGAGGTTCATGGATCATTGAGCCTCTGGGCCCGGGAACCGCCCCAAATCAATAGGCCCTCACTTGGGCCATATTGCAGACCACGAAGGAAGCGAAGCACCCGAAGAGGTCATTTCGTGGCCTCTCTAATCCGAATGATCACCGAAGATGCTTTATTTTTTTGGACAATTTCCAAGCCGCGATGGTATTTTTTCATTTGTTGTGCACCTTTTGGAAGACTTGCCAGTCAAGATGCGTCAGAGTGTCTTCCAAAAACCGAGGGAGCGAGCTCTGTCTGAATGCCGGAAAGTGCCTCTCCCGAACTATCTCCAGATTTATGGCTGGACAGTTTGTAACGCACGTTCATTTTTTTAAAAAGTTGGGGAACTACATGGATGAGGACAACGGAAGAGTGGCTGAAGAAGAGGAAGAGGAAAGCTTCGCTGAGCTTTTGCAGGAGAGTTCCGTGAAGCCTGTCCGGTTCAGTCCGGGAGACAAAGTGACGGCAAAAATCGTTAAGATCTCCTCGGAATGGGTCTTCATTGATTTGGGCGGAAAGAGTGAAGGCTATCTCGACCGGAAGGATCTGCTCGATGATGAGGGCAACCTTGCCGCCAATGAAGGGGACACGATCCAGGCCTATTTCCTGTCGACCGATAACAACGATCTCCGTTTTACGACCAGGATCACCGGCGGCGAGGCCCTTCGGCACCACATGGAGGATGCCCGGGAAAGCGGCATACCGGTGGAGGGCGTGGTTGAAAAAGAAATCAAGGGCGGCTTCGAAATCAAGATTGCCGGTGAACTCCGCGGCTTTTGCCCCTACTCCCAGATGGGTCTGCAACGCACCGGAAATCCGGGCGACCGCATCGGCCAACATCTTCCTTTTAGAATCACCCAGTACGGCGAAAAAGGACGCAACATCGTTCTGTCCCACCGTTCGATTTTGGAAGAAGAGCTTCAAATCCAGAAGGAAGCCCTGAAAGGTTCGCTACAGGAAGGAATGACGGTTGCCGGAAGAATCAGTTCCATTAAGAGTTTTGGCGCTTTCGTGACCGTCGGAGCACTGGAAGGACTCATCCCCATCTCAGAGATCGCCTGGGACCGGGTGGAGGACGTCGGCGATCGGTTGGAGGTCGGCCAGGACGTTGAGGTCGTGGCGGTCAAACTGGATTGGGAAAAGGACCGCTTCTCTTTCAGTTTGAAGCGTGCCCTGCCCGACCCCTGGGGAAGCGTCGAGAAGGACTTTCCCGAAGACTCACGCCATCATGGTACCGTCGTTCGACTAATGGATTTTGGCGCCTTTGTCACCCTGGCGGCGGGAGTGGACGGGCTGCTCCACATTTCCAAACTGGGGGCGGGAAAGAGAATCAACCATCCCCGCGAAGTGGTTTCCAAAGGTCAGGTTGTGGAGGTAAAAATCGATAGTATCGACAAGGACAACAAACGCCTCTCCCTCTCCCTGGCGGGGGCCGATCAGGCGGAAGACAGAAAAGAAGAGGCTGAGGATTATACCAGGTATTTGAAAGAAAGGCCCGATTCCATGGGCACTATGGCGGACTTGTTAAAGAGCAAATTCCCTGAAAAGAAGAAGAAATAGCCATGGCGAGAGTGAGAGTTCTCTGTCTGGTGGGCCTTTTTCTGGCTTTTTTGGGCGGGCCTTCCTGCCTCTTCGCCTTGGAGGATGAGAGCTGGAAAAGCGCCCTTCAAAAGCTGCAGGAGGCTTTCCAGACAGCTCAAAAGGAGCTCCAGGACTACGATGCCAAGCTCAAGACAGAGGTTAAGGATTTTCGAAAAGGATTAGCCCGACTGGATAAGAAGAAGGGTCAAATGATGATCTGGTTCGGGGGTTCTTACGATCCTGCAGACCTGAACCATCTCCTCAAAGGGATCGGGAGGCTCCGCGGGGAGGCTGAAGCCCTGCTCCAGCCCTTCAGCGACATGGAAAGAAAGCTGGAGATCTCGGAGGCCAAATTGGCTGAAATCGAGGCTGAAATCACCAGGCAAGTGACCGAGACACCCTCACCGGAATACATGGGGGGACTCAGCTCGAATCTGGAAGGCATCTGCAGTCTGAAAGTCGAACTGGGCAAAGTGGACACTCACATCGGAAAGATACGCGAACTCTACAATGACTTTGCAAAGCGTCTGGACCAGTCTGAAGCATCAGTAAGAGGCAAGGTTTCCAGCTATCTGGCAATTTATTATCTCCAGCCCTTGCCGAGTGTTTGGTCCATGCACACATGGAGCCCGTTAAAAAGAAACATCGAACAGTGGCTGGCGAACGTGGCGATTTTGAAAGAATCTCTGGGAGAGCCGAGGGAATGGGTGAAGACTCGGAACGCTCTCCTTCAGGGCATGGCGTTGGCAGTCGGCTTCATTTTGCTCGGATGGGTTCTGATCGGCAAGGCCCAACGACTCGCGGGGTTTCCAAGCTCCCCGATTCGCCTGCTTTTCCCCTGGACGCTCCTCTCTCTCAGTGCGGCCTCATTCTGGGTGAACCGCAGCATTCCCTTCACCCTCTACGGGATCTCCTCCGGGTTGAGCGAAATCCTGCTCTCTTCCGGCCTCGTTTCCCTGTGCAGTGTGCTGCACTCGTACGGAAGAAGCAATCAGGAAAACACGTCCGGCATGTACCCGCTCTGGTATTTCTGGGTCGTTATTGCTTCCGGTTGCTCCCTGCTGGCGCTGGATGCGCCGTATGCCATCGCCGTTGTTGTGTGGCCTCTGGTGATGATCGCCGTCGGCTGGAGGCTGTACCGAATATCTGCCGCGCAGGATGAAAGACCGGAGCGATGGTGGACTGCCTGTGCCCCCTTCCTCTTCGCCGGTTTAGCTCTCCTCGCCGTTAGCGGATTTGCCACCCTCTCGGTCATTATCACGGTTGCCATCTTCTATCTGCTGCTGGCTGTGATCGGCGGACGGGAAGTCTTTCACCTGGTGAAGATTTGGGAAGGTCGTGCAAAAGAGAGCGGCCAATCGCTCTACGCCATAGGCTGCATCTCCGGCATCTGTTTTCCGGCGGTGGTGCTCGGTCTTTTTTTCCTGAGTCTTTGGCTTTTTTCCTTACGCCTTGGAGGGAGAGACGTTTTTTTTGAGATCCTGTCGTTCAAGGTGAATTGGCAGAGTTTCGGCCTCACTCTCGAAGGAATGATCTATATCATAGTAGGATTCTACCTCACACGGACCGCTATCTTCATTTCAGACGCGTTCTTGAGCGGGCTCCCGCGGTACCGGCCGGACTTGGACAAAGTGGTTGTCGAATCCCTGCTGACCCTGGTCAAGTACCTTTGGTGGTGGGTTTTCGCGTTGTATCTCTTGTTTCTCCTGGGGATCGATTTCACCAGTCTGGCCGTAATCGCCGGTGGTTTGAGCGTGGGCATCGGGTTCGGCCTCCAGCACATCGTCAACAACTTCTTCAGCGGCTTGATATTGCTGGCGGGCCGCTCCGTCCAGTCGGGAGACACTATCCAGATCGGAAACATTCTCGGCGATGTCAGGAAAGTGACCATACGCAATACAGTTGTGCAAACCCGGGAGAATGCCACGCTGTTCATTCCCAACTCCGACCTCATCACCAACCAGCTCATCAACTGGAGCCACCGCGACCGCAGGGTGGTGCGCGAGATTCAGGTCGGAGTAGCCTATGGAAGCGATACGGAGAGAGTAACGGAACTGCTGCTCAAAGCCACCGGAAACCACCCCCGGGTGCTCCCCCTTCCCCCGCCGGTAGTTCTTTTCTGTGATTTTGGTGCGAGTTCTCTCGACTTCAAGATCAAGTTCTGGATTGAAAACGTCGACCATGACACCCAGGTGCTCTCCGAGATACGCTTTGACATTGACCGCCTTTTCCGGGAAAACGGGATTGAATGCGCCTATCCTCAGAGTGATGTTCACCTGCGAACGGCGCCGGCCCTGGAAGAGCTCTTGAAAGCTAAAGAGTGATATTTGGAGAGCGGAGAATTCCTCGCTTTGCGGTGCAACCTTGGGCCAAAACCGCCGNCTACGATGCCCTCGCCGGCGATATCCTGAGGAAAACCAAGGAGCTGTATGACACCAACAAACTCTTGCCGCCGGTCACCCTACCTTAGGGTCCCGTGTTCACGGCGCAGGTTGGTTTCGATTGGCGCGAAGGGGAAGTCCAGACGTTGTCGAATTTTGTCAATGTTTAAGGTAGTGTTGGGTGTGCGCGGAGGAATGCAGGGCAATTCCTCAATGGTCCGAGGAATCAGCAGATCCTCGGAGTAACCAAAGATTTTAGCGACCTTGACACCCAGCTCAAAGCGACTGACGCACTCGGCACCGGCAACATGCCATATTCCGGTCCCTTTGCGCCGGGCTATCTCAATGATCACCTGCGCCAGTTCGCCCACAGGGGTGGGGTTTCGATACTCATTCACAAAGAGCGGTGTGGCCCTGCCTTCCTCCCAGCTCGAGACCAGCTTCTCGTCGGCGCCTCGGTCACCCCGCATGCTCTTTCCGTAAATCAGCGATGTGCGGACCACGGCATACGGCGCTTTGCTGCCACGCACGGCCAGTTCCGCCGCCAGTTTGGTCCATCCGTAAACGCTGATGGGGTGAGGAGCATCCTCTTCGCGGTAATTGCCTCGCCTGCCGTCGAAGACCAGGTCGGTGGAGAGGTGGACGAGAAAACAGGCATTTCGTGAGGCCCACTCGGCAACATAAAGGGCGGCGCCCAGGTTCAACGAATGAGCTTCCTGCGGGTGATGTTCGCAATAGACCGGGTCGCTGTAGGCGGCACAATGAATGATGGTTGAGGGCCGCAAGTCATCGAGGACCCGATACGTCCCCACGCGGTCGCGAAGGTCGACCCGCACCCATTGGCCGAATTCCGCGAGGGGTTTTCTCCGGTGATAAAGCCCCCGGGCCGACTCCGTTTGACAAAGCACCTCCATCACCCGGAATCCCAATAATCCGCTGGAACCGGTTACGACAATGCCAGGCATGATGCCCCCCGCTGCCAGAGGTCAAATTTTCTCACCGCAGAGACGCGGAGGACGCAGAGATTCACCTCAAGGGCTTTCTCTGCATTCTCTGAGGCTCTGCAGCAAATACACCAACGAAAGCATTCACTTGAACAAGCATAAATCAAGAACCTTCTCAGGGAAAGTGACTTTGCGACACTCCGGCGCAAGGTCAAAAATATTCAATTCCGACCGTCATACCGGCGAACGCCGGTATCCAGGTTGTTTTTCTGGATTCCGGCGCCTGTCCCGGACCTGATCCTGGATCTGCCGGAATGACGAAGAAACACCTTGCGGGCCTTTTTGCGAGACCACCAGAGACCGTTTCTGAAAGACTCCGCGGCCTCTGCGTCTCCGCGGTGAGACTAAAGACTTCAAGCCTGGAGGACATAAATGTGTTATGAGACGCCCTGGAAAAAGATCTCAGATTTGAGTTGCAGGAGCCATTGCCCATGTCTCATCAAAATCTATCCTCGGTTCAGCAAGAAGCCGTGCGCTGCATCTCCGGCCCCACGATTGTCACCGCAGGCGCCGGCAGTGGTAAGACGAGGACTCTTACCCACAAGATTGCCTTCCTGGTCAACGACCTCAAGCTCCAGCCGGAAAAGGTCCTTGCCATTACCTTCACCAACAAGGCTGCCGCGGAGATGAAAGGAAGGCTGGAACAGATCACCGGACGCCCGGTGCAGGACTTCCCCTGGGTGCGCACCTTCCACAGTGCCTGCTTTAGAATTCTGAAGGAACATTGTGAACTCCTGGGCTACCGGAAACCGGTCTTCATCCATGACGATTCACAACAGCGAACGCACCTCAAAAAGGTGCTCGCCGAATTCAACCTGGACAAGAAATTCCTTTACGCCGCGGTGAGCATGATCTCCCATGCCAAGAATTCGGGGGACCCCCGCAATTATCTGAAAGTGTACGGAAAACTCCCCAGGAAAAGGGAACTCTACTCCCTTTACAACGAAATGCTGGAAAGGAGCAATGCCGTCGATTTCGATGACATCCTGCTGCTCACCCGCGATCTGCTGAGCCGATTTCCGGAGATCAGAAAGAGGTATCAGGAAGGCTTCGATTACATCCTGATCGACGAATTTCAGGACACCAACAACATCCAGAACGAGATCGTCGACCTGCTTCTCCGAAACGGCAACCTGACCGTCGTCGGTGACGACTATCAGAGCATCTATAAATTTCGGGGGGCAGAACCTCTGCACTTCATCAATTTCCCTCAGAAATATGACCATGCCAAGGTTTTTAAACTCGAAGAGAACTTCCGCTCAACGGCCCAGATTGTGGCGGCGTCGGACGCGCTGATCGCCAAGAACAGGCAAAGGATGCAAAAGACCTGCTTCAGCAGTCGCCAGGGCGAAATGATCCAAGTCAACGGCTTCGCTGATGAAGAGGAGGAAGCCCGGTGGGTGGCCGGAAAATGCTGGGAATACGCGAATTATGAGCAAATTCCACTGGAAGAGATGGCTGTCCTCTACCGGACCAAGTTCACCTCGCTTTATTTTGAACGCGCATTGCGCTCTTCCCGAGTCCCCTATAGCATGTCGGGGGCCCAGGGGTTTTTCCAGCGGAGGGAAATCCAGGATATCCACGCGTACCTTTTGAGCGCCGTCAATCCCAAGGACGAAATTGCCTTCGAACGCATCCTCAACGTCCCCAGGCGCGGAATGGGACCGGCCGCGCTGAAAAAGGTGCTGCTCTGCAAAGAACGGGAAATGTCCTTGCAGGAAGCCTGCTGGAAGAGCGTTCAGCAGCGCGTTCTGCCCCCGAAAACCGCGGCTGCCGTTGAAGCGCTCCTGCGCTTTCTGGAATCTCTTGAACTGGAAAAACCCGATGCCGCCATTGAGAGAATAGTCGGTGAGATGCATTATGATGAGCATTTGATGTCCCTGGCCGAGAATAGCGAAGATTTTGAGAGCCGTCACGAGAACATCAAGCAAATGATTTATGATGCCGCCAGAAAAGAGTCTATCACCGAGTACCTGGAGGATGCAGCGCTTTTGAGGGAAGACCAGGACCTTTCCGACACCAAAGCGGGGGTCAGGCTATCGACCATTCATGCTGCCAAAGGCCTGGAATTCAAAGTTGTTTTTATTGTGGCCCTGGAAGAGGGCATCCTTCCCCACAGCAGATCTTTTAAGGCGGAAGACGAGGATGCTGCCGACCAAGACGAGGGGGTTGAAGAGGAACGAAGGCTTATGTATGTGGCCATGACCAGGGCATCCGATCGCCTTCATCTCACCCTGGCGCTGAACCGGCGTGGGCAACCGGCAGAACCGAGCCGCTTTCTTGAGGAAATGCCGGCACAGTATCTGCGAATGGGGAACCTGGATGGTGTGCATTATTAGTCTGAGGCCGAAGTACTCGAGATGCAACCATTTATTAGCCACAGATGAACACGGATCTCGCTCTTGGCTTTATCCGCGATAATCCGTGTCAATCCGTGGCTTTTTGATTTCGGATCAACGAGGCCGCTCCTGGCACTTGGGTTGTTCGGATCGCCCACAAAACAGGAAGGCCGGAGCAACTTCTTGCTCCGGCCGGCATTTCGTCCCAGACTTCAGGGTCAAACTTCAATCAGATCTTTTTCACCTGAGTCGCTTGGGGTCCCTTCTGACCTGCTTCCTCGACGAAACTCACACGATCGCCTTCGCTCAATGACTTGAACCCGCTGCCTTCAATCGCGCTATAGTGGACAAACACATCGTGACCGCTGTCAGCTTCGATAAACCCATAGCCCTTGCCTTCATTAAACCATTTTACTCGACCTTCCGCCATTTTCCAGCTCCTTCTCTGATGTTGTCTCTTTTTATTTAGCTTATTGGTGCGGTACTTGGAGCCAATTCGAAACCGCACCCTCCGTGGCGAAAGATCGATTTCCCATGGTACTCGAAATATCGAACGCAATCAGCATTTTGGCGCATTATAGCGCCTAATCCGGATATGTCAATCAACCTTGTTGCCGTTATCGGGCGAGTGACTGCATCCGTTTAACTCGCTTTTCCTGATCTCAACAGATCCTCAAAGTAATCCACCGTCTTGCGCAAACCCTCGTCAAGGGACACTTTGGGTTCCCATTTCAGAACTTCCCTGGCCAAACCGATATCCGGTTTTCGCATGATGGGATCGTCCGAGGGCAGCGGCATATAGATGATTTCCGACCGCGAATTCGTCATGGCCAGCACCTTTTCCGCCAGTTCGAGAATGGTAAATTCCCCCGGGTTCCCGAGGTTCACCGGTCCCGTGAAACTGTCGTCGGTTTTCATCAGCCGCAGGAATCCTTCCACCAGATCATCAACATAACAAAAAGAACGAGTCTGACTCCCATCCCCATAAATGGTAATGGGTTTACCCATCAGGGCCTGGACGATGAAGTTGGAAACCACGCGCCCATCGTTGGGATGCATCCTGGGACCGTAGGTATTGAAGATGCGCGCCACCTTGATCTTAAGACCATGCTGCCGGTGATAATCAAAGAAAAGAGTCTCCGCACAGCGCTTCCCTTCATCGTAGCAAGACCGGCGGCCCACGGGATTGACATGACCCCAGTACGATTCTTTCTGAGGGTGGACCTTCGGGTCACCGTAGACTTCCGATGTCGAGGCCTGCATGATGGTTGCCTTCAGCCTTTTTGCCAGTCCGAGCATATTAATGGACCCGTGGACATTCACTTTGGTCGTCTGAACCGGGTCATTCTGGTAGTGGACGGGTGAGGCCGGGCACGCGAGATTGTAAATTTCATCAACTTCCACGTATAGGGGATAGGTAATATCGTGACGGTGAAGTTCAAAATAGGGATTGCCCAAAAGGTGGATGATGTTGCTCTTGCTTCCCGTGTACAGATTATCAATGCACAGCACATCATGCCCCTCTTTGAGAAGCCTTTCGCAAAGGTGGGAACCCAGGAATCCGGCTCCACCAGTCACCGTGCAACGCTTACGAAGATGCATGAAAACTCCTTTCCCATTGAGCATTAATCGTCACCTGCCATGCCTATCTAGCGCCGGGAGAAGCAGGGTGCCAAGGTCGTGGCGTAATCTATTTCATTCCCTGCGCTTTGACAATGGCTATCTCGTGTCCGTCCGGAAACTCACGTGTCGCGTAGGGGCGGGCTTTATGCCCGCCCGAAAATATCCATAATAGCGACGCATTTCGGGAGGGCATAAACCCCTCCCCTACTTGCCAAACGCAGATATGCGGAGTTTCCGGACGGACACTATCTCGTGTCCGTCCGGAAACCCGTTCGCCCAAAGTCAGACAATCTTAGCGGGATGATTTTATTTGATTCCCTCATCTCAATAAGCTAGATATCCCCACGGTTGATTCTCGGCAGTCGG
>JGI20214J51088_10003521_pt1 | contig 10307 bp, 10 predicted proteins | sample WetSurMetagenome_FD_51088 | JGI IMG/M metagenome (IMG submission 51088) | reverse complement strand
CCGCCGTACGGTTCATCGTCAGTGACATGGTGCTTGTCCGTGGCCCAGTCGCGGATATTATGGACACGTACATCCATCAGTCTGCGTTGGCGGGCGCGTTGAAGAATGCTGCTTTCTAGATAAGGGGGGAAAACTTCTGGCAGGAGTGTAAAGACGTCGAACTCCATGCTTCCATTCTAGCCGTAAGCGGGTTGTCTGACAAGAGGATTGGGGGGATTGACGCTCATTTGCATCAGATGGTAAGATGATTGCATGTACCTGCGAGGTTCGAAATGGAATATGCGCCGCCGGCGACCGAGAATCAACTGGTTCTTGGTCGTCTTCGTGGTTATGTTGATCGCAATCGTCACTTACATTGACAGGTTCGTTCTGCCAACCGCGCAGACACCCTTCATGCCAACCCCCACAGTCACACGTGATCCCGAATCCTACGTCACCGAGGCACAGGGGCTGTTTGACGAAGGGAAACTGCTCCAATCGATCGATACCTACATGGAGGCCATCCGCGTCAAACCAAGCGACCCGGCGCTTTATACTGCTGTGGCACGCGTGCAAATTTTTGCCGGGAAGTACGACGAGGCTCTGGTCAATGCTCAAAATTCCTTGCTGCTTAACTCCAACAGTTCGATCGCCCAGGCCGTGCTTGGTTGGGCGCAAACTCAGAAAGCCGATTACACTTCCGCAGATAACTCTCTGAAAAACGCCCTGCGATTGGATCCCAACAATTACCTGGCACATGCCTATAATGCTTTTCTTTATGGCAAGATGGTCGAAAACAGCGCTGGCCCGTATGTGGACCCCATCCAGACTGCCATTGACGAATCCAGGGCAGCCACCACTCTCGGACCTAACAGCCTGGAGGCGCACTGGGCGCGCGCCTATATTTACCAACTCACCGCTAACACTGAACAGGCAATTCAGGAATATCTGGCCGCCATTAATATCAACAAGAATATTTCCGAGATCCACCTGCAACTCGGTGTAACCTATAAGGCCAATGGGAATATTGATAAGGCTGTCCAGGAATATACCCTTGCGAATACCCTTAATCCATCTGATTACAGGCCTGAGCTCTACAGCTCACGTGCCCTGGCCACCATCGGCCAGTTTATCCAGGCCGAACAGTATGCGAGCGCAGCCGTTCAGGATTCACCTGCGGATGCTTACCTGCGCGGCAACTGGGGCTACATGCTTTATAAGAACAACGAATGGCCCACTTCCATAGAACAGCTTGCATTGACCATTAATGGCGGCCAGACGACAGATGGACTGACCATCCAGGCGATCACCCCCACCAATAATGATTCCTGGGTCGCCATTTACTATTACACCTATGCTCTTGTTCTGGCTCAAAGCGACCGTTGCGGCGAAGCATTGCCCCTGACTCAAACCATCCTGGATGCTTTCCGGGCAAACGAATATGCCGTGTACAATGCTCAATTCGCCCAGGATTTTTGCGCAAAAACCATTGGGACCGTCACTCCTCAGGCCTCCGCGACACCTGGACCAAGCCCAACCCCATGAAAGTGATCCGCCGCCGGAGGCTGTTCTCACAACGCCGGACATCCAACCTGTATCGCCTGTTCGTGCTGGTGATCCTCATCATCGGCGGAGTATGGTTTACCACGCGGCTGAGTACGGGTGTAATCCGGAATCCGTTTGATCCCACCCCAACCTCCACGCGTACAACTAATTCCCTGGTCCTGGAAGGAGAGACCCAATTTAAGGCCGGCGCCTTGAACCTCGCCATTTCAGCTTACCAGCAAGCCGCCAGCCAGGGAAGTGCAGGCGATCCGCAGGTCTGGACCGAATTAGCCCGCATCCAGACCTATTCTTCCCGCCTGCTCTCCAACGATGCCGACCGCCTGAAAAGGCTTACGGAGGCGCTGCAATCTGCCGATCAAGCCGTTGCGATAGCCCCTGACAACAGCGACGCCTTTGCCATTCGCTCCTTCGTTCTGGACTGGAACGCCGATCCTGCGCTGGACCCCCTGCGCACCGCTGGCAAGAAAGCCGCCGATTTCATTTTCGAGGCCGAACAGGATGCCGTGCACGCCCGCAGCCTGAACAGCCAGAATCCTCTGGCGCTGGCATTTTCTGCCGAAGTCTTGATCGATGAACAGAAATGGGACCAGGCAGCCCTTTTTATCAAACCTGCACTGGAATTAGGCCCGCAGGTGATGGATGTGCATCGCGTCTATGGTTACTATCTTGAATCTACAGCCAATTACAGCCAGGCGATTGAAGAGTACCAGAAGGCGCTGGAGATTAATCCCAATTTGACTTTCCTTTACATTACCATTGGGCATAATTATCGCACCCTGGCTTTTCTAAGCACCCTGCCCTCTCAACAGAGCGATCTCTATAATAGCGCAAGAACAAGTTATAAAAAAGCCCTCACCATCAACGATCAACTCAAGATCAATGATCCTTCACCTTACCTGGCAATCGCGAAAACCTACGCCCAGCAAGGCCAGTTTTTCGCGGCCGCCCTGAATGCCCAGACTGCCATCGGGCTTGACCCAACCAACGCGGATCTTTACGGTCAACTCGGAGACATCTATAAAAGGGGCCGCAACTTTGAGACATCCATTATCGCCTTGAGATGCGCCGTGGAAGGTTGCGATGCTTCAGCCTCGTGCCAGGCCGTCCTTGCCGGAAGTGATTGTATCGGTGTAGAAGTAAGACCTTTGGTGCTTAACCCAAACAGCGCGACGTATTACCTTGATCTCGGCTCCGTCCTATCGGCCTTCGCACCCACCAAGCCCGAATACTGCCCGGAGGTGGTGAGTTTGTTGACACAGCTCAAGGTCGCATATCCTGACAACACCGTGATTACCCGAAATGCCGATGTCGGTCTGGCCATCTGCGCGGAAGTCGCGGTAGCCTTGGCGCAGAACCCGGTCGCAACACCGGGCGCACCCTCAAACCCTGTACAGGTTACCCCTAATCCACAGCCGTCTGCCCCGGTTGATTATGTGGTGGTTCCGGAACGTATCAATGTTCGGGAGTTCCCATCTGGTGATTCCGCCTGGGTGCGGTACGCAGTGAAGGGCGAAGTGCTGCACGTTGTAAATATTTCGGATTTTTGGGCGCAGTTATCAGATGGTACATATGTATTGGTGGAAAATATCAGGTTGGCTCCGGCCAGCACCCAGGCACCACCGACGCCTGTTGCCACGGCAACGCCGGTCTATACGCCAACGCCATAAGACCGAATCAAAGCCTGTCGAGCGGGGGGAATGGAATATCAGAGTTTCGTTAATGCTCTTTTTTTCCTCTTGACGTCCATCCAGAAGGCATGTATCATATTATTAGCACTCTAAACAGTAGAGTGCTAAAATACTGCAATCAACTTATCTGGAGGCGAATATGGCACTTAATCTCAAACCCCTCGGCAGCCGTGTGGTTATTGACCCCATCGAGCAAGAGGACATCACTGCGGGAGGCATCGTGCTCCCCGAAACGGCAAAAGAAAAACCCCAACAGGGCCACGTACTGGCAATTGGCCCAGGCGACCGTGACGAAGACGGAAAGCGCATCGCCATGGACGTAGCCGTCGGCGACAAAGTCTTGTACGCCAAGTATTCCGGCACAGAGATCAAAATGGATGGCAAGAAACTGCTCATCCTGCGCGAGAGTGATCTTCTCGCAATCGTAGTTAAATAAATTAATCATATTGGAGGAATAAATTATGGCTGCAAAACAACTTGTCTTTTCCGAAGACGCCCGTCGGCGGCTCCAGCAAGGTATTGATGTGGTTGCCAATGCTGTTGGTACCACGCTTGGTCCCAAAGGCCGCAACGTGGCCATCGACCGGAAGTTCGGCTCCCCCACCATTACGCATGATGGCGTGACGGTTGCCAAGGAAATCGAACTGGAAGATCCATTTGCGAACATGGGCGCGCAACTCCTCAAGGAAGCCGCCACCAAGACCAATGACATCGCCGGTGATGGCACCACCACATCCACCGTTCTGGCGCATGCCATCGTCTCCGAAGGCCTGAAGAACCTGGCCGCTGGCGCCAACCCGATGCGCCTTAAACTCGGCATCAGCCGGGGCGTGGAGACGGTAGTCGCCGCCCTGCGCAAAATGTCCCAGAAGATCGACACCAAAGAAGAGATCGCCTCGGTGGCAACCAACTCCGCCGCAGATCCCGAGATCGGCAAACTGATCGCAGACGTGATGGACAAAGTCGGCAAAGACGGCGTCATCACCGTGGAAGAGTCCAAATCCATGCAATTCGAGACCGAGTACGTGGAAGGCATGCAGTTCGACCGCGGTTACATCTCGGCCTATTTCATTACCGATTCGGAACACATGGAAGCAGTCATCCCCGAACCGTACATTCTCATCTACGACAAGAAGATTTCAGCCGCCCAGGATATCGTCCCGGTGCTGGAGAAACTTGTCCAGATCGGCAAACGCGACCTGGTCATCATCGCCGAGGATATTGACGGCGAAGCGCTGGCTACTCTCGTGCTGAACAAACTGCGCGGCATGTTGAATGTGCTGGCCGTCAAGGCCCCTGGCTTCGGCGATCGCCGCAAAGCCATGATGCAGGATATTGCCACCCTGACCGGTGGTCAGCTCATTTCCGAAGAGACCGGCCGCAAGCTTGAAACCACCACCCTGCAGGACCTCGGCAAGGCTGAGAAAGTCGTCTCCGACAAGGACAACACCACCATCGTTGGTGGCAAGGGCGATACCGCCCAGATCAAGGGCCGCATCGAGCAGATCCGTGTTGAGATCGACAAGAGCACCAGCGATTACGACAAGGAAAAACTGCAGGAGCGTTTGGCCAAGCTATCCGGCGGCGTTGCCATCATCCGTGTTGGCGCAGCCACCGAGACCGAACTCAAAGAGAAGAAACACCGCGTCGAAGACGCCCTCTCTGCCACACGTGCCGCCATTGAAGAAGGCATCGTCCCCGGTGGTGAGATCGTCTTCATCAACGCCGTAGCCGCTCTTGACAAGGTCAAAATGGATGGTGAAGATGAAACCATCGGCGTAGCCATTGTGCGCAAGGCTCTTGAAGCCCCAATTCGCAGACTGGCTGAGAATGCCGGCCAGGATGGCGCAGTCATTATCGAGAACGTTCGCCGGCTTGCCAAGGAACAGAACAANAAGCACCTCGGCTACAACGTCATTACCGAGGAATACGGTGATATGCTCAAGGCCGGCGTGATCGATCCGCTCAAGGTCGTGCGCGGCGCCCTCGAAAATGCCGCCTCGATTGCCGCCATGATCCTGACCACCGAATGCCTGGTCACTGACGTACCCGAAAAAGAAAAACCCGGCCCCGCCATGCCTCCCGGCGGTGGAATGGATTACTAAACCAGCTTTGTTTACGACAGGGGCACGGCGACGCCGTGCCCCTGTTCCATTTAATTGGTATAATCCTGAACAATGGCCAGACCAGCAAACCCGCACATCCTCGCTTCCTTGAGCCTCTTCCTGATTTTGGCCCTCAGCGCCTGTGGGGGACCCGGCAGTGTGAATCTATTACCCGCCACCCTTACACCCACGCCCTCCCCAACACCGACTGCCACACCAATCCCGCTGGCAGTTTCCGTCAATGGCGAAGGCATCCCCGTCCCGGAATTTGAGTCGGAACTGGCACGCTATCAGCAGGCCCAAACCACTTTGGGCAAAACCGCCAGTCTGGAAGAAGCCACGAAAGCCGTCAGCGATGAATTTATTGATATTCTTCTCCTGGCACAGGCTGCGGCTGCCAAAGGGTATCTTGTGGATGATGCCGCTCTACAGGGCCGCGTTGATAGTCTGGCAGCCAAAACGGGGGGTCCCGCTGCGCTGGCAGCCTGGCAAACCGCCCACGGGTATACAGATGCAACCTTCAGGTCCGATTTGCGGCGCCAGATGGCTGCTGCATATATGCGCGACCAGGTCGCGGCTTCCATCCCTGGTACCGCCGAACAGGTTCACGTAAAGCAAATTTTGCTCTATAATTCAGAGGCAGCCCAGCAAGCGCTTGGCTATCTTAAGGCCGGTTGGAAATTCGATGATCTGGCCGCCCAGTATGACCCGCTTGCCAAAGGCGAATTGGGCTGGTTCCCGCGAGGCTACCTGTCCGACCAGGCCGTCGAAGCAGCTGCTTTCGCCCTCCAGGCTGGCCAATACAGCGATATCATCCAGACTCAGGCAGGTTATGATATCCTGTATGTGGTAGCCCGTGACCCGGCCCGGTCCCTCTCGCCGGATGCCTTGCTGACCCTTCAGGAACGCGCTTTAAAGGACTGGCTTACGCAACGACGAAATGAGAGTACAATCCTGATTGCACCTTGATGTGTCCCGGGAGATGGTATGATGGACAACTTTGAAATGAAGGCCGAACCGAAAGTCAAACGGAAACCTGTGATCTGGAACATCCTGACAATCCTTGTCTTGCTGGGCGCCTGTTATCTGGCATATTACTTCTTCACTATATTCATCAACCCCAATTCGCCTTACAACCCGTTTCCTCCGGTTGCGCTGCCTACCCTTTACCAGACCTCCACTTTCACGCCCACCATCATCCCCAAACCCGCCACCTGGACGCCCACGCCAACCGTTTCTCCCGTCCCATCCCGTACAAAAGCCCCCACCTGGACGTCCGTCGCGCTGGTGATCACTCCGAGCGCCACCATAACGCCAACCCCCAGCCCTGTCCCTGGAACGCCGACGATCACTCCAACCGGCATGCCGGCATCGGCAGATATTACCTATGTAGCCAGTATCAAAATGCACGCAGATTTAGCCTGCAACTGGATGGGGGTAGGCGGGACAGTTATGAATACAGACAATCAACCTCTGCTCTTTCAGACTGTCCAGTTGGGCGGTGAATTAAATGGCAAGGCCATCAACAGTCTGGTTTTGAGCGGTAGTAATGCAGCCTATGGAAAGTCCGGCTTCGAATTTGAAAAACTGGGCGACAAACCGATCGCCTCAACGCACACGCTCTGGGCCGAGCTTTTTGATAACACTGGCAAGCCGCTGACCGGAAAAATTTACTTTGACACCTTTGATGATTGCGCAAAAAACCTGGTGATGATCGTTTTCACCAAAATACGCTAGGAAAGCCCTGAAATAAAAAATGCGGCCTGGAGGCCGCATTTTTTAATATTTCGGAAAACTTTGGGATCTCACACCTCTGCATTCCAGTGGGCATATTTTGAATTGTTCCCGTGGAATATTTCATCGAACAGCTTGCGAAGCGAGTCTGCCACAGGTCCCATCACGCCCTTGCCAACCGGACGATGGTCCACTTTCGTCACCACAGTGATCTGGGCAGCCGTGCCAGTCATGAAAAATTCGTCGCAGATGTAAATTTCCGACCGGTCGATCGGTCGTTCCACCACCGGCAGTCCCAATTCATTCTTTGCCAGTTCCATCACGGAACGGCGGGTAATTCCTTCCAGGATATTTTCCGTGACCGGCGGAGTGATCAGCACTCCATCCCGGAACATAAAGATATTCATGGCGCTGCCCTCGGCCAGGTGACCATCCTGTGTCAGGACAAGCGCTTCGTCAAAACCAGCTCTGACCGCGTCGGTTTTTATCAGCGCTGAACTGGCATAGGCACCGCTTATTTTGCCGCGCGCCGGGATCGTATTATCATCCATGCGCCGCCAGGACGAGATGGTCACATGGGCATTGGCTTCATTCTTGACATATTGCTCAAAGGGCATGGCAAAGATGGTCAATTCATCTTTCAGGTTATGCAGGCGTACACCGACCACCTCGTCTGCCTTGTAGGCCAGAGGGCGGATGTAAATATTCTGCTGGTAGGCATCCTGACGGAGGAGTTCGATCGTCAGGTCCGTCAGACTCTCAGGGCTGTGATCGATTTCCATGCACATCATTTTGCATGAATTCAGAAAACGCTTGTAATGCTCCACCGGACGAAAGACAAAGAGTTTTTCTTTTTTATCATTCCAATAACCCCGCATGCCTCCAAAAACTGCCGTACCATAATTGAGAGCGTGCGTNGCGACCCCTACCTTGGCTTCCGAATAAGGGACAATCTTACCTTTAAAATATGCGTGTCTTGGCAAATCCACAGAGGTACCTCCAAAACGAAGTTTATTGAACCCATAGATTGCATCGCATTATACCGCGGCCCATGGATCAGGATTCCGCCGCGCGTTGGTGGTCAAAGGGTATAACGATCCAGAGAGAATGCTCTTGACAATTGCTGATAATGATATTAATATTCATTTAGATGGCTATCTAATTAGTTTTACGAGGCAAATTTATGGATGAAAATGAAATGGTTGATTTTGTAAAAGCCGTCGCGGATGCCGACCGCCTCCGGATCGTCGGCCTTCTTACTCAAAAACCGGCGCGCCTTTCCGAGATCAACGAATTATTGGGGTTTCACCCGGCGGATACTCAGCACCACCTGGATCGGCTGATGCAGGGTGGTGTGGTACACCTTACGGATGGCATCTATGAATTGGATCCCAAAACGCTTGAAAAACGCCTGCGCCGACTATTCGAGGGCAAGCGCCCGGCTTATGCTCCAGAATCGGATGTGGAAAAAAACGTTGGCAGGGTTCTGGCCGCGCACTTGAATCCAGATGGAAGGATCAAGACGATCCCCCTCCAACCGGCCAAACTGCACGTCATCCTGGAATACCTTATCAACGCCTTCACTGTCGGCGCGAACTATACCGAGAAGGAAGTTAACATGATCCTGGGCCAATTCCACCCGGATACAGCCGGCCTGCGGCGTGACCTGATCGATGCCGGGATGCTTGAAAGAGAACGCGATGGCTCGCGCTATTGGAGGCCAGGATGAATGGGGAACTGCTCGTTTTCTTTAAAGCCCTGGCAGATGCCAACCGGTTGAAAATAGTCGGTTTGCTGGCCATGCAGGGATATAGTGTGGAGGAATTGGCCGCCCTGCTGAATCTGAAACCCCCAACAGTCTCACACCACCTGTCCAGGCTGGCGGAAGCGGGGTTGGTGACAGCCCGGGCGGAAGGCTACTACAGCATCTATCAGTTGGACCGGGATGCACTCGAAGCTGCGGCACGCGGTCTTTTCTCGCAGGAGCAAATAGCCGACGCTGCCAGGGACATTGATCTCGATACTTATAACCGCAAGGTGCTGGCCAATTTCAGTTTACCCGATGGGAGCTTGAAGGAGATCCCGGCCCAGCGCAGGAAACTGGAAGCCGTACTGCGCCATGTGGTGAAAACCTTTGTGCCGGGTGTGAAATATACTGAGAAACAGGTCAACCAGAAGCTGGCCCGTTTTCACGAGGATACGGCCACCCTGCGGCGGGAATTGGTGGGCTATGGTTTGATGAAGAGAGAGGCTGGCGGAGCAGAATATTGGGTCGAAGATTACCAGAACGTCCCACAGGATCGGGTGAATCAACCCGGTTGAATGAACAAACCTGCGTGACGGTACGACATTTTAGTTGGGAATAAGATATCTGCTCTACAGCGGGCTTTTAGCAGGATAACCTGGCTTGCGCGGATACATCAGAGGGGTTGCTGCCACCTTATCCACCACCACCAGATAACGTTCCTCTGCCACTCCCGGCAATGCCACTGGGAGCAGGCTGCGCATCTGTCCGCCCAGCAGCCTGAACGCTTTTTCAGCGTTATGCGCCTCTGCGGGTGCACTGTGGCCTTTCTGGGCGATCATCCTGCCGCCCACTCGCACCAGCGGCAGGAGATATTCAGCCAGGACCGGCAGGTTTGCCACTGCGCGTGCCACCGCCCAATCGTAAGACTCGCGCTGCGAGGGCATCTGTCCCACTTCTTCGGCACGCGCAGTCAATACCTCAACCGATTGCAACTTCAGTATTTCGACCACATGGCGGCAGAAGCTGGTTTTCTTCCCAACCGACTCGACCAGGGTCAATTCCATGGATGGATAGAGAATCTTCAAGGGAATGCCCGGGAAGCCTGCACCTGTGCCCACATCGATCAGGCGTTTGGGCGGGATCTCTTTCCATGCCAGAATGCATGAAAACGAATCCAGGAAATGTTTGGTGCGGATCCCTTCGACATCGCGGATGGCCGTCAGGTTGAATTTCTCACTCCAGGCCAACAGTTCATTTTCAAAGGTTATAAAAGCCAGCACCTGTCGTCCGGTCAGGTGGATGCCGAAGAGTTGCTGGGCGGCATGAACAAGGCTTTCCATATTACGGGATTATAACATCTGGCTTGAGCCATCAAATTAAAGGCACCGGGCGCAGACTGCTTGTCTGCGCCCGGTTGTTTTTTTAGAATGTGGGATTATTTAGCCTGGGCGGCTTTTTTAGCTTTGCGCCGCCTGACCAGGGCGACGA
>JGI20214J51088_10003520_pt1 | contig 10307 bp, 13 predicted proteins | sample WetSurMetagenome_FD_51088 | JGI IMG/M metagenome (IMG submission 51088) | reverse complement strand
CCTGTCAGTGTTTCAACGCTTATAACAAGCAAAATTTGTACATTTACCGTACTCCAGGTTATCCCTGCTGTCTTCATGGTGTTCGTTACCATTATCACGGGCGGGATTTTGTACATCATCCCTGCCATGGTACTCTGGGGGGCCGTTTCATTCTATGCACTCTCTGTTTCCATATACCTGACAGGTCTTACCCCTAATGTCCTTGTTTACGACGTAAAAGTTCTGCTCGCATTTATGATCCTTGTCGGAGTCCCGGTGATGGTGGTAATTGCGCTCGCATTTATCAATCCGTATTTTGGGATCGCAGCACTGTTGCTGGGTATCCCTGCATTCCTGCTTGTCAGAAAAGGCTACAGGAGGTGGGAAGGGAAGGACATGGCCTCATTTTAAGTGAGGTCTTCTGAACATTTTTGGGTGTTTTGAAAATGGTCCCCGGAATTCAACGGAAAGGATCTTTTTTATCCTGTAATAGTGAGACGGGAGGGCACGTTTCCTGGGTTTTATCGTAACCTTAGGTTTCGGCAATCCTGTTATATCCCGTGGCAAAGTAGCATAACGAAGATCTTATAGTCTGTGAAGGCAGAATACTCGTTCATATGCCGCGGGTCCTGGTTATTGACGATGCTGAATATGCAAGGGATATCCTGAAAAAAATACTTATTCGTGGGGGTTACGAAATTGCAGGGGAAGCAGGTGATGGAGAAGCCGGGGTGAGCGAGTTCTCCCGGACGAAACCTGATATTGTCATCGTAGATATGATCATGCCGAAAATGAACGGTATTGAGACAATACGCGCAATAAAAAAATTAGACCCCGATGCAAAAATAATCGTGATATCTGCAGACGGGCAGATGGCCCATATCGAGGAGGCCGTGAAAGCCGGGGCACTGAGTTACATCAATAAACCATACCAGTGGAGCGTTGTGATCAATGAACTCCTCCAGCTAACCGGTGGACCGCAATAACCTGCAAGGATCAGCTGGATTTACGCCCTGCTGTGCAAATAATTGTATACCATATGGATGCAGGTATTCGGGTTTCGCTTGTAATGGACCAGTTCCCAGGTGAAGCTGTGTTAATTCGTGAAACAGCCGTTCGCATGGGCAAAGCCACAACAAAGGCTGAACTCCTGGATACCCTTGCAAAGGAAATCACGCATTACTCTCTTTTTGATTTACAATTGATCGGGGGACGATTATATGATGAGATCAGAAAACTGCCCTCTCCCTACCGGGAAGCGATACGCCCCTACTTCATGGAACAGCTCTTTGGAATGCACCATGCCCTTGTGCTGATGTACCGCACCCGGGAGCCCGGCTCATTACATGAACCAATTCGCAATCCCTCCGAATTCAGTGATTTCTGCAAGGTAATTCCTGATGGTTGTTTTTCATGGGATGATCAATCGAACCGGAATCCGTACCTCCGCAATCCCCGGATGCGCCTTTTTTATTACCTGGTTTCAGCATTCACGATGTTTGTCCTGGATAAACCCGGCCACCCGGTCGGGATGCCGTTCCCTGGTGGTTTTAAGGTCGAGCAGCGGGGTAATGAATATTATTGCCTGATCAGGGACAAGGAAAAAGAAGTTTTTTATTCGATCTGCAACTTCTGCCCCGCGAAGCAGACGGAAGAAAATACCCCTATATGACTGGTAAATTTCCACCCGTAACGATACGCCTGAATAAAGTATTTCCAATAAAAAAAACCATTTGTAATGTTGAAATGGTACTTTCAAAATATTTTTTAAACAAAGTTGATTTGTTCATACTCCTGATTTTTGAGGTTATTTTTCTCGGCCTCGTTTTCTGGGCAATTGAGATAGGCGATATTACCAGGTCGTATGCCGTGATCGTGGCCATGATTATTTCCCTGTGTCCGCTCGCGGTTGAGAGGCTGTTTAAGATCACACTGCCATTCGGGGTAAAAAGCATTATTGCCCTTTCCCTGTTCCTCCATGTCGCTGGCGGGGTAATGCGCTGGTACTGGTCCCCCACGTTCCCCCTTTTTGACAAGGTCGCTCATTTTGTATCAGGCATGGCAGTTGGCCTTATTATCCTGGTCTTTTTTCTTCTTCTTGACATGTGGGGGATCAGGTACCGGAAAACTACCATATTCATCGGAATATTCCTGCTGATGGCATTTTTCGGGGGTATGTGGAAGGTCGTGGAAGTCTCGAACGATGTACTGAACCACACAATCTACAATGACGGTCTTAGTGATCTTATCGGTGATGCGGTAGCCCACACTATCGGGTCACTTGCGGCAGTTGCTGTTGCCTATATCTATTTCATATCAGTCCCTGCAGGTGAGAACCTGAATTACCTTCTCCGGAGACAGGCACGACCTCAAATCAAAGGGCCTGATGCCTTGTAGAAAAGGGGATTCGAATGGGTTGTAACAGGCCGCAAGGACGATATGTAATTATCACGGCCTTCCGTAATTTAAGAGCAGGTAAAAAGGAATAACATTACTGATTATTGCAATGATGGTCAGGAATACCAGCAGTTTTGTATCACGGTTTAACAGGGCCATAGTGGTTCACTCAAAAGTTTCGTTTACGAGGTTCTGTTGTGTTGTTGAAGATTTCCATATCCCACTGATCACGGGCCCGTCGCTTTTCCTTGTTCCTGTTCCACCGGGTGGAAATACAGGACAACCAGGGCAAGGACCAGTCCGGTGAGGAGGATCCAGAACGTCAGGCTGTCCGGATGGATAAAACCAAGGCTTGCCTTGTATTTTACGGTGTGAAATGCGTTGACAGACCACGGGAACGTATTATAAAATTCCCTGTACAGTGTCTGCAGGAGAATAATGGTAATAGCTGTCAGGGCTATGATGTACGCAATAATCTTTGTCTTTCCTGTCATCCATTTCACCCTTTTCTTTATCAGATAACCGGGATTATTCTTTGTCGTCCATCAACTAAAAACATTCCATCGCCGGAGGAAAAAATTATCCTGGATGCGGCGTTTCGGCACTGCCGGATGGGCGAATTAGTACCATGCATCCCCCATCATTTTGAGAAACAATTCCTGTATTCGCAAAGGAGTGCTTGTACCTGATCTGTCACGGCCTGTTCACCATCAGCGACGGACCATCCCCACCGTTACATCGCCTGCAACTGGAAAAGCGGACCAGGGTAATCTGCCAGGGATACATTTCGCAAGACATACATTCAATCCAGCCGGATGCTAAATACGGTTAAAGGACGACAAGGGTTGGAAATGGCGACCGTTACCAGCACATCAGATACACCTCATGACCGGCAGGGCCTCCCCAGCCTGGCGTCCCGGGTTGTCTCTCCTGCCGGTAAACGCGTAGTCCTCCTGATAGCAATTCTTGCCGGTTTTATTACCCCGTTTGACGGCTCGGCTGTCAACATTGCCCTCCCCGTTATCGGTGCCGAATTTCACATGGACGCGATCGCCCTTTCCTGGGTGTCAACCGCGTACCTGCTTGCATCAGCAATTTTTCTGGTGCCTTTTGGGAAAATAGCCGACATTTACGGGAGAAAAAAAATCTTCCTTATCGGGATCATTATCTTTGCTTCTGCGTCTTTTATTATGACCCTTGTGACATCTTCCGGGATGCTCATCATGGTACGGGTCCTCCAGGGTGTCGGGAGCTCAATGATTTTTGGCACCGCTGTGGCCATTCTCACATCCGTTTTCCCTCCGGGTGAAAGGGGAAAAGCCCTCGGTATCTATATCACAGCAGTGTATATCGGGCTTTCAACCGGGCCTTTTCTTGGTGGCCTCCTGACAGAACACTTCGGATGGCGTAGTATTTTTTATATTAATGTCCCGATTAGTATCCTCGCTATCATCCTCGTGCTATGGAAACTGGAAGGTGAGTGGGCAGATAGCAGGGGTGAGCCGTTTGACATCGCAGGGTCAGTGATGTATGCTGTCTCAATTGTAGCGGTTATGCTGGGTTTCACGACCCTTCCTGGCCTTACGGGGGTTATGCTGATCGTTGCAGGTGTGATTTGTGCTGGAATGTTTTTCCGCTATGAGCACCGCAGGGAATTTCCTGTACTGGAAACGCGGCTGTTCACAAGGAGCAGGGTGTTTGCCTATTCAAACCTTGCAGCCCTCATCAATTACAGTGCGACGTATGCGGTCTCATTTTTATTGAGCCTGTACCTCCAGTATTCCCGTGGTTTCTCTCCTGTATACGCAGGGTTCATACTCATTGCAGCCCCGGTCATGCAGGCGGTCATATCCCCGTTTTCAGGAAAACTGTCAGATCGCGTTGATCCCGGTGTTATTGCATCGATCGGCATGGGCTTGTCTGCCATAGGGCTTTTCCTCCTTGTCTTTATCGGTGATGCTACACCCCTCTGGTACCTCCTGGGTGCCCTGGTGCTTATCGGGGCCGGTTTCGGTTTTTTTACCTCGCCAAATACAAATGCGATCATGTGTGCCGTCGAGAAAAAATACTATGGCGTAGCTTCGGGGATTGTCGGCACGATGAGACTCCTGGGCCAGATGCTTTCCATGGGAATCGCCACGATGATCTTCGCAATTGTGATTGGCCATGTCGAGATCACTCCTGAATATTACCCGGCTGTGGTCCTGAGTGTGCAATATGCGTTTATTCTCTTCACGGTCCTTTGTGTAATCGGGATCTTCGCGTCTCTCCAGCGGGCGAATAAAGAGTGCAAAAATTAAAAAAAAGAGAATAGCATTAAAAACCTTCACGGGTCTCCGGAAAATCCAGGTATTAACGCTGCCTGAATAACCTACCATTCAACGTTTCAACGTTCTGGCTTCCATTCCCATGAAAGACATGGAGTAAGATCCGTTTTTGGAGCAGGGGTTATATCCGGAATAGACCTATAGTGAATTCAGGAGTTGCCTGAATGAAAAGTACCATCGCCGACATGCTGCATATGAAATTCGGCCCCGTTGCCGTCATATGGAGTGATACCAAACCAGAAAATGCCCTTTCGTTTGTTCCCGGGAGAAGGGGTTGCCTGATGTCCCTCTTTGCCCAGGCGGCAAAGGGCCGGACAGCCGCGATATCCAGGGAGACATTCGGGTGTAACGGGGGAGGGACCGGGGCGGGGTTTGGGAACTGTTTCGTGAATTCGCCGGGCGGAATTGAAGGCTTTTCGCATTTTCTTTCAAATGGCGTTCTTGGCTGCAGCAATTGCAGCGAGTTCAGAACCATAGCCGATAGTATCCCCAACCCTGAAATGAAAGAACATTTTCTTAAGGGTGAAGGGTATCGTAAAACACCGGAACTGGTGAAAGAGTTTATTAGCAATCTCCCGGTAACCGACATCCCTTGTGCGTACGTACTTTTCAAACCTCTTTCAGAAGTCCTGCCAGATGAAGAGCCCCGGATTATCGTATTCATTGCAAATCCCCACCAGGTATCAGCACTTATTACACTTGCAAACTACCGGTACGGGGGCCTTGAACGTGTGATCATTCCTGCGAGTGCAGGATGCCACCAGGTGATGCTGCTACCCTACAATGAAATCGCATCACAACATCCACGTGCAGTTTTGGGCCTTACCGATCCATCTGCACGCCAGCAGGTGATGCATGTCCTTGGGGACGATGTATTGACGTTTGCTGTACCGTTTACCATGTACAAAGAGATGGAATCGGATGCGCCCGGTAGTTTTCTCACCCGGCACACGTGGAAGAGCATTGAGGAGAGGCTTTGAATTCTATCTCCCCAATTATTGTCTGCCCTCCACGGAATGGTCATGCACGGTCAGTGTATTTACAAAACTGCTGAATGGAAGAAATATTTCTGAATCGCTCTTATGGGTTAAAAAAAGCTGGAATATTCAGGTCTTTCTCCCGAGAAGTTCATGAATAGCTTTTAGTTCGTCTAACATCTGCTGGTGGACTGATGGTGCAGGACCCCGTATATCATGTTTCCCGGTACCGGTGCCGTCCCCCCCTGCTGAGCAGCTCCGCACCAGGTTACGGATCAACTCGCGGAGTTCATCTGCGTGTTCTATTGCTTCGATCCGTATTTCCGGTACCGCTGCACCAGAATACCCTGCGGTCTGTATGGAAACGGTTGAAATGCCCAGTAACCTCATTACCGGTCCCTGCTTGATGTCAATATTGGTGATCCGGTTGTAAGGGACTATGCCGGTACTGCGAAAAATAACCCCTCGTTTCCACCTCATCTCGTCATCATGCAGCTCGTACCACATGCTGTTGTAGTACATTTTTACCCAGATGAGGTACAGGACCACGATAACAAGGACTATTGCGAGGATTATGACATCTGCCACCAGGGGGACATCCGGCACCAGTGCAACAGGGACGACAAAACAGAGCAGGAGAAACAGTACGAGGATAAAGAAATCGGCAATAAACCAGGTGACAAGCTTTTCAGAGGGTTTAAACGGTGTTAACCGCGGGAAGTGTTCACTCTCCATGGATTATCGAACAATGGTAGGAATGACAGAAGGATAAGGATATCGGGGGAACCGGCGTTTTTTACCTGGTTAAACCCTCTTATGAAACCCGGGTCGCACGACATGTCATGCAAAAACGTTGTTTTTCCCATGAAAAATCACATACCATTTTTTTAACAGGATCCCACGTCCTAACAATTGGACCGCCTTCACTGCCCGCAAAAGAGATTTATTGTCCCGTATCAGATTTTCATCGCTTTGGTGCTTAGCCATCTGGCTTTATGAGGTTTTTTAAAAAAGTAGCATTGGATTCAGGTTATAGTCCTTTTCAGCCCGGCCCGTAAGGGAGATCAGAGGGCCCCCTCTGTCTGCGAGGGCGTATCTGTGGACGGCTTTTCTGCCTGTTTTTTAGGTGGCTCATCCTTCCGGGGAACATCACTTTTCTGCGTTTCTGTTTCAGAGTACATTTTTGCAAGGGAGACGGTCCCGGTCATATCCCCTAGCGTCATGGTATTCAGGACTGTAGAGGGGACTATTACAAGGGTTGCCTTTTCCTTGAGCCCTTCATAGAGCATATTCATTGCACGGAGGTGAAGGGCAACAGGGTTGTTCTGGTAGGTCTTTGCCGCCTCTTCAAATTTTGCAGCGACCTGTCGTTCAGAGTCCCCGAGGATCACCCGTGCCTGCCGTTCACGTTCCGCCTGGGCCTGCATCGACATGGCGTCCTGGAGCTCATTCGGTATGAGGACGTCACGGATCTCAACGGAACTGACATGGACCCCCCATTCAATTGTCCTCCGGTCGATAATTTTCTGGAGCTCGATATCAATTTTTTCCCTGCCTTCCAGCATATCAGAGAGGAAAGATTTTCCAATGACTTCACGCAGCGCGGTCTGGGATGCCCAGCTGATGGCAGACCGGTAGTCCTCGACTTCAAGTGCGGCCTTGACGGGGTCGAGGACCTTCCAGAATAATACCGCCTCTACATCAACAGGTACGGTATCCTTGGTAAGGGTCTTTTCCGCCCTGAATGAGGTGGTTATGACCCGGATATCAATCCAGTAAGCGACCTTCTCTGCTATCGGGACGATGTAAAAAATCCCGGGCCCTTTCAGCCCGGTGAATTTTCCAAGCCTCAGAATTATTGCCCGTTCCCACTGGTCGGCGATTTTTACCGAAGCAGAAATATATGCGACGATAATTATCCAGATTACTGCTGCGGGTATGAGATATGCCTGGGATGGATCGGTGATCCCGGTATAAAACAGCCAGAGTGCGGGGATTACCAGCACGAGGAACACGATATAGGGCATGGGGTGCTGTTCAGCCATGACACTCCATCTTGCCTGTACTGTAATAGAGATATGGGTGGATGCAAAGGGTTGTGAAATTACGTGGTGGACCAGGATGAAACCGGTGTCCCACGCAATAATATATCCGGTAATTCTGCCGTTGCCATAATAGAGAGTTATCAGCTCCTGTGCGCGGATCATAAAACGATACGGTTTCCTATGGGTGAAGGTATTTTTAAATAACATAATGTTAAATATTCATTACATATAGTGTAGTCCCGGTACGGGTAAAATACCCAATGGTAAACCGCGATAACAAAAAAAGGTGTGCTTTAATGGCAGATTTGCGAAAATATCTCTTTATTCTTCTTGTAGCAGCATGCTGTCTCGTTGCCTGTGCAACCGCAGCAACAACAACCGGTTCGGTATCTGCCAGTGATGGCATTTACCAGACCCATGTGACTTCGGTAAAGCTGGATCCTGAAGTGTTCTTTCCGTACGAAACGGGAACGATAACCGTTACCCTGACGAACTCCGGCAACCAGACGGTTACGCTCTCCCAGCCTGATATTCTTGAGACGCACGTAGCAGTTACAAACAAAGGATCGTACAACACCAATGTCCGCCTCGGCCCCGGGTCACAAATGACTTATTCGTTCCGGGTCACCGTTTCAGGCGAGGACGGAACGTATTTCCCCGTGTTTACCGTTTCAACAGTGGAAGCCGGGAGTATCAGTTATCCCTTCGAACTCGAGGTCGATTCAAAAGACCTGGAAGCAACAGTTGTTGACCGGCCCGATAATTTCGTCGTGGGAAAGAAAGATACGATAAACCTGAGCCTGGTTAATTCCCGGAACGGTGCGCTTACTGATATTACAATTACCCCGTCCGGGAACGGTACTACAGTCTCCCCGCGCCAGAAATTTGTTGCAACACTGGCAGCAGGCAGTTCACAGATGGTACCGTTCCAGGTCACTCCAGACCAGGCATCAGACCTGACATTTCACATCACGTACCACAACGGGAACAATGACCACGCAATAGACGAAGTCCTGCCCCTGAATATCGGTGAAGACAAGCTGGCAGCGGTCCCCGTTGTCAATAACATCGTACTCACCTCTTCCGGGTCCGCCTACAAGCTGACCGGAGATGTGAACAATGCCGGTATTACTGATGCAAAGTCCATGGTACTTACCGTTCTTGCGCCCGCAAGGCCCGTGGAACCCTATGCCGATTACGCGATTGGATCCCTTGCGTCGGACGACTTTTCAAGTTTCACCCTTACCTTTATGAGCACCGATCTTTCCGATGTGCCGTTGCAGATTAAGTGGAAAGACGCGGATGGGAACTCCTTCTCTACGGTAAAAAACCTCGATCTCCGGTATAGCTCGGGGTCTTCAGGTACTGGCAGCGGGAGCTCGGGAAGTTCCAGCAGCACAGGGACAACCGGAAGCGCTGCAGCAAGGACAAACACCGGTGGTCCGCCGGGAGGCGGTGGAATCTTCGGATTTGGAGGCAGTAGCAGGGGTGGAGGGGTCAGTTCATTCTATCCTGTGATTGCACTGGGTATCGTTATTGTCGTCGGTATAGTCCTCTGGATGAAACGGAAATGGATAGTTTCAAAGCTGAAGCGGAAATGAGCGTGGTGGAAATGGGAGAAAATCCACTCATCCGCCTTGTGGATGTCTCGAAAGTGTACCACCTCGAGAGTGGGGACTTTACGGCGCTCAACCATGTATCCCTTGACATCATGGAGAACGAATTTGTTGCGATCATGGGACCTTCAGGTTCCGGAAAGTCTACCATGATGAACCAGCTTGGCATCCTTGATGTCCCCACGACCGGGGAGCTCTATATCGACGGGAAAAACGTGGCCCACATGACCCCCCTGGAACGTACCCACATGCGCCGGGACACGATCGGGTATGTATTCCAGAAATTTTACTTAATCCCCCTCCTTTCAGCCTACGAGAACGTGGAATACCCGCTGATCCTGAGATACAAGCACCGCGACACATCAGGCAAGGCATCTGCAGTCCTCAAATCAGTCGGTTTTGACGAGGAAATGAGTTCTCACCGTCCCAACCAGTTATCAGGGGGACAGCAGCAGAGGGTTGCGATTGCCCGGGCCCTGGTCAATGACCCGAAAATTATCCTCTGCGATGAACCTACCGGAAACCTCGACCGGAAAACAGGACTACAGATTATGGACCTCCTTGTTGGTCTTCATCAGAAGGGTAAAACTGTTATCCTTGTTACCCATGACCCGAAAATTGCCGAGTATGCACACAGGACTATTCTCCTGGATGACGGGAGAGTTGTAGCATCATGAGGGACATTTTCTTCGACCTCTCTGTCCGGAGTGTACGGCTTAATTTCATGCGGTCCCTGCTGGCGTCGATTGGGATCGTCATCGGCGTGGTTGCGATCTCTTCCATGGGGATGCTCGGGGCCAATATGCAGCTTTCAGTGAAACAACAGCTGTCATCGGATGTCAACACGGTTATGATCTCATCGGATGTGGTACGGACTACGTCAACTGCCGGGACACCTACTACCTCGCAGGGTGTGACAAAAAGCCAGCTCAATGATATCAAGAACGCTGCGGGAACAAACGTGGT
>JGI20214J51088_10003519_pt1 | contig 10307 bp, 7 predicted proteins | sample WetSurMetagenome_FD_51088 | JGI IMG/M metagenome (IMG submission 51088) | reverse complement strand
CCGCCATATGGCGGGTTTTTTTTAATAAATTAATTGTTTAGAACATCCCGATGTTCATCGGGAAGGTTTTAAGTTCGAGTCTCGTCGGTTCCGCAAAAACCCGCTCAAAAAGCGGGTTTTTTATTTATTACTTTTATGAATGACATTAACTCAGGAGGTCTTTATATTTGTTAATCCGTAAAATTTAAGTGTTTATTAGGGATAATGAATTTAGAAAGGGGTTATTATTTTAATCTTATATGAATTTACAACCTAAATTACTACAGGGACGATTGGGAACAGTTTCGTAAAACTTAAAAAAGATATTACCTTATTATTACAATTCTGAAAATATTGGATTCGTAAATTATTGTAAAAAAGTACATTGTAGAATTATTAAAAGGATATTGTGTTGATAAAAATTAAATTTTCCTAATTTTAAGAAAATATATACATTAATTATTTGAAATATTTTTAATAAATCAACATAGCATTTTTAGTATTTATTTTTTTGTTTAATTTGTTTGAATTCTTTGATAATTTACGTATAGTTTACGAACTGCAAATGGATAATTTATGAACAAAGATATCTTTGAAAAAAAAGTAAAAGTCAATAAGGAAAAAATGCAAGGAAACCAAAGTTTAATTACAGAAAAAACTATTTCTTATGGAAAATCTTCTAAAGCAGAAGTTATACTTAAAAAAATTTCTCACGATTTAGGTGAAAGAATAAAAGAATTAAGTTGTCTTTATAAAATATCAAACATTCTTAATAATTCTTCACTTTTAACCGAAGATACATTTAGTAAAATAATAGAAGTTATTATCCCCTCATACCAATATCCCGAAATTACCGCGGCAAAACTTACACTCGGTGACGATGAATATAAAACTGATAATTTTAAGAGCACACCGTGGAAGCAGACTTCACCCTTATTAATAAAAAAGAAATCCATAGGAAAACTTGAAGTTGTCTATTTAAAGAAACGTCCTGATATATATGAAGGACCTTTTCTAAAAGAAGAAAGACATTTAATCAATTCGATTACACAGCTTATAGTTCAGTACATCATCAGAAAAAAAGCAGAATCGGAGTTGACTGAATCGAGGGAACAATTGAAAAACTTCGCCGCACATTTACAAACAATAAGAGAAGAAGAAAGAACATATATTTCGAGAGAACTTCATGATAACCTTGGGCAAAGCNTGACTGCAATGAGAATTGATTTACATAACATTATAACAGACTTATCTGAAAAAAATGAATCCAATGTACTGGAAAATATAATTAAACAATCCCATAATTTAATATCCATCATTGATTCTACAATACAGACGGTTAGGAATATTGCACGTGAACTCAGACCTAGTATTCTGGATAATCTTGGTTTGCTTGCTGCGATAGAATGGCAAATCAGAGAGTTTTCAAAAAGAAGCGGAATGAAATGCCGATTAGTTACATCATTAAATAAAATTGATATTGAAACAAAACATTCAATCGGGGTATTTCGGATTGTCCAGGAATCATTAACAAATGTTTTGCGTCATTCAAAAGCAACAGAAGTAACAATTAAAATCTTTGAAAAAGAGGCAAATACTGTTATCGAAATTAAAGATAACGGATGCGGAATTAACGAGAGTGAAATTAACAGCACAAAATCATTAGGNCTTTTAGGAATGAGAGAGAGAGCTTTAATCTTCGGCGGAGAGTTATTGGTAAAGGGAGAAAAAGCCGTCGGTACAAAAATATTTTTAAAGATTCCAATAATAAAACAAAATAAATAATATGATTAAAATATTAATAGCTGACGATCATCCATTAATTAGAAACGGATTAAAGCAAATAATATCCAGAGAAAACGATATTGAAGTCACTTGTGAAGCATCGAANGCAGAAGAAGTATTTGAATTAATAAAAAATTATAAAATTGATGTTCTTATTCTTGATATTTCTATGCCGGGAATGAGTGGTTTTGAAGTTCTGGATAAAATTAAACAAAAATTACCTGAGCTTCCGGTTTTAATGTTAAGTGCTTTGTCGGAAGAATTATATGCATCAAAAACAATAAAAGCGGGAGCCTCAGGATTTATTAACAAAGAATCAGCGCCCGAAGAACTTGTTAAAGCTGTCAGAAAAGTTTTTTCGGGAGGTCTTTATGTAAGCGATTATCTCGCTGAAAAATTAGCAATNGATTTCAAATATAATATTTTAAAACCTCCACAGGAATATCTCTCTACTCGTGAGTTCCAGATTCTACGAATGATTGGTTCAGGTAAGACTGTAAGCGAAATTGCAAATGAACTATGTATAAATGTAAGAACGGTCAGTACTTACAGGTCCCGTATTTTAAATAAAATGAATTTAAAAAATAATTCTGAAATTTCAAATTTTTGTATTAAAGAGGGATATATTTTGTAATTTTACATATACATTTTTAAATATGCACCTTATAAATTATCTTTCCAGTATTCCATAATCTGTTTTGTAATACTTTCACTTACATAATTTTCACGGTTATACTTACAGAAGATTCACAACCCAACTGATTTCGCAAATAATCTATTCTATCTATTTTTGTATTGATGATATTTATTAAAAAATAGAATGACATTAAAACTTTTTATAGTAGATGATTCAATACCAATAGTAGAGAGATTGACTAATATTTTATCGGGAATCGAAAATTTAAAAATAGTCGGATTAGCAAACAACGCTACTAAAGCAGTTGAATATATTATGAAATCTAATCCGGATGTTTTAATCTTAGATATTCATATGCCGGATGGAAACGGTATAGAAATATTAAAGCAAATTAAAAAAGAAAAACCCTCCATCATAGTTGTAATGTTAACAAACTATTCCGAATCTGATTACAAAAAAATTTGTAAGAAAGAAGGAGCTGATTATTTTCTTGATAAATCGATAGAGTTTGAAAAGATAGTAGAGATATGCAAAAATCTTGTTTCACAAAGAATTAAATTTACAAATAAAAATGCTCTAAACAATTTAACTAAATAAACATAATAAATAAAAAGAAAGAGAAATATGGCTACCAAAAATTTCAATGCCTTTCAGATGGCGCAAGACCAATTCGATAAAGTTGCAGAAATTTTATCGCTCGATGAAGCAACCCGTCAGCTTTTAAGAGAACCATTAAGGGAATATCATTTCAGTATACCTGTTAGAATGGACGACGGCAACATAAAAGTATTTAAAGGATTCAGAGTCCAGCACAATGATGCGTTAGGTCCCTGTAAAGGAGGAATAAGATTTCACCCTCAGGAAACAATCGATACCGTGAAAGCACTTTCAATGTGGATGACATGGAAATGCGCAGTTGTGGGTATTCCTTTAGGCGGCGGTAAGGGAGGTGTAATCTGTGATCCGCATAACCTGAGTATGAGAGAACAGGAGCTAATCTGCAGAGGATGGGTAAGACAAATGGCAAAAGATGTAGGTCCGCTTAATGATGTCCCGGCACCGGATGTGATGACAAGTTCACAACATATGCTCTGGATGCTCGACGAATTTGAAACTATAAAAGGTTCCAAATATCCCGGATTCATTACCGGAAAACCGGTAGGATTGGGAGGTTCGTTAGGCCGAACAGAAGCTACAGGATATGGTGTTGTTTTTACTTTAAGAGAAGCATTAAAACAATTAAATATCAGACCTGAGGATACTACCGCAAGTATTCAAGGTTTCGGAAATGTTGCACAATATGCCTTAGATTTGTATACAAGTCTCGGTGGTAAAGTTATTTGTGTTTCCTGCTGGGATCAAAATGAACAAAAATCATTTTCATTCAGGAAGAATTCAGGTATAACATTAAAAGAGTTAATCGGAATCACAGACCGTTTTGGAGGAATTAACAAAGAGAAAGCAAAAGGTTTGGGATATGAAATTTTAGATGGTGAAGCATGGATAGAACAGGAAGTTGATATTCTGATTCCGGCAGCACTTGAAAATCAAATCCGAAAAGAAAATATTATCAAAGTAAGCAATAAAGTTAAAATTATTGCAGAAGGTGCTAATGGACCAACTACACCGGAAGCCGATAAAATTATTGATGAGAAGAAAATCTTTGTAATTCCTGATTTTCTTGCGAATGCCGGTGGAGTAACGTGCAGTTATTTTGAACAGGTACAATCAAATATGAACTATTATTGGGAAAAAGACGAAGTATTAGGAAAGCTGGATTATATTATGACAGCAGCCTTTACAGCTGTTGTTGAACTTGCAAAGAAAAAAAATCTATATATGAGAGACGCTGCTTATGTAATTTCTATAAGCCGGGTTGCTCAGGCATGTAGAGACAGAGGATGGGTATAAGTCAACGAATGAAGACGAGAAAATTGCCGGAGAATTAGGGTCTCCGGCTTTTTTCTTTTAATAACTATACTCAACAAAATAATAAAGAAAAATATCATAAATGAAAACGGAAAACAATATTGATATTATAATATTGGGAAATGGTCAGTATGGTGGAAAGGGAAGTGGTCTCATATTTATTAAAAAAATCATCGATGAAAATATAAATAAAAGTCTTTACCCAAATATTAATATTTCCGTACCGAATTTTACAATTTTAAGAACGGATATATTTGATGATTTTATTAAGAGAAATAATCTTTTAGAAATAGCGCTTTCCAATGATGATGACACATCTATAGCAATGCATTTTCAAAAAGCTTCATTACCAGCAGAGGTAGTTGGTGAATTACGAGGTCTTATCCAAAAGTTACACACTCCCCTGGCAGTAAGATCTTCAAGTATGCTGGAAGATAGTCTGGATGAACCTTTTGCCGGTATATACGAAACAAAAATGGTAGCTAACAACTCCCCTTTCATAGNTGATAGAAATAAAATTTTGANTGAAGCAATTAAATTAGTTTATTCATCCGTCTTTTTAAAAAGAGCAAAAGATTATTTCAACGCAACAAAGCATAATATTGAAGACGAAAAGATGGCTGTTGTAATTCAAGAAGTAGCAGGACAGAGGCATTACGACAGATATTACCCGGAAATATCGGGAGTTGCGAGATCTTATAACTATTACCCGGCAGGCAGGTCAAAACCCGAACAGGGAGTTATACAATTAGCACTCGGACTTGGAAAAACTATAGTAGATGATGGTATAGCATGGAATTATACACCGGCATATCCGAAAATATCTCCCCCTTTTTCGGGAATATCGGATATGTTAAAAAAAACACAGGTAAAATTCTGGGCTGTCAATATGGGACCTGTTTTTAAATACGACCCGATAAAAGAAACCGAGTATATGAGTGAATTAACTTTGAGTGATGCCGATTATGACGGAACTCTCAAATTAATCGCATCAACATATGATATCTCTTCAGATAAGGTAATAATGGGAACAGGGAATGATGGGCCACGTATAATAAACTTTTCACCTTTGTTACATCTTGATGATTTTGGATTTAATAAATTTATGTCTGATATACTAAAAATATGTGAACAAGCATCGGGAAGCCCTATTGAGATTGAATTTGCAATGACATATAACAAGGGAGAAGAAAAATTATATTTCCATTTTCTTCAAATCAGGCCTATGTTTGTATCTAAAGATATAATTGAAATTTCGGATAAAGAGTTAAACTCTCCGGAAAACTTACTTGCATCCGATAGAGTGTTGGGAAACGGTATTGTAGATGATATTTATGATATTGTATATGTAAAAAAAGATATATTCGAAATCTCTAATACAAAAATAATAGCAGAAGAAATTGAAGCAATAAATAAAAAATTGCAACAAAATTCAACGAAAGCAGTTTTTATGGGCTTTGGAAGATGGGGAAGCTCAGACCCTTGGCTCGGAATACCTGTAAACTGGGGACAAATTTCCTCGGCTAAAGCAATAGTAGAGCTTACACTTCCTGATTTTAATGTTGATTTAAGCCAGGGTTCACATTTCTTTCATAATCTGATTAGTTTTAAAGTATCTTATTTTTCAATTCATCACGACAGCAAATTTAAAATAGATTGGGATTGGATGGAAATGCAGAATGTTATTGAAGATATGAAATATGTTAAGCATATTAGACTTAAAAAGCCATTAAAGGTTCAGGTTGATGGTAGAAAAGGTAGAGGAATTATAAAAAAATGACTGTGAATTCTACAAATTTGAACAACCTTGTTCATTCTCTTGAAGAAAGGGCAAAAGAACTTAATTGTATTTACACAATTGAAGATGCAATAAATAATCCCGAATTAATTCCTGATAAAATATTCGATATCGTTGTAAATGCAATACCAAACGGTTGGCAATTTCCTGAATTGGCAAGAGCTATTATAATATTGGAAAATTCAGTTTATAAAAGCAATAATTTCATTGAAAGCGATTATAATTTAAAATCGGATATCATAATAAATGATGAAATTGTTGGAAATGTTTGTGTGTATTATACAAAAGAAACCCCAAAGTTCGATGAAGGTCCCTTCCTNAAAGAAGAACGTAAGCTATTAAACACTATCGCTGATAGATTGGCTCATTTTATACAGCATGAAGATACTAAAAAGATTCTTAAAAATCTTAAAGATTTTAAGAATGATAATGCAAAAAAAGGAAATTGGCGAATAATAATAGAAATGTTGGACAAAACAGACCCGGTACTATACAAAACAATTTTAAGAAAGTTATTGCATCATTTATGCTGGAATGATATAAATGAAGCGATTGATTTTTTAACCAGTTCCAGCATCGAGACAATATCCCTTGATGAAAAATCACCTCTGGATGAAAATAAACCATTAAAAAAGAAAATAGTAAATACAAAAGAATACGAAGAAACAATTTTACTTTTAACAGAAAAATACTTAGAAGATGAAGATGTAATTGCAAAAATTCAAAAATGGATAACAGATGATAAAATAAGTTCATTAGTAAAAGCTGTAGAAAATTATAATACATCACTACCAAATATAAGCGAGATATTAAGACAGCATTATAAAACTGCCATTGAAAAAAATGAAGTATCAACCTCTATAGATAAAGGATTGAGAGTATCATTACTTAGAAGGTTTTTTACAGAACAAACCGAATTCATTTCACTTGCTAAGGAATACACCGATTTAGATGATTTTTGCGGTTTGATAGATAGAATAATTTTTACACCCACCAGCCACGGAAAACTTGGAGGAAAAAGTGCAGGATTGTTTTTAGCTGCTAATATAATTAAAAAATTTTCTAAGGTTAGTGAATTATTAAAAAATATAAAAATCCCAAAAACCTGGTACATTCCATCTGATGGTGTTATGCATTTCCTCCAGTATAATAACCTTGAAGAAGTAATTGAACAAAAATATAAGGATATAGATGAAATACGAAGAGAATATCCTCACATCATTCAGATATTTAAAAATTCTCTTTTTCCACCTGAAATGATACAAGGATTTTCTGTTGCTCTGGATGATTTTGGTGATACACCTTTAATAGTCAGGAGTTCCAGTTTACTTGAAGACCAGGTTGGTGCGGCTTTTTCNGGNAAATATAAAAGCCTCTTCCTTGCAAATAAAGGTTCAAAAAAAGATAGATTAGGCGATTTAATGGATGCTATTGCGGAAGTATATTCTTCTTTATTTGGTCCGGATCCTATAGAATACAGGGCAGAAAGAGGTCTTCTTGATTTTCACGAAGAAATGGGAATTATGATTCAGCAAGTTGTCGGTCAGCATATTGGGGATTATTTTTTCCCGTCATTTGCAGGTGTAGCATTTAGTAATAATGAATTCAGGTGGTCACCCAGGATACAACGGGAAGACGGTTTGATTAGATTGGTACCGGGATTGGGAACACGTGCTGTGGATAGATTGAGCGATGATTATCCATTATTGCTGGCTCCGGGGCAACCAAATTTAAGGGTAAACGTTACTATTGATGAAACTATAAGGTATTCACCGAAAAAAATTGATGTNATTAACTTAAAGAAAAATGAATTNCAAACAAAAGAAATTAGTGAGATATTAAATGAAATTGGCGATTCATATCCGAAAATTAATAATATTATATCCCTGATAAAAGATAATCGAATATATACACCTATTGGTCTCGGATTTGATAATTCCAATTTAGATGTTGTTGTTACATTTGAAGGATTGATTAAAAATACAAGTTTCATAAAACAGGTTAATCTTGTTCTTCAGCTTCTCCAGGAAAAAACGAAAGCACCTGTTGATATTGAATTTGCTTCTGATGGAGAAAATTTTTATTTATTGCAATGTCGTCCTCAAAGCCGAACCAGTAAAACTTCACCCGATGCAATACCAAGAGATATTTCTCAAAATAAAATCTTATTTACTGCCAATAAATATGTATCAAACGGTAAAGTTCCTGAGATTACACATATAGTATATGTTGATCCGCAAAAATATAATGATATTGAAAGCAAGGAAGATTTAATTTCAGTAGGAAAAGCGGTCGGCAGACTCAATAAAATATTGCCTAAGAGACAGTTTATTCTTATGGGCCCCGGTAGATGGGGAAGCAGGGGTGATATTAAACTTGGAGTCAATGTTACATATTCCGATATAAATAACACAGCTATGTTGATTGAAATAGCAAGAAAAAAAGGAAATTATATACCAGACCTTTCATTTGGNACGCATTTTTTTCAAGACCTTGTTGAAGCTTCGATAAGGTATCTTCCTTTATATCCCGATGATAAAGGTATTATCTTTAACGAACTTTTTCTAAAAAGAACAAAGAATATTTTTACTGATTTAGTTCCAGAATATTCAACTTTAAGAGATGTTATCAATGTAATAGATGTACCTGATACTAAAAATGGTATGATTCTAAGAGTATTAACAAATGCCGATTTAGATGAAGCAGTTGCTTTATTTTCAAATCCTATTACGGGGAAGTCTATTGAATCTGATGCTTCGAATTTGAGTGAATGGAAACCAAGTGATCAATGGAAATGGAGATATAAAATGGCAGAAAAAATTGCTTCACTGGTTAATCCTGATGAATATGGAATAAAAGGGATATATATTTTTGGAAGCACAAAAAATGCTAATGCAGGACCGGGTAGCGACATCGACCTTCTCATTCATATTAATAGTTATAACGATAAAATTGAAGAATTTAAAGTCTGGTTGGACGGATGGAGTAAATGTTTAAGCGAAATAAACTATATCCGGACAGGTTATAAAACCGATGGATTATTAGACACACACTATATTACAGATGATGATATAGAAAAGAAAACAAGCTGGGCGATTAAGATAAATGCAGTAACAGATGCGGCAAAACCGCTAACTATGAAAGGTACTATTTAGATTAAAACACGAACTGCCTTATCTATATTATTTAAATCAAATTTTATCAGGGATAACTCATGACCGTCGTGTGATGCATTTAAGCATATAGTCTTTCCGATTTTATCTTTCCATTGACCGGTTAAACGTGTCGATTCGTGAATATGACCGTGCAATGTTAATAAAGGCTGTCGTTCTTCAATAAATCTTTTAATAGCAATACTTCCTGCGTAAAGGTCGAGCGGAACATATTCGAAAAACTTTCCGTCATTTGCAACCCTGTCTAAATTTGTTTTGTAAGGCGGAGTATGGAAAAGGAATACTGCATTCGATAAATCATCGTTTTTTGTAAGTTTTTTTAAATCTTCTTTTATTGTCGAAAATTTTATCTCTGACTCTTCAACCTTTACAGACCTGTAACCTTCTTCGGGTGAAACGCAACCGGGATCTACATATCTTGATACATCATATTTTTCCCAATCTTTAAGTAAAAAAGGAGAAGGAGGAACATAGCTGTAACCAAATATACTAATATTTTTTATTAATAATTTTTTTAAATTAATATATCTTAAAATACCNGACTGTTCGGCTTTTAAAAATTTATCTTCTTCCGTTTTTAAATCATCATTTCCCAAAATCATTAACATTTTAGGATATTTATTTTTCAGCTTATTTTTAAGTGACGATAAATTTTTAATTAAATAGTTTTCTACAAAGTCATCGAACACTTTGTTAGAGGCAATTCTATGGGTATAGGAAGGTAGAAGGTCTCCCCCGAAAAATACAATACCGGGTTTTTCTTCCGATATTAACGTAAATAATTTTTCGTATCTTTCGATTTTTCCGTGTAAATCGCTTACAAAGAAACATTCCATTTTTTCTTTTTTATAAGATATATTTCATTAAATTTTAAATAAATTCATAATTTATTNCATANGCTTTTNCTATGCCACACGACAGTATTTTGTTAATATTGAATAAAAACTACAAAAGTCTTACTTTATTAAATATTAATATCATTATAGCTGTTTTTTTCTTATTAATT
>JGI20214J51088_10003518_pt1 | contig 10309 bp, 10 predicted proteins | sample WetSurMetagenome_FD_51088 | JGI IMG/M metagenome (IMG submission 51088) | reverse complement strand
CGAGGTCCCCATCCTGGGCGTCTGCCTGGGGCACCAGGTTCTCGCTGAAGTGTTCGGGGGGAGGGTGGTGAGGGCCTCCCGGCCCATGCACGGCAAGATCTCCCCCGTCGTGCACGACGGGACGGGCCTCCTCCAGGGCCTGCCGAGCCCCTTCTCCGCCGGGCGCTACCACTCCCTCGTGGCCGAGGCGTCCTCGATCCCCCCAGATCTCCTAGTGCAGGGCACCACGCCCGACGGCGAGGTTATGGCCCTCCGCCACCGGACCCTGCCCTGCCACGGCGTCCAGTTCCACCCCGAGTCCATACTCACGCCCGAGGGCGGCATCGTCCTCAAGAACTTCGTCCAATTGTGCAGGGAGCGGGCCCATGCGTAGGGAATCGTTGGCGAAAGCGGTCTCGGGGGAACACCTCACCTTCGAGGAGGCCCTCGAGGTGGGAAGGAGCCTGGCCTCGGGCAAGACCGAGTCCCTGCAGACCGCCGCCTTCCTGGGAGCGCTGGCGGCGCGCGGCGAATCTGCAGAGGAGCTCGCCGGCCTCGCGGCCGCCTTCCGCGAGGCGGTGGCGCCCATGCGCGCCTTTCCGGACGCGGTGGACACCTGCGGCACGGGCGGCGACGGCAGGCACACCTTCAACCTGAGCACCGCCGCGGCGCTCGTGGCCGCGAGCCTGGGCGTCACCGTGGCCAAGCACGGCAACCGTTCGGTCTCCAGCGCGTGCGGTTCGGCGGACCTCCTGGAGCGCGCGGGGATTCCCGTGGACGGCACACCGCGCGAAGCGGAGGCGCGCCTCGAGCAGCTGGGGTTCGCCTTCCTCTTCGCCCCGCGCTTCCACCCCGCCATGGCCCACGTGGCGCTCGTGCGGAAGGCTCTCGGCGTGCGCACCGTCTTCAACCTCCTCGGGCCCCTCCTCAACCCGGCCGATGTGCGCCGGCAGGTCGTCGGCGTCTTCGACCCGGGCCGCGCGGCCCTCGTGGCGGACTCGCTCTCGGCCCTGGGCGTGGAGCGCGCCCTCGTCATCCACGGCGAGGGGGGCTACGACGAGGCGGTCCTCCACGGCCCCGTGCGCGTCGTCCAGGTGGAGGGCACCTCCTGCTCGGCGTACGAGCTCTCGGCCGGCGACTTCGGGCTCCCCAAGGGGCGGCCCGAGGACCTGGCCGGGGGGGCTCCCGAAGAGAACGCGCGCACGCTCTCCGAACTCTTCGAGGGAAGGGGCCCGGCGGGGCTCTCGCACGCGGTGGCCGCCAACGCGGCCCTGGCGCTCTTCGCGGCGGGCGTGGAGGAGGACCTCCGCGAGAGCGCTCGCCTCTCGCTCCAAGCCATGGCGGACGGACGCACCGCGAGGCTCGTGCGGCTCCTGAAGACCGACGACCTGGGAGAGGGCCGTGCACAGGTTTCTTGAAGAGATCATCACGCGACGCCGCGCGCGCATCGAGGACGGGAAGGACCTCCTCCCCTCGGAGCTCATGGCTCCCGCGCACGAGCCCGCGCCGCCCGACCCGGTGCCCGCGCTGAGGGCCTCGGGCGGGTTCATCGTGGCCGAGGTGAAGAAGGCCTCGCCGAGCAAGGGCCCCATCGCGCCCGACGTGGACCCCGCCCGGCAGGCCGTTGCCTACGAACGCGGTGGTGCCTCGGCGGTGAGCGTGCTGTGCGAGCCCGACTTCTTCTCCGGGTCCCGCGAGGACGTGAGGGCCGCCGCAACGGCCGTGAAGGTCCCCGTGCTGTGCAAGGACTTCATCCTCGACCCGGTGCAGCTCCACGCGGCCCGGGCCGACGGCGCGCGCTGGGCGCTCCTCATCGCCCGGGTCCTCGGGGCTGAGCTGAGCCCCATGGTCCGAGAAGCCTTCCGCACCGGCCTCGAACCCCTGGTGGAGGTCCACACCGAGAGCGAACTCGCCGATGCGGTGGCCTCCGGTGCCCGGCTCGTGGGCATCAACTCGCGGGACCTCGACACCTTCGAAGTGGACCTCGGAGTCATCCGACGGCTGGCCCGCCTCGTCCCGGAGCACTGCGCGTGCATCGCCGAGAGCGGCATGGGGAGCACGGAGGACCTCCTGTCGCTCAAAGGCTCGGGCGCCCACGGCTTCCTCATCGGGGAGTCCTTCATGAGGGCCCCTGACCCCGAGGGCCTCGTGCGCACCTACCTGAACGCTCTCCAGGCCGGAGGCCTCTCGTGATGGCCGCCGTCCCCTCCCCCTGCCAGCCCTGGATCAAGGTCTGCGGCGTCCGCAACGAGGGCGATCTGGAAGCTTGCGCCGCCGCGGGGGCGACCCACGTGGGCATCAACACGTGGCCCGGTTCGGTGCGGTGTGTGTCTCCGGCCGTGGCCCGCGAGCTCGCGACGTGCGCGCGCCGCCTGGGCCTGTCCCCGGTGCTCCTGCACGTGGAGGGCTCGTCGCTCTCCATGCGTGACGCCCTCTGCCTGAAGCCCGACTACCTGCAGACGCGCGTTAAGCCCCCGCGGGATCTGTCCGCAGAGCTCTCCGCCGCCGGAGTGGGGCTCATCGAATCGCGGCCCGCCTCCGACCCAGAGCTCCTCGCCCCGTCCTGGGGCCAGGTCCTCCTTCTGGACACCCCCTCGGTGAGCGCCGAAGGTGGCACGGGCCGCACCTTCGACTGGTCCCTCTCCCGTTCGGCGCCCCGGCCCTTCGTCATGGCGGGCGGCCTGGGACCCGACAACGTGGCCGAGGCCATCGCCGCCGCTACGCCACAGGGCGTGGATGCCGCGTCGCGCCTCGAGTGCTCCCCCGGCATCAAAGATCCCGCCCTCATCCGCGACTTCTGCCAAGCCGCGCGACGGGCTTTCACGGAGATCCACCATGAGCTTTGATCTTCTCTCGCGCCAGCGCGACTTCGGCCCCTTCGGCGGGCGCTTCGTCCCCGAGACCCTCATGGCCCCGCTCCTGGGCCTCGAGGCGGCCTTCCAGGACGCTTGGGCCGATGCCGCCTTCAGGGAGGAGTTCTCCCGGCTCCTTCGAGACTACTCGGGCCGGCCCACGCCCCTGACGCGCGCCTCGCGCCTCGCCCGAGCGGCCGGCGTCGCTTCGGTGCATTTCAAGCGCGAGGACCTGGGCCACACGGGGTCGCACAAAATCAACAACGCCCTCGGACAGGCCCTCCTCGCGAAGCGCATGGGCCGCCGGCGCGTCATCGCCGAGACGGGCGCGGGACAGCACGGCGTGGCCTCCGCCACGGCCTGCGCGCTCCTGGACCTGGACTGCACCGTCTACATGGGCGAGCAGGACATGGCCCGCCAGGCGCCCAACGTGGCCCGGATGAGGCTCCTGGGCGCCCGGGTCGCCCCCGTGTCCGCCGGGCAGGCCACCCTCAAGGAGGCCATCAACGAGGCCCTGCGCGACTGGGCCGGTCGGCCGTCGGACACGTACTACCTCCTCGGCTCCGCGCTCGGCCCCAGGCCCTACCCGGCCATGGTCCGCTCCTTCCAGTCGGTCATCGGCGAGGAGGCGCGCGAGCAGTACCTCGACAGCGAGGGGCGCCACCCCGACGCCGCGGTCGCGTGCATCGGCGGTGGCTCCAACGCGATCGGGCTCTTCTCCGCCTTCCTGGAGGACGCCGGGGTGAAGCTCGTGGGCGTCGAGGCCGGCGGGGAGAGCGCCGAGCCCGGCCATCACGCGGCGAGGTTCTCGGGCGGTTCCCCGGGAGTCCTTCACGGCACCTTCACCTACCTGCTGCAGGACGAGGGGGGACAGGTCCTGCCCACCTCCTCCGTGGCCGCCGGCCTGGACTATCCCGCCGTGGGCCCGGAGCACAGCTTCCTCCGCGAGACGGGCCGGGCGAGGTACACGAGTGTGCCGGACGCCTCGGCCCTGAATGCGTTTCGCGCCCTCTCCGCCCTGGAGGGCATCATCCCCGCGCTCGAGAGCTCGCACGCCGTGGCGTGGGTGCTGGAGCGCGCGGCGGCCGAGCTGGGCGCCTCGGCGCGAATCCTCGTGAACCTCTCTGGCCGCGGCGACAAGGACATGGCGAGTATGGAGCTAGCTGAGTGAATGGTGAATTGTGAATGGTGAATTGTGGATGGCGGTTCGTGGAATCGGACCTTTGGATACGGGCGCGGGGAGCGAGGAGCAAGAAGCGACAATAAATGTCCCTCGTCGTCTTTCACATTTTTCCCAGTCCCCCAGTCCCCTAGTCCCCTAGTCACCTAGTCACCCAGTCACCCAGTCACCTGGTCACTAGAAAGGCGCACCATGGAAATGAGGAACGCATGAGCCTCCTTCAAGAGCGATTAGGCCGGGGCCGTGCGCTCATGCCCTACCTCACGGCTTCTGACCCGACGCCCGAGCTCTCCTTCGAAGCCGCTCTCGGAGCCATCGACGGCGGGGCTCGGGCGATCGAAGTGGGCATCCCCTTCTCCGACCCCGTAGCCGATGGTCCCGTCATCCAGGCCGCGCACCACCGCGCTCTCCAGGCCGGTGGCGGCGTGGGTCCCTCGCTCCAGCTCGTCGCTGGAATCCGCGAGCGCTCCGACGCCCCGGTCGTCCTCTTCACGTACCTCAACCCTATCCTCGCCCACGGCGCAGAGCGCTTCGCCTCAGCGGCCCTCGCCGCCGGAGCGGACGGGGTCCTCGTGCTGGACCTGCCCCCCGAGGAGGAACCCGCTTGGTTCGCGTTCCTAAGGGGCGCGGGGCTCGACCCCATCGTGCTCGACTCCCCGAACACCTCACCGGCGAGGGCACGGGCCATCGCCTCCGAGGGGCGCGGCTTCGTGTATGTGGTCTCCAGGGAGGGTGTGACGGGGACGCACGCCACCGCCTCGGGCGGCCTCGAGCAACGCATCGCGGACCTTCGGAAGAGCACGGACCTCCCCCTTGCGGTGGGGTTCGGCGTCAGAGAGCCGGCCGACGTCAGCGCCATCTGGAGCATCGCCGAGTGTGCCGTGGTGGGCTCCGCCTTCGTCGAGCACCTGCACCGCGACCCGCGGGACCCACGCGGGCGGGCCGCGGCCTTCGTCAGGAACCTCCTCGTCCCCTCGACCATCCCACAGGAGTCCCTCCCATGATCGTCAAGCTGAACGACCACGCCTCCCCGGCCGCGAAGAGCGCCATCCTCGAAACCCTCGCCCGCCAGGACTACAGCACCCGGCGCGTCTCCTTGCCCTTCGGCGACTTCATCGTGGGCCTGGGCGACGGCGCGGGCGACACCACGGCTCTGGCGGCACTGGAGGGCGTCGCGTGGGCCCGGCGGGGCGCCGAGCGCGCCGTCCTCGCGGGCATCGACGCGTCGACCTCGCGGACAGAGGTCCCCCTCGGCCGCACCTCCATCGGCGGCGCGGCCCTCGCCGTCATCGCGGGACCGTGCTCCGTCGAGGACCGGGACCAGATTAGCACCTGCGCGCGCTTCGTGGCCGCCTACGGCGCCACGGCCCTGCGCGGCGGGGCGTTCAAGCCGCGCTCCTCCCCCTACGCCTTTCAGGGACTGGGCCACGAGGCCCTGGAGATGCTCGCCGAGGCGGGGAAGAACACGGGCCTCCCGGTGGTGACCGAGGTCATGGAACCGGGCGAGGTGGAACCCATGGCCCCCCTCGTGGACTGCTTCCAGATCGGCGCCCGCTCCATGCAGAACTTCCCGCTCCTCCGCGAGGTGGGGCGCGCTGGGAAGCCGGTCCTCCTCAAGCGGGGACCCTCGTCGACCATGAAGGAGTTCCTCCTCTCGGCGGAGTACGTGCTCCTCGAGGGGAACCCGCACGTGATCCTCTGCGAACGCGGCATCAAAACCTTCGAGACGGCCACGCGGAACACCCTCGACCTGAACGCCGTGCCCGTACTGAAGGCGCAGACGCACCTGCCCGTCGTCGTGGACCCCTCCCACGGCACGGGCCGACGCGACGCCGTCATCCCCATGGCGCGTGCCGCCGTGGCCGCGGGCGCCGACGGGCTCATCGTGGAGGTGCACCCCGATCCCGCGAGGGCACTCTCGGACGGGGACCAGTCCCTCACCCTCGCCCAGTTCCGCACTCTGGTGGAGGAGATCCGCCCCGTGGCCGAGGCCGTGGGGCGGCGCGTTGAGGCCACTCCCGTGCCCAACTTCGGCGAGCCCAGGAGCTCGGGCCGACGCCGGGGCACGGGGTGGGGAGCCGGCGACTGACGTTTGTAGGCATCCCGCAGGCATGTTATAGGTTCTACGGGGAGCGCGCATGAGCGGGACCGCAGCACACTCATGGACCGAAGACGAGCTACTGCAGGCTGGACTGGCCTTCCGCTCCTGGACCCTGCCCGTCTCTCGCGAGCCCTTCCGGCTGGGCGCCGGCGACCTGGACCTGGTGCGCCGTAGGACCGAAGCCGTGAGCCGGGCTGCGGAGCTGGTGGTGGCGGCCTTCCCCGAGGATCCCGAGGTCAGGGGGCTCTTCGCCTACCGCTCCCTCCAGGAGCAGTGCATCCTGCGGGACCCGGGCTACCGGCCCCTCATCCCCCTCGGCCGGTGGGACTCCTTCCTCTTCCCCGACGGCCCGCGGTTCATGGAGTACAACACGGACGGCGCCGCCGGGTGGCACTACAGCGATGCGCTGAGCGGTCTGTGGCGGCGCGACGAGGGCCTGGGAACTGTGCCGCAACTCCTCGCCGACCGACTGCTCCAGACCATCCTCCAGTGCTTCAGGCAGTGGGACCGGCGCGGCGTGGAGCACCCGCGCGTGGCCCTCGTGGACTGGTCCGAGGTGGGCACGCGCCCCGAGCAGGGGGCCCTCGCGGCGAGGTTCACCGCCCTCGGCGTCCCCACCGAACTCGAAGACCCGCGAGCCCTGAGGGCCTCGGAGGGCCGCATCGCGGGATCCCGCGGCGTCTACGACATCGTCTACCGGAGGCTCGTGAGCGAGGAGGCCTTCTCCCGCGCCCAGGAGATCCGACCCTTCCTCGACGCCTACCTCGAGGGAGCGGCCTGTTTCGTGGGATCCTTCCGCACCGATCCGGCGTGGCACAAGGCGCTCTTCGTGGTCCTCTCCGACCCCGCCTTCGCCCGCCTCTTCCCGGACGACCTTCGTCCGGACCTCGACGCGGCCATCCCCTGGAGCCGCCTCCTCAAACCGGGAGCCGTGCTCTACCACGGCGCCGAATGGGACATGGAGGCGCTCCTCCTCGAGCACCCCGGAGATTTCGTCCTCAAACCCACGCGCAGCTACGAGGGGCGCGGCGTCGTCGCAGGCGCCTTCGCGGGGGAAGAGGCGTGGCGGCGCGCGGTGGTGGAGGGCCTCACCCGGGGGAACACGCTCGTGCAGAGCATGCTCCGTCCCTGCCCGGTGCTCATGGAGGGGATGGGGCGGAGGTTTCTCCAAGCCGGCGAGTACGTGCTGGCCGGCCGCCTGGCCGGATTCCTGGTGCGCTCCAGCGAGACCCCCCTCATCACGCCCGATTGGCCGGAGCGGTACCACCCCGTGGCTGTGGAAGTTCCGTGGAGCCTGGGCGGAGGAGGACAGGCGCGATGACATTACCGGACGGAGGTCGGCCCATGGTCCCAGGACGCGACTACGGCGCTTGCGAGAGGGCGGTCGGGAAGATCCTCACCGCGGGATCTACCATGGCCGAGAGGATGCTGGTGGTGGTGGACGTGCTCTGGTCGCACCTGGAGGAGAGGAACGTGGCCTGGCTCGGCTTCTACGAGATCTCCGACGCGGGGGACGAGATGCTGCTGCGCGTGTGCCGCCCCAAGCCCGCGTGCTCCCCCATAGGCCTCCACGGCGTCTGCGGCAAGTCCTGGCGCGAAAAGCTCCCCCAGGTGGTGGACGACGTCCACGCGATGGGCGCCGACCACATCGTGTGCGACCCCGCCAACCGCTCCGAGGTCGTAGTCCCCTGCCTCGATGAAGAACGTCAGTGCTGGGGAGTCCTCGACCTCGACAGCCGCCAGCTCGCGGCCTTTACGACCGAAGACGCCGAGGGGCTGCGACGCGTGCTGCGGGCAGCCCGGTTGACGGTGTGAAGCAGGCGGACCTCACTGGGACCACTCCACGCGATACTTGCAGGCGGCCGCCCCGTTCGCCTTGCACTCCAGTTCGCGGACGTCCACGGACTTTGCGCCGCACATCTTCAACGCTTCCTTGTACCACCCCACCACCGTGAGGCAGTCCAGCTGCGAGAAGGTGTCCGCGTCGTGGGTCGTCATGACCCCCGAGGTGGGGCCGTCGGGCGTCCAATCCCTGCGGCCCGTGTCGTAGTAGAAGGAGTAGATGAACCCGGTCCGGTCCATGAAGCCCTTGGGGTTCCCGGGCGCGAGGAAATCCCTGTGCACCCCCCCGAGGTTCTCCCGCGCCGAGGCGGCCCCGATCTGTTCGAACAGCGCCTTCGAGCCCTGTCCGCAGGTGGCGACGACCGCGTCGTCCAAACGCTTTCCAACCTCGAACGGGTACCAGCACACGTTGGCCACGTACCCGTCGAGGAGCGTCTTGTCCTCCGCGGGCAGGGAGGCCAAGACCCTGTTCCACGCCTCGGCTCCGAAGTGTTTCGTGACGAAAGCCTTCCTCGCCAACAGGACGTTCCCCTTCACCTTCATGGCGACCTCCCTCTCCGATCGGTTTGGGAGAGCTTAGCGTTCCTCGACCGGGAGGTCAACACATGACCGGGCGCCGATCCGGGGCGCGCTTCAGGCGTGCTCGCGCGTCCGTCCGTCGAGGTAGGGCAGGAACGGGATGATCGCCATGCTGGGCACGGTGACCAAGAAGGTGAAGGCGAAGAAGAGGGGCCATCCCATCCATGCGGCGAGGTAGCCCGAGAGGATCCCCGCGAGCGTGGAGCTGATGTTCATGATGCTCGTGGCGATGGAGAAGTGCGCGGCCTTGTTCTCGGCCTTGCACGTGCGTTGGATGAAGACCATGAAGACGCTCGTCCCCATGCCCGCCCCGAAGGCCTCCATCACGACGAAGGGCCCCACCACGTAAGGGTTCGCCAGCCCGAGCTCGGGGTGCCCCACGAGGTGCCCGTAGAGCATCGCGAGCGCCATGTAGAGGAGGTGCGGCACGTTCTGTGCCAGGACGAGCGGCCAGATGGCGCGCTTGAGGGTGAACTTGCCGATGAGGTACCCGCCGAGGATGCCCCCCGCGATGGACGCCGCGATGCCGAAGGTCCCGTAGATGACCCCGTACTGCGTCCGGTTGATGCCGATGTCCTTGAGCAGCGGATAGACCATGGCGAGGAGGCATGACTCACCGGTCCGGTAAGTCATGAGGAACGCCAGCGACCATCCGATGCGAGGCTGGTCGAGGTAGTCCACGAAGGCCTTGGCGTAAAAGGAGTCGGACGCCTCCAGCTTCCGCTTGAGCGAGCGCAGGTTGACGAGGAGGAGCAGGATCACCAGGACCAGGGAGATGGTGATAAACCCGGGGAGGCCGATCTTGTCCAGCACGGGCTTGGCGGGCAGCAGCCATCCCTGGACCGCGGGCTGCCGCCAGACCCACCAGCACGCCATGACGGCGGCCGCCACCGCGGCCACGTCCACCAGCGCCTTGGGACGGGCCAGCTCCGCGAGGAGCTCGCGGAAGGGTCGCTTCTTCATCTCGCCCCTGGGCAGGATGAACACGTGGAGCGCGAGGAGCCCGCCCATCACGCCCGCGGAGAGCAGGAACGCCGCGGGCCAGCTCGTGAGCCCGGAGAAGGCCACCACGCCGCCGCCCCCGGCGATGAGGGCGAGGCGGTAGGCCATGGCCTGGTAGCCGACGTACTTCGCCGCCTCCTCCCTGGAGAGCGCCTCCAGGTAGAAGCCGTCGATGGCGATGTCGTGCGTGGCGTAGATGAGCGCCGTGATCATGAAGAGGACGCCCACGACCTCCAGCGCCACGGGGAGTGTCGAGCCCAGCGCCATGGCGAGGATGGCCCCCACGAGCACGGCCTCCACCCCGATGAGCCATCGCCTCTTGGTCGAGAAGGCGTCCACTGCGGGGGCCCAGAGCGCCTTGAGCACGCCCGGCACGCCGTAGAGGGAAGTCATGCCGATGGCCTGTAGGCTTGCGCCGTGGTCCCTGAAGAAGACCGTGGAGAGCTGCCGCACGAGGCTGTAGGGGAACCCTTCGGCGAAGTACGTGCTCAGGGCCCAAAGGGGCGGGAGGGCCCTCTTTCCGGCAGCGGTTTCCGTCTGGGTCCCTCCGTTCGAGCTCATCGTTCTCCGTTGTCCAGTCTTCCCAGCAGGCGCAGGAGACCGTCGAGGGTGGTCAGGGGATGGGGTGGGCAGCCGGGGATGAGGAGGTCTACGGGCAGGAGCGCCGAAGCCCCGTCGGAAGCTTCGGCATGCCCCTCGTAGGGACCGCCGGAGATGGCGCACGCGCCCACGGCGATGACGAGCTTCGGGGCGGGAGTGGCCTCGTAAGTCTTG
>JGI20214J51088_10003517_pt1 | contig 10309 bp, 11 predicted proteins | sample WetSurMetagenome_FD_51088 | JGI IMG/M metagenome (IMG submission 51088) | reverse complement strand
AGGCTGGGTTGCAGGAGCATTAACAATAATATTTTTAATTACATAAATATTGGATTTGGCAGGATCTCCATTGTCACGCACTCTTAAAGCTGCATTATAAGTCCCAGGTTGCATGAATCTGTATGTAACCACGTTATCCCTGCTTGATGTATGATAAGCTTTTCCGTCGGCAGAGAATACATTATTAGGAAGGCTTGCCCAGTTAATCGCTGAGAAAGCATCATTTGAAATATTCTCCGCAGTTTCAAAAAGCCACTGATAATCTACAATAGTTCTGGCAGCATTCATGTGATATGAAAGTGAATGAGAAAAGTACACCTTGCCATTCTCCCCGCCCGAACATCCTGCCTGTGTAACCATAGGTGCTGCTTCCCCAATTGCGACCGGATCAGGATCATAGAGGGGAGGTGTGATTGTTACACATTCTAAAGCTGTTTGTCCAAGAACATTTATAGATGATGAATACCAGTTTGGGGTGCTCGTAAATGATCCGTCCGAAAGCTGACCTCTGACTGCATCAACAGAAATTTCCCTGAACCAGTTGATGGTAGCTCCGCTTGTGCATTGAAGAAGGTAAGGCATAGGACTTATGTTTGCAATGCCTGCCATGGTATTGTGAAGAGAAAATGAATAGTCGTGATTTTTTGAGCCGCTGTTGAAGTTACCATCGCTCCATAAACCAAACAGGTCAGCAGGTGAACCTCCGGTCGGACCTGAATAATGGAAATAATCGGCTATGAAACGAAGGTACTTATCATACGAAGTTCTGGCATTCCCCCTGGTTAAACTGTAGGGAGCCGTGCCTATTGTTGCAGGATCGGTGCTGGAGAAATTATTCCATCCTAGCCACCCGGCGCCAGCCAGGAATAGTCCCGCCGGTTCAAATGTTGAAGTGGGATAGCTTCTTATATAGGGAACACTTCCATCACTGCGCTGAAAACTGAACAGGAAATACGCAAGCTTATCTTTAGTAGTCTGGGGAATTGAGACCATCGGACCAATGGCTTTATCAATAGAACTCAACGCAAGTATTGCACCACCAGCTGTATAGGAAGTAGCATAAGGGTCACCAGGTGAATATCCCCATCCTCCAGCATCAGTCCCGGTTGATATCTGTGAATAGGTCAGGTAATCGACAAATCGCTGCATAATTACAGGAAGGCTTACCCCTTTTACATATGCTGCGTCACCGACCTGGGCTTTTGTTAATGCCATTCCTGAATTCGCCATTGCTGATATTGCATGTCCTGCTTCGCATAAATCTGAATACGGATATGTGAAGCCCACTGCACCGCTGCCAATACTTGCAATGTTTATATTAGCAAGCAAATAGTTAAAAATCCGGACAGCATCTTCAGAATATGGATCCTGATTCCACAATTGATCATTTTGTGTATAAAAATATGCGGGCATGGTGGTTCCATATTCAAGGTATGTCCCGGGCTTAAATGCAGGAGTATGAGAATTTGCTGTGAGAGCCCTGAGGTACAATGCAGACGCTGAAATTGAATATTGCGAACTTGATTGTGCCAGATATCCAAAGATCCCAACCCCTGATCCGCCTCTGGTCATTTGCTTATGAAGATACCACAATCCGTCTTCAAGAGCGACCTCACGCATAATCATTAGTTGTTCTTCAGTAGCACTATTGGCATTGGCTGCAGTAGGAACATCACTGATATAAATTACTGGATAACTGGCAATGCTGGAATTTGTTGGTATGCCGGTAGACGGGTTTACTGTTTCTGCTACTTCAACTTTTGCCATGTACAATTTCTTCGGGGTAACTGCAGGATCAAGCACAGGATAATAATATTTTCCCTCAAGATTATAGCAATCTCCCTGGTACCAGTTACCAACAGCAATCTCAGGAGAATAACCCATATAATCAAATGTTCCGTTACCATCAGCGTCCCACCTGTAGTATACCGGGACCGACGGGTTTGATGTCCTTGCTATTGCTTTTAGTATAGTGTAATGTCCGTTATAAGTAGGGTGTGGTATTGAAGGATTGTGGCTCCTGTAAGGGACCGCAATGACAGACTGAGCATTAGAAGTTGCGCTAAAGAAAACGAGATACAGAATAACCATGCATAAAGTTCTCATAGCTGTATGTTTTTAGGGATAAGCTAAAGCAAATTTAAACTAAAAAAAGAAAAAGTGCGCTATTAATCTTCCTTCTTCTCAGCTTGAGTGAACTTTATGGCCGTTCTTATAAAATCCTACTAGTGAAGCTGTTATAATTATCATCCCGGCTATTGTAAGCCATTCAGGTTTTTCACCCGGAACAAGGACCCAGCTCAGAATAGCGCCAACAACAGGTATTATGAACTTCCAGAGATTCAATTCTGAAGCTTTAACATGGGGCCTCTGAAGGAGTTTGAACCATAATGAAAAGGCATATGCCGACATAAAGCTGAGCCATCCAAGTGTAACCCAGTAATCCCAGGGCATCGGGCCCCGCGCTGTTCCCTCAAATGGAATTGATAAAAGATAGATTATCACTCCTCCAATGCCGAGTGAACCTGAACTTAGAACATATGGATTGATACCTTTGCTTTTAAGGGAGACCATCACGTTGCTTGTGGCTGTGGCAATATTTGCAACGAGGATCATAAACACGCCTGCAATTTCCAGGGAACCACCGAAATGGAATGCCTGTCTTCCNACACTTATCAGGATCACACCTGTTATCCCAAAAATTATTGTTAAAACTTTTCGTTTTGTAAGCGGGTCACTATCATGCATCATAGCTGCAACTACAGCTGTGACAAGCGGCTGTGATCCAACAATTACCGCCCCAAGGGCCCCCGGCACCAGGTCGAGCCCCAGATAAAAAAGTATATAGTTAACAAGAGTTTGAAGTACTGTAACCCAGATAACAATCTTCCAGTGTTCTCTTATCATTTTCAGATAGAGCGACGGTTTGACTGTAAATGGAAGGATCATCAGAGCCGAAATAATGAACCTTATCCCGGCGAAATGCAACGGTGTGTCATACTGGAGACCTATTTTTATTCCCGCGTATGCAGTTGACCATAACAGGCAGGCAATGACCGCCCAGAAAATTGTATCGTCCTTTTTAACCACAAAAATAGTTTGGCGGCAAATATCCGAAAAAAACTAACATAATATTTAATAGATTTGCCATAGTATCATAATAAAATTTATGACTGTAGCCGATTATATTGCAGATCAATTATTTAAAGCCGGAGTGCGTTATGTATTCGGAATTCCCGGCGGTCCAAGCATTCCATACCTGAATTCTTTCAGGAAAGCCGGTATTGAATTTATCCTTACATCACATGAAGCATCTGCAGGTATAATGGCAAGTGTAATGGCAAGGATATCCGGAATCCCCGGAGTGTGCCATGCAACTTTCGGCCCGGGAGCAACAAATATCTCAACAGGAGCAGGTAATGCTCTCCTCGACCGATCACCTGTAATCATACTGACAAGTGAAATAAATGACAAGATGGTGAACCGGACTGTTCAGATGAACATCAGTCACCAGCAGCTATTTGTTCCTCTCACCAAAGCTACTTTCAGGCTAAATCCAATAAATGTTCAGGAAGTTATAGAAAAAGCCCTGAGGATATCCTGTAGAGAGTTCCCCGGACCAATTCATATAGGGCTTCCTGACGATATTGCAGAGCAGGAAGTAATACCATCCTTTGCCATTCTCCCTGAGTCGGATCCTGAAATACATGTGAATGATAAAGAAAAGATTATTTCACTCCTTGAAAATTCAAAAAGACCTCTTTTAGCTGTCGGTCTTACAGCAAAACGCCTTGGATTAAGCCAGTCAATACTTTCATTTTTAGATTCTTATAATATCCCTGTTGTGATTACTCCAATGGCTAAAGGACTGATACCGGAGAATCATCCATTATTTACGGGGGTCCTTTTTCATGCTTTGAGTGATAATCTTAAAGATTTAACTGATAAATGTGATCTGGTTATCGGACTTGGATATGACACCGTAGAATACAATTATGAATCATGGATGCCTGATGTACCGCTTATTCATTTCAGCACAATAAAAGCAGACCTTCCGGNAACTGAAAATTGTTTTCAGTTCGCAGGGCAGCCAGCAGAATGGTTTGATCTTCTTAAGAACCTTCAGCCCGGATTAATACTAAAGGAAGATTCCATCATAAAAGGGGTAAGGGATGAAATGGCTTCAATATTTGAGGGACTTACCGGGCACTTCGGGCCTGTAGCAGCAATGAAAATCCTTCGTGAAAAATTACCTGATAATACAATTGTTACGGCAGATGTGGGTTCCCACCTTCACATTGCAGGACAGTTCTGGGAAATAAGACCCGGAGGTGATCTGATAATTACAAACGGATGGTCAGGCATGGGGTTTGGGATACCTGCAGCTTTGGCTGTAAGCATAGCCTTCCCTGATCATCCTGTTGTATGTATTACCGGCGATGGAGGGTTTCTCATGTCGGCAGGTGAAATTGCAACTGCCAGACGATATAGTTTACCGGTGATCATCGTTGTTTTCTCTGATGGTGAGCTGAACCTGATCAGATTAAAGCAATCATGGAAAGGACTTGATTCGTATGCTACAAAACTGTACGATGGCGATCTTTTCAATGCAGATTCATTCCTTGGTGTGAAAGTATTAACAGTAAAATCGAATGAAGAAATGCAGAATGCTGTCAGCTCTGCTCTGAGCTGGAATATACCGGTCATTATTAATGCAGTGATCGATCCTGACGATTATAACAGTCTTATAGTAAGGAGATAAGCGGTCACATGGAACCGGTATCAGGGTTTAAAGTTCTCCTTTAGGATTGTATAAATACAGCTATCCTTGATAACTCCATTCTTAATTACATTCTTTCGGTGAACTGCCTCCAGCGTATAGCCTGCTTTTTCAAGAACNCGCCGTGAAGCTTCATTATCCGCAAAGGGCTCAGCATACGCCCTGATAATATCAAATGTTTCGAAAGCATAAGCGGTTGCTGCTCTTAAAGCNTTTGTTGCCAGTCCCTTTCCCCAGAAATCCTGTGCGATGAAATATCCAATTTCAACGTTTTTTCTGTAAATATCCTCTTTTGTGACAATNCCTATGCTACCTGCCAGCCGGCCTTCGTATACAACNGCGAAGAACTTTGCCGGCTCTCCCATTTTCAGTACCATTTCGAGCCACTTACGGGCATCATTGATCGAATAGGGATTTGGAAATCCATCACGAAGGTTATCTGCAATGCTCTTATTATCTGCGATCAATACCAATTCTTCAGCATCGCTTTCAGACCATTGTCTTAACGTTCCTCCTTCAAAATAAATCTCCATTAATAAGATTCACTATTTCTTTACCTTAGGGGCAGGTTTCTCAGCTTTTTTTTCCTTAACCTGTTTTACCTCATTTTTAGGTTTCTCAGCTTTTATAGCTTTTTCCTCTTTCTGAGGAGCGGGAGTCTTTTTAGCTTCTTTAGCTGGTTTTGAGGCTTTTACCACTTTAGCTACTTTAACTTCTTTAGCAGCTTTATGTTCCTTAACTTCCTTGACTTCTTTAACTTCCTTAACTTCCTTAATTTCCTGTACTTCAACTACTTCTTTAACAACTTTTTTCTCTTTAAGAGGTTTTTTCTCTTTTAGTTCTTTTTCAGGAGCAGGATGTGCAAGCTTTACAGAAGGCTTATTGTCTTTTTTCCTGCGGCGACGTACTCCATATGATCCAATAATAATTTTACCTCTTCTTGATTTTTTATCTCCTTTTCCCATTTTATTATGTTTTTGTAGTATTTATAATCATAATTAAGTGATGGCAAAGTTAATAATATTCTTTATTTTTATTCAACGTTTGAAGGTATACGTTAAACTAAAGAAGGCAATCGGATATAAAAGTATAAAATAAGGCAGCAAACTGAAAGAGAAATACTCAAATGAGAAAAATTGAAAAAGAAATTACTGATATTACTGAAATTGAGTCGATTATAAAAGAATCTGATGTATGCCGGATTGGATTGGCTGATGGAAATATCCCTTATATCGTAACAATGAATTTTGGCTATTCAGGAGAAGAAAAAAAACACTTTTTTTTCCATTGTGCAAAAGAAGGGAAAAAGCTGGATATGATAAGAAAAAACAATTATGTATGCTTTGAAATGGATACAGGTCATAGATTGAAAGCAGGTATCCAGGGTTGTGACTTCAGCATGGAATTTAGAAGTGTGGTTGGTTTTGGATACATTTCAATCGTAGCTGATGAAGATGAAAAAATAACCGGTCTGAAAAGAATAATGGCTCACTATACTCAAAGGAAGGATCTTACATTCAGATCTGACAGTGTTTCGCGCACTACTGTCCTGAGACTCGACATAAAAGAAATGACAGGAAAAAGTACTTAAAAGTAAGGTCCAAAGAAAATTGTAACTTGCAGTCAAATAATTTATGATGCAAACATTAAACGATTTAAGGCTGGCTGTTCTCATCGATGCAGATAATATCCCCTTCAATAACGTAAAGGGAATGCTGGAAGAGATTGCCAAATACGGAACACCTACTTTTAAAAGGATATATGGCGACTGGACGAAACCGACTATTGCAGGATGGAAGAATGTTTTGCTTGAGAATGCTATAACCCCTATACAGCAATATGGCTATACAAGAGGAAAGAATTCCACCGATTCGGCTATGATCATTGATGCAATGGATATTCTCTATTCGGGTAGAGTTGATGGTTTCTGTATAGTATCAAGCGACAGTGATTTTACAAGACTCGCAACAAGGCTCAGGGAAGCAGGCATGAAAGTTTTTGGCATTGGTGAACGAAAGACCCCGTCACCATTTATTGTGGCATGCGATAAATTCATTTACCTGGAGATAATTAACTCACCGGTTACTGCCCAGGAACAAATACCTCTTATGAAATCGAAGGGAAAACCTTCCAGGTCACCGCAAAAAAATGAAGAAAACGACCGGCTAAACCAGGTAAAAAGAGTTAAACAGCTTATCGCTNCATCTATTACTGACCTTGCAGACGAAAATGGCTGGGCATACCTTGGGGATGTCGGCAACCTGATTCTTAAAAAACNACCTGATTTTGACCCTCGNAATTATGGATTCGCCAAGCTGACACCTCTTATCAGATCCTTTGATTTTGAGATAGATGAAAGAGATTCAGGGATGAATAACATTAAGCATATTTACATCAGGAACAGGAAGTAGGGTTGTTGGTTGTTGGTTATTGGTTATTTAAAACTCTATTCCTGGTTAATCCTGGATTTCATGGAATTTATAAAAGCATTAAGTTTTAGCTGTTCATTCTCAATAAGAAGGGTTAATTCTCTTCGTTTTTCCTGATTAGCCAAATGCCTTCTGTCAAGAAGAAGAATCCAGTATTTTAATTCAAAGAGAGATCCCCTGTAATAGTAATAGAATTTCAGGGAGTCTTTAAAGTGATATCTTCCGTAACCCTCTGCCAGGTTTGCTCCTATTGAATCACATGCTCTCAGTAACTGGCTCCCAAGTGTAAATTTGTGCTCCTGGAGTAAATCACGATAGATTTCCCAGGCAATATTGCTCATCCTAATAGGAATATTATAAACCTCAAGATCATCTAAATACATCTTATGCGAGACTATTAAATCAAATATAATAACTTATCTGAGATCGTCCAAACCTCTCTCAAATACCTGATAACTTCTTCCTACTAAATAATAACCAATAACCTATAACTTTTTGCTGTTTCCAACCTCCAATTCCTGTTAAAAAGCACATTTTATACAATATATAATAGATAAATATTTGATTTTGAAAAAAAAAATATGACCTTTGACACTGTTTTTAACATATTAATAATTGAACTATGAACATTTACGTCGGAAGTCTTCATTTTAAAATGAATGAAGCAGAATTAAAAGAATTATTTGAAGAGTATGGCGAAGTTGGATCTGCAAAGATCATTTTCGACAAATACTCCGGAAAAAGCAAAGGTTTTGGATTTGTTGAAATGCCAAATGATGCTGAAGCTAAAAAAGCTATTGAAGAACTCAATGGTTCAGAGATTCAGGGCAGAAAGATCATTGTTAACGAATCTATTGAAAGAACTGACAGAAGAAGTAATTTCAGAGGCGGCGGTGACGACCGCAGAGGCGGTGGCGGTGGTTTCAGAAGAGACGACCGTTAAGAAACTTTATTTTTTAGACTATGAAAGGCACTGTTAAATGGTATGACAGGGTTAAAGGGTATGGATTCCTTCAGACAGAAGACAATAAGGATATCTTTGTCCACCGTTCAGGTCTGGAAGTTTCACATACCGAACTTGATGAAGGACAAGCAGTTGAATTTGAGGTTGAACAAAGGGAGAAAGGTCCAGTAGCTATCAAAGTAAAAAAAGTTGATTAAGCTTATTCTGACAATAAAAAAGAGGCTGTCTCAAAAGGACAGCTTCTTTTTTTTTTAGAATGAGTGTCGGAAAAGATTAATATTTTTATTAAAGATTCCCAACACTCATTATAAGTAAAACTTCAACTTTTAATACAATTAACCTTACCATTGAAGAAGCCTCGCTACTCCTGAAACATAATTTTAATTAAAATCTCTTTGAGGCCTATCCAATCTTTACGACATTTGCATTTAGATCTGAAGGAATATTAACATTGAATATCAGAATGGAAACAGACATTATAAAAATAAAATCAAAAACCGGGTTTATTATTGATATGGATGGCGTTATCTATCATGGAAATAAGTTATTAGCCGGAGTACCTGAATTTCTTACCTGGCTTGAAAATTCAGGAAAGAAATATCTTTTTCTTACAAACGCCAGTGAAAGAACCCCAAAAGAGCTTCAGGAAAAACTTAAACGACTGGGAATAATTGTGGGAGAAGATCATTTTTATACAAGCGCCCTGGCAACAGCCGGCTTTCTGGCAAATCAGAAACCAAATGGAAGTGCTTATATAATTGGTGATGCCGGACTTATCCATGCTCTTTACAGTGTGGGTTATACAATTAACAATGTAAATCCTGACTATGTGGTTGTTGGAGATACTCATGGTTATAATTTTGAGAAAATCGAATTAGCTGTTAACCTGGTTATCAGAGGCGCGCGCCTGATAGGAACCAATCCTGATGTGAGCGGTCCTGTTGAAAATGGCATTACACCTTCAACAAAAGCTCTTATTGCTCCTATTGAAATCGCTTCCGGCAAAAAAGCATATTTTATCGGCAAACCAAATCCTTTGATGATGAGAATAGCTCTTAAAAAGCTCGGAGTAAAAAGAGAAGAAGCTATAGTTATTGGCGACCGTATGGATACTGATGTAAGATGCGGACTTGAATCAGAAATAGATACTGTACTGGTACTCAGTGGCATCACCAGTCGTGATGATATTAATAAGTTCCCGTACAGACCACAATATGTGCTGAATGGAGTTGCTGACCTGGTGTAGAAATAGGTCCAAAATGCAAAATGCAAGGTATAACTGCATGAAAAATTCGCCTCTCTTGAGGTGCAAGCGGCAGGTTTTTTAGTTAATTTTTTTCAAACAATGAAGAAGCAAAATTTTAAGAAAGAACGTAAAGAAGTCGCTAGATTCATGCGCCGCCTTTACAAACAGGGATTGACAACCACCTCCGGTGGGAATATAAGTCTCAGAATTTCTGACGATGTCATACTTATGACTCCGACAGCCACAGATAAAGGAATGATGAAATGGAAGGAGGTCGGAATTTTGACTATCCTTGGTGAAAATATGACACCGGAACTGAAACCATCAATTGAATCTGTTCTTCACCTCAGTATCTATAAAAAATATACCAATATCTCGGCAATAGTACACGGCCATCCTGTTTTTGCATCCTCATTTACTGCTTCAAAAAACTTGATTGATACAACTCTTACCGGCGAAGCACGAGCAATTTGCGGCGAACCAAAGTATGTTCCCTATGCACTCATGGGTTCCCCCGAACTGGCCGAAATAGTGTCGCAGAACGCTATGGATGCAGATGTTCTGCTGCTTGAAAATCATGGTATTATAACCACCGGACAGACACTTCTCAGTGCATTCGATAAGCTCGAAGTTCTTGAGAATGCAGCAAAAATGACACTTATCGTCAATCTTTCCGGTAAAAAGAAACCTCTATCCGGTGACCGGTTAAGGGAAATTGAAAAAATATTTAGATGATTAAAATGGTAATCTTCAACATGAATGGAGTGCTTTCCGATTATACACAATTCATAAGAAAGGCAGTAATCATGATTTAATCGGTAACTTGACTAACAGTTCAGTCAGATGATTTTAAAATGTTTATAGACACCTGAGGAACCAGGTATTTTGAA
>JGI20214J51088_10003516_pt1 | contig 10313 bp, 8 predicted proteins | sample WetSurMetagenome_FD_51088 | JGI IMG/M metagenome (IMG submission 51088) | reverse complement strand
ACGATGGCGTGGTCCGCGTCGTACTCCTGGATGAATTTCTCCCGCCTCGCCGCGTCCTGGACCGCGTCGCCCGAGTTGATGAGGTCCTCGCCCGCCGAGCCGTAGATCTTGATGAGATCCTGATCGCTGTTCCGCCTCGCCGCGTCCACGACGGCCTTCACGGCCGCGTCGGGTGTGGGGAAGGTCTGCGGTTTGCTCGTCTTGGCCCCCTGGGAGGCCGATGGGATGCTCCATCCGATGGCGGCAATCAACAGGACGAGCATGGCGGCCATCGCGCCCCGCGCCCATCGCTGGTTTCTGGGTTTCTGAATCATCGTTGTCTCCTCACGATTGGAGATGGCGGTTAGGACCCAATTTATCCGGCTCACGGTGCAGGCGTCAGCAGGCTATCTGCGACCGCCGCCACCGCGTCCTCCGCCACCGCCGCGCGAGCCGCCGCCGCCTCGCGATCCGCCGCCGCCACCGCGCGAACCTCCGCCGCTATACCCGCCGGAGGAGTGTCCGCCGCCACTGTATCCGCCGCTCCGGCTGGAGGAGCCTCGGGCGCTGGCCGAACGGTCGGCGCCTCCCTTGCCCGCGCCGTTGAACGACGAGGTCTGGCTCCTGCTCCCCGAGCCGCCGGGGGCCGAACCCCTACTCGCACCGCCGCGGTCCATGGTGCCGGCCCCGGCCCTGTTGGAACCCGAACCGCCGCGGTCCATGGTGCCGGCCCCGGCCCTGTTCGAGCCCGCTCCGCCCCGGTCGCCGCCGTATCCGCGGTCTCCGCCCCGGTTGCCTCCGGCACCCTGGGATCGGCTGCCCCCACTCTGGTTCCGCTTGGAGGAGTCGCGGTTCCACTGCTGGGCCTTGTTGTTGCTGTTTTTCTGGTATTTGTTGTTGTTGTAATTCTTGTTCGTGAAGTTGTTGTAGTTGTTGACGTTCACGTTGACGCACCCGCCTCCCCAGTTGCAGCCCCAGGCGCCCCATCCTCCCCAGGCGGCGCCGATGGCCACTCCGGCGATGAAGCCGAAGGCCGCGGCGCCGGGCACATAGCTGGGAGGGTAGTAGGGGTAGGGCGGGTAGGCCGGATAGGGCCAGGTCCCGTACACCACCGCCGGATTGTAGGCCGGCACGTAGACGACCTCGGGGCTGGCCGGCTGGATGACGATGACCTGCGTGGCCGGGTCCTCCTTCACCACCTGCTCCTTGGTGTTATAGAGATTGCCCGCATCCTGGGCCTTCGCCCGGAGCCGTTGCACCGATTCCATCACCTCGCGCTGCTGCCCGAGGAAGGCGTCCCCGAGGTTCTGGGTCCAGTCCAGCTTCTCGTTCATCATGGACAGGACGTCGGGGAACGCCAGCATGGCTTTGACGCTCGGGTCCCAGTCCTTGTCCTTGGCCGCCTGAGTGAGGGCCTCCCCCTTGAGCGAGGCGTTCTCTTTGGCGAACCGTGCCGCCTGCACCACCTCTAGGGCGTAGGTGGACGCAGCGAGGACCTGGGCCAGGAGGTCGTCCGGATAGAGGGCGATGGGCGCCAGCATCTGGTCCAGTTCCTCAGGGCGGAACTTGGTCTGATCCCCGGCGGCATCCTGGGCCGGCAACACGGTCGGCAACGTGAGACCAAGCACGAGGAGCCAGACCAGGAACACGTTCGGACTCTTTCTGATCATCTGGCTTCGTCCTCCTTTCGATTGTTCGTCAGGCCCTCAGGCCAGCAAAGGAAAAGGTGGGTCTCTCAAGAGATGGCGAGCAAGTGGTCCGTATCCCCGCCATAGGCCATCGTCGGGCCGCGCCCCCTGACAGCTCACACCGAGAATATAGTCTAGCCCTGCCCGCGCGCCCGTCAATGGGCATCGCCGGAATGCTCAGGCGCCCGAAGGCCGGTCCCGTCATGTCCCGCGGGAAGGTCTCCCGATGCCCAGCTTCTTCATGCGGGAGCGCAGGGTGTTCGGATGGACCCCGAGGATCTCGCCGGCGCCCCCGCTCCCGCCCACCCTCCACGCGCACCGCTCGAGCACGGCCACGATGTGGTCCCGCGCCACTTCATCCATCCGTTGGGATTCGCGAGCCGGGGAGCTGGATGGCTTCCCGAAAGCCCCATCGAGCACCAGGGCATTCCCCGGCGACAGGATCAGGGCGCGCTCGATCACGTTCTCCAGCTCCCGGACATTTCCGGGCCACCGGTAGGCCATGAGGGCCTCCATGGTCCGTTGGGGGATGCGTTCGACGGATCTTCCTAGTGCCTTCTGCCGGCGGCCGATGAAGGCCCACGCCAGCAGGGGGATGTCCTCCCGCCGGTCGCGAAGGGGAGGGAGGGTGATGGGGAAGACGGCGAGGCGGAAGTAGAGGTCGTCCCGGAACCTGCCCTCGGCCACGGCCCGGCCGAGGTCCCGGTTCGTGGCGGCCACGATGCGGACGTCGGCCTTGCGGGTCTGGTTGGAACCCACGCGCTGGAACTGGCCGTCCTGGATGACCCTCAGGAGCTTGGCCTGGATCTCCAGGGGGAGCTCGCTGATCTCGTCCAGGAAGAGGGTTCCGCCGTCCGCCACCTCGAACCGGCCCACCCGGGTCTGGTCGGCGCCCGTGAACGCCCCCTTCTCATGCCCGAACAGCTCGCTCTCGAAGAGGCTCGCGGGGATGGCGGGACAGTTCACCTTCACCAGAGGATCCCCCTTCCGCGGGCTCCACTGGTGGATGAGGTTGGCGAGGACCTCCTTCCCCGTCCCCGTCTCGCCCTGAAGGAGGACCGTGCTGGCCGTGGGGGCCACCTGGGCCGCGAGGCTCACGCACGACTTGAAGGCCGTGCTCCGTCCGATGACCTCCTCGATGCCGCCGGGGACCTGCACCTCCGCGCGGAGGTACTGGGTTTCGGCTTCCAGGCGGGCCTTGAGTCTCTGGATCTCTTCTAGGTTCTGGCGCAGGGACTCCTCGGCCTGCTTCCTGTAGATGACGTTGGCCAGGACCTGCCCGATGGCGCCGACCCTCTCGACCGTCCGGTCCGCCCAAGCGATGGGGGCGTCCACCGCGTTGAGCGAGAGGGAGCAGGCGACCCTCCCCCGGAACTTGATGGGCACCGTGAGGACCGACTGGATGCCCATGCGGCGGCAGTAGGTCCGCTCCGTCTCGCATTCGGGGGGGAGCTCGTCGAAGACCTTCGAGAGGCGGACGATCTCTCCGCTGATGATGTTCCGGTGATACCAGGTTCCGAACAGGGTAGCGACCATCTCCGGGGTGCTCGGGATGACTCCCGGGCGGGACCAGGCGATGAAGAAGGGGTGGTCGTCGGGTCTCTCTCTGAACTCGGTCAGCTGGACTCTCTGCACGCCGAAGTAGGCCGCGATCTCCTCCAGCGCCCATCGGATCTGGGGCACCACGGATTCCGCCGAAACGTCCTCGAGGCGCAGCCAGATGGAGGTGAGCAGGCGCTCGAACTGGGACATCTCTTCCATGGGGGAAAGGATGGTCCTCCGCACCCTCATTCGTCAAGAGGCAACACGAAATATCGTGTTTTGGTTGCGACATATCGTGTCTTTCGGCGATAGCGCTTTCTGTGGCAATTTCATAACTTATTGTAGGGTAACAACTTGCATGGGAATGGGGGCAGTGCGGGGCCTTGGCCCTTGGCTTGCTTGAACAATAGCCTCATGGATATCCGACTCTCTGTCATCCGAACCGGCTCCGGAACCCTCCTCAAGGTGGACGGGACGCTCACGGCTGCCAAACTGCCCATTCTCGAAAGCACCGTGGCGACCCTGGAGCAGCCCTTCGCGCTGGACCTGAGCGAGCTCCGGGCCTCGGACGAAGAGGGTATCCAAGCCCTGCGACGGCTGAGAGACGCGGGAGCAGACCTGAGGGGGCTCTCGCCCCTCATCGCTCTGAGGTTGGGGCTCGGCCACAAAGCGGTCGAGGTGCCCTGAGGCTAGATAAGAATAATCGGCCGCCTCGCACCCTTCTCTAGTGGGGATGGCGGCGGAAGATCGCTGGAGGCACTGCCATGAAAGGAAAAGTGACGTCTGTGGTCGGGCTCCTGATAGCCATGGCGTTGGGCTGCGTCCGCGTCCCCCCCCAGAGCGTCGCGCTGGATCGATTCGACTACGGCCAGGCCATCGCCGACTCCTGGAAGCGGCAGACCCTGGCCAACATCGTCCGCCTGAGGTACGGCGATGCCCCGACATTCCTGGAAGTCACGTCGGTCATCAACAGCTACTCCACGTCGGGCGCCCTGACCGCAGGGGCCAGCATTCCCGAGAGCCCCGACGGGAACAACCTGAACCTGGGGGCTTCCCGAGCCTGGTCGAACTCCCCCACGGTGACGTACCAGCCGCTCACGGGGCAGAAGTTCACGGCCAATCTCCTCCGGCCCGTGCCCCCCTCGGCGGTGTTTCAGATGGTATCGGCGGGCTGGCCCGTCCAGGTCATATTCGGCACTTCGCTGAGGTCCATTAACGGCCTCTCGAACAACAACTTCGGGAAGCGGGGCGACCCCGACTTCGCCCGCCTCCTGGAGGCCCTGGGCCGGATCCAGCGCTCCCATGCCATAGGCATCCGGGTGGAGGAGCGGAAGGAGGGCGAGGCGGTCGCGGTCCTGCTCCGCAAAGCGGCCCTCCCGGAGCAGGTCCTCGAGGACAGCCGCACGGTCCGGACCCTGCTCGGTCTCAAAGACGACGCCACGGAGTTCTCCGTCACTTTCGGTTCGATCCCCACCAGCAACTTGGAGATCGCGGTGGAGACCCGTTCCATGCTCGAGCTCATGCTCGAGCTTGCCACGGGCGTCGACGTTCCGCCCACCGATCTGGCCGAAGGCCGCGCCCTGCCTGGCTTGGCGGCGCCCGGAGAAACGCCCCCAGAGCCGCTCCTCCACGTCCGTTGCGGCAAGACCGCCCCGTCCGACGCCTTCGCGGCGGTGCCCTACCGGAACCTCTGGTTCTGGATCGATGACACGGACCGGGCCTCCAAGAGCAAGTTCACCTTTCTGATGATCCTCTTCTCGCTGGCGGAGGGGGGGCAGACCTCCGCCGCGCCGCTCGTCACCATCAGCACAGGGAAGTAGAATGAACTCGAGACTGCCCATACGGAGGTGCGACCCATGAACAAGAGAACCCTAGCCGCAGCGGCGTGCCTCGCCGCGGCGCTGTTTGCCACGGCTGCCCTGGCGCAGGCCCAGGCCCAGGCCCAGGAAAAGCCGAAGAGGCCCAACATCGTCGTCATCCTGGGCGACGACATGGGTTTCGCGGACATGGGCTGTTTCGGGAGCGAGATCCCGACGCCGAACCTCGACTCCCTGGCAAAAGCCGGGGTCCGATTCACGACCTTCTACACGCACGCCAGCTGCTCGCCCACGAGGTCCATGCTTTTGAGCGGTGTGGACGCGCACCTGAACGGCCTCGGCAACATGAGCGAGTGGACGGCGCCGAACCAGGTGGGCCTGGACGGCTACGAGGGCAACCTCAACGACCGTGTCGCCACGCTGCCGCAGCTCCTGAAGGACGCCGGCTACCACACCTACATGGTGGGCAAGTGGCACCTGGGGAAGGAGCCCAACCAGATTCCGGCCGCGCGGGGCTTCGAGCGCGACTTCACGCTTCTCGACGGAATGGGTAGCTACTGGGACGACTGGAACTTCGCGGCCGTCAACCCGAAGTCGCTCTACACGGAGGATGGCCGGTACCTGACCAGGCTGCCGAAGAATTTCTACGCGACGCAGACCTACACCGACAAGATGATCTCCTTCATCGACGCCAACCACGGCGACGGCAAGCCCTTCTTCGCGTACGTCTCCCACCAGGCGCCGCACGAGCCCTACCACCTGCCGAAGGAATGGCGCTACCGCCACGTCGGCGAGTACGACAAGGGCTATGACGCAGTACGGCAGGAGCGCCTGAAGCGCGAGGTCGAACTCGGCATCGTGCCCGCGGGCACCCAGCTCGCCGAGCGGATGTGGTTCCTGCCCGACTCGACCCTGCTGGCGCCGGCTGCGCGCGCGATCTTCGGCAAGAAGATGGAGATTTACGCCGGCCTGGTCGAGAACCTGGACTACCACGTCGGACGCCTCATCGACCACCTGAAGCAGATCGGCGAGTACGACAACACGATCTTCATCGTGTTCGGCGACAACGGCGCCGAGGGCGGCGACCTGTTCGAGTTGATCGCGGGCTCGCCCGGCTCTCGCGACAACCTCTTCGCGGCCATCCACTGGGCGCAGACCAACCCCAACGCGTGGGGCGACCCGGGGTCCTGGCTCTCCTATGGGCCTGGCTGGGCCCAAGTCTCCATGACGCCCTTCAGCCAGTACAAGGCATGGCTCGCGGAGGGCGGCATCCGCAACGCACTCATCGTGAGCGGCCCGCTGGTCAAGCGGCCCAAGGGGAGCGTCGACAACCGGGCGACGATGCACGTGGCCGACATCATGCCGACGCTGCTCGAAGTGGCCGGGACCAGCTATCCGAAGACCTACAAGGGGAAAGAACTGCCTCCGGAGCTGGGCAAGTCCTGGGTCCCGGTGCTGGAGGGCCGCGCCGAGTCGCCTCGGACGGACCAGGACGTGCTCGCCTGGGAGCTCTTCGGCAATCGCGCCATCCGGCAGGGGAACTGGAAGCTGCGCTGGGAGACCAAGCCCTTCGGTAAGGCCGACTGGGAGCTCTTCGACCTCGCGGCGGACCCCGGCGAACTGAAGGACCTGGCCGCGGAGCGGCCCGACAAGGTGAAAGAGATGGTGGCGCTCTGGGACGACTACGTCCGACGGAACAACGTGGTCCTGCCCAACCGCACGCCCTACGAGGGCCTGGAGAAGGCACTCCCGCAGCGGGTGCCCGTGCAGGCCGGCTACCCGCCCGCCAACCTGAAGAAGCAGTACGTGCCGCCCAAGGAGATGATGGCGGATCCCAAGCCCTGACGTGGGAAGATCCGAGTTGAAATGTGACAAAATCCCTATCCCTTGCGAGTGATGGAGGTCCCATGAAACCAGCTTCGGTGAATCGGTCGGTCATCGTCGTCGCGCTCCTCCTCGGGGCGCTCTTCCCCCTGGCAACCCTTGCCCAGGTGCCCGCGCGGTTCTACTGGCATTCCCTCGTGGATTCGAACGCCTTTCCGCTCATCGTCAGTTCCGTGAGCGGCGACACGAACCCTTTCAACCCCGCGGACCTCGTGGTGCCCGGCGCGAACATCGACGGCACCTTGGCCAACTTCGGGTACGTCCGCACCTTCTCCCTTTGGGACCGCTCCGCCATGCTCGTCTTCCTGGCCCCCATGGGGCGGGTCTCGAGCGACGTCACGGTGGCTGGAAAATCGGCCGGCCAGTCCGCGAGGGGGTTCGGCGACCCCATGGTCGAGTTCGACCTCAACATCATCGGCCCCAAGGCCCAGAAGAACATCCCGGACTTGATTCGTTTCGAGCCGGGGTTCTCCGTGGACATCCTCGCCGACCTCGCGATTCCCATCGGCGAGTACGACAGCAGCAAATCCATGAACCTCGGGCAAAACCGCTGGTACGGGCGGATCGGCTTCCCCATCGTCTGGCAGCTGGGGTCTTGGGTGCCGGGCCGGCGGACGACCCTGGAGTTCCTCCCCGCCGTGTGGTTCTACGGGAACAACAACGACTTCATGGGGCAGACGCTGAAGACCGACCCGAAGTTCCAACTGGACGGGCACCTGACGCGCGACTTCACCGACAAGTTCTGGGGATCCCTCGACGCCTTCTACTACAACGGGGGCAAGTCCACCATCCACGGCATCGAGGGCGAGAAAGTTAACACCCTCAGCGTCGGGGTCACCTTCGCCTATCAGATCAACCCGAACCTCGGCCTCACGTTGGGCTACAAATCCACCGTCAACGACAACGCCCCCACGGATGTCCGCCAGGACGGGTTCATGTTCACGCTCGTTTTCGGGTGGAACAAGCTCATCGAGGGCATGAACCGCCTGAAGAGCGAGTAGCCGCGCAGGCGCGGCGAGATCAGGGGACGGTGACGGGCAGGAATCGGCGGCTGTGCGCCGCGCCACGCGCGCAGCTTCGCGCCAGTCGCGGCGTGTATCGCCGCCCACCGACCTCAAGATGGACGGGTTCATGGTCTCCCTCGTGTTCGGGTGGCACCCGATGATCGAAGGCCAGAAGAGGCTGAAGGGGGGCGAGTAGGGGAGTTGTCGCCGGGGGCCCGGCCGGCGGATCCGACGAGCCCAAAGATCGGTGGCGAGCGGCGCGTCTAGCTCCGTTCGCCACCGGCGGGGCGCCTGATTCCCAGCTTCTTCATCCGGGAGCGCAGGGTGTTGGGGTTGAGGCCCAGGACCTCGGCGGCGTTTCCTCTGCCGTTGATCTTCCATCCGCAGCGGTCCAGCACGTCGCCGATGTGGTCGCGCTCCAGGTCGTCCAGCCGGCCCGTCTTGGGGTCGGGTCGCGCACCGGTCCCGACCTCCACGAAGGCCTCGTCGAGCCTGAGCGTCTTCCCCGGCGACAGCACGAGGGCTCGCTCGAGCACGTTCTCGAGCTCCCTCACATTCCCCGGCCAGCTGTAAGAGGAGAGGGCCTCCATGGCCTTGCGGGGGATCTTCTCGATGCTTCGCCCCATGCCGGCCTGCCGCCGCTGGATGAAGGCCCAGACGAGGAGCGGGATGTCCTCCAGCCTCCCCCGCAGGGGCGGGATCTGGATGGTGAACACCCCGAGCCGGTAGTAGAGGTCCTGCCGGAACTTGCCCTCGGCCATGGCGCGCTCCAGGGGCCGGTTGGTGGCGGTCACGACGCGCACGTCCACCTTCCGGGATCGGGTGGCGCCGACCCTCGTCACCTCGCGGTCCTGGAGCACGCGCAGCAGCTTGGCCTGGAGGTCCATCTCCAGGTCGCCCACCTCGTCCAGGAAGAGCGTCCCCCCGTCGGCCAGCTCGAAACGCCCCAGCTTGGTGGCGATGGCGCCCGTGAAGGCGCCCCGCTCGTGGCCGAAAAGCTCGCTCTCCAGCAGGCTCGAGGGGATGGCCGCGCAGTTGACCGTGACGAAGGGGTGTTCCTTCCGGGGGCTCTGGTCGTGGAGGGCGTGGGCGAAGAGCTCCTTGCCCGTGCCGGTCTCGCCGAGGAGGAGGACCGTGGTGTCGATGGGCGCCACCTTCTCCAGCAGCGTCAAGGCGTGCCTCAGCGCCGGGCTCCGGCCCACGATCTCCTTGTACTCCCGGATGCCGCGGATCTCCTCGCGCAGGTATAAATTCTCCTTCTCGATGCGCTCCTTGAGCTCCCCAATTTCCACGAGCCGGGCGTGGAGCGCCTCCTCCGCCCGCTTACGGTAAACGGCGTTGGCCAGGATCTGCCCGACCGCGCCCACCCGCTCCACCACCAGATCGGACCACTCGGCGGCCGAGCCCACCGCCCTGAGGGAGACGGCGCAAGTGATCTGGTCGCCGACCTGGAGCGGGACCGAGAGGATGGAGCGGACGTCCCGGCTCAGGCAGTACTTCCTCTCCCATTCGGCGTCGGGGGGCAGTTGCTCGAAGACGTCGGAGAGGCGCACGGTCTGCCCGGCGAGGAGCGTCCTGTGGTACCAGGAGCCCATCAGGCTGACCACCATCTCGGGTGTCGTCAGCGGTTCCGGGGAAGGTGGGTCAGACCATGTGTAGATGAAGGGAGAGAGCTTCGACCCCTCCGCGAACTCGACCAGGGTGGCGTGCTGGGCCCCAAAGTGCCGCCCCAGGCGTTCCAGCGCGAGAGCCACCTCGCCATCCACGGTGTCAGCCGTGGCCTTCAAGAGTGAGATGGAGAGCTCCGAAAGCATCACTTCAAAGAGAGTTGCCTGTTCCATGCCCATGACTATATGAATATTTTCAGCGGGGCGCAACCGAAAGGTCGCGATATTTCGTAAGGCGCTAACGATATTGCGTTAATTTTGGCCCCTTCCAAGAGCCTCCGCCTACCCAAAAGCCGCTCTAAGACATTGCTCCTTAGTGGTTTGCTGGCTGCCTGGCCTTGCGGCACGGATGTTGCTCGAATTTGTCCGGCAACGCGGTCAGTCTGGACTCGGTGGCGTGGAGTCCGAGGGGGGGTCGGTGAGAGAAGTGCGAATCTCGGTATCCACGACGGGGTCGTCCTCCGTCGTCAAGGTGGACGGGGCGCTGACTCGCGAGGGGCTGGCAGAACTGGAGCGCGTCATCGCGCCGTGCAAGGGGAGCCTGCGCCTCGACCTGTCGGAGCTTCGATCCCTCGACGAGGAGGGCTTGGCCGCCATCCAGTCCATGGGAGGGAAGGGGGCGGAGATTGTAGGAGCCTCGCCTTACATCGCCCTCCTGATCGGAGCGGCCGCGGGCATGAGAGAGAAATGAACAAATGAAGGAGAAGACAGAATGAAAGTGATCATCGTTGG
>JGI20214J51088_10003515_pt1 | contig 10316 bp, 8 predicted proteins | sample WetSurMetagenome_FD_51088 | JGI IMG/M metagenome (IMG submission 51088) | reverse complement strand
TTGCCCTTGGGGAATTACTGAAAATATACAATATAGCGAAATTGGGGATAAAACAGTAAAAGCGCGTTTTAAACCGGGTGAACCTATAGAAATATCTAAAGATGATGGCAACTCATGGATCATCGAGTACGAGATAAAACATATTACGCAAGCTCAAAAAGCATATTATTTACAATACCGCGAAGGTTCTCCAATGTTCATTAAAGGACCGTTTGCTGCAGTTGTTGAGCCGAAGGCAAATACTATATTATTTGCAATGGGCCAAGAAGGTATATTAATTCGTAAGCCTACTGGCTTGTGGCAATGGATAAGGGTAGGTACTTATGAGAAAGTGGATTACTCAAACCCTAGTCTGTATTTTCTGTTGCGGGGAGAAGGTGCTTTGGCATTAGCCAGCGGTTTATTAACCTTTATAGTATTTGGCATCAAATATATTAGGGATAATAAACTAAGAAAAATTAATGGCACAATTGTTTTTACAGTCATATTCTATTTGTTGTTTGAAACCATTAAGTTTGGGCTTCCTCCAGCATTATCATTTGGGTATTTTTCCGCATTTTCAACACTTGCTATCTTTGGTATATTATTAATACTTTTCACAATTGCTTTAAATATATCTAAAAAATTGAGATGGAATTTTGATGTAATTAAAAAGAATCTGTTATTTGCAATCTTAGCCGCAGTTTTATTTCTAATTCCATATTTCCTCTGGTTCTTTAATTTATTACCTAATTATTACTTCGCTCCTGGGTTTGCGGTTTTAACTCAAATAGGAGTAATACTATGGGGTTGGAAAAACACAACAACGATCACATAGCTCTTATACCCAGTGAGTCGGTTGGTTGCGTTCGTAACGAACCTAATTCTTATAACACAAACTACTCTGATGCCATAAATGGTCACTCACATCGGTCGCAAGATCCACTCAAACGGTACTGAGTGCGGAATATTTGTAAATGACCACCCACAGAGCACCCTTCAGACGTGCAAAGCGCTCCTTTTGGTTGCAAGTTCCGCCCGATGATGGATGGGTAAGGCTCGATCGAGATTGTAATGATGATGCGCTTTCCGAATGGAGAGCGCTTTTTAATCGAGAAGTTATTCGCTTTGAAATCGGAAAGGAATCGTAAAATTAATATAGTTCAGGCGATAGATATGCCCGAAGAAATTTAAAATTTAACAGGTATAATTCTTTAAGTAAAATAAATTTGTAAAATATACCATTAATACTTTTTCTCATTTTTTGAAAATGGGACATGCAGGACAGTATATTATTGAATAACACCTTGTAAAATATGCCCCACAAGAAACAATATGTTGATTTTAAATATAATAAATAGAGATTCACTAAATAATGTGACTATTTTTTCTTATCACTAAATTAGGTTTATATGCATAAAAAACTCCTTGGCTTTGGATATTCATGCAATAATAAATTTTTCGCTGAATAGCTGGTTTTTTTTATATTCCAAAGAAAGTAAAAAAAAGAAAATACCAGAAGATACTTGATGCCCTCTTCCCCAAATTCCCGATGCCGTGACATTATCTACTTGCTTGTTTCAACAGAGCAAACGCTTTCAGCTGAATTTATCGCAAAACAGTTAAAGCTATCTCCGAGAATGGTCCGGAAAAGTCTTGCTGATGCTAAAGAATGGCTACAAGGGCTTGAAGTAAAGTTAATTAAAATACCTGGAAAAGGATATTGTTTAGTATTATCTGAATTGGAGAGAAAAAACCTTAATAAATATATTCAAAGGTACCAAATTTTTTCCCCCTTGCTCACTGCTAAAGACCGCTTTTACATTTTACTATTGAATTTATTTAGCAAAGACCAGCCAATACAATTAAAACAACTTCAACAAATCCTCAATATATCACGTTCTACCACAATAAAGACGTTAGATATTGCTGAAAAGTGGTTAAATATTAGAAATTTAGAATTAATCCGCCGACCTAATTTCGGATGCATTATTGTCGGAAACGAAAGTAATTGGCGCAATGCTCTCGTTGAAATTCTACAAGAAAGTATTGGAGAAGCTCGAACCATCGCATTGTGTCAAGGAAATAATGAAATCTTTACTAATTCTTATAGCAGTATTATTACTGAAATTGAAAAAGCTCATCAAGCAATTTGGATGCGTCTTGATGTACCAAAAATAAAGCGTATCATGATCCCATTTGAATATAAATTTACTGGAAATTTGTCAGATCAACGATATATTGGGTTTTTATTGTATCTCGCTGTTCTAATCTACCGAAATCGTGTTGACAAGAAAGAGATTGGATCAGAAAATTATATTTCTACCAACGAAGGGAAACAACAAATATCTGAAAGCAGAATTATTTCTAACCTTATTAAGGAACGATTTGGTATTCAAATATCAGAATTTGAAGTTTATGAAATTTCGCGCAGAATACCAATAACACGCGAAAGATCACCATTGCTTGTAACAAAAAATGAAATTGACAATGTTACGGTGACTAAACTCATCAATGATGCGGTCGATCAATTTCTAGCCAAAGTTTCCCTTTCTCTTCACCCAAGCCTTAAAACTAATAAGGAGTTAATTTTTAATCTTGTTAATCAGCTAGAATTGTTAGTGGTTACAAAACAAATAAGTGCCCCCCCAATAAACCCGCTCTTATTAGATGTTAAAACTCAATATCCATATATCTTTACTGTGGCAAAAAATAATATAACCTATATTGAAACGGGCATAAAAAGAGAATTGACGGAAGATGAAATTGGGACAATTGCCATTTGCATAATAGCTGCAATGGAAGGTTTTCGTTTAATATATAAACGCAAAAAAGCACTTGTCGTTTGTGGCGCTGGAGTAATAACTGCATGGTTGTTGGTATCCCGAATTCAAACTGAATTTCCGGAAATGGATGTGGTAGATGTAATTGCTGCCCATGAGCTTGAAAGTAGGAAGTCGTTAATAGGAATAGACCTAATAATCAGTACAATCTCGCTTAACATAAAAAACATTCCGGTAATTCAAGTTAGCCCATTGCTTGGATTCGATGAACAAAAAAGATTGAAGTTATTTTTAGAAAAACATTTCCAAGAGAAAAAACCTCCATATACTTCCATTGTTCATTTATCAGAGCTAATAAGACCAGATACTATCGAGTTAGGCTTGATCGCGAATAATTGGGAAGATGTAATTGAAAAATCCAGTTCAAAATTACTACAATATGGTTATATTGAACCGGAGTTTATTTTGGATATGAAAGATATGATTCACAAACACGGTCCGTATATGGTATTTTGGCCAGGATTTATATTGCTTCACGCTCACCCTAGTGGGGTCAAGAAATTATGTATGTCAGTTGTTACTTTGCAACAACCGGTGTATTTCGGACATCCCCAAAACGATCCTGTTCAGGTTGCTATTGTTTTAGGCGCCATGGATAACCATTCCCATATCCCAGCTCTACTTGAATTACATAAGCTCCTTGAAGATGAAAAAGCCAGATTAGCTATCCAAAACACCATGCACAAATCTGTAATTTTACATTGGGTCTCCAAATATTCCAATTAGTTTATTTTTGTAACAATAAGCAATTACATATATAGATTTATTTAGCAATAGGAAATATTTTATATTGCTAAACTACTTATATATCGTAATCATTCTTATCATGTCAGAATAATATTATTAGTTTTATTGGTTTAGTGGATCCATGTTGTTCACATTCTTTATTATCAAAAATATAATTCGTAAAATAATTATCCACACTGAAATTGGCATTTAATAATCGTACTATTGAAGGGTGATATTTATGAAAACAAGAGCTGCATTTACTTATGGCCAAGGTAACATCCAACTTAGTGAACTTGATCTACCGCAAATCGAACCTAAAGGATTAGTAATTCGAGTCGAAGCTACTGGTATTTGTGGATCAGACAGCCGAATGTATTTTACAGGACTAACTCCGCGATATATCAATCCAGTAGTACTTGGACATGAGTTCAGCGGGAGAGTGTTTAATATTGGCAAAGACCAGACTGAATTCAATATTGGCGACCTTGTTACAATAGCCCCAATTATTCCTTGCATGAGATGCATACCTTGTTTGGAAGGAAACGACAATCTGTGCGAAAAAGCTATTGTTATTGGTTGTAATTCTCATGGAGCGATGGCTGAATATTTTTATGTACCTCAACACATGGTAGAGGTTGGCGGTGTTGTAAAAGTTCCTACCTCTGTAAATGCACATACAGCAGCAATGTCAGAGCTAGTTGGTACGTGCTTGAATGGATGGCAGCAGACTGGAATTGAACCCGGCGATAACGTAGTTATTTTTGGAGATGGTCCTATAGGATTAACTTTTCTTCAATTAGCCAGGAACCTGGGGGCAGGCTGGGTTGGCATGGTTGGACATAGAGATACAAGGTTAAAAATGGCAACGGAGTTAGGCGCTGATGATGTTCGGATCAGCACTGATCAGGAAATTACCAGCGATTTTGGTCAAAGGATTGATAGAATCGTTATTGCAACGTCAAATATTAGTGTTTTAAATGAATCATTTGGGGTTATTAAAGATGGAGGATCAATCCTTCTCTTTAGCGGTTACCTTTATGGTAGTACATATAGCCTGGATTTAAACAGATTGCATTATAAGCAGCTTCATTTACATGGGGCAATTGACTGTACAATAAAAACTTTTAGACAGGCAGTTAAACTACTTCCCAAGCTTCAAATGGAGAAATTAATTTCTCGTTCATATTCCTTAGATCAAGTGGTTTCTGGATTTCTTGCGACCAAAGAGCCATCGGTAAATAAAATCGTAATAGTTCCGTAATTAATTTTAGATATTTTTAATGAGGTGATAAATGTATGAAGAAGTAGATGTTTCTTGGGTTCGCGAAATGTATGAAAACCCATCTGAATCAGATATTGTTGCGGGTCGAAAAGCACTTCTCTCTGGTTCCGTGGGAGGCGATTTTCCTTTACAAATTGCCCGTGCTCAAGGTGCCTCATTCTGGGACCAAACCGGTAAGGAATATATAGACTGTACATCGCAAGCTTGGAGTTTAGGCGTGGGTGCTTGCCATCCGAAAGTTATGGCAGCGGTTAAAGAACAATTGAATTATTTTACTCATGTTCGTACATCCTTTGAAACAATGCCCCGTGTATTGCTATCTAAAAAGTTATCTGAAATTGCTCCTGGTAATCTCAATCGTGTAAATTACTGCCTACATGCTTCTAATGCCCTGGAAGGTGCAATCAAGCTTGCAATTCGTGAGCATCCAGATCGCAAGTATTTAATTATCCCTTGGGATAATTTTGGTGGGAGGACATTGGCTGGATTCTCTATAAGCTATCCCCACCCTTGGCCATTCTACAATTATTCTGGAAATACTGTTCGTCTTCCACAGGGGTATTGCTATCGTTGTCCATATGAACAAACTTACCCATCTTGTGATATTTTTTGTGTCAAAATGATGGGTAAATTTATTGAAAATGCTGTTGATGGTATACCATTGGGTTTAATAATGGAACCTATTCAAGCCAGCGGAGGTATGATCGACTTTCCAAAACCATATTACAAAGCTATTCGTGAGTTGTGTGATCGATATGATATGTTATTAATTTTCGATGAGGTTCAGACCGGATTTGGACGGTGCGGAACACTTTTCGCTTCTGAATTATATGACACGATACCTGACATTTTAGTATTTGGTAAAGCACTTGGAGGAGGGTTCCCAATCGCAGGGACTCTTTCCCGTGATACTTTAAAGGGATTCAATTTAGCTGATCATTCTTTTACATTTGCTCATTTCCCTGTATCTATGGTTGCTGCTTTAGCCACTTTACGGGCCATCGAAGAGGAAGGATTACTGATGCGAGCAAACCAAGTGGGGGCATATTTTACACAAAAATTACTTGAAATGAAAGACAAATACGAAATGATTGGTGATGTCAGAGGTCCTGGGTTGATGTTAGGTATCGAATTAGTTTATAACAAAAAAACGAAAGAACAAGCCTGTAAAGAAGCTTATAGATTCGAAGAAGAAGGATTAAAACGGGGGGTATTATTTGGCCATTCAAAATATGCTGGAAAAGGTAATGTGGTTAAAATCAAACCGCCTTTAATGATTTCAGACGAACAAGTAGAAAAAGTAATTCAAGTATTTGAGGATATTGTTCAATTATTTGAACTCGAACGGTTACATGGAAACTCATAGTTTTGGGTAAATTAAGGTAGCTAGATATGGATTTAATTGATATATTCGCGCTCGATAGTACCACACTAGACATGAAGGCAAAAAACAAGGTGGAGGCAATACATGAGCTTTCCCTACTTCTATTTGCGTCTGGAAGAATTTCTTCNTTAGAATTATTCGAAGAAGCTGTACATAAAAGGGAAAAAGAGGTTTCTACTGGAATTGGCTTTGGAATTGGGATTCCACATGGAAAATCTTCAGCAGTAAACAGTCTATCAATCGCTTTTGGGCGGTCAGAAAACGGAATTGAATTTGGAGCGATCGACAATCAACCTGTTAAAATGGTTTTCCTGTTGGCTGTTCCTGAGGCGATTGTTGACAAGGAATACTTGCATACTCTATCTGATCTCGCTCGTATGTTGGTACATGAAGACTTCCGGCAAAGCCTATTTGAAGCCAAAACCAAGAAAGATTTAGGCATCACACTTAGATATAAAATAGAACCTAAATTAACTAGTTAGGTAGTAAAAAATTGAATTGCGGAGGTATATATGATTATTGCGATGATTACAGCTTGTAGTGTAGGTATTGCTAGTACTTATATGGCCGCAGAAGCCCTTGAAAATGCAGCCAAAAAAAGAGGTCATCAACCTTATGTAGAAACCCAGGGTTCGATCGGCGTTGAGAACGAGATTCCACTCGCAATATGCCAAAAAGCCGATATCGTAATTTTTGCTAATGACATTGCAATACAAAAGAAAGGGAGGTTCGCTGGAAAAATAATAATTGAAGTAGGAGTTGCCGAAGCCATCCATAAAGCAGACAAAATTATCCAAATGGCAGAGGAAAGAGTTAATAAAAAGTAAACCGGTACAGAAATCAATTACTTATTGTAAATAGGAGGATCTGATGGACGTTGAAGAAAAAAGACATCTATTAAATTTCCGGAAACATTTACTAACTGGTGTCTCTTACATGATACCACTCGTAATTCTTGGAGGGCTTTCAATTGCCCTCTCCTTTGTTGTTGGAGGGTATCTAGGTTTTAAACAAGAAGGAACCATAGCTGATTACCTAATGCGAATCGGTGGTATTGTTTTGGGTTTGGTTGTTCCAGTTTTGGCAATGTATATTGCATACTCTATTGCTGATCGTGTCGCAATGGCTGCTGGATTAACAGCTGGTTTGATTGCTGTCTCTCTTAACGCTGGGTTTTTAGGTGGTTTAATAGGTGGTTTACTTGCAGGTTATTTGGTCTACCTATTAAAAAAGATTTCACCTCCAAAGATTTTGAAACCAATTATGAATATCTTATTCATACCGTTGGTTAGCGGTCTTATAATGGGTGGCCTTATGTATTTAGTCATTGGACCTCCAATTGCTTCCTTTATGGCAACGTTAGCTGAATGGCTAAAAACCTTAGGAACCACAAACAAATTCATATTTGGTGGAGTCTTGGGTTCTATGCAAGCAATTGACATGGGTGGTCCAATTGATAAAACTGCTTATACTTTTGCAGTAGCTTTATTAGATAAACAAATTTATGGGCCTATGGCAGCGGTTATGGTCGGCGGAATGACACCTCCGATTGCACTTTCAATTGCTGCATTTTTAAAGCCCAAGAAGTTTTCCAAAGCAGAACGTCGTCATGCAGATGGAGCTTGGATATTAGGGCTTTCTTTCATTACCGAAGGTGCTATACCTTTTGCATCTGCTGATCCACTGAGGGTAATTCCTTGCCAAGCTTTAGGTTCTTTCATAGCTGGTGGTATTAGTATGGCAGCTGGTGTGGAATTAATGGCTCCTCACGGCGGAATTTTTGTATTTCCACTGGTAAATATGCCATTTGTTTATCTTGGGGCATTAGTTGTAGGTATTGTCGTAACTACCGGTCTTATAGTTCTGGTTAAACCAAATCTTTCTGAGGAAGCAATAGAAAGTACCAGTGATTTACCCTCTGTAACAGGTTAGTTGTGTTATTACAGAAATATATATAAGTTGTTGAGCTTAACACCCGCACACTCAAGTAAATCATCAATATTTTGGGTGTGCGGGAAAATTCAGTAAAATCATCACGGAGAAAAAAATAAATTTGAAAGACTTTTTACGGATTATTTCAACCAACCAAAATGAATTAAAATACGCTCTTCAAAAAATCGATATCAAAGAAGTAGATTCATTATTGAGCGCTATCATGAATCACTCAAGTATCTTTACTTTTGGACGTGGTCGTTCTGGATTGGTTATGAATATGTTTTCGATGAGACTTATGCAATTGGGTCTGAATGTGTTCATAATAGGAGAACCAACTACTCCAGCGGTGAAATCTGATAATTTAGTAGTCATTGGATCGGGAAGTGGTAAAACAGAAGAATGCTTAATTGCTTCACAAAAAGCGAAACTATACGGAGCAAAAGTTGGATTATTTACTGGTGCTGATGACTCCCCCATAGCCAAGTTATGTGATTACAAAGTGACGATCCCTTCTGTATCAAAACTTGACTGTTCAAACCCTGAGGGATTATCTTTGGCTGGTACTATTTTTGAACAAGCCCTTCTTATAACTTGTGATTGCATCTGCTCAAAAATCGCTATTGAAATGGGTAAAACTTCCAGGGATGTAATGCTAAGACATGCAAATATTGAATAATATTAATAAACATATACTTCAACGATAATTGCTGAGTATTAGTTAAAAAACACTACTGTTATTAATTTGCATAATAAATAGAAAATCGATGATACAAATGTATTTATATTTTATTCGACTTGATCTATAAAGGAGAAATAAAGATAGTGATTGCATTGAGGGCTATCGTTTTAAGTGAAGTTGGTTTACATGCCAGACCTGCTTCTGTACTCGTCCAGCTTGTAAATCAGTTTAAATCATCAGTTTCGATTCGTAAGATAGATAATGTCGGAATTATAGTGGATGCAAAAAGCATATTAAATATTCTAATCCTTGGTATAAATAAAGGAGATGAGATAGAGCTAATTATTGAAGGGGACGATGAAGATAGAGCAGCAGACGTACTCAAACCATTAATTAATTCTGGTTTTGCCGGTATTTAATAAAACCCACACAATAGAATATATTTTTTTAAATTTCGTAAGGCAGCCTTTGGTAATGAAAACTGTGAAATCTGGAACTAATGACAAGGTAAATAAAAAATATTATGGCACTATTGCCTCCCGAGGTTTAACAAAAGGGCCAGTATCTATCTTTAAGAAAGAAAACTATTCTTTCACACGTACAGATGGAAATAACCCACAAGTAGAATCAAAAAAACTTGTTAATGCTATTACTGGATCAATCGAAGAAATCAGAATAATTAAGGATAAAATAATTTCTGAGCATATAGAAAGTGAAGCCCAGGTTTTTGAAGCTCATATTCTAATCCTACAGGACCCAGCTCTAATTGAAAAAGCAAATAGTGAAATCTATCTTGGGGTAAATTCAGAAGCGGCATGGATGGCTGCTATTGATTATTATGCAAAATTGATAAGTGCATTACCAAATCCCACCTTGTCAGCACGTGCAGATGATGTCAGAGATGTGGGAGATCGCGTATTAAAGCATTTACTTGGTGGAAAGAATAATTATGAAGTCCGTCTTTATCAATCATCAATTTTACTGGCCTATGACCTTGTACCCTCCCAAACTGCTGCTTTGGATCGCTCTCTCGTTTTAGGATTCTGTACAGCTAAAGGAGGACCAACTTCACACACAGCAATATTAGCAAAAGCTTTAGGGATTCCGGCAATTGTAGGTTTAGGTGATGAAATTATGGAAATCACTTCAGGAACTCAATTGATAATGGATGCAGAATTAGGTGAAATAATTGTCAACCCAAATAAAAATACCTTATTGGAATTTCAAAATCGTTTCATAAATTATTCTAATCAATCTATAAACGAACTGTCACAAGCTAATAATCCCGCAATGACTGATGATGGGGTTACTGTTGAAATTGTTGCAAATATTGGATCTGCAGAAAATGCTATTTCCGCTATCAGCTATGGGGCTGAAGGTGTGGGGTTATTAAGAACTGAATTCCTATTTCTTGATCGAGATCATGCTCCAAGCGAAGAAGAACAGATAAACCAATATTCCAGAATTTTAGAAATTAATGATAAG
>JGI20214J51088_10003513_pt1 | contig 10318 bp, 7 predicted proteins | sample WetSurMetagenome_FD_51088 | JGI IMG/M metagenome (IMG submission 51088) | reverse complement strand
GCCAAGATTGAAGAAGGGGAAAACGGAGCTTTGTCTTTTCTCGCTAATCCCAAATATGAACATTACATCTATGAGACCAAATCATCTATCGTTCTTGTAAATAGAAGCTTTGTTCCTTCTGCAAAGATAGACGCAACTCTGATAAGGGTTGAGAATTCATACGATGCATTTGCATCTCTTCTCAGACTGGTTGATCAGGCAAGACCCCGGAAAAAAGGAATACATACTTCCGCTGTGATTGAGCAATCAGCAAAAATCGGAACAGACGTTTATATCGGACCATTTGCGTATATAGGTGAAAATTGTATTATCGGCAACGGATGTGCAGTCTATCCTAATGTCTATATTGGTGACAATACCAGACTGGGGAATAATTGTACTCTAAATCCCGGAGTGACTATTTATCACGATTGTGTTCTGGGCGAAGGGTGTACAATTCATGCGGGCTCTGTGATAGGAAGCGATGGGTTCGGATTCGCGCCGCAGTCGGAAAGTGAATTCATGAAGATACCCCAGTTGGGAAATGTTGTTCTCGAAGATCATGTTGAGATAGGTGCAAATGTTACAATTGACCGTGCCACAATGGGTTCAACAATAATAAGAAAGGGAGTCAAGCTTGACAACCTGATACAGATTGGCCACAATGTTGAGATTGGTGAGAATTCAGTGATGGCAGCACAGACTGGCATTTCCGGATCTACCAAGGTAGGGAAGAACTGTATGTTTGGCGGACAGGTAGGACTGGCGGGACATCTTAAAATAGCAAACGGAACAAAAATAGGCGCACAGGGTGGCGTTCTGGGAAATATTAAAGAAGAAAATACTGCAATAATAGGATCTCCTGCAATTGAGATCAAACAGTTTATGAAATCATCAATAATATTCAGGAAATTACCAGAAATGAGTTCAAAAATTGATAGCCTTGAAAAAGAGGTAGAATCACTGAAAAAGAAGTAGTTTTGACTGCCATTCGGGTTTGAACAGATTGTAATAAATTAAGTTAAGCGGCAATTATCTCGATTGTTCGAAAAATTTTTATTTTTTTTGTACCCGGATTTTAAAATTAATATCTGACACTGATGAGTGAAAAACAAAGGACCCTTGCGAAAGAAATAAGCCTTACCGGGAAAGGACTTCATACAGGAAATAATGTTACAATAACATTCAAACCCGCTCCGGTAAATCATGGGTACAAATTCTGCAGGGTGGATCTTCCCGGGAAACCAATGATTGATGCTCTTGCCGAAAACGTTACAGATACATCCAGAGGTACGACCCTGGTTCAGAATAATGCTTCAGTATCGACAATTGAACATGTCCTCGCGGCTTTTCACGGACTGAGGGTCGATAATGCTTTAATCGAACTGAATGGTCCGGAAGCGCCCATAATGGGAGGATCAGCCTGGAAATTTGTTGAAGCGATAAAGGAAGCTGGAATAGTCGATCAGAAAGAGGACAGAAATTACTTTGTGGTGAAACAGAAAATTACTTTCTCTGATGAGGAGCACGGAGTGGATCTTATCGTTTACCCTGATGATCATTTCAGCGTAAATGTCCTGATAGACTATAATTCTAAAATACTCGGAAACCAATATTCAATACTTGATTCGATCGAAGACTTCGAGGAAAAGATAAGCAAAAGCCGGACTTTCGTTTTCTTTCACGAGCTGGAGCCTCTCTACAATATGGGACTTATAAAAGGCGGTGATCTCGACAACGCTATTGTAATCCTCGAAAAAGAGGTAGAGCAGGAGGAAATCGACCGTATTGCAAAGCTTTTTAACCGTCCTGGCATCAATACACATACCGCAGGTATTCTGAATAATACTGAATTAAGATATCCCAACGAACCTGCTCGGCACAAACTACTCGATATTATGGGCGACATTGCGCTTGTCGGCCACCCTATAAAGGGAAAGATTGTTGCCACCCGTCCGGGGCATTATGCCAACACCCGTCTGGCAAAGATTATAAGGCAGGAGATGAAAAAAACCATTTCAAAGCATGATATCCCTGTTTATGATGTCTCACAGCCCCCGGTATTCAATATTGAGGATATTAAAAAAAGACTCCCGCACAGGTTCCCATTCCTGCTGGTTGATAAGATCATTGCACTCGATGAATCTTCAATAGTAGGGATAAAGAATGTAACTTTTAATGAGACTTTTTTTCAGGGTCACTTCCCTGATGAGCCTGTAATGCCCGGTGTATTATTGGTTGAGGCACTTGCTCAGACTGGCGGATTACTGGTACTTAACTCTGTTGACGAGCCTGAAAAGTATTCAACCTATTTCCTTAAAATTGACAAGCTTAAGTTTAAACATAAAGTGGTGCCCGGCGACAGCGTGATTCTGAAAATGGAACTGGCCGACGTAATGAGAAGAGGAATCGTTACAATGTTTGGTCAGGCTTTTGTAGGAAACAAGCTTGTACTCGAAGGAGAAATGACTGCACAAGTAGTAAAAAACAAATAATATATCTTAATGATTTCAAATTTAGCTTTTGTACATCCTGAGGCAAAAATAGGTAATGATGTTACTATCGAACCATTTGCATATATCTCGGGTAATGTAAGCATTGGCGACGGAACCTGGATTGGACCGAATTCCACGGTTCTCGATGGTGCAAGAATAGGAAAGAATTGCAGGATTTTTCCTTCAGCAGTTGTTTCCGGCATCCCTCAGGATCTGAAATTCCGTGGAGAAGAAACTACCGCCGAGATCGGCGATGGTACAACTGTAAGAGAGTGTGCTACTGTTAACAGGGGAACGGCGGCTGTAGGCAGAACCGTGGTAGGGAGCAATTGCCTGCTGATGGCCTATTCTCATGTCGGACACGACTGTCTTATCAAAAATAATGTCATAATCGGCAATTCCACCGCTCTTGCCGGAGAAGTGAATGTTGATGACTGGGCAATCCTTAGCGCGGGAACAATGGTTCACCAGTTCAGTAATATTGGCGCACATGTTATGATCGGTGGCGGCGCTAAAGTAAGGATCGATGTTCCTCCGTTTATCAAGGCTGACCGCGACCCGCTNGCTTTCCTCGGATTAAATTCTGTAGGCCTAACCCGAAGGGGTTTCGGAAAAGAAAGAATTGATGAGATTCATGAAATTTACAGAGCCATATACCAGAAGGGGATGAACTTTTCTCAGGCACTTGAATATGTTGAGAAAGAGTTTAAGTCTTCTCCCGACAGGGACTATATAATTGAATTTATCAGGAAGTCAGAACGAGGTATTATAAGGGCCAGGTAGACTACTATTTCCTTATTATTCTTTCCAGCCCTGTGCTGAAAGCTCAACTTCCGAGCCGTCGTCTCCAACAATATAATTACCCGAACCGCGTGGTGTCATATGACCGATAACCTTCACGGCGGGTATTTGTTTTATCTTATCAACCATTTCAAGCGAGATCGTAAAGAGAAACTCATAATCTTCTCCTCCGTTCAGAGCGGGTGTCATAGCATCGATATTGAATTCCTCTGCAAGCCTGGAAGTTTCATAGTCGATAGGGACTTTACTGTAGAAGATCCTGCAACAGGTGCCCGATAATCTGCAGAGATGAAGCAGGTCAGATGCCAAACCGTCGGTTACATCAATCATGGAAGTGGGTCTGATCTCCTCTCTGCTTAGCTCGTTCAGTACTGAAACAGGGATCTCGGGCTTAAGCTGTCTCCCGACAACATATTCATAACCTGAAAGATCAGGCTGTGTAACTTTTTCTTTTACAAATAGTTTACGTTCTCTTTCAAGCAACTGTAGTCCCATGAATGAGGCTCCGAAATCACCGGTTACACATATAAGATCATTCGCCCTGGCACCATCCCTCTTTATAATATTGTTTTTTTCTACTGAACCAATGGCAGTTACACCGATTGTCATCCCTGTTAATGAGCTGGTAATATCTCCGCCAACCAGATCGACATTATACTTTTTACATGCGAGAGAAATGCCTTCATAAAGATCTTCAACCTGTCCGAGCATGAATTTTGAACTGATCCCAAGTGCGATCATTACCTGCCCGGGGGTTCCGTTCATTGCATATATATCTGAAATTGCCCGTACTACTGACTTGTAGCCAAGGTGTTTCATCGGGGTATAGATCAGGTTAAAATGAATGCCTTCAAGTAGAAGGTCAGTTGTAACGAGTGTGAGGTTCTTTCCCGAATCCACAACCGCGGAATCATCTCCAATACCAGTTATTGTGGTTTTATTCTCCGACCTGAACTCCTTTGTAAGATGGTTTATGAGCCCGAATTTACCGAAGTCATTTATTGATTTACTGTTTTCTTCTTTCTGCATATTTAATAGTTATTGCGGCCAGACATAATTGTTAGAGGCTAAGCGAAGTTTGTAACTTCGCTTTTTAATACTTTATATCTGAAACTTATTTAGTTTGTCAGGCGAAGTCACAGACTTCGCCAAGCAAATGCAAAGATAAATTATTTGCTTACTATATCTCTTCCGAAAGGCGATAGCGCTATTGCCGTAAGTTTGAAATGCTGAAGTCCAAAGGGAATACCAATTATTGTGACACATAAAAGAGCCCCGAATATGGCATGAGTAAGTGCTATCCATAGTCCACCGGTCAATAACCAGATAACGTTCATTATTATATACAGGCAACCGGAAGCCCTCGGATGAACTACCGTATCCCTTCCAAAAGGCCATAAAGAGAGAGACGCCATTTTAAGAGTCTGAATTCCAAACGGAATACCAACAATCGTTATCATTAGTGCCAGGCTGCCAACAAGGTACTCAATCGCAATTATTATTCCTCCGAAGATGAGCCATATCAGATTTCCCAGGAAATTCATTGTAAGAGTTTATGGATTTATTCTAAAATAATTGTCTTGTCTTTTGGATATTTCACAGAATATGTCAGGACTATCTGTTTGGTTTCCTGAGATTTAATATCAAGATCCCATGCTATTTCCCCTGTCTGTGCATTCAGTTTGCCTCCTGACAGTTCAAGTGCTTCCACATTTATACTGCTGTTTGAGGAAACAGGTATCTGATCATTAATGGTAATTTTAACGGGGTTCGGTTTATTATTCCTTACAGTCAGGAGATAAGAAAATACATCAGTTCTGTTTGAACCCAGCACCTTACGGCTTGTAAAGTCTTTCCTCTTTTCCCTTTTTACCAGAATGCTGTTATCAGTGCCCAGAGATATGGCGAGGGTATCTTTAAGCTGGTTGACATTAAGAGTCGATTTCCCTACAAATGAGTTTTCGAAATAAAGAGTCGCTTCCCCCGACTGAAGACTCAGTTTTGCCCAGTCTGTTATATTCGCTGTGAGATAGGCCAGTGCAGATATTTTTGGCAATGACACATACTTATATTCTGCCGGAGCAGTAACGCGCTGTATTTCAACAGTCTGCGTTTTTCCGTCAGAGGGTATTGTATATGGTAATGAAATATCGAATGTGATGGTTGTTTCTCCGACCTGCTTCTGCACTACTACAGGTGACGCCTCCATCGCCTTTTCTTCATATTTATTGTCTTTCCCTACTACTACCACTTCTGCCAGAGCAGAGGGTTCCCTATTAATTCCAGCAGCTTTATCCCGTATCATCATCGGCCGCTGGGGATNNTAAAAATCAACAAACCANGGATTCATTAAAGGCACATCGCCTGACACCCAGGGATTAGCATTTGAAAAACTCAATTTAACATCTTTCCATTCCACACCTGAGCTCTGAAATACGTTAGCCTTATAAAATATTGATACAGGATTCTTTATGTCATCGACCCTAATATCATAAGAAGGATACCATCCGGCGTTTGACACAACATAACTGAAAGTAAGTTTCCCGGTGGCCGGTTTCTCAGCTGAAACAGTAACCATAATTTCACCCGATGGAAGATCCTGCTTGACCAGTTTATCGGCTACCTGCTGCTGAAGAGCCAGAATTTGTTTATTGTAGTCTTTCACCAGTCTCTGTTTTTTAAGTGTGGTCGTTTTTATCTGATCCATATTTGATGTGTACAGATCCATGACATTCTTAAACTGCTCAATAGTAAATGTTGTTTCTTTTACGAGGATCGCCTTATTGGCTTCAAGAAACTGAGCTTTTTCCTGAAGCACGCTCATAGCCGAATTTTCATCTTCGACTTTGGTNTGAAGCGCCTCAATCTGACTTCTGAGGTTTTTTACTTCAGGNGAATCCTCAAGGTTTTCAAGGTAATTGTTCTGTTGATTTACAGAAAGTATTGTGAACTCTCCGAACCCTTTTACCTGAATGCTCTGAACATCGATATACGGAGAAAGACCGGAGAGTTTCAGGATGCTTTTGCCGGGAGAAACAGAAACGGATGTTTCATGCACAATCTGCGCGCGGTCAGGAAATACGGTTACATGCTTAATCTCAGCCTTTACCTCTTTCTCTGTCTGTGCAACCACAGCCGCTATCTGAAGCAGAAGAACAATTATGATTAATGATTTTTTCATAAATAGCTTTTTATTGGCACCTAAAGTTAAGTTTTTTTGAAACATGAAAGATGATTCAGAAAGATTAGGCATATAAAACATCGGTCAATCTGCCTCTTACCAAAGGATTGCCTTGGNTATGCCGGAATTAGAACGTCTCGATTCAATTTTTTTCACAATCGTCTCAAATTCTCATCAATTGGACTTTTGAGCTATGCAGTTGTTTCGACCGTGAATATTAATTTATGTTAAAATCCTCTTTTCCCGTCTTAGCTGTGATAATTAGCCTACCTTTGCCAAAATTAAAAAACTCAAAATGAAGGGACTTAGAATTGGGAACCTTGCCATAGCTGTACCAATTATTCAGGGTGGGATGGGAGTCGGGATCTCTCTGTCAGGACTGGCTTCCGCTGTGGCTAATGAGGGTGGTGCCGGAGTAATTTCAAGCGCCGGTCTCGGACTTTTGTACAAAGATTTCTCATCAGATTATCTTGAAGCAAGTATATACGGACTAAAAGAAGAGATCAGGAAAGCCCGTGAAAAAACTTTAGGGGTGATAGGTGTCAATGTAATGGTAGCAATGACAAATTTCACCGATATGATCAAAACAGCAATTTCTGAAAAGGTTGACCTTATAACAGCCGGAGCAGGACTACCGTTGGATCTTCCCTCTTTTTTAAAAAAGGACAGTACCACAAAACTAATCCCTATTGTTTCTTCCGCCAGAGCAGCAAAAATTATCTGTGAAAAATGGAAAGCAAATTACAACTACCTTCCCGATGCAGTTATTGTTGAAGGACCAAAAGCTGGCGGACACCTGGGTTTCAGGGAAGAACAGATTTTTGACAACGATTATGCGCTCGAGAAACTTGTACCTGAAATTGTAAGCGAATTAAAGGTTTTCGAGGAAAAATATAGCCAGAAAATTCCGTTGATAGCTGCCGGAGGAATATACACAGGCGATGATATTAATAAGATACTAAGCCTCGGCGCTTCAGGAGTTCAGATGGGAACCAGGTTTGTCACCACCAATGAATGTGATGCCTCACTGGCTTTTAAGCAGGCATATATTGATGCCGTAAGCTCCGATATAGAAATAATTAAAAGTCCGGTCGGAATGCCAGGACGTGCCATACTCAGCAATTTTATCACCAAAGTACGCGAAGGAAAGAAACAACCGAAAAAATGTCCGTTTAAATGTATCAAAACCTGCGACATCTCAAAGAGTCCCTATTGCATCATAATAGCTCTTATAAATGCCCTTAAAGGCAACTTCGACAGCGGTTATGCATTTGCAGGAGCCAATGCATTCCGGGCAACAAAAATTTCTTCGGTAAAGGAAGTTTTTCACGCTTTGCTTTCAGAATACAAGGAGAGCAGGCAGGCAAAATAAAAAGATTCCCTTCCGGCAAAACTATCTTTATTTTTCAGACAAATCTTTACAGGGAATTATTGTCAGGTGGTATTTTCGTAATACTTGCCATTACTTCCTCCATTTATACTGTCAAGTTGACCTGAACTCACTATTTTTCTGAAGATATAGTTCTTAAAATCCCTTTTTTTTATAATTTTGTATGTTTATTTAGATTAAATACAATTAACGGAATGGTTATTGTCAATAGATTGTCAGTTTAGAATCGAACCCCCTTTCATTTTCCCCCAAGGGGGAAATGGAAAAACGCTCCTTCCCACTTGGAGGAAGGCAGGGAAGGGGGTTGAAGGAACTTTAGAAAAAGTTTGTTAAAAAAGTATAATGGAAAAAGATCAGGACAAAATATTAAGTGACGTAACGACGGGTGAATATAAATACGGATTCTACTCTGATATTGAGATGGACAGAATCCCTAAAGGCCTGAGCGAAGAGGTGGTGAGGATTATCTCTGCAAAAAAAAATGAACCCGAATGGTTGCTGGAGTTTCGCCTTAAATCGTACCGGCACTGGCTTACAATGAAGATGCCTGTATGGCCGAATCTTAAGATAGCCCCGATAGATTATCAGAATATAATCTTCTATGCCGCTCCGAAAGAGAGAAAAAATCTTGGAAGCATTGATGAAATTGATCCTGAACTTAAGAAAACCTTCGACAAGCTTGGCATACCGCTTGAGGAACAGAAACATCTTGCGGGTGTTGCAGTTGATGCGGTAATCGACAGCGTTTCCGTGAAAACAACCTTTAAGGAAACACTGGCTGAGATGGGAATTATCTTCTGTTCATTCAGCGATGCCGTTAAGGAATATCCCGACCTGGTAAAACGATACATGGGATCGGTTGTGCCGTATACCGACAACTTTTTTGCTTCCCTCAACTCGGCTGTATTCAGTGATGGGTCGTTCTGTTATATTCCTAAGGGAGTTCGATGCCCCATGGAGCTTTCAACATACTTCAGGATAAACTCAGCCAATACTGGTCAGTTTGAGAGAACTCTTCTTATTGCAGATGAGGAAGCTTATGTGAGTTACCTCGAAGGATGCACGGCTCCATCGAGGGATGAAAACCAGCTTCATGCCGCTATTGTTGAGATCGTTGCAGAAAAGAATGCTGAAGTAAAATATTCGACTGTTCAGAACTGGTATCCCGGAGACAAAGACGGCAAAGGAGGTGTATATAATTTTGTGACCAAAAGAGGAATGTGCAAGGGAGAAAACTCAAAGATCTCTTGGACACAAATTGAAACCGGATCGGCAATAACATGGAAATATCCGTCGTGTATACTACGAGGCGATAATTCAGTGGGTGAATTTTATTCGGTAGCTGTTACCAACCACCACCAGCAGGCGGATACCGGAACAAAAATGATCCACATAGGCAAAAACTCAAAAAGCACCATTGTTTCCAAGGGAATTTCGGCCGGACACGGACAAAACAGCTACAGGGGACTGGTAAAGGTTCTCAAAAACGCAACCAATGCCAGAAACTATTCCCAGTGCGATTCGCTTCTTCTGGGCGATAAATGCGGAGCCCATACCTTTCCTTATCTCGAGGTTGATAATTCTTCAGCTATTGTCGAACATGAAGCAACAACCTCAAAAATAGGCGAGGACCAGATCTTCTATTGCAACCAGAGAGGCATATCAACTGAGGATGCAATTGGCCTTATCGTAAATGGCTATGCACGGGAGGTAATAAATAAGCTGCCAATGGAATTTGCAGTTGAAGCACAGAAGCTCTTGCAGATTAGTCTGGAAGGAAGCGTAGGATAAAAACTAACATTATACAATCATACACTATCATGTTGATCATAAATAACTTAAAGGCCTCTATCGGAGGTAAGAATATTTTAAAAGGAATCAGTCTTAATGTTAAACCTGGTGAAATCCATGCTATAATGGGTCCAAACGGATCAGGAAAAAGCACTCTTGCAGCAGTACTGGCAGGGAGGGAGTTTGTTGAAGTAACAGATGGAACAGTGACCTATCTTGGAAAGAACCTGCTTGACATGACTCCTGAAGACAGAGCCAAAGAGGGAATTTTTCTGGGATTTCAATATCCAATCGAGATACCGGGTGTGAGCATGGTGAACTTCATGAAAACAGCTGTTAATGAACATCGAAAGCATAAGGGTCTTGATCCGCTTTCAGCATCTGATTTTCTTAAGATGATGCGCGATAAAAAAGAGCTTGTTGAGATTGATTCAAAACTTGCCAACAGGTCGGTGAATGAGGGTTTTTCAGGAGGAGAAAAGAAGAAAAACGAGATCTTCCAGATGGCTATGCTTGAGCCTAAGCTTGCAATACTCGATGAGACTGATTCAGGCCTCGATATTGATGCCTTAAGAATAGTTGCCAACGGAGTCAATAAACTTAAAAGGCCTGACAACTCATTTATCGTGATTACACACTACCAGAGGCTTCTCGATTATATTGTTCCCGATGTTGTACACG
>JGI20214J51088_10003512_pt1 | contig 10319 bp, 10 predicted proteins | sample WetSurMetagenome_FD_51088 | JGI IMG/M metagenome (IMG submission 51088) | reverse complement strand
AATTAACTTAGAATAGTTGAAATGATCCTAGTATATGTTTAAGAAAATCGGATTTAGATTAATATTTGCTGTTGCTTTAACTTCGCTAATAATAATTGGAGTATTTGCTTATTTCAATGTAAAATCTCAAAGTGACAGTTTAATATCAGAAGTTGAAAGACATGCTAACCAACTTGGTGAAACAGTTGTATCCAGTACTCGATTTGATATGATGCTTAATCAAAGAGACCGAATTCAGCAAACCATAAATTCAATTGGTACACAACCTCAAATACGGGACGTTAGGCTTATTAATAAGTTCGGTGAAATTATTTATTCATCCGATTCAACAAATATTAATAAAATGGTTGATAAACGTGCTGAAAGCTGTTACGCTTGTCATTCAGAAGATAAACCACTTGAACAAATTTCTATAACAGAACGAACAAGAATTTTTAGAGTCCATCCGGATTCAAATCGTGTGATTGGAATTATTACTCCTATCTATAATGGAAAATCGTGTTGGCAGGCAGAATGTCATGCTCATCCTAAAGATCAAAAAGTACTTGGAGTGCTCGATGTTTCCATCTCACTTGCAGAAGTTGATAAAGCGGTAGCAATAAGAGAATGGGAAATTGTAATCTTTGCTTTGGTTGCAATTATTGCTCTCGGATTGTTAATTGCTTTCTTTGTGCGTCGTTGGATTTCTAATCCAGTAAATGATTTATTAGATGCGACAAAACAGGTAAGTGCGGGCAATTTAAGTTATGCAATAAAAGAACATGGAAATGATGAGATTGGTAAACTTGGTGAATCATTTAATAATATGACAAAGAAATTATCTGATGCACGCATGCAGCTTTTCCAATCAGATAAAATGGCTTCTCTGGGAAGATTGGCTGCCGGTGTTGCACACGAAATTAACAACCCACTTACCGGTGTTTTAACTTATAGCAGCTTTTTACTAAAGCGTACAAAGGATAACCCGGAGTTCCAGGAAGATCTTAAAGTAATTGTCAGAGAAACTTTACGAAGCAGAGAGATTGTAAAAAGCTTATTAGATTTTGCGAGACAGTCTGTTCCCAAAAAAAATAATGCAGATATTAATGAAATTATTGATAAGGCAATTGCAGTTATTGATAACCAGCTTTCAATAAATAAAGTAAAAATCGTAAAGCATACCGAAAGCAATCTTCCAGATCTTTTTGTTGATGCAAATCAGATGCAGCAAGTATTTATTAATCTTTTTGTAAATGCTTCTGATGCAATGGAAAAAAATGGCGGAACAATAACCATAAAATCACAAAGGATATCAGTATCACCTTACGGCAGTACTCAAATTAAAAAAGCCACCTGTTCAAAACGCCATAGTCTTATGGATAATGAATTTAAAATTGACGGCTTGCCTTCACTAAAAGTAAAAATAATATCCGATAGTAAAGAAAGCTTAATTCATCTTGATCCGGTTTATGGCAAACATCGTAACTCTTTTAATCTTGATTTTAAAAATAATAGAGGTACAAAATTTGTTTGCCCGGAATGCAGTATTTCACTTGTTCAACAAGATAAAGTTTGCCCCAAATGCAGTGCTCCAGTGCTCGTATTTGAAATTGAAGGACAGGGCACGTACGAAGTTTGTTCATCTGAAAACAGTGACTGGGAGAAATGGGATTTTGTTGATTCCGCCGGATTGAAGGAATATATAGAAGTAAGAATTAGCGATACGGGCTATGGAATAAACCGTGATGATCTTTCAAAAATCTTTGAACCGTTCTTTTCTACAAAGGGACAAAAGGGAAATGGACTCGGTCTTGCTGTTATCTGGGGAATAATAGATAATCATAACGGAAGTATAAATGTTGAAAGTGAAGTTGGTAAAGGAACAACATTTATTATAAGGCTTCCATTAGCTCAACAGAGATAAATTAGTGAAATGAATAACTCCTCAAACATATTAGTTATAGATGATGAACAAGTGATTATTAATGCTGTAATAAAAATCTGCTCGCTTGAAAATTACTCGGTTGATGCTGCTTTAAATGTAAAAACAGCGATTGAGAAGATTTCGAAAAATTATTATCCAATTATAATTTGCGATATTATGATGCCGGATGGAGACGGGTTTCAGATTTTGGACGAGTTGCACAGAACAAACAGAAACAGTGCTGTAATTATGATGACCGGATACTCAACAGTTGAGAATGCTGTAAGTTCATTATATAAAGGATCAGTCGATTTTATTCCCAAACCTTTCACTGTAGATGAACTTTTAAGTTCCGTATCGCGTGCAACTAACTATCAACAAATAAAAGACAAACAGAAACAGTTGTTGAAAAACAAATACAATTGTGAAATATTGTATGTAACATGTCCTGCAAAATATTTAAGACTCGGATACTCCTCCTGGATATTTCAAGAAAGAGAAGGCTCAGTAATTTTTGGAGTCTGTGATTTATTTATCAAAACTATTGAATCAATTCAGGAAATAGAATATCTGGATGCCGATACTGAAATTGCACAAGGAATTTGCTGTGCGTCTTTTAAATGTGGCAACGATCGGATTCATAAAGTTCTTTCACCTGTTTCGGGACGCATAGTTGAAATGAATGAAAAAATAAAAAGTAACCCAAGTATAATTGAAAAGGATCCATACTTTGAAGGATGGATTTATCGTATTATACCGGCAAATATAGATTATGAAATTAAAAATTTAATCCCTTGCAGTTCGGATAGATTGTGAGAAGGATCTTGACAATTATTAAAAATAAAAATTATTATTTCTTAGGAGAAAAGTTATGCCACTATTCATACTTGCAATAATCATTTTCATCATTGCGGATATTTTGATTCGTACGATAGGAAAACGAATGACTGAACAAAAACTAAAAAAAGAACGTGAAGTTATTTTGCAGGAAAGTTTAAAGTTAGATTTTACAGGTGAAGCCAAAACTTTAAAACGTGCTGAAGTACCAAATCCAAAAGCTAAAATTCTTTGTGTTGATGATGAAGAAGTTATTCTTGGCAGCTTTAGAAAAATTCTTGTGATTGATGGATACTCGGTAGATACCGTTGAAACTGGACAGGAAGCACTGGGACTTATTCAAAAACATCATTACGATTTTTTATTTACTGATTTAAAAATGCCTTTAATGGATGGAGTAGAAGTAACAAAATCCGTGAAGCATTTGAGACCGGATATTGATGTAATTATCATAACCGGTTATGCTTCTGTTGAAACGGCTGTTGAAACGATGAAATACGGTGCAATGGATTATGTTCAGAAACCGTTTACAGAGGATGAACTTCTTGCTTTTGTTAAAAAAGCATTAATGATGCGGCAGGATAAAATTCAGAAACAATTAAAACCTAAAGTTCACATCACACATGTATCGGCTTCGGATGATTTTACTAAAGGTGAATTTTCAATTCCAGGTGGAGTTTTCATTTCAAAAAATCACACCTGGGTAAGTATGAATCAGGAGGGAATTGCCAAAGTTGGAATCGATGACTTTGCAAAAAAACTGATTGGAAAAGTTAGTGCCGTAGAACTTCCAAACCTTGGAATGAATGTAATAGCCGGACAACCCCTGTTTACAATTAAACAAGGGAACAAAACAATTACATTTAGTTCACCGGTAAGCGGAAAAGTATCTCAGATAAACACGTTGTTAAAAGAAAATGTGGATGCGCTTGATATTACTCCATACGAAAGAAACTGGATTTGTGCTTTGGATGCAGAAAATCTGGATAGTGAGATTAAAGAAATGTCAATTGGAAAATCGGCTGTATCATTCTTCCAGGAAGATATTGAAAAATTTAAAACGTTGTTTACTGAAATATTGAAATCAGAGAAAAAGGGTGAAGAATATCTTGAAGAAGGATTATTCATCGGTCAATTGGAAAAACTTTCGGATGCTAACTGGAGTAAAATTATTGCTGAGTTTTTTGTGAGATAATTTTCACTCTTAAAGTCTCTCCCTTTTTGAAAGTGAGAGATTTAGAGAGGGTTAAAATTAATTAACCTTCGAGGTCGCAACGCAGAAACCTCGAAGGTTTTTTGTACTTAGTGTTTATGTTCCATCGTTTGTTTACTCATCATCTCTTTAGCTTCAGCTTTTATCATAATCTTACCAGCTTGTTTAAAATACAGAATAACATCACCAACATATCCTTTCTTAATATCCTGTTTCAGCTTCATTAACATAACATGATGTGCGCCGGGTTTTAGCTCAAAAGTTGATTTTGCTGGAATTACAATTTTACCAACTTCACGCATTCCCATCATATCATTGCCAGCATCATAAGTTTCATGAATTTGAACAAGTCCTGCCGGTTCAAATTCAACTTTATAAAGAGTATCCGGTTTATCAGAATTATTTTCAATCTTAAAAAATAGTCCGGTTGCTTGTCCCTGCGCACCCACGCGCATCCATGGATCAATAATTTTTATCTTATCTGATGGATTAGAAAAGATTAACAATAGAGCCAGTATTATATTCATTTTATTCTCCTTTTTATTTTTTTACGTCATTGCGAACGAGTCCTCGAGTGAAGCAATCTCAATGCTCTGCCTGATGTTGGTACTATTTAATTCTCAAATGCCATACTGAATCCTTCTCAATACTTTTATTCAATAGAAGGCCAAGTTTTTAATTAACAGATCATTTCGTCGTTCTAATCGAACTCCTCGTGATGACCTCTAATTGCCTAAATATTTTATGTCTTCAAGTATCATATCTAAATTAGCTATACTGCCTTTGTAATTGCTCCTAAGCCTGCCTTCCTGATCAATCAATGAAATCCTATCTGTGTGAATTACATTGTAACGCAGTTCACCGTCGGCGTCGTATGCAGAATCAGCAGGAATAGCTTTTATTCCGAACTTAAGCATTACTTCTTTTGTGTTTTGATCATCACCGGAAAGCAAAGTCCAGCTATCAAAATTAATATCTCTTATCTCAGCAAACTTTTTGAGTACAAATGGTGTATCTCTGTTTGGATCAAATGAAATAACCACAAACTTTACTTTATTCTTTAAATTATCAAGCAATCTTTGTTCAACAAGCTGCATATTATGTGTTGTCATTGGACAGATATCCGGACAATGAGTATAAACCATTGCCAGTAAGGTAATTTTATCTTTAATGATTTTAGGAAACTGAACTTTAACACTATCCTGATTAAAAAAAGTATTTTGTGTTCTTGTTAAATCCTGATCTAATGGAAATCTTTCATAACATCCAATTAAAAAGTTTAGAGCGAATATAATAAATAACCCCAAAAATAATTTTGTATAATTTTTCATTTTAGAAATAATTTTATGATTTGTATGATTCAACTTATAAAAAATCGATTCTTAATAAAAGATTAATTCCACTCTTAATAAGTGTAATTAGTGGAAATTCGTGGCGGATTATTTTGCAACGAACCTGACTGCCGTTAGGCAAGTTTTCACTAATTTTGCACAAATTATTTATAACTATTAGGAAAATAATTATGTCAGATATGCCTTCCGATGAATTCCGTAAAAATGGATATAAACTTGTTGACTGGATTGCTGATTATTTTACTAACATCGAAAAATATCCACCACTATCACAAGTAAAACCTGGAGACATCTTAAAAAAAATTCCAAAGATTCCACCAACTAAAGGAGAAGATATAGAAAATGTTTTAGCCGATGTTGATAAAATTCTTATGGATGGAATAACTCATTGGAATCATCCAGGTTTCATGGCATACTTCAATTCAACATCAAGCGGACCAGGAATATTGGCAGAGCTACTTACCGCTGCTTTAGGTGTTAATGGGATGTTATGGAAAACTTCTCCGGCATTTACAGAACTTGAACGCTCGATGATGAATTGGTTCAGGCAAATGGTTGGATTACCTATAAATTATTGGGGAATTATTTACGATACAGCATCAACAAGTTCTATGCATGCAATTGCATCTGCACGCGAGCAGATTGATTTAGGTTTTAGAGAAAAGGGAATGGCTGGAAGAGGTGACGTTCCAAAACTTAGACTCTACTGTTCCGAACAAGCGCACAACTCAATTGATAAAGGGGCGTTAACACTTGGAATTGGATTGGATGGAATTAAAAAAATTCCTGTGAATGAAAAGTTTGAAATTATTCCACGAAAACTTGATGAAGCAATTAAATTGGACGTTGAAAAAGGTTATAAGCCATTTTGTGTTATTGCAACGGTTGGCACGACATCCACTACAAGTATAGATCCTGTTGAAGCAATAGCTGATATTGCAGAAAAATATGGGTTGTGGCTTCATATTGATTCAGCTTATGCCGGAGTAACAGCGATGATTCCTGAAATGAAATGGATTACAAAAGCTTGGGATCGGGCTGATTCATTGGTGATCAACCCGCACAAGTGGATGTTTACTCCGATGGATTTAAGCGTTTATTTTACTCGCAAACCTGATATACTTAAGCGTGCATTCAGTTTATCTGCCGAGTATCTAAAGACAAATCAAGATAGCGAAGTAGAAAACTTAATGGATTACGGAATACAGCTTGGCAGAAGGTTCCGTTCACTCAAACTTTGGCTTATCATAAGATATTTTGGAGTTGAAGGATTAGCCGAGAGAATTAAGAATCATATCGTCCTTGCAAATGAATTTAAAAACTGGATCGAAGCAGAAAAAGATTTTAAGCTGATGGCTCCTGTTCCTTTTTCAACTGTATGTTTCAGATATAATCCTGAAAATAAAAATGAAGCTGAATTGAATCAATTAAACGAAAAGCTTTTAGAAAATATTAATGCATCCGGAAAATTATTTTTATCCCACACAAAACTTAACGGCAAGTTTGTAATTAGATTGACAATTGGAAGTATTAGACATGAAAGAAGGCATATTGAAGAAGCATGGGAATTAATTCAAAATATGGCCAAAGAGTTAGAAACCTTATCGTGAATTTTTCATCAGACTAATTGAAATCTTAACTAATTATATAGAGGAAAAATGGCAGCTAAAAAAGCGATAGTAAAACAAGTAAACGGTGTTACATTTATAGGCAAATCTGATTCAAATCATTGGATTACAATGGATGGAACGGAAAAGTTTGGTGGTAGTGATGCAGGTACACGTCCAAAAGAACTACTGATGATTGCGTTAGGAGGTTGTGCCGGCAGTGATATTACCAGCATACTTACTAAGAAAAAAATAAAAGTTGATGGATTTGAAATGAATATCACTGCTGAATCTGCAGAAGAACATCCGCAAGTTTTTACTAAAATGCATATTGAATTTGTTTTTACCGGAAAAAATATCCCGATAAAAGATGTTGAGAGAGCAATTGAACTATCTTTAACAAAATATTGCAGCGTTACAGCAATGCTTAAAAAAGCTATGCCAATTGAACACAGTTACAGGATTGTTGAGAGCGATTAGACAAGTTGGAGTATTGAATTTAAAATTTTATAACTCTGCTTTTCCAATACTCCATTAAGATTTTTTAGCTTTTTTGATATAAACCTATTGTATTTCCATCTGGATCATTCATAAGAGCATACCAGCCCATTGCAGGAATAACAGTTTTAGTTCTTTTTACAGCTCCACCATTATCTTTTGCTTTTTTTAGGATAGAATCTATTTCCGGCATATTGACATGAAAAACTGTTGTTTCACCTTGAGCAACCTCATCAACTTTCCTTAAACCAACCATCGTACCTTTATGATTATTAAAAAGTAAATATCCATTTCCAAATGGTTTAAATTCCCAGCCAAGAACTTTGTGATAAAAATCTTTTGCTCTATCTAAATCTGTAGTAGGAATTTCGCAATGTGCAATTAAATGTTCAGCCATAAATTTTCCTTTTGTAAAATTAGTGTTTTTTGTGATGGGAAATTACGTGTAAGTGATTTCTAATTCAAGAAATTTTGTTTGTAAAGATTTGAAATTCCTTTTGTAATTTTGGTTGTATTTATTCACTTATTATTTAGGGATCTTATGAAAAACTTAGTTTTAATTTTATTTGTACTCTTTCTTTGCTCTTTCAATAATACATTTTCTCAACAAGAAGATCATTCAACCGAAGTTAGTTCATCAGTGCAGGAACTTTCAGATTTTCACGAGGTTGTTTATCCGATGTGGCACACAGCTTATCCAAATAAAGACTATGCTCTGTTCAAACAACTCCTGCCGGATGTTAATGGCGGAGTAGAAAAAATTTATGCCGCAAAACTTTCCGGAATTTTGCGAGACAAACAGAAAGAGTGGAATGAAGGCTTGGATAAATTACGTGCTTCAGTAAAAGATTATAACATAGCTTGTGAAGAAAATAATGAAGCAGGTATGTTAACTTCAGCAGAAGAACTTCACTCAAATTTTGAAATGCTTGTTAGAATTGTAAAACCAGTTACAAAAGAAGTTGATGAATTTCATAAAGTGCTTTATATGATTTATCATCATTACGGGCCAAATAAAAACACAGAAGAGCTAAGCAAAGCAATTAATGATTTAACAATGCGTGCAGATGAATTGAAAAATTGTGTTCTGCCAAAATGGGCAACAGATAAAAAAGATGAATTTACAAAAGCTGCAGATGAGTTATATACATCCACAAAAGAATTACAGGAATTAAAGAATTCTAAAGCCGCTGATAAATTATTAAATGCCGGAATTGAAAAAGTTCACACAAACTATCAGAAGCTTGAAGCTTTGTTTGATTAGAATAATATTATCTTAAATGTTATTCCCACGAAAGTGGGAATCTATATAATATAATTTTGGATCCCCGCTTGCGCGGGGATGACTTTTTTAAACTCACTTCACGATTTTAGAAACTTCTTTAAACTCAGTTGTCCCACAAACTTCAAGCAACTCAAACAAAATTGATTCTGTTGTAGTTACTTCAGCACCAAGAGTTCTCATTCTATCCAAAGCTAGATTGTAATCAATTTCTTTGCGTGATGAAACAGCATCAGCAGCAAGATCAACCTGAAAATCATTTGCTATTAAATCCAATACTGTTTGCTGCACACAAACATGAGATTCAACTCCGCAAACAACAATTTGCGATAACTTCTTTTTGTGAAACTCATCAAATAAATTTTCTGTACCGGAACAACTGAAACTCATTTTTTGATAAGCAGTATATCCCTCAAGTTCAATTAGAATTTTTTGCGATGTTGGTCCCAATCCTTTTGGATATTGCTCAGTAAAATAAATTGGAAGCTTCATCACTTTAAATCCTTTAATCAGCTTAATAGTGTTTTCTAAAACAGATTCATAATTCCTGATTACAGGAAGTATGCGCTCCTGCAAATCAATAATAAGCAGGGCAGTAGTTGCTTTTTTTAGAATGATAGGATTTCTTTTCATAATTTTTATTTCTATTTCAGAATGTCATTGCGAATCCCGACTCGTCGGGATGAAGCAATCTGTTTATGCAATTAGATTTTATTTGAGATTGCTTCGCTCGATGACTCACTAGCAATGACAAAACAGAAATCAATTAATAAATCTCATCCATCCCATACTTACCACAGGAGTACATCATCAAAATAGAAGCAAGGTCAATCAACGCTTTTTTCTGTTCATCGGCGTGAATAACAAGATCATAAACATCAGCCATAAACTGAAAGTTATTTAATATCTTTTTTAATTCTCTTAAATTTGGTGAGCCATGCCAATTTGCAACTTGCGTCACTAATATCTTTTCAAATCGTCTCAAAAAATCCTTGAAAGAAATTAAGTGAGTAGCGTTAGCATGCCTTGGATGACAGATTACGATCAGGTCGTTAAAATAAGTGTCCCACTTATTTGCAAGCTTCTGATTACGCAAATCCATTACAAATCTTGCCTGCTCTAAAGTAAACTTTGCCTTGGTTGTAACTTTGTATTGCGGAATAATTGCATAACCATCATAACTAATTTCATCATCATCTTCATCGTAATACTTCCAGCGTTTTAAAAGTTGGTTTGGTGTGTAAATTGTAATCACTTTATCAAGCGAGCTATCCGTAACAATAAATTTTCTTTGCTGATAGTTTACTACAGTTAACCAGTGTTCCCAGTTATCAACACTTAAGATGCAAGGATATCCATTCTTTAATTGTTCAATCAAAGCTTTAACTGCGTCTTCGGGTTTTTCCCTTCGGAAATATTTCATTTTGCAATTATAAAACTTTGCTGCTTTTGCCAAACCGATTTCATCAGTACCATACCACCACGTGCTGCCGGCTTTTATTCCAATTTGATTTTCACTTTCAAATCTGCCAAGCATTACGAGTGCGTATTTAAGTGCGAAAGGTCCGCATTGATATTTGTAGGGCTGTGGGTAGAAACTCATTTTTAATTTTATTGATAATGAAAC
>JGI20214J51088_10003511_pt1 | contig 10320 bp, 5 predicted proteins | sample WetSurMetagenome_FD_51088 | JGI IMG/M metagenome (IMG submission 51088) | reverse complement strand
AATACCTCATGTTTTTTACTTTTTGCTAAAGAAACTTCAATACCCAAAACATTTGCGTATGAATTGTTAATACAAAGCAAAATGCTCTTTTTGTCTTTAATCCATATAGGAACATCATATTGATTGATTAGATTTTCAGCCTGTTTAATTGATACTAAAGTAAATGGTGCTAGTTGTGTTATTTCAGAAATTAAATTATTAACATTTATATAATTATTTGGATAGGTACTTTTTAAAGGTTGGATCTTTATTCGGGTAATTAAATTGGTAGTATCATCACTACCAATTTTTTTAAATAGAAGTAAAATATTTTTCGTTTCGTCTATCTCTAAAGCCTCAATAAATAAATCAAAGTCTTGAGCAATGCCGGCTTTGAGTTTAACACTTAAGTCCTTTTTTTCAGTACTTTTAAAAGAATACAGCACAGGTCCAGCAAGATCTGTTAGCATTTGAACTGTTTCAATCTCAAAAACTTGTTCTAAAGAAATATGATGGGCATCTATAAAAAAAAGTAAGTTAGCCTGCTGATTGGTGTAAATTATATCAAATGAACTATCAATAATTATTACGGCATTACCCTGGTGATCAGAAACTTTTCCAAGGATATCAAACCACTCTTTATTTTTTAGTTCCAAATTAATAGTACCATTTTTCAATATGTAGAGATAGTTATCTCATTTGAATAATCCGAATAGCGGTTTAAATCATAACCTCTTATCCGGTAAGTGTAAATTTTATTTATTAAAATATTAAAATCCAGATAAAGATTACTACCTGCTTCAATTCTTCTAAGTAATTCAAAATTATTCAAATCAGTTTTTTTTTCGATATCAAAATACAAAATATTATTATCTGAATTTTCCCACCTCAATTCGATTACTCCTATTGAAGAGTTATAGACTGCAGTAAGATTTGCTGGAGGTTGTAGAAAATCGGAAGTGATTTTAATCAATACGGTATTACTTACAGCAGAATCAGAGTTGCTATATGAATGAATCCGGTAATAATAACTTTCTCCGATAACAAGACCATTTGCAGAATCTTTATAAGCAGTAGTGTTTTTGTTTAAAGTTGCGATATTAATAAAGTTTCCATTAATTGTGCGTCTTTCAACAACAAAATAGTTTTCATTTTCACTATTGTCTTGCCAATTNAAAATTACATTTGAAGTTCCTGAAACGAATGCTGTTAATTTTGTTGGTGGATAAAGATTTCCTGAAGTTACTATACCTGCAGTATTAACTTCAGCACTAAATTCTGATGGACCGGATTCTTTTATGCCCCGTATTTTATAAAAATAAATTTTTGTCGTATCCAGATTATAATCGTTAGTATTAAAATCCTTAGCTGAAAGTTCTTGATGCAAATAATAAGTTCCATCAAAATTTTCTCTTCTCCACAGCTCATATTTTTCAATATATCGAGATGAGTCCTTCCAGCTAATATTGCACGAACCATTGTTAAAATTTATTAGACTAACACTATAAGGTTTATAGGGTACTCGTATATCGCCGGTAACTAATATTTCATTAACAACATTACTTTTGTGTGATGTTCCATCATTATCGTAATAGATCAAATAAAGATTAATCTTTTTCCCAACATAGGAAGAATCAAGATTAAGATTTATTTGTGGTGCGCTTCCATTATTATTTGGTAGTATATTTTTTACAAAAACACCATTGCTATAAAGTTCGATAAATTTTATAGAATATGGCTGAACTAAAGAATAAATAATTTCATTCTCTCCATCCATTAAACTTCCATTATTGGTTGGGGAAAGAATTTGGATTCTAAAGTTTGAGGGCGTGGAGTTTGTATCCGGATCAGCAGAAAGATCAAAACAAGATTGTAAGAGTGAAAGTGAAACAATCACAAACAAAATATTCAATATGTTTGTATGTATTTTTATTTTTTTCATTCCAACTTCGAAACCAGAAGTATAATTGGACTAATTAATTCTCTGAAAAACTGATAAGGATTTTTTTAACTGAGTTAGGATATAATTTATTAAGATTTATAACGATTGCCCCGTTACTTTTTTCATAATAATAATCCAGTGGTGTATTATTTGAAGTAATTGAAAAACCGTTTTGTTTAAAACTCTCGCCAGGATTTAAGAATAATTTTATGTTATCCACTTCAACAGAATTATTATTAGATGCAAATATTTCTATCGAATTTTCAAGCAATAATTTTATTTCACACTTTAAATTATTTCTTACGATCCACCAATCCCTTGCGCGATTTAATGATATGAAATGATAATTTTGGGCACTCAATAAATTTAAGTTTGTTAATAAATTATCTTCTGTGTTTTTCTCACAGTTTATTTTGGGGATATAATTGATAAACTGAATTCCATTATTTGACTTTGAGTATTTTTGATTATCAGAATATGGGATGTATAATAATCCATTTGATTCCATTTCAGGTAAACCGCACACTTCTGTGAGGATAAGAATTTTATTAATATCAATTTCTCTCAAATATTTGGCGTCAATATTTTTGACTGCAGATTTATTGACAAGAATAGTTTTAATATTAAATCCATATTCAAGGTTGAAAGCACCTAAATATTTCTTAATCGAATTTGAGGAATCTCTATCACTTAAATTGGAATTAGAAAAATCAAGGATTATTTCATCTTCATTAAATCTACTAAGAATTTCTTGTGAAATTTTAATTCCCTGGTCAACAATTAGATGCGGTGTAAATTTTTTGCTTAGCAAAACATCTATTAATTCAGGCTCTAAAGCATTATTATATTTAATGGTTAAAATTATTGGAGATGAAAATGAATCTGGAAAATTTGTTAAATAAACATCTGGTTTATTATCCATCCACTCAATTGCACCTTTGATGAGATTTTGAAACTCAATATTATCCTCTTTCCCTCCGGCTAAATCATTTATACCAAAGCCTGTCCATAAAAATCTACCGTTGCCAATTGTTCCCTGAATTATAGAAGTCCTATTTAAATGGTTTTCGGTTTTTGAAATTATAAATCCTGATGAAAAGTTGTCATATTTTTCTGCTTCAATTAGCAATGGATGATTCTTTGCTGATATTCTTAAAACTCCATCGTCGTTAGTCCCTGATTTCCAGAAAATATTTAATGGAAGTGTGTGTATAAAACTTAGATCTTCAGATTCCAATTTTTTTAGATTGCTCAATCCAAAAAGAGTTTGAAGATTGTAAAACTCATTAGATTCATTTAGTGGATTCCTTAGCTGCGAACCAAGATTGATAATAGATTTACCGTTTGTAAGAAATTCTTGAAGTGAATTAAATTCAGTTTCATTAATAGTTTCAACCGAAGGCAGAATCAAAATATCAAAATCATCAGCAATTCCTGATTTAAGATCATCATCATAAATAACTTTATATGATATTTTATCTTGCATAAAAAACAATTCTAATGACGTAATGGCTTCAATAATCTTTTGAGATTGCTCATCAGATTGCGCTTGAGTTAAGCCGGAATAAAGTATTGCTATGTTAGGTTGGCTAAATGCAAAACTTGTAAAGAATAAAACAGCAAACGCTGTTTTTAATAATGACAATATTTTTTTTGTAGTGTGCAAATGTTTTCTTGAATATTTTAGAAGAAAAAAAATCTGATAAAGTTATAAGCCAACCTTATCATAATCAATGTAGTATTGTCTTGATTCCCCGGGTTTCAAGTCATCAACAAATAGATAAACCATTTGTGAACCTGCACTGTGTTTAATACTTGCGGTTTTCGTTCCAATAATCTCAGAACCAATGGTTATATTTTTTGCATAATCATTTAAATCAAGATCAATCACCAGATTGTTTATGGCTTCAACACCTGGATTTGAAACCTTTAATGCAACTCTCGTATTTCCTCTTCTATCAGCTTTTATCTCAACATAATCTCTTTTTTCATACCACTTTTGAATCTCTGAAGCCGTGGTTATCCAGAATTTTTTTTTCTTAAGATCTCTAATTACATCTTTAATTACATTTACATAATCGCTTCTGCACTGGTACTCGGTATGAAGTTTTAAGATATACATACCGCCTTCAAATAAAACTCTGTCCAGATCTTCCTGGTAAGTATAGAATTGAAACTCTGGAAGTGTAAGTCCAAAATCCCTAATGATCTCATAATCATCTCTTGCAGTTTTGGTCATCGTAACAATTCTTTTATCGCCGCGAATTATTGTTTTAGGAACTGACCTGTCAGTGAGTGAATCTGTAAGTACATATTTATAGTTTGAGTTTATAACAGCATTTAAAGTATTGTTATCAAACAAACCGTAGTATGGTAAAAATCCTGAAACAGAGCTGGAAGAAATTCTTTCAAGTTTATCTTTTGTTTCATTCAATTTTTTCTGTTGCTCTGAATAAGAATTAAGCTTGTTAAATTTATCATTAATCGAAGAAAGATATCCTATATCTATTAATGCTGCTATCTCTCCATAAGTAGAAATTTTTTTTACAATATCTTTATTTGATTCGGCTATCAAGGGGTCAACAAAAAAGGTTGCTGATATTCCTTCGTTCTTAATAATAGGTAATAAATTATTTATGTTTTCAACATCGTTTGAAAGAACCGGTGCAACAACGGCAGCAGCTTCATATCCGGTAGGCCAATCTCTAACATAGGCTATCGGAAAATACATCAACCATTTTATAGAATTATTAAATAGCCTTTCAAAGAATACGTAATCTTCCTGCACACCAATTATGGAGTTTAGTTCAAAACCCATCCACATAAATCTTCCTTTACCAAAGTTACCAAAAGCAATACCTCCAGATTTTTTAATTTCTTCTCTAACCAATCCATCATCCATGCGGTAATTGTACCAAAAACTCACTTGTGTTGTTCTTGGATCTAAAACTTCAACTGCCATTGGTCTATCCCAAGTTGCAACTTTTAATGGAAATCCTGTTGGTATGTTTGCCGTGATGGGCAGACTGCCGCAAACCGTGTGTATCTTCGAAAACTCGTCCGGTTTAAGTTCATGTGAAAACTGGACTCCAAAAACCTGGTTTAAATATTCCCATCCACGCCATTTGCCATCACTTGAAAATGAACCTAATCCACCTGTAGCAAAAACACTTCCTCCATTTTCTATGTATTTCTTTATCTGCATAGCTTCTTCATCACTTAATGATTTTGTGCCTGGCAAAACCAATAGCTTATATTTAGTATGTTTTCCATCTTCAATAATTTGATCCGATATAATTTCATATTTAAGATTTAAATTATCTAAAAATTTTTTCCAGGTTGATATATTATCATTCAACCAGGTGCTACCAACAGGTAATGTGTTTTCAGTGTACTTGGAATACAGGATTGCAACTTCAGGTTCTTTGCCGAATAAAAAATCTTCAATGATGTTGGAATTTGGTAAGATATCAGATGTATCAAAACGCCCATAAATTCCGCGCAGGATAAAATAATAGATAAGAAAGGCTGAGATGAGAATGACGAAGCCGGAAACAAAGATAAAAAATTGATTTATCCTTATACCGAATAATTTTTTTACCGCCACTTAACTTCCCCTGAATTGCGATCTTCCTGAGTAGGTATGTACCCATCAGAAGTGTACTTCAGGAATTTATTTTCATCACTTAATCTCTCTTGCGGTTTTACTCTAACTTTTCGTCGTTCTTCTTTTTCTTCTTCTAACTTATAACCGCGAGGTTCAGGTGTAAATTTTGATTGTGATGGTTGACGCTGCTTAGTGTATTCTTCTTTTGTAATTCCTGGTTCAACAGATTTTATAATTGTACGGTCAATAGTTGAAGCTTCTTTCGTAATAACAGTTTCAGAAGGCACTACAAGTTCAGCTTGAACATTTGAAGGTTTAGTTTGATACGCAAACTGAGGTTTACCTTCGCGAACCTTGTAAAGGATATAAGCTCCGATAGCCAATATGAAAGTACATATGGTCGCAACAAGAATAATAGTAGATAGTATCGGAATCAGTTCCATTAAGGTTCCTAATTAGTATTAACTGCAATAGTTGGTGATTTTGTTGAACTAACTCTTTCTAATTTTCCCCATGTCATTCTAATTCCTAAAAATTCTTCAATTGTTGACATGGTTTTACAAATATCTATTATCAATATAAAAAACATTCTGTAAATGATTGCATACCATATCAATCTAAATTCTTCTTTTTCCACAGCAACACAGTAAAGCGCTGTAACCAAATCCAAAATTGCTAATCCAGCCCACCAGAAAAAAATCAAATGAGAAAATCCAAATAACAAAGCTGCAAAAATAAAAAACACATTAGCTGCAATGTTCATAGTTGGCCAAATTAAAGCTTCATAAGACATTATCCACAAAATAAATGTTTGACCGAAATTTACCGTTGGGTTTAACATTATCTTTTTATGTTTTCTTATTGATTGAAGAATACCTCTCGTCCATCTGTATCTTTGTTTAAGAAGTTGCTGCAAAGTAACAGGCGCTTCAGTGTAAGAAATTGATTTAGGTTCGTAATAAATCTTCCATCCTTTAGATAAGACTTTTAGCGTTAAATCTGCATCTTCAGCATATGTATCACTTGAATAAAAACCTGCTTGTTCAATTGCTTTTCTTCTGAATATTCCAATCGGACCAGGAATTATATTTACAAGCTTTAAATAACTTTGTGCACTACGAGCCATATTTAATCCTTCAATATACTCCAGGGCTTGAAGATCAGTAAAAAATCTTTTCCTGTTAAGTACTTTTACATTTCCTGCTACCGCACCGATTGCCGGATTTTTAAAGTGTCTTACGGCAACCTTTATAGATTCTGGTGCAAGCTGTGAATCACCATCCATGCAAAGAACAAAATCAGCTTTGGAAAAATAAATCCCGGCATTAAGTGCTCGGGCCTTGCCTAAATTCTGCTGATTGATAAGTGTTACTTTAATATTCCCATAAATTCCATTCTGAAACCCAACCATAGATTCGGCAACTTGTTTTGTGTCATCGGTTGAGCCATCGTTAACAATAATTATTTCATAATTCCGATAATCAAGTTTTAATAACGATAAAATTGATTTTCTTATAATCTTGCCTTCATTAAAAACCGGAACAATTATAGAGACAAATGGTGCGAATCCATTGCTTGATGAAAAAGTATATTCATTAAGATATAGATATGCCAGTACCAAAATGGCAAAGTATCTAACCAGAAGAATAAAGAGAAATATTACAAGCGCGATTATAGTTGAATACTCAAATAATGAACTGTAAGACAAAATTGTAAATGGTAACGTGTATACGATAATCAGTATAAGTATTAACGATAAAATTCCGCTTACAAGTATTCTTCTTAAATATTTTTGCCCTAAATCTTCTCCCTTTTTTTCATCTTCCCTGTTCGAAATAGTAATTATAGCACGATCGACAAGCTGATTTAGTTTCATTTATCCGCATAATGGTTTGCTTAAATTTTTCAATAATAATGCCATTATATTGATTTTAATTAACATTTATTTAGGGTTAAATCGGGAGGTATTTATTACCAATCTTGGATTTACTTTTAATCTGTATCATTATCAAACAAGGTAGATAATTGAGGGTAAACAATTAAATTTGTTCAAGAAAATCTCACAAATTCCATATAAAACTTGCTTGTATTGAGTTAGAACGATATCCGGTATTCGATCGAAATGAGCTGCCTGTGAAATAATTAAGCTGCAAGAAAAGGGAGTTAACTATTTGATAGCTAAATGCTGCATTAAATTCTGAGATGATATAATCACTTTGTGGAATAAGACCGAGCTTTCCTCCAATTGTAAAATCGACTTCTTCATCTCTATAAAGTATCCAATTAGCCCACATTGAATGCGATTCAAAATTATCCGGACTCCAGTAAAGAAGAGATTGAGAATCAAATGTGTAGAAAAAATATTCATACCCGGCAGTAATATCTGATTCAAAAACCTTACCCAATCTTGCCTGAAATTGATTACCTGTTTTATCATCAGAAACATCGATGTAAGAATATTTTGCGGATACGATCAATTTGTTTTTAAAATGATACTCTCCGTTTAAACCAAAATGATATGCGTTTAATCTTGCAGCTACAAGAAACGGGGAATAAAGGATGAATGCTGCATCTGAATAATTTAAAAAGGCTGTAACATTAAAAAGATTTTTCCTTTGGGCGGTAAGTGAAAATTCTATAATATTTTCTTTCAAATCATTTACAAAAAAAGTTTTCCCAAATCCAGCCGATCCTGAAAAAATATCACTAAGCTCAATATAAGCTGTGCCTTTGATCTGAGAAAATCTAATATCTTCAGATTCAGACGAAAGTTTACCCCTGGAACCGGATAAACCAAATGCGAGAAATCTAGTTATTCCAAAATCAAATCCTAATCCAAAGCTTGAATAACTAAAATCAGTGTTATCGGTAAAATACAATGCTCTTGGTATTAGTTGAACGTAAGTTGGAAATTTATCAAATGAAAATTTATCACTTCCGCCCAGCCAACCTAATCGTGTTTTTAGGATATGCGAACCCGGTGATTTAACTAAAAGATCTTCATAAATAATTCTTGCATTTTGCAATTGTCCACTTTGAAGATAAGCATCACCAAGATATAATTTTGTTTCAATGTCATTTGGATTTTTTTTGTTCAATTGTATAAATTCTCTTAATGCAGTGAGTGAGTCGCTTTTCCATAAATACACTTTGGCTCGCCGTTTTTCAATATCATAATCACTTCCATATTTTAACAGATCATCATAAATTTTGATTGCACTATTAAAGTCTGAACTTGCTAAATAAACATCAGCCAACTCTAACTTTACGGATTTATTATTAGGATCACTCGCTAAATATTTATTAAAAGATTTGACAGCGTAGTAAAAATCTTTTTTGGCTGAATAATTCCTTGCTTCATCTAATACCAAATTCCTCTCGTCCAGCTTATTTTGATTCTTTGCTGAATTTAAATTGTTTGTAAGGATATTAAAATCATTTGAAGTACTATCTATGAATGAAATTTCACAAATTAATTTTTCTGCACCCTCAAGATTTTTATTTCTTATGTATAGATTCGATAATCCAAACAAAGCCTCTGTGTTTTTAGGATCTTTAACTAAAACTTTTTCATAAAGAAATTGAGTGTAGGTGAAATCCTTATCTAGCCAAAAATTTATTTTTGCTGCCAGCAACAGATAAGGAATTTTTTCTGGGGAAGATTGGGCAAGACTGTTTGCAATTTCAGCAGCCTCACAAAGATTATTCTGCCACATTAAAATCTGAGCGAGATTGANTTTAACNTCATTATCATTTGGATAATTTAGTAAGTAACTTTTATAAAGATTTGCAGCTAGATNATAATCATTATTGTAGGAATAATATTTTGCTAATTCAAACAAAGCATTTTTATTTGTTGGATCTTTGCTTAATTGATCTTCATAATAATTAATTCTATCTGCGTAAAAAGATTTTCTTAATGTTGTAACTTTAAACCACAGATCTTTAAAACGTGCAGTTTCAGAATTATTTGGTGAAAGAATTTTTAATTGCTCAAAAGCCTCTTCATATCGAGTTGCAACAATCAATTCATCGATAAGCTTATACCTGGTTTCATCATCTCCAGGATTGTTTTTTAATAAACGGAAATGCTTATCAATTAAATATTCCTTAGCAGTTGGATAAATTCCATAATTAAAATGCGATGTGGTATCGTTAATTGAATAAACATATCCTTTCCCTCTTGCCAGATCCAATCCATCAAGAGCCTCTTTAAAGTAAGGGCGAATTTCTAAGGCTTTTGTAAATGCATCAATGGCAATTTTATTCTTACCAAGCCATAGGACAAAATAACCATACCTGGACCAAAGCCTGTGATCATAAGAAAATTTCTCCGTGTATAATTTTAAAATTGGTTCGCCTTTAGAGATGTGATTATTTTTTGCAAGTATTTCTGAATATCTGATTATTTCATCTGAAGAAGCATTTTCTTTTTCCAGGTATATATCATACCATATTTCAGCCTCACTCCAATTTCCAAGATTTTTGTAACACTTCCCTATCTCTAAATAATTTTTCGCCGTGTTCGGATTGATAGCAATTTCTCTTTTGTGACCTTCAATCTTGTTATAAATAAGTTTATACCAATCAGAAGTTGCCCTGGTTAGATTGGATGTAATTTCATCATCGTTTGGGTTTATTTTTTTTGCAGTACGATAGTCATATACGGCATATTCATAATTCCCTCTTTTTTCATAACAATTACCACGCAAATTAAAACCTTCAGCAGAGTTTGGATTGGCAGAAACAAATTTATTCAATACATCAATCGCTTCCCCATAACGACCCGAGT
>JGI20214J51088_10003510_pt1 | contig 10322 bp, 8 predicted proteins | sample WetSurMetagenome_FD_51088 | JGI IMG/M metagenome (IMG submission 51088) | reverse complement strand
CAATTCGTCCCTGAAGCGACCAGCCCACTCGCCCCAGCGTTTGAGTTTGTATTCATTCTTCGGAGAGATCACGTAGTCGCCGATGAGGCGGCGCACCTTGAACTCGAACTCGCGCACGTCGATTTCCCGGCCGGCTTTGTCCGCCAGGCGGTTGTGACGCGCTTCCACGGCCTTGACCCGGGTCTGATCCAGCTTCACCGGCTCACCGGCGGCAATGAACTGCACGGCCTGTTCCGCGGCAACCTCCCCAAAAACAAAGGCGCCAGTGAGGTGCTGCTTGGGCACCGCAGCCACATCCCCTGCGGCATAGAGGCCGGGGACGGTGGTCTCGGCCTTTTCGTTGACCAGAACCCCGGCCATGCCGTGGCCCCCACAAAGTTGGCATTCGGTCGGCCAGAGCTCGATGTCCCGTTTGCGGAAATCGACCCCCCGTCCCTTGAAGAAACGTTCCTGCACGGGCCGTTCCGTCGTAAAGAGAATGTGCTCGATTTCTTCGATAACCTCGGGTTTAAGATGTGAAAGCTTGATCCGCAACGGACCGTGGCCCCGGCTGTAAGCTTCCTCCATGCGGGAAAGAGAGTGACATTCGTTCTCCATGATGATGTTGTCGAAGATGTCCATGACCCTCCCGCCTCGAGTGACGGTAATCGCCAGAAGAGGCATGTTGGCGTCCTTGATCAGCATCGTGCGTCGGGAGAATTCCATGCCGGTCAGGGAGGCCCCCGCCCGGTAGGCCATGACGTAGCCGTCCCCGGTGTTGCCGGGGAAGTCAAAGGTGCCGTAGAGATACCCGGAATTGGGCAGGGTGAATCGGGCCGTGCCGCCCGCTGCGAGGATCACTGCCTTGGCCCGGCAGACCACGAGTTCGCCGGATCGTACGTTGAGGCCCACCGCTCCGGCGACGCGACCCGAATCCATGAGCAGATCCAACCCCATGACGCGGTTCACGGCAAGAGCGCCCTTCTCGATCGCCAGGCGGGAAATCATGACTTTAAGATTCGGCTCTTCCATGGCCGTGAGGAATCGACCCTTGGGGTGGTACTGGAGCGTTCGGTACTGGCCCGCCTTGTCCACCGGGAAGAAGACACCCCAGCTCTCGATTTTCTTCAGCATCTCGAAGGAGCGCGCGGCCATCACATAACTGGCCGGAGCGTCGACTATTCCGGCGCAGGCGAGAGAGATGGACTCCACGTAGAGCTCGGGAGTCGTGAAGTTAGGAATAGCCACGATGTTGAGCGCGTCCATGCCCCGGGCGATCGAACCCGAGTATTGGATGTCACCCTTTTCGAAGATGACCACCTTGAGGTTTGGCCTGAGTTCCAGTGCCCGAATGGCGGCAAGACAGCCGGCGCTTCCTCCCCCGACAATGAGCAGGTCGGCATCGAGATATCTGGTTTTCATTCAGGTAATCTCCTTTCGTTATGAGTATATCCGGAGGAGTTTACGTCCCTCCGTCCGACAATAGCTGATTCTGTATTCATAAGGCCGGTTCCGATATGTAAATGCGAGCATCTCGACAGCAAGGATGGGGCTCCCTTCGGCAATCTGAAGTAGCCGGGCCGTTTCGGCATCGGCCGACACGGCTGAGATCATGTCTGAATTGCTCAAGGTCGTCAGACCGAAATGGTCCTCGATGGCGATATAGAGGGGAATTCTCTCGAACCTGGAATGTGGAAACTCCACAAGACCCGCGAAGCGCTTGACCGGTAGATAGGAAATCGAGTAAACGAGGGGCTTCCCGGAGATCAGGACAAGACGTCGCAGTCGATAAAGTTCTTCATCGGCATGGATCTTGAGGCGACGGTTGATATCGGACCGGCCGCCGACCACCTCCAAATCGAGGAATTTCAATCTCGGAACCGCTTCTTTCCTGCCGAAGTCTGCAACAAAGCGATAGTAACGTATATTCTCCCTGATCATCCTGGTGCCGGCCACCAAGGTGCCTTTGCCCTGGATCCTGTAGAGAAGGCCCTCCGAGACCAGGTTAAGGATGGCAGTCCGGACTGTCCCCAGACTGACACCGTATTCCTGTGCCATCTTTCTTTCCGGCGGGATGACCGTTCCCGGTGCCCATAGACCGCTCTCGATCCCGTGTCGAATCTCCTGTTTAAGGCGATGGTGCATCGGAATACCGTCTACCTTTATTCTTATCGGGTGAGGTGACTTGCACTGTGGGGCCATCGAACCTCTCCTCTACCTTCAGTTGCTCGCTTGACTGGAGAAGACCAGCATCAAGATGCTAATAAGTATCAGATATTAATAAATAAAAGGCGAATTGATATATATGTTTATGCATTATATTTTCTCTTTTCCCCGTAGTCAAGAAAAAAAACAGAAAAAACAAAGAGAGAGATCGCGGTTGAAATCACGGAGAATCTGCGGATGTCTTTTTAATCAAAACAGATTGGGGGTCATGCGATGCCGGGTCAGCGTCAGGTCGATGTGGACTTTGCATGAATTCCGGGGCGAGGGAATTAAATTGCCCGGCTTCCCTTGACAGGGTCGGGGCTGATTCTTATATTAGCGTCGGTTTTTAAGGATTTCTCAAAAACCGGCAGGGAAGAGAAATATGGAAGATTACATCGTTAAGATATTCCGGGAATCGGGCCAGGTTAAGGAGGCTTTCATTAATGAAAACCTGAACCGGATCGTGGACGTGGTTCAAGCGGTGACGGCGGCGCTGAAGGCGGGCAACCAGATCCTCTTGTTCGGAAATGGGGGGTCCGCGGCGGATGCCCAGCACCTCGCGGCGGAATTCGTGAACCGATTTGTCATCGAGAGGCCGCCCCTTCCCGCCATTGCGCTGACGACCGATACGTCGATCATTACCAGCATCGGGAACGACTATGACTTTGCGGAGATCTTCAGCAAACAGATCCGGGCTATCGGCCGGAAGGGCGATATCGCTTGGGGAATGAGCACCAGCGGGACTTCCGTGAATGTGGTCAGAGGGCTGGAGGCGGCCAAAAAGATCGGTATGGTCACGATCGGCCTAACCGGGCGAGACGGCGGCGATGTGGCGAAGATTGTGGATTACGCCCTGAACGTTTCTTCCACCAGCACCCCCCGTATCCAGGAGGTGCATATCATGGTGGGGCATGTGATCTGCGAGATGGTGGATTTTAAACTCTTCCAGAGACCGGATATGAAATAGGAGCGTCATGGTCGTAAAGGTTAAAAAGGATACGGCGGAGTCCAGAGAATATCCCCCGAAAAAGACGGGTGAGCCGCACACGGCAGTTGGCGGGACCGCAGCGGAAGTTCACGATAAGGCNGATAAGGCGGAAGATCTGATGGTGAAGCTTCAGGATGCGGAGAAGAAAGCCGCGGAAAATTACGATAAATATTTGCGTGCTGTTGCTGAGCTTGACAATTACCGGAAACGTGCGATCCGGGAAAAGGCGGATGCGATTCGATACGGCAACGAGAATCTGCTCCGGGACATCCTGCCGCTCGTCGACGGAATGGACCGGGCCCTGGAACATTCTTGCAATTCTGATGACTTCGATGCTTTCAAGAAAGGTCTCAAGATGCTTCATGGACAGCTTCTGGGTTGTCTGCAGAAAAACGGTGTGGAGATGATCGATACGGTGGGGAAGGATTTCGATCCGAATGTCCACGAAGCGATGATGCAGGTGGAGAGCGCCGATCATGAGGACAGCAAGGTGATTGGCGAATACGAGCGGGGCTATCTGCTGAATGGCAGATTGCTCCGGCCGGCGAAGGTATCGGTGTGCAAACGCCCCTCGACGGGCGGTGACCAGGAAAATAATTGCGAAGAAGCGAAGAATAATTAAGAAGGAGGAATCATTATCATGGGGAAAATTATCGGAATCGATTTGGGAACAACGAACTCGTGCGTCGCGGTAATGGAAGGCGGGGACCCCGTTGTGATCGCCAACCAGGAGGGGAATCGGACGACCCCCTCAATGGTGGCCTTTACGGAGAGCGGGGAGCGGCAGGTGGGGCAGGTGGCCAAGAGGCAGGCCGTCACCAACTCGGAAAACACCGTCTACGCGATCAAGCGGCTCATCGGGAGAAAATATAGTTCGAAAGAGGTGCAGTACGACAAGACGGTCAGCCCGTTCAAGATCACCGAGGCCGGAAACGGCGACGCGCAGGTGACGATCCGGGGGAAGAACTACAGCCCGGCAGAGATCTCCTCGATGATCCTGACAAAGATGAAGCAGACCGCCGATGATTACCTGGGAGAGAAGATCACCGACGCGGTCATCACGGTGCCCGCCTACTTCAACGACTCCCAGCGGCAGGCGACGAAAGACGCCGGCAAGATCGCGGGACTCAACGTGCTGCGGATCATCAACGAACCGACGGCGGCAGCCCTGGCTTACGGTCTGGACAAGAAGAAGGATGAGAAAATCGCCGTCTTCGACCTGGGCGGCGGGACGTTCGACATCTCGATTCTCGAACTGGGGGACGGGGTTTTTGAGGTCAAATCCACGAACGGCGATACCCACCTGGGCGGTGAGGATTTTGACCAGCGGCTGATCGAGTACCTGGCCACCGAATTTAAGAAGGACCAGGGGATCGACATCCGGAAGGACAAGATGGCCCTGCAGCGGATCAAGGAGGCGGCGGAGAAGGCAAAGATGGAACTCTCCAGCGCGATGGAGACGGATGTCAACCTCCCCTTCATCACGGCCGACGCCTCGGGCCCCAAGCACATGAACATCAAGCTGACCCGGGCGAAGCTGGAGGCCCTGGTGGAGGATCTGATCGAAAAGGTCGTAGGGCCTTGCCAGACCGCACTCCAGGATGCAAAACTCAAGACGAGCGACATCGACGAAGTGATTCTCGTCGGCGGAATGACCCGGATGCCGCGCGTTCAGCAAAAGGTGAAAGAGATTTTCGGGAAGGAACCCAACAAAGGGGTCAACCCGGATGAGGTGGTCGCGGTGGGTGCGGCGATCCAGGGCGGCGTCCTGACCGGCGATGTGAAGGATGTCCTGCTCCTCGACGTGACGCCGCTGTCCCTCGGCATCGAGACGCTGGGTGGTGTCATGACGCGGCTGATCGAGAAGAACACAACCATTCCGACCAAGAAGAGCCAGGTCTTTTCCACGGCGGCGGACAACCAGCCGGCGGTGAGCATCCATGTCCTTCAGGGGGAGAGGTCCATGGCGGGCGACAACCGGACGCTCGGACGGTTCGAACTGGTGGGAATCCCCGCGGCGCCGCGCGGTGTGCCCCAGATCGAGGTGACTTTCGACATCGACGCCAACGGCATTGTCCATGTTTCGGCGAAGGATCTGGGAACCGGCAAGGAACAGAGCATCAAGATCACCGCCTCCAGCGGTCTGTCGGAGGAAGAGATCAAGAAACTGGTGAAGGATGCAGACGCCCACGCCGAAGAGGACAGGAAGAAGAAGGAGCTGATCGAGGCGCGAAACCACGCCGATTCGCTGGCCTACAGTGTAGAGAAAAATGTCAAGGAGTTCGGTGACAAGATCGATGCCGCTGAAAAGGCAAAAATTGAGGAGGGGATTGCCAANGTGAAGAAGGCGATCGAGGGCGACAACCTGCAGGCGATCAAGTCGGCCCAGGAGGAACTGACCAACGCTTCCCACAAGCTGGCCGAGGCGATGTACGCCAAAACGGCGCAGCAGCAGGCAGGTGCGGGCGCCGGTCCCCAGCCGGGGGCGGAAGCCGATTCGGGTGCACAGACGGGCGGCAAGAAAGATGACGATGTGGTCGACGCCGACTTTGAGGATGTGAAGAAATAAATTTTGTTTGAAACATAACGACCCGGGCGTCCCTTGCGGATGCCCGGGTTTTTTTATCGAAGACGGGTTGCGATGTGCTATAAAGGACCCGGAATAAGGTAGAGAAAAAAGGGATCGGGAGGGTGGAGACACATCCCGCCCGACGGGAGACGGACGAGTGGCGTGGAACGGAGGATCAGTCTGAGGAACGGATGATGATGCGGGCGCATGGGGTGATGCGGTGGGCGATAACGGCGGCGTTTCTGCCGATCATTCTGCTTGTCCTACAGGCCGGGTGCGAGGCACAACCCGGAGGTAAAACAGAGATCGCTTCTCCGCAGAAAGTTGCGGAGGCGAAATTGCTTCTGGACGGCGATTATGTTACGGCGCTTCTGAACGGCATCGATCGCGCCCGGGATGAGATCTCCCTTTCCGTCTATCTGTTCCGGACGATCGAGGATGCACAGGGTTATCCCGAAGCGGTTTTCAAAAGCCTCATTGCGGCGGTTGGGAGAGGGGTTCGCGTCGAAGCGATCCTGGAAAGGAATCGGAATGCCGACGACCTCGATCGGAACAATGCCGAAACGACTCAGAGGCTCAGGCAGGGAGGAGTCCGGGTCTGTCCGGATGCCCCGGACCGGCAAACGCATACGAAACTTGTCGTGATCGACCGGCGATACGTGCTGATCGGAAGCCACAACCTGACGCAATCGGCCCTGAAGTACAACCATGAGGCCTCCGTCTGGATCGATTCGGTCCCGCTCGCAGAAGAGGCCCTCAGGTATATGAAGTCCCTCTGTTCCGATAGAGGGAAGTAGAATCGGGAAGCGGCGAAAATGACGGCAATTTCCTCCCCCGGCGCAGAGGACTGAAAGCCTTCTCCGAGGAATTGCCCACACAGATTCTGCCGGTCAGGGATGGCCGGATCAGCGGGGTTAAACCGGATGGCGAAACGTTTTCTTCTGACCAACGACGATGGAATCTATGCGCGGGGACTTTCGACCCTTTATCAGGAGCTCTCCCGGGATGCGGAGTGCATCATCGTGGCGCCCGAGGTGGAACAGAGCGCCGTCGGCCATGCGATCACGATCGCCCGGCCGCTGATGGTCCGGAAGGCCAGGAAGAACGGAAACATCCTCGGGTATGCGGTCCTGGGCACACCGGCCGACTGCGTCAAGATCGGTCTGGACGAGCTGGCGGGGGGACCGGTCGATCTGGTTGTTTCCGGGATCAACCGCGGGGCCAACGTGGGAATCAACGTTCTCTATTCGGGGACGGTCTCCGCCGCAACGGAGGCGGCGATCCTGGGGGTGCCGTCGCTTGCGATATCGCTGGATACGCGCGAGGATGCGGACTATACGGCGGCAGCCCGTTTCGCCCGGAAGATGGCCGCCTTCATTCTGGAAAATCCGCTGTCGAACGTTGCGCTGAACGTCAACGTCCCGGCGGTCCCGGAAGAAGAGATCCGGGGCGTCGTCGTCACGAAACAGGGAAGGGCGCGTTTGATGGAGAGCTTCGAAAAGAGAATCGATCCCCGCAACAACATCTATTACTGGCTGGCCGGCGAGACGCAGCTCCCCGAGCAGGAACAAGACGATACGGATGCCAGCGCCCTGAAACGGGGGATGATCACCATCACCCCGATCCATTTTGACCTCACCCGCCACGACCTTCTGGCAGACCTGAGGGCCCGCGTGAAAGAAAACTTCTGACTTGTGGTGATTATTCCGACAAGCCAGCATGTCAAGGGTTGTCATGCCGGACTCGAACTCGATCCGGCATCGGCGTCCAGATCGCCGCAGTTCTACTTCCAGAATTTCATGAGAATAAACAGGAAAATACCATAGATTTCAAGCCGTCCAAGAAGCATATCGCCCGTGAGAATCCATTTGCCAAGTTCAGGAATCTGGCTGAAGTTGGAAACAGAGCCGACCAGACCGAAGCCCGGCCCTACATTTCCCATCGTCGCGGCCGACGCGGAAAAAGCCGTCATGATGTCCACCCCCATCGAACACAGCAGAAGGCTCGAAACAAACACAATGATGACGTAGAGGAGTGTAAACAACAGGCTTGCTTCAAGGACATCCTCGTCTACAACCAGATGATCGATCTTAACTTTTACGACGGAACGAGGGTGTTGGATTCTCATGATTCTTTTTGCGATGGCCTGCCAGAACAAAACCGTCCGGTCGACCTTTATTCCTCCAGAGGTTGAACCGCTGCAGGCGCACTGCAATGTGAAAAAAAGGATAAACAGCTGGGCGAATGGCGGCCAGAGGTTGGTGTCTGTCGTTGCAAATCCGGTGGAGGTGCCGACGGAGATGATTTGAAACGATGCGTACCGGAGCGATTCCGTCCAATTTGCGAATACGGTCCCGTGAACATTGACAGTTGTAAAAATGACGCCGATCAGGAGCATGATGAGGTAAAATCGGAAAACGGTCGATTTGAACAAGGCACGGACATTCTCCGATACGGCGATAAAAAGCAGCCCGAAATTGATCCCCGACAGAACCATGAAAACCATGATCACGATTTCGATCGCGATGCTTTTATAATGCGCAACACTCGTGTTTTTGGTCGAGAATCCCCCGGTGGCAATGGTAGCGAAGGAGTGGTTCACCGCATCAAAAAGGGTCATTCCGCAGAACATGAGCGCAACGGTTTCCATAACTGTCAAGCCCACGTATACATACATGATCACCTTTAAGGTCTTCCGGGTCTGGTAGCTGAAGTTTACGGCCGCAAGGGGAGTGATCTCCGTTCTATATAATGCCATCCCCACCTTTCCCATCGAAGGCATGATGGACAATGCAAATATGATGATTCCGACACCCCCGATCCAGTGGGTTGCCGACCTCCAAAAAAGCAGCCCTTTCGGAAGTGCCTCGATGTCCGATAGAATGGATGATCCCGTGGTTGTAAATCCTGAAACGCTTTCAAACCATGAATTCGTGATGGTAAATTCTCCACCCCACAACACATATGGAATCATGCCGAAAAGACATGCCAGCAGCCAGCTTGACACCAGGATCGCAAATCCTTCCTTGCTGGCAATTTCTTTCGCAGGGGGCACGAAGACAAACGGAAAGGCGCCGAACAGCGCCGAGATGAGGCAGGTATATGCCAGGGGGAGAAAGGCCGAATCCTTGTTGAAAAATGAAATCGCCGCGGACAGGAACAGGAAGGCCGCATTGAGCAACAANATGATTCCCACATATCGGAGAACGATGTGCAATCTCATAAGAATCGTCTCATTTTATAGACTTTGCAATCAGGCGTTCGACTGACGCTATCAACTTGGATATTTCATCATCGGTTTCGACTTTGACATTCAGCCGTTTCCCGAATTCCAGATAATCCTTTATCCCTGAAGTGAGCTTGACGATCGGATTAATGATGAAAAGATTGATCAGGAAGCTGAAAACAATCGCAAAGATGAATGCGGATACAATCGCAATGATTCCGGGCATGGTCGCTCGGTGAGCCCGATTTTCCAGATTGGACGCCGTTTTGTACATGGCTTGCGTATTGATATTCATGAGATTGGAAACGGCAAGTTTTGCCTGCAGGAATGACACATGGACTTCTTTAAAATACCAGTTTAAATCCCCTCCATACTTGGTGCTGACAAGGGGTTGAATCCAGAGCGCCTTGTAGGCGTCGTATGCCTTTATCGTTGTATTTACAAGGTCCTGTTCACCAGGAATCGTAATGTTGTTCCGGGCAATTTCTAAAGCCTTTTGAAAGGAATCATCCGCCATTTTTATGATGGCGCGACCCTCATCCGGTTTGCCCAACAGCAATAGCAGGATTGCGCTGTCCTGCCGTTCAAGCGCTTCGGTCATGACCTTTGCGGCATCGATGCTTTTGTAGTTTTCATCCAGTATCCTTTGTACGGATATGCCGATATGTCTCAATTCGTAGATCGACCATGCACCCGCCACGAGCAACAATGCCGCCAGAATCAGAAAGCCCGACAATATTTTCGCACGTATTCCCATGACACTCTCCTGATGATGAAGCACACCATAACTTTTGCCGCCGCAGATGCCCAGAAAAAAAAGCGACCCATAACTAATCAAGGCCCGGCTTAAAGCGGTAGCCGATTCCAGGTTCGTTCAGCAGAAAGCATGGCCGGGTGGAATCGGTCTCGATCTTCTTTCGCAGCTGGTTCATGAAGACCCGCAGGTAGTGGGTCTGCTCCACATACGGAGGCCCCCAGACCTCCTTGAGGATTTGCCTGTGGGTCATGACCCTGCCGGCATTCCTGACGAGAACCGTTAGTAACCGGTATTCAATAGGAGTCAGGTGAATCTCCCGGGTTCCGATAAAAACCTGCCTCTTGAGGAAGTCAATCCTGAGATCTTCTGCAATGAAAACTGCATCTTCCTGTCCCTGCTGCTTGGGAGCTGCGTGTCGGAGGGCAACCCGGATTCTGGCCAGAAGCTCGCCGGAACAGAACGGTTTCGTTAAATAGTCGTCCGCCCCTCCGTCGAGGGCCTTGATCTTGTCCCCTTCCTGCTCCCTTGCCGAGATGATGATCACAGGTACGGCGGTCCATTCCCGAAGTTTTTCGATGACCTCAAGGCCGTCCAT
>JGI20214J51088_10003509_pt1 | contig 10323 bp, 8 predicted proteins | sample WetSurMetagenome_FD_51088 | JGI IMG/M metagenome (IMG submission 51088) | reverse complement strand
TGGCACCTCCATCTCATAAATGGTCCCTCCGCAATAGATATAGTCCAGCGACTGGCCCATCAGGTAGAAGTCGACGGCATGACCCATCTCATGAGCGATGGTCGATTTATCGTCTATCAGACCGTTGTAGTTTAAAAATACCAGTGCAGGGCGCTTCAGAGCACATAGATCCTGAGCATATTGTATGGATTGTTTTCCATGATCGAGATTAGGATAGACATCAACTGAATTGCTGGTGACCGTCTTTATAAACGCCTGACCGAATTCCGGGTCCATCAATGCCAGCGAATCATATATTTCGATAGCAGCGTCGGTATAGTTGGTTTTATTGTCGGGATTATTCATTAGCTGAAGGAAGAGATCGTAGGGCGCAAGCTCCGGTACTGCCATCTTGGCCTTGCGGAACTCATAGTATTTATCAAAATCCCCTTTTCGCTCTTTGAGAACCCGGTTCATCTCATCGATTTGTGAGGCATTGAGATACGATTCGAACATCATGGCGTCATAAGCATCAGAGTAGTTCAACTCCCGGGCGTGCTTATCATCAAGCTTTGATTTAATGCTATAGATTCTACCCATTTCTTCCGATTCGTTGAATAGATGGTAATAGCGCTTGTCGTAGCATTTCTTTCGATCGTTTCTATCCTTATTGGTCATCAAAAGATCATAGTAAGATGAGTAATTGACTGAATATTGTTTGCCGTTTTCAAGAGTGATATTGCCTGCCTGGTTTACATTATTTGTAACCAGCTTCTCGGCGTTGGTATCGAGCTTCATGAGCTGATTGGAGAGATCTGCCAGATATGCGGCGTGGGTCTCGTTTTTCGGACGGTGGTCCACAAACCGGATATATCCAGCCTCAAGATAGGGTCGGTACTTTTCCAGCCGGAGCTCTTCTGCAAACAGCCTGTCCCACGTCGATATGGGAAGAGACTTTAAAAGCACATCGGCAAAGGAGTTGGCCTTTGCATATTGTGTGGAGAGATTCTGCACGTCCGAGAGGAATTTCTGGAAGAATATGTCATTGACATCCAGGCTGTTCTGGGCATTTGCGTATGCATAGAGAACGTTGAGTGCTTTTGTGTAATTTTCGTCGCTCTGGATATAATCAAACAGGATTGTTCCGGTAAGATTGCCGAATTTGGGCCGGAAGGTCTGGTTGATATCATTTACAGTCATATTCAGACGGTCGTATTCCGCCCTGGCAGCATTCCTGTCCTTGTAAAGAAATGAAAGATTCCAGGTAGTTGTGATCTTGCCCGGATCAAGGCTCAGGGATGCATTGTTTTCCGAACAGTTCAAAGGCTGAACGGCCTCTTCAGAAGCAGCCAGAACGGTTGCTGCGACCATGAATATGACAATTGCTGAGGCAATTAGAATAAAATGATTCGTTTTCTTACCCCCTTAGTCATAAGGCAGTCATAAGGCTTGACTCTATTAGCCCACTTATGAATAGAACTGGTTTCGTGTGAACTTATTCTTAAACTTTTTCAAAGATGCTTTTTATTGTAGAGTCCCGAATCTTTGGCATTTATATACCACGCGATTCTTTTTAATCTACATTGCTGCATTAAAATCTTTCTCCATTCGAGACAGGAATAAATTTCAACTTACAGCCGTCTGGCAATCTAGACCAAAAAGCGTCTTCTGGTGTCTGAAGAAATCGACTAATGCGACCTACTGCAATGAAGAATGCAGACCAAAAGATCAGGTAAAAAATTTGGCCGTCAATCGACGGCGATCATAACATGGCTGGCCTTTATCACTGCGTAGACCTCTTTTCCTTCCAACAGACCCAGGTCCTGTGCCGAAGCCCTGGTTATAATTGAAACCACTTCCTCGCCACTGGGCATCCGGACGGTAACTTCCGAGTTAACAGGGCCGTTTACTATGCGCTGGACCTTTCCCTTGAGAATATTTCTTGCACTGATCTTCATCATTCCCACCTCTGACTTGGCTGCTTTCTATGCTATTTTATGTGCAATTCGCTATTAAGCTTTGCGCACCTCAGATCGTTTTCATTGCAGTCTGCAATAGATCCAGCAATTTCCTGACATCTTCGCGCAATTCTTCCAGACTTCCGTCATTTCTGAGCTTCATATCCGCAATCTTCATGGCGTCGCACATCCCCCATCCCAGCTCCCGGCATTCTCTCTGCTCGAGCGCTGCCGCCGCCTGAGGGTCCGGGTCTCTGCAGGAGGAGACGATCTTGAGATCCGTATTGAGGTCTTTGAGATCAGCATCTACAGGCCGCCTGCCAGGATCGTCCGGCCGGCCTCTGGCTGCCAGCCACTTAAGCCGCGCCTCTGCCGGCGCGCAGACTTCCACCAGGTAAAACTCATCGGCATGAGCGCGAAAGAAGTCCGCCTCTTCGCGAGAGCGCAGGCCATCTACCACGACCAGATCTTTTCCAGCGGCAAGAGCCATCTCAAAAATCCTTTTGGCCACTGCATCCGCCCCTTCTGCCGCTCGCAGGGCGTTTCCAATGCGCCCTAAATTCTGGTCGGTGAGCTCAAGGCCCTGCCTTGCTGCTTCCTGGCGAATCACATCTCCCATAACCAAAACCATGAGGCCCATCTGCCTGGCGATCTTCGATGCTTCTCCCTTTCCCGAGCCCGGCAGACCCACAAAACCGATGATCTTCATAATACTCATCAATTGCTGCCCTATGGCAGATTCGATTATTTAGTTTTTCCAGGCTATCCTGGGCGGGGCTCGAATGAGGACCTGCAGCTTACCTCTGCAACCGGCTTCGCAGTCCTCCGCCATCTTATCCAGATCCTGCACTGAGACCGGCTCAAATCTGGCCTCACCCTCACGCGGCGTTCCCTGCTGAAGCAGAAGATAATCCAATCTGTTATCCGGATATTGCGTCTTCAGCCGGCAGATCGTTTCGGCAATATTTGCCAGCTGGCTTGCAGTGGGATTTCCTGGAAAGACCGTACAGCGCACCTCGAACGTCGCGCCCGACTTAAAGCAGATCTCCAGGCTTTCCGCCACGCGGGCCGCTATGCCGGGTCTGCCTGTGGCTCTCTCGTAATCCGGCTCGGATAGTGCCGTTTTAAGGTCTAAAAAAACTCTATCCACCAGCCCATTTGCCAGCAGCCTTTCCAGAACCTCAGGAAAGCAGCCCGAGGTTTCAAGACCGGTAGCAAGCCTCAGGCTCCTGGCCAGCCGGAAGAGACGGATGCAGGCTTCGATCTGCTGGAGCGGCTCGCCTCCGGACAGGACAACCGCATCGACAAATGGCTTGCTGCTTGCCCGCTCTGATGCGTCATCCAGATCGATCTGAAGAATATGTGCGGATTTGCCGCCGGATCGGGATGCAACCGGCAGGCCCTTGACCTCAGAGACGATGCGGGATGAGATGCTGTGAAGTGTGACAAGGCGTTCTCCTGTTTGCAGCTTCTGGTTATGGCAATGGGGACAGCGTAGAGGACAGCCCCGCAGGAAGACCACCATGGCGGCCCGTCCCAGCCAGTCAACGGTGGAGAGGGGAACAATTCCCCCCAGGTTGACCTTCAATCTTCATCGCCTTTCCCCGGAGAGATCGAGCTTCATCGGCCCTCCTGCTATCCTTGCCAGCCTGTCGTTCAGCTCTTGCTCGTCGGACTCTGCCTTTTCACTGAGAAGAGCCAGATCCTTTTTGGCCTGATCCAGAGCCGCCTCCCGGCTCCGTTTTTCCTTTCTGGCCTGGCTCATCTCCTCTTTCATGCGCAGGCCCTCGCGGCTGCCTTCCTCTATTTGAGACTGCATCCTGGCGATCTCCTCTGAGATCGTTTGCAGCCTGCCCCTGACATCTTCCAGAGACCTTTTCGTTATGAGTAGGTCGAGATGATCCAGGACCTTTTCCTTCTTCCGGTCCTTTAGACCTAGGACCGTCAGATGCCCCTGCAATTCATTCAGGGCTCCGACGATCTCTTTATCCTGAACTGATGAGGGCGATGAGCCGAGCCTCTCAAAGACTTTTTCGTGCTGCAGAGTGATTCTGTCGCTAGATCCCTGCTTTTTCATTCTGGCCAGGGCCTTGTTAAGAGGAGCGATTAGATCATGCAGCTCCGCTTCAGCCTGCGACTTTTCCGCCGTTCTCTTCTCCAGGCTGCTCTTCATCTCCCGGATCCTCTTTCCATCATCGCTGGCTTCCAGCTTCCCGGCCTGCCTCTCCAGGTTTGACAATTTCGACGACAGCTCCGAGAGCGCCGCCCCGTCCTGCTGCGTTTTCGCTTTAAGATCAACTATTCCGGACAGCTCTCCTTTAAGCCTCAGGGCGGTCTCCCGGCAGAACCAGCTCTCCTCCTGCGTCTTTCTCTTCTCGCCGATTGCCTTCTCCAGATCGACCAGTAGGCGGCTGATCTCAGTCAGGTCGGAGTTGATGCTCTCGATGTTCCTGGGAAAGAGGGCTTTGACATAACTCTGTGCTCTGCCGAAGGTGGTTACCGTTCTCTCCAGCCCCTTGACAAGCGCCCAGTGATGCTGGGATATGACGTCCAGATCGTCTTTTTTGGGCGGCTTCAGCTTGAGGGAGAATGTCTCCAGCTGCTTTATTACCTCGCCTCTGGCCGCTACGCCGGCCCGCAGCAGCTTTGGCGGAGCCTCGTCATCTGAGCTTGCCGATTTCAGCGAGGATATGTCCTCATCCAGCTTTTTTGCCGCCCCGTCCATGCGGCCGTAGACCTCCCGGCAGCGCGCGGAAAAATCGGACTTCATTGCCCACTCTTGCAGCCAGGAGTCGACCTCTGCCAGGGGCAGAATTGCCGGCTCCTTTCTGGACGGCTTCATCTTGAAAATGTCTTTAAGCCACTTCAAGGCGCTATCACCTCGGACCTCTCTTTTTTTATCTGAGTGATGACCTTCTCGGCGACCTTCGGGCCGAGGATAGAGACCAGTTTTGCCTGATCTGCTGCCATCAGTTTATCCAGGCTGGTTATGCCGGAGGAATGGAGCTTTCTCGCCCGGACCCGGCCTATTCCCTTCAGATTCAGCAGAGCAAGAAGGTCCTGGCTCGCTCCGTAATGAATACGCTCTGCCAGTTGCCCAGTCTGAAAGGTTATGCCCAGTTCAAGGTTCTTGGACAATTCATAGAGCGAGTGCATGAGCCACTCCGCAGTCTCCGCAGAGCGACGAATGTCTCCCGGACCAATGCGGTATCTGGTGGCAATCTGCTCCTCATGAACTTCATCGATCCAGTCTGCGATCATGGCGGTCGTCTTGGCCTCGCGCAGCAAATAGTCGTAGTTGTCCTCGTCATACAGCTCCTTCTGGTGCTGATCGATGAACTCCTCCACCCAGGCGTCTGCAGACTGGATGTAGAGCAGGTTCATGTCCGGAGTCATGGTAATGAGGTGAAGCAGGCCGAGGTCTGAGGGCTTTTTCTGTGCCGTCCGGTCGGATTGAAGAGCGCTTTTTTCTCTGGCGGGAGCTGGATCGCCCTGTCTTCGCTTCTTCAGGTTTTCCAGCATTATGACTGCGCTCAGCGGATCGATGTAGAGCTTGCTGACCAGAGAGCCTAGCCTTGTGGGATGCAGGTCTCCGTCCCCGCTCTCCTGGATCATGCCGTTGTCCAGGAGAAAATCAAGGACCGCTTCGAGCGTTACATCCAGATGCCAGGGGTCCTGCTGCTGGGCATAAAACGTGGTGGCGATAAAGGCCTTCAATTCCCTCTCATTTCTGGCAAAGCCGGCCGCAAATGTGGAGAGAAGATGAGTTCTCAGAGCGCTCTCGCTGGCCAGCTTAGACCAGATCTCCTCGGGCTCGCCGTTGATGTAGCGCTCCATGAGGTTTTGCATCTCTGAGACGTTCTTGGCGAGAAGGAAGGACTCGCCGTAGGGATCAAGCCCAGGCCGTCCCGCCCGGCCGGCCATCTGGCGGTACTCGATCACTGAGATGGGGGCCATTCCCCTGCCGTATTCGTATCTCTTGTAGTTCTTGATGAGCACTCTTCTGGCGGGCAGGTTGAGGCCGGCGGCCAGGGTAGGTGTGCTGGCAATGATCTTGATCCTGTTATCCCGGAATCCCTGCTCGACCATCTGGCGCTGCTCAGAGAGAAGTCCGGCATGGTGGAAGGCAACGCCGCGGGAAACGCAGGAGGCAAGTCGCTTTGCGGTCTCGCTCTCCCCGGTGGCGAGAATGCTTGCCGCAAGACCTTTGGTGGCGGCTTCTTCCGGGATCAGGCCGCAGAGCTTGAGGGCCGCAGCTTCGGCGTTCTTGCGGGAGTTCTCGAAGATCAGGATCTGGGCGGACTGGGAGAGGGTGTCTTTGACCAGGGCCAGGGCCTCGTCTTTGCCATCCGAAAGAGGGGCCTGTTCGTCTGGAAATACCATTGTTTTATCGCAGATGATGCCCTCTCGCAGTCGAATGGGCCGCCAGTCGGAGCTTACCATCTCCGCTTCAAGCCACCGGGCGATCTCCCTGCCATTGGCCACCGTCGCAGAGAGGCCAATGACCTGCAAAGCGGGGTTGCAGTGGCGCAGCTTGGTGATGGTCATCTCCAGAGTCGGGCCGCGACCGACATCGTTGAGCAGATGGATCTCATCGACCACCAGAACCGCCAGGTCCTGCACCCAGGAGGCCCCGTTTCTCATCAGCGAATCGGCCTTCTCTGAGGTGGCGATTATTATCTGGTTTTTTCCCAGGCGCTCGTCTCTTTTATCAAAGTCGCCGGTGCTGATGCCGATGGTAACTCCCAGATCCCTGAACCTCTTGAATGAATCGTACTTCTCTGTAGCCAGGGCGCGCAGTGGGACGATGTAGAGGGAGCGCATCCCCTGAAGGGCGGCCCTGAGCATGGCCAGCTCGGCGAGCAGGGTCTTTCCGGAAGCAGTGGGCATGGCGAGCAGCATGCTCCTGCCGTCCAGAAGCCCTCTCTCCAGAGCTTCGGCCTGAGGAGGATATAGCTCCTTAAAGCCGCGGTCCTCGTACTGCTTGACCGCTTCAGGCGGCAGCCACGATGCCAGGTCCTTTATCTCCAGCATTCTTTTCTCCGGAGACCGGCATTTATGCAGACTTCGTTATGCATTCTTGTCTCCTATTTTCCTTTTCAGACTGTTCAAACAGATCCTCAATTGCAGTCATCTCTTCAGGGGACTCCATCTTTTTTGCAGGCTTCATCCGTTCAATGCTCCAGCGGAGCATTTTGCTTTTCGAATAAAGCCCAAAGAAGAAAAGCCTTCCGATAGTTGCTGGCAATGGCCGAAATGCTTAATGTGCAACATGCAGTATCAGTATGCTAACTGGATATGAGAAATATGCCCGAATTTGCTAATCCGTTTTCCTGTCTGGCTAACGACCGCAAGCTCACTATCCATATTATCCTGTGTCATTCCTCCGCCGTGCTGTCATATCCATTGGACTTATTTAATCGCAAATGGAGATGTTCCTTTAAAGGAATGCACTCATCCCTGCCTCGAAATTATTTAATTGCTGCATTCAAGAGTGAGCCAGGAAGCAAGCCTGTCCGAGGACATCTGATTAAGAAACATTCAAATATAATGATAATAGATTTACACTAAGTTAAAAAAATTTAAAAAGATGGTGAGCGAGCTATGGAACCTCCAATGAATATATTGCATGAAATAAGAGCCAAAGTGGGAATAAATGAAGAAACCGAGAAGCTTATCAGCAGGCTGCAATCAGGAAAACTCGGTGTTAACCATTCAATGGATATCAAGATCCCAGTGACAAATGGATTTGGGACCACTGATCTGGGACCTTACTCGAATCCATTCCCCTGGCAGATCACAGTCCATGCCACTGGATGGATCGTCTCGCCGGAAAATGGTACCTGGAGAATTCGCATTATGGTCAACGGAGACGCTGTTTTCGATCAATCGGAAATATCAGCAAAGCAGAAATTCTCGGCAAGTGTAGCCCTCAAAGGCTGGTCATCCGCTAAAGTGCACGTTGACGCCATCTGGAGCGAGAAAGCCAATACGAATTTGTCGGTGCATGTTGAAGGAAGCGTTTGATTGCGAAAAAATGATCGCCGTTTTCACTTTTTAAAAACTTTTTAATATTATTGATATTATTTGACATAAAATTCAGGCAGTAAGCACTCTATTGCAGCTAACCGATCGGAAATTGTTTCAGATATCGTGAAGGTTAAGAGGATCGCGGCCAGCTTCATTGATCGATGCTTATAATGCAGTTCGATCATATATCGATTATGCAGAGGGTTTGAAATTGAGAAAACTGGAATTTCCGGATCCGTTCAAACATGATCATCCGCCTATCCGAGAGCTGAGCGACATAGATCCCGGACCGTCAAGTCGAGGAGAGAGGTTTGCCGATTGGGTTTACGAGAACCTGGGTTCATGGAGATTCATACTGGTGCAATCGATTCTTGTGGCCGTCTGGGTGATTCTCAATGTGACCGCCTACGTGAGAGCCTGGGACCCCTATCCGTTCATCTTCATGAACCTGATATTCTCATTGCAGTCTGCCTACACCGCGTCTTTGATCCTGATGAGCCAGAACCGCCAGGATCGCCTGAAAGCGCACAATGATTATCTGATGAACCTTCGGTCTGAGGAGGAGTCCAGAGCGGCCCTGGACAATTTCGCCGCCCAGAATAAGGCACTGGAGGAGATCTATCGTGAGGTTATTGCCCTGAAGAGCAAAATGGAGAAGGCCGATTAATACTATCAGGGCGAATCATGAGCGGCTGGACAAATCACGGGACAGAGAGAGGCGCGCTCGGTGGGAGCCGGGCTCGCTCGGGAAGGCTGCGCCCGCGGCCTTGCCGACGTCGCTCACGGGATAGCTGATCGGTGGGGCGGAGGGAGATGCGGGATCGGGCGAGGATGGAGGAAATCGGGCGAACGAAGAGGATGGGGATGGGTGGAGAGGATGCTAGGACTGGAGACTGATCTGGCTATTAAGGATTGGACGCATGCAGGCAAAAAAATGTGGCGGCACAAACCCTCCATCAAGCTGCTGGGTATTCATTAAAAATACAAAAATAAGATGAGATCGCAAATGTTTACACGCACGGCAACCAATCAACGCTGATAGCTCCACAGGTGGAGTTGCCCCAGAGCTGAATGAACTTCTCAACGGAGAAGACGCCTGTCAGGTCCTCTACACTGCGGCCATATTCTGCATGGCGGCCTTTGAGCTGGTCATCAGCACTCGGGTCCCTGGAGATCCAGCCAATGTGGGCCACACCGATTACTTTGCTGTTAAGGTTAGATTCGAGGACGCCTGTGCAACACCCTGGACAGTTCTCTAAATATTTACCATCAACCAAGTTAACTATACCATAACCCCTGGTCTTGACCTCAGTTGCCTTCTGCAGGTGCTCGGCATGAGTATACATTTCAGTCAGCACAGAACCGATCCTGTAGTTCTGGACGCAGAGTTTCTCGACCCACTTCTGATCATAGGTGCCTGTCTGGTAAGAGACGGGCATATACTCAAACTCAGCTTCCCTGGTGAAGTTAATGTAGTCCGTGGGACAATTGGTTCCAGTTGACCATTGACATGTCTTATCCCAACTTGCAGCGATGTATGAGACGCCTTGGTCACCACTTGCCACATCATATTCAAGAATATTCTTAACCCAAGATATAGGCCAACCAACGATTTCAGCAATAACATCGGGATACATACTATCACCCGGTTGAAATGTTATGGATCCTTTTTCGCTTGAGAAGGCATAATCCGCCCCACGATCTTCATCTAACTTGTAGTGTTCTGTATCATACCTGCTGCCAATTGGGGTGCCATCCCTGTTCAGTTGCCTCTCGGCCTCAAGCTCGGTCCTCTCGGTGATGACGTTGCCGGAACCGGAGGATTTCTCTACCAGCTTCTGGCCGTTGAAGCCCGTTTGGGTGGAGATAATCAGCTCTACATTCTTGTATCCGACACCCTTGACGGATGTCTTTTCGTACATGTAGTTAGAGGCGCTCGCCATGCCGATCAAAGCCGCTACCAGCATTATAATAACTATAGAATGCTTTGCCATTCAATTCCCACCTAATTCAAAGTAGTATTATTCATTATTAAAGATTGCCTATATATAATTATATTAAATTAGAGTCGGATTTGTGCCTTAGTTATAATGGCGAAGAAAGCGCCGGGTCCTGGGCATGAAGAAGTCCGGCAGCTCCGGTCTGTCTGCTGCGTCAGCTATCTCGGATCGCAAGTCTTAGGTAGCGCTACGCTTCCTCTTGACCACCCAATAATTCAGCTTTCCTTGGCAAATTGCCAGACGCTTTCCTCCCGGCCACAAAATTCTTTACTTGCCACATTCATGAGGTGCCAGGAAGATGTAGAAGAACCGCGCAGTTGCCGCGGGCTTATGGAGAAAAANAATGTATGCCGATC
>JGI20214J51088_10003508_pt1 | contig 10325 bp, 11 predicted proteins | sample WetSurMetagenome_FD_51088 | JGI IMG/M metagenome (IMG submission 51088) | reverse complement strand
CAATAAATTTGCCAAAGACCGGAAAAAGGATTAGATAAATTTTGATCTTTTCAAATGATTGTTTATTTTTGCAACCCATTTGGAATTTATTGATTAAAGCATAATATAATGAAAAAAGGAATTCACCCCGAAAGTTACAGGCTGGTTGCCTTCAAGGACATGTCTAACGGGTTTACTTTTCTTACCAAGTCAACAGCAGCATCCAGGGAAACGGTGACCCTTGAGGATGGTAAAGAATATCCGCTGATTAAAATTGAAATTTCCAATACATCACACCCTTTCTATACCGGTAAGATGAAATTAGTGGATACAGCAGGACGTGTTGACAAGTTCATGAACCGTTACAAAAGTCATTACGATAAGAAAAAGCAGTAGTTGAGATTGTTTTTGTTCGATATAATCCGACTCCGTTTTCATTATTATGGGAACGGAGTTTTTAATTTATAAATAGATGAACTTCCTAACTTTATGCGGTATAAAATGTATATTTGCAATATTCAGTGAGCATTGGTATGTCGGATAACACAAAGAACTTCATTTTATTTGATGATAATCATCGCGATCACCTGTTGCCCTTCGTTTTTGTCAGGCCAGTAGCTGAAATTCGCATAGGCATTCTAACCGTTCGTGAAAAATGGGAAAAGTGGACAGGAGAAACCTTTTCCTACCTTACCATGAAATACCTACAGGATAAGTATCCATTGCAGACCGCAGGGGAAAACATCATCATTAACGGAGCCATTATGCCCAACCATCAACTTATAGATGAGATTTTCCGGTTGAAAAAAGGACAGGTACTCATCAGTGATTCAGTTTTTATTGCAGGTTGTCTCGATAAATCTGATCTGGAAGATTTTGATGGCTTTCCTCCGAAAGGCTACGAGCAAATTAAAGCCACCGCAACCTTTAACCGCATTTCGAAAATTTGGCATATCTACCGGCTCAATGGCGATGAACTGATCTCAGATTATGAAATACTTACCCTGAACCGAAAGTCTTCACCCATAAGCGCCACCAACAACCTGATACGTCCGGAGCGTATTTTTGTTGAGGAAGGTGCAACACTTGAATTTGCCACTATTAATGCCACAACAGGACCTGTTTATATTGGCAAGAATTCGGTAATAATGGAAGGTGCCAGAATAAGGGGGCCCTTTGCATTATGCGAAGGTGCCAAGTTAAAGATGAACGCCTGTGTTTACGGACCCACTACCATTGGTCCGTACTCCAAAGCGGGAGGAGAAATAACCAATTCCGTTTTCATGGGTTACTCAAATAAGGTTCATGAAGGATATGTCGGAAACTCTGTAATTGGGGAATGGTGTAATATTGGTGCTGGTTCCAATACCTCAAATCTGAAAAACAATTATACTTTGGTTAAGATTTGGAATTATGCCATCGGAAAATTCGAAGAAACTGAGCTTCAGTTCTGTGGACTATTTATGGGGGATTATTCACGGTGTGGTATTAATACCATGTTCAACACGGGAACAGTTGTGGGATTATCCTCCAATATATACGGCTCCGGGTTCCCCGGTAGCTTTATTCCTTCATTTTCCTGGGGAGGAGCATCGGGGTTTGAAACCTACAGACTGGTTAAGGCAACGGAGACTATTGAAATGGGTATGGCCCTTAATCAGGTACAATTAAGCGATACAGACAGGAAGATCATCGAATGTGTTTTCATGCATACCGGTCATTACAGCAAATCAATCTGATGTCCGACAGCCTGCTGAAAGGTAGTTTCCCATCGTGGCATAAAGATTGTTTATGCATACGGATGTTAAATAAATCATGTAATGCTGACAAATTGTCAATTTATTTGTTAATTTCTGAGGAGGATAATTTTTTCTATGAGTAAGCTACAGGAAAAGAAGAGCAGTGACCTGTTTTTTTCATCGCCGGTAAATGAAGATACGGATTTTATCCCACTAATTTCGGAAGAGGATGAAGAGAGTATATCCATGTCGGAAATGCCGGACACTTTGCCGATTTTGCCTTTAAGGAATACGGTTTTATTCCCGGGCGTTATTATCCCCATTACCGTTGGCCGGGAAAAATCGATGAAACTGGTACGTGATATATATCAGAAAAATAAAACCATAGGTACCGTTGCACAGAAAGACCCCAATGTGGATGATCCTGAAATTGGTGAAATGTTTAATGTGGGCACCATGGCTCAGTTGCTCAGAATTCTTGAAATGCCTGACGGATCAACTTCAGTAATTATTCAGGGTAAAAGAAGATTTGTGATCAACGAAATAGTTGATACCGAACCTTATTATACAGCAAAGGTATCGGCTTTGGATGATGTCAAACCGCGAAGAAAGGACCATGAATTTGAAGCTATAGTGGGCTCACTCAAAGACCTGTCGCTTAAAATCATTAAGCTTTCCAGCAATATTCCACCCGAAACATCATTTGCCGTTAAGAATATTGAAAGTTCAGCATTTCTGATCAATTTTATCAGCTCCAACAGCGATATCCGAATGATTGAGAAGCAACATCTTCTGGAACAGAATAACCTTAAAAAGCGTGCTACCGCGCTTTTACAGTATCTTACCAGAGAAGTCCAGATGCTCGAGCTGAAACATGACATTCAAACCAAGGTGAAGATCGACATGGATCAACAGCAGCGGGAATACTTTCTTAATCAGCAAATGAAAACCATTCAGGACGAATTGGGGGGTAATCCTATTGAACAGGAAATTGAAGAATTGAAAGCAAAGGCCAGGAAGAAAAAATGGAGTAAGGATACCGGGCTATCGTTTCTCAAGGAAGTGGATAAGTTGAACCGACTGAATCCTGCGACCGGAGAATATTCTGTTCAGTTGAATTATTTGCAGACTTTACTTGAATTGCCCTGGAATGAATATACTAAGGACAACTTCGACCTGAAAAGGGCACAACGCATACTTGATAAGGACCATTTTGGTCTGGAAAAAGTAAAAGAACGTATTATTGAGCATTTGGCTGTTCTGAAACTTAAGGGCGATATGAAGTCGCCCATCATTTGCCTCTATGGGCCTCCCGGGGTAGGGAAGACTTCCCTGGGTAAATCGGTCGCCAAAGCATTGAATCGTAAATATATAAGAATGTCACTGGGTGGACTGCACGATGAAGCCGAAATTCGCGGTCACCGTAAAACCTATATTGGTGCTATGCCGGGCCGCATCATCCAAAGCATCAAGAAAGCAAAATCATCCAACCCGGTTTTTGTTTTGGATGAAATCGACAAAGTGGGCAAAGACTATCATGGCGATCCTGCATCAGCACTTTTAGAGGTGCTGGATCCGGAACAAAACAATGCCTTCTATGACAATTTTATCGAACAGGAATTTGATTTGTCCAGAATACTGTTTATTGCTACCGCTAACACTACCAGCACCATTAACCCGGCATTGCTCGACCGCATGGAGCTGATCAACGTAAGTGGCTATATTATTGAGGAAAAAGTGGAGATTGCACGCAAACACTTGATTCCCAAAGAATTAAAAAATCATGGACTAAAGGCAGCTGCTGTTTCACTCACCAAAAAAATTCTGGAATACATTGTTGAAAATTACACCCATGAATCCGGAGTGCGGGAACTGGATAAAACCATTGCAAAACTGGTACGCGTAATTGCCAGAAAAGAAGCTATGGGAGAAACGTACAATAAAAAGCTGACGGAAAAAGAGGTGGAGATGATCCTTGGCGCTCCGAAATATGTGAAGGATAAATACCAGGGCAATGAATTTGCAGGTGTGGTGACAGGTCTGGCATGGACGGCAGTCGGAGGCGAGATATTATTTGTTGAGACCAGTATGAGTAAAGGTAAAGGAACCCTTACCCTTACAGGAAATCTCGGTGACGTAATGAAAGAATCAGCTATTATTGCGCTTGAGTACATCAAATCACATTGTGAATTGCTGGATTTGAAACCCGATATTTTTGAAAACTGGAACATCCATATTCATGTTCCTGAAGGAGCAATACCAAAAGACGGACCTTCTGCGGGAATTACCATGGCTACTTCCATTGCATCGGCACTCACACAGCGGAAAGTAAAAAAACAGATTGCTATGACTGGTGAAATTACCCTCCGGGGTAAGGTTTTGCCGGTTGGCGGGATTAAGGAAAAAATATTGGCGGCCAAAAGGGCAGACTTGAGGGAGATCATTCTCTCCTCGGAAAACAAAAAAGACATTAACGAAATCAATGAAATCTACCTTAAAGGGGTTACCTTTCATTACGTGGATAATATCATGCAGGTGTTTGAAATAGCATTGCTCAGAGACCGGGTTAATAAACCGGTAAATTTCGCCTGATACCAGTATGAAAACGTCATTCACCGAAAAGCTGTTTGCATGGAACCTAAATTACCTTTTCTTTACACCTAAATCTTAAACTTTTATGAAAATGGCACCAGGTTTATTTTGGGGTGTGCTGCTTATTCTGATTGGACTGGCAGCAATATTCAGGGTTCTGTTTGATGTGCACCTGTTTGGGGTGCTCTTTGCTTTTTTTCTGATTTTCATCGGTATAACCATGCTCTTTGGAAACCCCTGGTTGTTCAAGATGCATCGGGATGAAAACAATACCATGTTTGAAGAAAAGTCGGTGGTCGATCAGCCCAGAAACAATGCTGAATATAATGTGGTTTTTGGGCGGACAGTATATGACTTCCGGAATATAAAATTTCCTGATAATGAGCCCATACGAATCAAAATTAATACCGTTTTCGGGAATTCTGTCATACGGATTAACAAGGATACTCCTGTAAAAATAAAGTCGGATGCGGTTTTTGCCGGTACCACCATGCCCGATGGCAATTCTGTTGCCTTTGGATCAATTCAATATTCAACAGATACATTTGGCGTAGCACTTAATCAACTGATCATTGATGCACCTGTTGTTTTCGGCGCATTGCAGGTAAAGGAAGAATAAAAAACCAGGCCCCTATCTTTGCATTCCCTTTCCCGACTCTGCGACAACTGATCATGGTCTGCAACCTGATTTGATACAGATTGTTTATATTAAGGATTATCTGTAAGTTTACAGTTGAAAATTATAATCCTTTTCCATGTCTGAGGACAAAATTAAAACAGCAGTATTCCCCGGTTCATTTGATCCATTCACCATTGGCCACGAATCGGTTGTTCGGCGAGCGCTTGATATGTTTGACAAAGTGATAGTGGCTATCGGTTATAATACTACAAAAACACGGTTTATTCCTATCGAAAAAACCACTCAGGGTATTCTTAAGGTTTTTGAAGATACGCACGGCCGGGTAAATGTTAAAGTCTTTAAAGGACTTACTGTAGATTTATGCAAGAAGGAAAAATCAGGGTTCATACTTAGGGGGCTGAGAACCGCAGCTGATTTTGAATATGAACGCGCAATTGCCCAAACCAACAAGGCTATGTATCCTGAGGTTGAAACGGTTTTTTTGCTGACTTTACCACAGCATACCTATGTAAATTCCTCCATTATCCGCGAAATCATTAAACAGGGTGGGGATGCAAGCCAGTTCTTGCCTAAAAATTATATGTTTGAATAAATGATGCTGAAAAGGGCTCCGCTCATCCTGTTGTTAATGCTCGCCTCTTCTTTTATCCACGAATGCAGAGCCGGTAATGCTGTACTCTCCGGTAAAGCACTTTCCTATGCCGGCACGGATATCGTTTTTTACCGGACATCTGACTGGATTACCGGTACGGAAGAAAAAGCAGGGCAATGCAGGGTTTCAGATTCAGGTACCTTCCGTGTTGAAATTCCCTTACAAAACACCGAATTGATATATACGTACCTGGGCATATACCAGGGATACTTTTATGCTGAACCGGGGAAAACCTATAATCTTGTTCTCCCCGAACGCCATGATAAATTGCCTGATGATTTGCTGAATCCTTATTTTGAACCGGTGGAAATTCACCTGGGCATTACCAACTTCACGAATGACGATATCAACATGCTTGTTGTGATGTTCGATGATGCTTTCATCCCATACTATGATAAGCATGTGAACAACATCTATTTCAAACCCGATTTTCAGAAATTGGATGCGGATATTCAGCAAATGGAAATACCATTTAAAAATTACAGCAATTCCTATTTTAATGGCTATCGCCGGTATCACTATGGCATGCTTAAGCTTCTGGCTAACCGGCAGCGGGTTCAGAGCCTCTCAGATGAATATTTTAATAATCAACCGGTGCTATATAACAATACAGCATACGCTGATCTTTTCAATCAGGTATTCGACAAATATTTTATTTTTTACGGCAGAACCGATTCAGGAAAGAAGGTTTATGATGACATCAATAAATCGGGAAGTTACCGGGAATTATTCAAAACCCTATCTGCATCCAATAATTTCAATAACGATACTTTGAAAGAACTGGTAATTCTCAAACAAATTCATGATGAGTTCTATGGTAGCCAGTTTTCGAGACCCGGTTTGCTGTCCATCCTCGACACACTTATTTTCTCCACCCAAATCCAGGAGCATGTTAAAATTGCACAAAATATCAGAAACAAAATAACCAGGTTGCAGCCGGGGTTTGAACCCCCCGCGTTTGAACTCAGTAATACAGATGGAAAGATGGTAAAGCTATCTGATTTTAGAGGAAAATATGTTTACCTTAATTTTTGCACCTGCCAGAGTTATTCCTGTCTTAATGAATTCAATATGCTTACGGAATTAAACAAAAACCATAAGGATCATTTGGTGATTCTTACAGTTTCAACCGATCCGCAGGAAGAAATACTGACGCAGTTTCTTAAAAAAAATAATTACAGTTGGACTTTTCTTTATTACGATAATCAACCAGGAATCCTTAAAGATTATGATATCAGAGCATTCCCAACCTATTTTCTCATTGGGCCAGATGGCAAACTGATATACTCTCCTGCGGCTTCTCCCTCAGAGAATTTTGAGCAAAAGCTTTTTGAAGTAATGAATAGCCGCGGCGATTTATAGCAGGTTGGCATATTTCCAAACATCAAGGATTGCCGGATAGGTGTTGGCAGTAAGGGTATTCAGTTCTTCCTTCCTTATCCACCTGATTTCGGTAATGTCCTCCTCAATTTCCGGAACAGGTTCTTTATTCCCCCGATAAAGCATTTCATACCAACTGGTTCTTTTCAGTATCTGTTCGTCTATATAGTATGAATGATAAGTGGATAGCAACGGTGAAACAATTTCAAGCTCATCCAGTCCGGTTTCTTCCGAAACCTCCCTGATGGCAGCTTCCTCAATGGTTTCATTTTTATCCTGTTTACCTTTGGGAAGATCCCATTTCCCCTGTCTTTTTATTACCAGGTATTCCCCTTTAAGGTTTTTCACCAATCCTCCCCCTGCGTATACTGGCCTGAAGCACGATTTGAAACGCTCACGCAATTCATCGATGTCATGATGAAAAATGAACAAAGTATCAATTTGTTTTAAGTTCCAGTAAAAATCGAGTAACTCTTTTAAATCATCTACATTTTTGTATTTGTAAAACAGACCGTATCTTACCTGGAAATTCCGGATAAAATCATCGGTCAACAGTACAATCCTCTCGTTGAAAAAAACTTTGTACATTTACGAAATGAAAAAATATGACAAATCAATAGCCAGTTTGCTACTTCAGTGTAGAGCCATTAAGTTAAGTCCCGAAAAACCATTTCACTGGGCATCGGGTTGGAAATCGCCTATTTATTGTGATAACCGCAAAACCCTGGCTTACCCTGAGGTAAGAAACGCAATCAAATATAGTTTCGTAGAACTTATAAAAGAAAACTATTTATCAACAGAGGCCATAGCAGGTGTTGCAACAGGCGCTATTGCACAAGGTGCGCTGGTGGCAGATATGTTAGAATTACCTTTTATGTATGTACGCTCGGAAGCAAAAGGCCATGGTTTGGAAAATCTGATCGAGGGCGATCCAAAGGAAGGTCAGAAGGTAGTGGTGATTGAAGATCTTATCTCAACCGGAGGAAGCAGCTTGAAAGCTGTGGAAGCTTTACAACAGAAGGGCTGTGTTGTCCTTGGTATGGTTGCCATATTTAGCTACGGCTTTCCAAAAGCTGTGGAAAGTTTCAAGAAGGCCGGATGTATACTCCATACGCTAAGTAATTATGATGTTCTTATTGAACTGGCCAAAGAGTCGGGATATGTTACAGAAGAACAAATGAATACTCTTCACGAGTGGAAAGCATCCCCTGATACCTGGAAATTAACCTAACTGATTACAAGGATACGAAAATGATACAATTGACCAGTAAAGCCGGAATTGCACAAGGCAAACAGAAAACGGTGTACAAATATATCGCTGACTTCCGGAATTTTGCACATTTACTACCCACCGAACAACTGAAAAATACCAGAGTAACCGAAGAATCGGTGGAATTTGTACTGGACGGATTTGGCCATGTGGGCCTTGCAATTGCCGAAAAACGCCCTTTTCATCAGTTGATAGTTAAAGCAATGGAAGGAACAGCTGGTGATTTCACCTTTTGGATTAATATTGAAGAAGCTTCGGGAAACACTTCAAGAACTACTATTATATTTGAAGCCAATTTGAATATGTTCATTGAGATGATGGCCCGTGCTCCTTTGCAGCGGTTTCTCGATCTTATGATCGATAAACTGTCGGAATTGGATTTTCAGGATACAGATAATTAAAATTGTATCTCCTTGAAACTATATTGTTTTATAATGCCTGATCGCTGTTTAACTACCAATTCCCCCGAATCTAGAATATCAGTAATTCTTCCTTCGAATGTGCCTTCCAGATCATTATAAACATGCCACTGATTCAGTAAATATAGATGGTTAAGGTATCCATTCCTGATTTCAGCGTATCGCCAGTTATATAAAAATTCCAGATGATGATTCAGAAGCCCCAGCAACGCAGAAAATTGTTTTCCGATATCCTGCTCCTGCCCTGTTGCCAAATATAATGATGTTGCCTGGTTTAACTCAGGGGGGAACACTTTTTGGTTGATATTGATTCCGACGCCCACAATGGCCGTGTTCAACCTGTTCCCCAAGATGGTATTTTCAATAAGAATTCCTGCCAATTTTTTACCGTTGTGATAAACATCATTGGGCCATTTTATGGCACCTCCCGGTATCAATGCATTGAGATAGGCTACAATACCATTGGATACACACATGGAAAGATAGAATTGCTTTTCCGCCAGCAGAAAAGTCGGTTTTAATAAAAAGCTGAACAGAAGGTTGCTGCCTTTCTCACTAAACCATTGATTTCCTGCCTGACCTTTTCCATGAGACTGGTAATCTGCCAAAATTACAGTACCTGCTACGATGTGTTGATCCTGAAGTAATGAATGGGTATAATTATTCGTCGAGTCCACTGATTCCAGGTGTATAACGATCTGCCCCAAAATAGGTTCGTTCATGTTCCCCAATTTTTATAAACTGACATAAAGGCCAAGATACTGCTTTGGTATTGAAATTGCTATAAAAATCAGTATGAGAACAAATAAATAACCATCAAACTAAATAGTACCTGGTCAAGGCCTGACCCTAACAATTAAATTCATTATTTTTGTATCAGAAAAAGTAAACAATTCAAGCTTGGGAAATTACAAACATTTGCTGGACCTCATTATTGAAAGTATACTTGAGAAAAAAGGAAAAGAAGTAACAAATCTCAATTTGTCCGGATTGGATTATGCAGCATGTGACAATTTTATCGTTTGCCATGGTGATTCGGTAACTCAAGTAAGAGCTCTGGCGAATTCTGTTGAGGATAAATTGGAAGCTACACTGAAATTAAGGGTTTCCCATAAAGAAGGATTTGAGAATGCGCAATGGGTTTTACTGGATTATGGTAATGCAGTAGTTCACATATTTTTAAAGGAGGCCAGAGACTATTACAAATTAGAGGATCTATGGGGCGACGCAATAGCAACCCTGGTCCGGGATGAATAAAAGGAGATTCAACAGCATGGAAGAAAACAAAGAATTAAAGTCAAAATCCGAGGAAGAAGTACAAAACAATAACGGAAATAACAAACCGTTGGGAAATATTCCAAAGAAACCACGTTTCAATGCTATGTGGGTATATGCCATTATTGGCTTTGCCATAATCCTTATTTACCTTTTTGACTCGGGAAGTGGTCCGGTGCCTATCGACTGGAAGTTTTTTCAGAATGAATTGCTGCTTAAGGATGAAATAGAAAAGATACAGGTCGTCAATGAACAATATGCGGAAATTTATATTAAGCAGGATAAGCTGGATCAGCCCAAACACCAAAAAAATTTCAGCAAGGGATTTGCCTCATCACTATCCAAAAGTGGTCCTCATTACACCATGACCATCGGGTCG
>JGI20214J51088_10003507_pt1 | contig 10327 bp, 6 predicted proteins | sample WetSurMetagenome_FD_51088 | JGI IMG/M metagenome (IMG submission 51088) | reverse complement strand
GCGGGTCGCCCCGGTGAGCGCCTCCGCCACGGCCCGAAGGACCGTGTCGCCGGCCAGATGGCCGAAGGTGTCGTTGACGTCCTTGAAGTTGTCGAGGTCCATCATGAGCACGGCGTAGGGCCGCTGCACGAGCGCGTGTTCCTTGGCCCGCGCGGCGAGCGTCTCCTGGAAGTAGCCGTGGTTGAACAGGCCCGTCAGGCCGTCCATGACCGCCTGGCGCTTGATCTGGGCGTGCACCTGCGCGCTCTCGAGGGCGTGCACCGTCTGGTTCGCGAGGACCTCAAGCGCCCGGAGCATCTCCATGGAGGGGACCTTCCCGTCGGCGGGCTCGTCCACCGAGATGATGCCGAGCAGGTGGTCGTCCTTGTCCACGAGGGGCACGAGGAGGAGGTCCTCCGGGTGCCACTCCTCCAGGCTCGACGTGGGCCTGGGGTTCATGGGCAGCACGCTGTATGGGCTCACGATGTTCTCGGTGTGGCGCACCAGGTAGCACGAGCCCACCCTGTGTCTGTCCTCCATGTACTTGAGGATGTCGGGCGCCGGGGGCTTGACCGCTCGGATCTGCTCCCAGCGCTCGTCCTCGCCCGCCTGGGCCACGCGCTCGAAGTAGCCCTCCTCCTCGTGGTAGAGGCTCACCAGGACCGACTGGAAGCCGATGCCCTCCTGGATGCCCTGGGCCACCTTCTGGAGGATGGCCTGCACGTCGAGGTGGACGCGCAGGAGGTTGGAGATGTGGAGGATCTGCGAGAGGTAGTCGGCCTGGTGCATGAGGCGTCGGTTCGTCGCCAGGAGCTGCTTCTTGAGGATCTCGTCCTGGACCTGGCTCGCGATTTGCGCGAAGGCCATCTCGAGGAAGATGCCGTCGCTCTCCTGGAAGGGGGTGGGGCCCGTGCGCTCGAGCACGAGGACCCCGAAGGCCACCTCGGAGGTGGCGAGCGCGACCACCACCTGGCTCACCGAACCCCGGTCGAGGAGCGGCTCCAACGAGGGTGCCGAGGCGATGCGCCGCTTGAACTTGGAGGCCTCGTCCAGGAACCCGGTGAGGGTCTCCTTGGCGGCGTGCGGGTCCTCCGGGAGGGCCCCCAGGCTGAAGAGGAAGGGCTCCTCCACCTCCAGGGCCGGGAGGACCAGGAGGAGCTCCCGGTCCCACGGGACGAACTCCTTCAGACCCTGGAGAAGGTCCCGCAGGAACCCCTCGCTCTCGAGGGAGCCCGTGGTGGTCATGGTGAGCTGCTGGAGGAACTCCTGCCGCCGGTTGGCGAGGATGAGGGCGGAGTTCTTCTCCTCCAGGTTGGCGTTGAGGTGGAGGGCCCACACGATCACGAGGACGGGGATGCTCGCGAGGGCCGCCTCGAGGGGCTTCTGGTCGAGGATCTCCAGGACGACGAGGGTCATGAAGGGCAGGGAGAGGGGGAGCCATATCCCCATCTGGAGCAGGTAGCGGCCCACCCAGCTGGGGGAGACGATCACGCCCACCGCCCGCCGGTCGAGCAGGTACCCGACCAGGTCCACGAGGGTGAAGGCGGCCATGGAGATCAGGAGGCACACTCCCCACATCGGGGACCGGGTGGGCAGGCCCGCGGTGAGCCACTGGAGGAGCATCCCCGCCAGGGTGAAGGACAGGGCCCCGTTGAGCGCGTCGAAGAAGTTGACAGGGCGCAGGACGCGCCGGATGACCGCGCGGTTGAGCAGGAGCCCGGCGCCCGCCAGGAGCCCGGGGAGGAGCGGATTTCCCAGGAGCACGGTGGCGGGGAGCGCGATGGCGTAGTCCACCGTCATGCGCGAGGTGGACCCCGGGAGCCGGACGTCGAACCAGTAGGCGAAGAAGAAGAGGGCGAGGACGATGGGCGTGACCCAGAGGTGGTCCGCTCGGAGGCCCAGGTGGAAGGCGAGCGCCGCGAGGCACGCCCCGAAGAGGGCGATGAAAATGTAGTGCCTCCCGGGACGGGGTTCAGCCATGGTTCGGTCTTCTCCCTCTCCCCGCCGGAGCGCCCGCGGCTGGGAGGGTCGCGCCTCGAGGGCCGCCCGGGCTCTGGCCCGGTGCGGTCCCGCGGCGGCTATCTCGTCTTGCGCTTCACGGCCCCCTTGCGCCGAGCCTTCGGCGGCCCCTTCGCCCCCTGTTTTTCCTTCAGGGCGAGGGCCAGGGCCTGCGGAATCTCCGTGACGAATCGGAACTTGAGCGACGCGCGCGCCTCCTCCGTGAGGTCTTCCAGGTCACCGCGGTTCCGCTCGGGGAGGATGACCTCCGTCATGCCCGCACGCTTGGCGGCCAGGACCTTCTCCTTGATCCCGCCCACGGGGAGCACCTTGCCGGTGAGCGTGATCTCCCCGGTCATGGCCACGTCGTCGCGGACGAGCTTCCCCGTGAGGAGGGACGTCAGCGCGGTGACCATGGCCACGCCCGCGGAGGGGCCGTCCTTCGGGATGGCGCCCTGGGGCACGTGCACGTGGAGGTCCGACTTGGCGAAGACGTCGGGCTTGATGCCGAGCTCGGCGCCGTGCGTGCGGATCCAGGAGAGCGCGGCGTGGGCCGACTCCTTCATCACGTCGCCCAGCTGGCCCGTGAGGGAGAGCCCCCCGCGGCCGCGCATGAGCGTGGATTCGATGAAGAGGATGTCACCGCCCACGGGCGTCCAGGCCAATCCCGTGGCCACGCCGGGGCGGTCGATGCGGTCCCGGCTCTCGAGGAAGACCTGCCGGGGACCGAGGTAGCTCCGGACGAGGTCGATGGTGACGGTGACGCGCTTCTTATCCCCCGAGACGCGGGCCTTGGCGATCTTGCGCAGCACGGCGGACATCTCCCGCTCGAGGTTCCTGACGCCGGCCTCGCGGGTGTACTCGTTGATGATCGTGTTCAGGGCCTCGTCGGTGAACACCACCTGGGTCTTCTTGAGACCGTGGTTGTTCAGGACCCTCGGGAGGAGGTGCCGCCTGGCGATGTGGAGCTTCTCCTCTTCCGTGTACCCCGGCAGGCGCAGGACCTCCATCCTGTCCAGCAGCGGCTGGGGGATGGTGTCCAGGATGTTGGCCGTGGCGATGAACATGGTCTTGCTCAGGTCGAAGGCCACCTCGAGGTAGTGGTCGGAGAAGCTGAAGTTCTGCTCGGGGTCGAGGACCTCGAGGAGGGCCGAGGTGGGATCGCCGCGGAAGTCCATGCCGACCTTGTCCAGCTCGTCGAGCATGAAGACGGGGTTGTGGCTCCCGGACTTGCGCATGCCCTGGATGATGCGCCCGGGGAGGGCGCCCACGTAGGTCCTGCGGTGGCCTCGGATCTCCGCCTCGTCGCGGATGCCACCGAGGCTCATCCGGACGAACTTTCGTCCCAGGGACCGGGCGATGGAACGCCCCAGGCTCGTCTTACCCACGCCGGGAGGTCCCACGAGGCAGAGGATGGGGCCTTTCAGGTCCTTCTTGAGCTGCTGGACCGCGAGGTACTCCACGATGCGGTCCTTCACCTTGGCGAGGCCGTAGTGGTCCTCGTCGAGGAACTGCTGGGCGCGTTTGATGTCGAGCCGGTCGGCCGTGCTGTTGCTCCAGGGGAGCTCGATGAGCCAGTCCAGGTAGGTGCGGGAGACGGTGTACTCGGCCGCGGAGGGGTGCATCATGGCCAGGCGGTCGACCTCCTTGAGGGCCACAGCCTCGGCCTCCTTGGGCATCTTGGCCTTCGCCACGCGCTCCTTGAGCTCGTCGGTCTCGCGGCCCCGCTCGTCCCCCTCCCCGAGCTCCTTCTGGATGGCCCTCATCTGCTCCTTGAGGAAGTACTCCCGCTGGGCCTTGTTCATCTTGTCCACGACCTCGTTCTGGATCTTGGAGCCCAGCTCGAGGACCTGGATCTCGCGGGCCAGGATGGCGGTGAGCATCTTGAGGCGGCTCACCGTGTCCTTCTCTTCGAGGATGGCCTGCTTCTCCCCCACCGACATGGAGAGGTTGAACACGATGGTGTCCACCACGCGGTTGGGGTCGTCGTAGCGCTGCAGCGGGGCGAGCATCTCCTGGGGCACGGTGGGCGAGAGGGAGGATAGCTTCTCGTACTGGGCCAGGATGTTCTTGTGGAGCGCCTCCACCTCCACGGGGTCCCCGGGGGAGCTCTCGAGGAAGGTGACGCGGGCCTCGAAGCAGGGATCCAGCGAGGTGAACTCCTCCACCCGGACGCGCCCGAGGCCGTGGACGATCACGGAGAGGTTGTTCTGGGCCACGCGCATGAGCCGCAGGATCTTGGCGATGACGCCGACCCGGTAGAGGTCGTCGGGGCCGGGGTCCTCCAGGTCGCCGTCCTTCTGGCCGACGATGAGGAGGTACCCGTCTCCCCGGGTGGCCTGCTCCACGGCCTTGAGGGAGCGTTCGCGGCCCACGGCGAGTGGGATGATCATGTCGGGGAAGAGCAGGGTGTTACGGAGGGGTAGCACCGGAAGGACCGGCGTCTCCTTCAGCTTTTTCTCGAGTTCCGGGTCATGGGGGGGCACCATCGTCGTCTCCCGGGAAGGGCCACACCGGATCGGGGACGAGCCAAGCTTGAAAACATGATCCCCTGTGGCAATCCCTAAGAATAGAGAATATCTAAAAGGGGCAGGCCATAGCAAGGAGCACCGGGTGGTGGGCGGTCCGGCGGGGGCGACGACGTCCCCGGGGTGCTGGACAGGCTCCTCGGACGTGTGTTATGCTCTTATCTTAGAGATGGATAGATAGGAGAAAGCGGAGTATGGAGAAGCAGAACAAGAAAGCCCTCATCGAGCAGTACCGCCAGCACCCCTCGGACACGGGCTCGCCTGAGGTGCAGATCGCCCTTCTTTCGGAACGCATCAACCACCTCACCGACCACCTGAAGTCCCATCGCAAGGACTTCAGCACCCGGCGGGGACTCCTCATGCTGGTGGGCCAGCGGCGTCGCTTGCTCAACTACCTGAAGGACAGCAACATCGAGGGTTACCGCGAGCTGATCGGACGCCTCGGCCTCCGCAAGTAGCTCCCCCCCAGCCTTCGGCGTGCACGCTGCGCCCACGCGGGGCGGGGCGTCTAGGTGTATTTGAATCGAGGTGAATCGATGTTCCATGAAGAAGCGGTTGAAATCGAGCTCGGCGGGAGGCCCATGAGGATCTCCACGGGCAAAGTGGCCAAGCAGGCCCAGGGCGCCATGTGGGTCCGCTACGGCGATTCGGTGGTCCTCGTGACCGCCCAGATGGACAAGAGAGAGCGTGAGGGGATGGACTTCCTTCCCTTCACCGTGGACTACCGCGAGTACACTTACGCGGGCGGGCGCATCCCGGGCGGCTTCTTCAAGCGCGAGGGCAAGCCCACGGACCCCGAGGTGCTGGTCTCCCGCATGATCGACCGTCCCATGCGTCCCCTCTTTCCCGAGGGTCACCGCAAGGAGACCCAGGTCATCGGCATGGTCCTGAGCACGGACTTCGAGAACGCGCCCGACGTCATGGCCATCAACGGCGCGGCCTTCGCGCTCTACTGCTCGCCCATCCCCTTCCCCAAGGCCGTGGGCGCGGTGCGCATCGGCCACATCGGCGGCGAGCTGGTGGTCAACCCGTCCCTCAAGGTCATGGACCAGAGCCGTCTAAACCTCATCGTGGCCGGCACCAAGGAAGCCATCTGCATGGTGGAGGCGGGCGCCAACGAGCTGAGCGAGGAGGAGATGATCCAGGCCCTCCAGCTCGCCCACGACCAGATCAAGCTCATCTGCGCCGCCGAGGAAGAGATGGCGGCCCGGCTGGGCGTCAAGAAAGAGATGCCCGCGCCCCCGGCCTACGACGAGGCCCACATGGCCGAGGTGGAGGCCAAGATCGCCGGTCCCCTGCGCGAGGCCATGGCCACCAAGGGCAAGCTCGCCATGTACGCCGCCCTCGACAAGGTGAAGGAGGACCTCCTCGCCGCCTACCCCGAGGACCAGGCCGAGCGCCGCTCCGAGGCCGGGCACCTCTACCACGAGGTGCTGGTGAAGACCTTCCGCACGGTCCTGCTCCGCGAGGGGCGCCGGGTGGACGGCAGGCTCTTCGACGAGATCCGCCCCGTGTGGGGCGAGGTGGGCGTCCTGCCCCGCTGCCACGGCTCCGCCTTCTTCCAGCGCGGCGAGACCCTGGCTCTGGCGAACTGCACCCTCGGGACCGCCGACGACGTCCAGCGCCTGTCGGGCCTGCTCGAAGGCGTCGAGAAGCGCTTCCTCCTCCACTACAACTTCCCGCCCTTCTCCGTGGGCGAGGTCAAGTTCCTCCGCGGCCCCGGCCGCCGCGAGATCGGCCACGGCGCCCTCGCCGAGCGCGCCATCCTCCAGATGATCCCCGACGCCCAGAGCTTCCCCTACACCATCCGCGTCGTCTCCGACATCCTGGAATCGAACGGCTCCTCCTCCCAGGCCACGATCTGCGCCTCCGTGCTGGCCCTCATGGACGCGGGTGTGCCGATCAAGGCCCCCGTGGCCGGCGTGGCCATGGGCCTCATCATGGAGGGCGACCGCTACGCCATCCTGAGCGACATCGCGGGCCTCGAGGACCACTACGGCGACATGGACTTCAAGGTGGCCGGCACCGCCAAGGGCATCACGGCCCTCCAGATGGACATCAAGGTGGACGGCATCTCCTTCGACATCATGCGCGAGGCCCTCGCGCAGGCCTACAAGGGCCGGATGCACCTCCTCGCCTGCATGGCGGAGGTCCTGCCCGAGCCCCGCGCGGACATCTCCCCCTTCGCGCCGCGCATCTACGCCATCCAGATCCCCAAGAGCCGTATCGGAGAGCTCATCGGCCCCGGCGGCAAGAACGTCCGCGCCATCCAGGAAGCCACCGGCGTCGACATCAACATCGAGGAGGACGGCACCGTCCAGGTGGCCTCCTGCGACTCCGCCGCCGCCGAGAAGGCCCTCGCCATGATCCGCGCCCAGATGGAAGAGCCCGAAGCGGGCAAGATCTACAAGGGCATCGTGAAGCGGGTCGAGGCCTACGGGGCTTTCGTCGAGATTCTCCCCGGCCAGGACGGCCTGCTCCACGTGAGCGAGCTCGACTGGAAGCGCGTGGAGAACGTGGACGATGTGGTCAAGGTGGGCGACGAGATCGAGGTGAAACTCCTCGAGTTCGAGCGCGGCGGCAAGCTGCGCCTCAGCCGCAAGGCCCTCCTGCCCAAGCCCGAGGGTTACGTCGAGCGCCCGCCCCGCGAGGGCAGCGACCGTCCGCCCCGCCGGGACGGCGACAGGGGTCACGGCGACCGCGACCGCGGCCCGCGCCGCGACGGCGACCGCAGGCCACCGCGGAGGTAATCGAGTCAACGAAACAACGAATCAACGAGCCAACGGGGCGAGGGAGAGATCCCTCGCCCTTTTAATTTTAGAGACAGGGGACAGGGGACAGGGACAGGAGGACACTCGGCCTGCAAGGGGGCTCCCTGTTGGCCTACTCAGGGTCCCGTCCCGCCGGGACGCGCGTGCCGATCACGAGGGCCACGGCCACGATGAGACCCACGGCGCACACCACGGGCCGGAAGCCCGTGGTGTCCATGATGCGGCCCCCGGCCAGAGGCGCAAGAACCGATGCGGGCGTGATGAGGAACCCCACGAGGGCCATGACCGACTGTCGCTCCGCTGGGGTGGCCAGGTCCATGAGCCACGCCGCATGGCTCGTGTACTCGGTGGCGAGGAAGGCGCCGGTGAGCCCCGCCACGATGAAGAAGGCCCAAGCCGGCACGGGGAGGACGGCCACGACGCAGGCGACGATCAGGATGCCCTGGCCCAGGAGAACCGAGGTCTTGTGTCCGAGGCGGTCACCGAGCCACCCCGCGAACACGCCCACGAGGGCTTGGCAGGCCAGGGCCGCCGAGCCGTAAAGCGCCGCCTCGGCGGGCCCCACGCCCTTCCGGGTGACGGCATAGACGGCGTAGAAGTGGATGAGCAGGGGATAGGACCCGCGCACGAGCCAGCGCGCCAGCATGTACCGGCGCATCCAGGGCAGTCGGCGCCAGAGGCCGGCGAGGTCGCCCAGGTGCCCCTTCACGGTCGGGCGACCGCCCTCGGTGTCCAGCATCTCCTCCCGCGTGCCGAAGAAGAAGAGGGACCCCCCCGCGATCACGGCGCACGCGGTGAAGAACAGGGCAGCGTAGCGCGCGTCGGAGGTTCCCCCTTTCAGCTGGGCCGCGGCCAGGGTCACGCCCACGACCCCCGCGAGGGTCTGGGTGAGGAAGACGATACCCAGTGCCCGCCCCCTCACGGCGGGGTCGAGGATCCTCGCCATGTAGTCCATCCAGAGCGGGAACACGAGGCCGATCATGGCGTAGAAGAGCGCCCAGCAACCCAGGACCGCGGGGACCGCGGGCAGGCGGCCCCACAGGAGGAGGGCGCCCGCAATCCCCAGGGGGAGCGAGGCCGCCACGTGCAGCCACATGACCAGAGGCTTGAGCCTCGCGCGGTTCCCCCCCAGCACGCCGGAGAGGACCTGGGGCAGGCCCGCACCGAGGGCGCTCATGGCAGGGAGGAAGGCGATGACGGCGTTGGAGGCGCCGCGCTCCTGGAGGAAGACGGGCAGGACCGTGCCCATGGAGAGCAGGTTCATGCCCAGGCCCCAGAAGGCCTCGACCCCGGAGAGGTAGACCGTGTTCCTCGTGTGGCGGGTTCCCATGCGCCCCCCGAAACATTCTACCAGCGGCTCCGGGAGGCTGCGGCCCGACCCCCTTGACAACCCGAACCTGTGGCTATATCGTCATATCGTCAAGTGACGATATGACTGGAGGCGGCCATGCTGAAAGACCTCGAGAAGGCGCTGAAGGCGGCGGGGGACGGCACCCGCCTCCGCATCCTCAAGATGCTCGAGCCGGGCTCCCTGTGCGTCTGCCAGGTCGTGGAGTCCCTCGGCCTCTCCCAGTCCACCGTGAGCAAGCACCTCTCCGTCCTCGAGTCCGCCGGATTGGTGGAGGGCGAGCGCCGGGGCAAGTGGATCCACTACCGGCTCGCCCGGCCCGCCTCATCGGAGGCCCGGAGGCTGCTCTCCCTGCTCAAGTGCTGCGCCCGCGAGGATCCGCAGGTCTCGAAAGATCTGGCCAAGGTTGGCGACGAGAAAGTCCAGTCGCTGGTGGCCTGCTGTCCGCCCAAGAAGGGTTCCAAGGGGGGTGCACGATGACCCCGGGGACTGCGCGGAAGCTCTCTTTCCTGGACCGATTCCTCACGCTCTGGATTTTCGCGGCCATGGCCGCCGGCGTGGCCATCGGGCATTTCTTCCCGGGCGTGGAGCAGGTCATCGGGACCTTCCAGGTGGACACGACGAACCTCCTCATCGCGGCCGGGCTGATCCTGATGATGTACCCACCCCTCGCCAAAGTCCGTTACGAGGAGTTGGGGGACGTGTTCCGGAACTGGAAAGTCCTCGGGCTCTCGCTGGTCCAGAACTGGGTGGTGGGTCCGATCCTGATGTTCGCCCTGGCGGTCATCTTCCTGCGCGGCTATCCCGAATACATGGTGGGCCTCATCCTCATCGGGCTGGCGCGCTGCATCGCCATGGTCATCGTCTGGAACGAGCTGGCCTGCGGGGACACGGAGTACTGCGCGGGCCTCGTGGCCTTCAACAGCGTCTTCCAGGTCCTCTTCTACAGCCTCTACGCGTGGTTCTTCATCACCGTGCTGCCGCCGCTGGTGGGCCTCAAAGGCATGGAGGTCCACGTGAGCATGGGCCAGATCGCCCGCAGCGTGTTCATCTACCTCGGCATCCCCTTCCTGGCGGGGATGGTCACGCGCTTCGTCCTGGTGAAGGCGAAGGGCAAGGAGTGGTACCACGGGACCTTCATCCCCAAGATCAGCCCCATCACCCTCGTGGCCCTCCTCTTCACCATCCTCGTCATGTTCAGCCTGAAGGGGCAGGCCATCGTGCGGATCCCGCTCGACGTGCTCCGGATCGCCGTGCCCCTGCTCATCTACTTCGTGGTCATGTTCCTCGTGAGCTTCTGGATGGGGCGCCGGGCCGGCGCCACCTACCCCCAGACCGCGACCCTCTCCTTCACCGCGGGGAGCAACAACTTCGAGCTCGCCATCGCCGTGGCGGTGGCCGTCTTCGGGATCCAGTCGGGCGAGGCTTTCGCCGCGGTCATAGGGCCCCTCGTGGAAGTGCCCGCGCTCATCGCCCTGGTCAACGTGGCGCTCTACTTCCGGCGCCGCTGGTCCTGGTCCCGAGCGGAGGTCCACACGTGAGCGAGAAGAAGCGGGTCCTCGTCCTCTGCACGGGAAACTCCTGCCGGTCCCAGATGGCCGAAGGATGGATCCGTCACGACCTGGGCGATCAGGTCGAGGCCTACTCGGCGGGGACGCACCCCTGCTTCGTGCATCCCCTGGCGGTGTGCGTCATGGCGGAGG
>JGI20214J51088_10003506_pt1 | contig 10327 bp, 11 predicted proteins | sample WetSurMetagenome_FD_51088 | JGI IMG/M metagenome (IMG submission 51088) | reverse complement strand
TAAAGGGGGATCAAGGGGGATTTGCAGCGCTTGCCTTCAAACGAAGTTTCTTTCATAGACGCCCCCGTAGCGAAGCGCCGGGGTATGAATGCTCGTTACTAGGATGGGCGCCTTATATCTGGGCGTTTTTGAGCAACCTGTGAGCATAGTGAGGGGAAGCCTGGAGCCTTGCTATTTCCAGACGCCGGGGATTTCAGCGCTGCACTTGGGGCAGCGGCCGCCCGTGATCACGTTTTTTCTCACGTAGAATCCGTACCGGTCAATGAGGAGTTCCTTGCACTGGTGGCAGAAGGTCTTCTCTCCTTCATCCCCGGGAAGGTTTCCGCTGTAAACGTACTTGAGCCCTGCCTCGTACCCGATGTCTTTTGCCGTCCGGATGCTCTCAGGAGGCGTGGCCCGGACATCCGTGAGCCGATAGGTGGGATGAAACCGGCTGATGTGCCAGGGGATGTCCGGATCGAGATCGACCAGGAACTTCGCCAGTTGCTGCAGTTCTTCTTTTGAATCGTTGAGTCCCGGCACAAGCAAGGTCGTCACTTCCACCCACACGTTCATCTTTCTCATGAGCTCGAGGGTCTTGAGCACGGGATCGAGCTTTGCGCCGCACACGTCTTTGTAATACTTGTCTGAAAACCCTTTGAGATCCACATTGGCTCCATGCAGGTTTGGACTGATCTCCTTGAGGCACTCCTCCGTCATGTACCCGTTGGATACAAAGATGTTCCTGAGCCCACGACTTGAAGCCGGCCGGGCGATGTCCAGAGCGAATTCAAAGAAGATGGTCGGCTCGGTGTAGGTATAGGAGATGGTGGCGGAGCGGCTTCTCAGGGCCTCCTCCAGGACGATTTCCGGCGTCATCTCTTCGCCCCAGATCTCTTTGCGGTCATGAGGCATTTGCGAGATATCCGCGTTCTGGCAGAAGAGGCATTTGAAGTTACACCCTGCGGTGGCGATGGAATAGGAGGTGCTGCCGGGCAGAAAATGAAACAGAGGTTTCTTTTCAATAGGGTCCACATGGCGTGCAATGACTTGACCATACACGAGGCTGAAAAGCGTGCCTCCCCGGTTTTCACGAACCCCACAGATGCCTTTTAGCCCGTCTTTGATCAGACACCTGTGGTTGCACAGGTAACACCGGACCTTTCGGTCTTCCAGTTTTTCATACAAATAGGCTTCTTTCATTTCCTGAGGGTCTCCTGTTGCGATGGGCATTTCCCAAGGTCATTCCCTCGACGACCGAGGGCTTTGCCTTGCCAAGGCCGACGGTCAAGGGCTGCTGGGCGGTCCTCATGGTGTAGCGCAGAGGTACGGAAAGGCCCAGAAAAGAACCGAAGGGACAGCGCTCAAGATGCCACTGATCAGAGACGAGGGTTCCGATTCTTTCAAGGATCGGGGTCTTGATGTGCGAACAGCGCCACTGGACAGGGACCGACCCGTAGGCTGCGCGGATGTAGGATTTCAACTGCCACAGATTGAAAAAAACGAAATGATCAAAAAAAGGCCTGCGAAGCAGGCGCTGCATTTTGGTGTAGAGGAAGTACCATGAAAGGTTGTTGGTGACCCCGATGAAGACGCTGCGTTTGGCCACCCTTCCGGCTTCCTTCAACGCAGCCAGAGGATCATCGAGGAACTCGAGGGTGTTGATGAAAAGAACAAGGTCGAACTCGTTGTCTTCAAAAGGAAGAGCTTCAGCTCTTCCTGCTTTGAGAAGAGCTCTGTTTCCGAGTCTCTCCCTTGCTCTTCGAATCATGAAAGGCGAAGCATCGAGACCGGCCAGGCTGTAGAGCGAAGGGTTGAAAAGAGAAAGATGGTTTCCCTCTCCGCAGCCCACGTCCAGGATCCTCTCCCCTGGTTGTGGTTCGAGAAGGACGGGAATGGACTCGGTCACCAGCGTTTCCATCGCCCGACCTTGCGGAGAATGGTACCAGGCCTCATAGAGTCTGGCGGATCTGCCGTCAAAGATAAGACCCATCACCATACCCAAATTCGAATTTCGAAATTCGAAGCCCGAAACAAAAACCAATGCTCTAAAGCTCTAAAAACANATTCTTCAGCTTGAGAGTTAGGTCAGGCGCCGTTGTTTCGAATTTCGTCTGCCCCGCCGCAGCAAGTGTGCGAAGGCGGGTGCTTCGGATTTAAGACTTCTCCATGCGGCGTAGAGAAGTTGCAAAGTGAGCCGGTTATGAATCTCTAAAAAACAACAATATAGAATGCTGAGGGTGATGTCAACTTGACCTGGCCCGGGTCAGAAGCCAGGAAATGTTCTTTTGGATCCACTCCCTGGCCCGGGCGCTGTGGGGAAAGGCTTTTTCCTTGGCCTTGAATACCCGGTGGTGAGAGAGCACCCGGCCGTTCGTCCGCACCATTCCCAGCTCATGATGGAGCATTTCGTGGTAAAGGACGTCTTCGATTACAAAGCCAGGAACGGCGGGGCTGTCCAGCGCCGGATGAATCCGTATGATTCTTTTGTCCGTGCAGTAGCTCCCGAGACGGATGGTCCTGGGCCGGCGCCCTCTTTTCTTCATCCCCCAGGTGATGGCACAACCGAGTCTTCCTCCGAAATAGACCGTGTTGAGGTTGTCGAAACAGTCTTTCAAATCGACATGCTTTCCCTCCGGACAGAGGCGAGGGGTTCTCGGTTTGGCAAGGGTTTCGGCAGGCCTGATCTTCTCTTCGTGACTCCTGATGAAGGTTCTCAACAGACTCTTGTGTCGATAGGTTGGCCGCCGAATGAACGCCGCAAGCGCTCGCAGCACCTCTTCCGCCGCATCGAGGAACATCTGATGAAGCCGGACCCTGCAGGCCCCGTTTCTCCATCGCACCGAGATCATGGATCTCGTGTTGTCCGTGAGGGTGAGAGACAGAGGGANGTCAAGAAGCGCTTGCAGTCTTGACTCCATAAGGGGGTTGGTGTGGGAAGATCGACGCATTGCATTTTGTCCCGAGTTCTGTTAGTTCTCTTCATAGTGGAAACTCTTGAGTCACTCAAGAGAAACTTACTGTCGTCCCCAGAAGTCCGCGAACGGCCTTTCCTGTCATTCCCGCGAACCCGCCTGAGGCGGACAGGAGCGGGAATCCAGGAATTCTGGACTCTTTCCTCCCTGGAGGTGACGACGGTGAGGGCTTTCGATCAATCAAGCTGTCGTTTCTGAGTCGAGGTCGAACCCAATGAACTGCCGGTTCCACGAGGATCGGGAAGCTTACGTCAAGTGCCAGAAAATGGAAATCGGCTACTGCCAGGAATGCCTGGAGAACTGCGAGGCGTGCACGGANCCTTGCGGGTACTGCAANTTTCGCACCCAGTGCGTCATCTGGGAACTGTGCAAGAAGAGCGAGAAGAAGGCGAGGCTNGAAAGAGANTCCAAAGGGGAAGCCTGATGGATGAGAAGAGAATCAAGGGAGTGCTTTTTGATTTTGACGGGACNCTCACGCTCCCCGGCGCGCTCGATTTCCCGGCCATAAGGAGAGAGATGAACTGCCCGCCGGACATTCCGATCCTGGAGTGGCTTGAAACAGTGCCGGCCGAACGGAAGCCTCCCCTGATGGAAATCCTGGAGTCGGCGGAAGAAAAAGCAGCGGAAGAGTCGCTTCCCAATGTAGGTGCCGAGGAGTGCCTCTTGACTCTCAGGGACAAAGGCGTTCTTCTCGGAATTATCACCCGGAACAGCCTGCCGTCCGTAAGAGTCGCGCTGGAGAGGTTCGAAACAGTCAGGCTCCTTGATTTTTCAACGGTGATTACAAGAGACGACTCTCTCCCGAANCCCCACCCGGACGGTGTTCACAAGGCATGCGAGCGCATGGGGCTGGCCGCTTCAGAGTTGATGGTGGTGGGGGATTTTCGCTTTGACGTGATAGCGGGCAAGGCGGCCGGCGCCTGCACCGTTCTTCTCACCAACGGAAGGCGGTCGGTAATGGCGGCCGGAGACCCTGAGCCTGACTTCACGGTAGCCCGCCTGGAAGAGATTCTGCAGTTTGTATAAAACGACCGCGGACGGCTGACCGCCGAAAAAGGACCGCTGACAGCCGACAACCGACGGCAGCACAACGACAAACGAGCAACGACCGCAGACCACCGACGGCTGAANGCNGACGGCCGACCGATGACGGCCGACGGCCGTAGAAAGGGCTAGTTCGATTTCACGAGAACGCTCTGGCCGGGGAAGATCGTGCTGTGGGGCGTGAGATTGTTGATCTTCAGAAAGTCGCCGAGCTCCATTTCGTGCTTCTTCGCAATCATGAAAGGGGTCTCGCCACCCTTCACCGTGTAGTTCCTGGTGGGCACGACAGCGCAAGCCGCCACCTGGCTGGGAGGAATGAGTAGGACCTGTCCTATGTGAAGGTTCGTGCTATTGAGCCGGTTGAGATTCTGAATCTCTTTGGCCGTGGTGTTGTTCCGGCTGGCGATCTGATAGATGGAATCCCCTTTCTTGACCACGTACTTCGCCGGTTTCTCCTCTTTGGCCGCCACCGGGGCAGGGGCTTTGGTTCCCTTGGCCTGGACGGTCCGGGTTTTGGCCGGCACCTTGATCCTCAAGCCTTCGGCCAGCTTCTCGTTCTTCTTGAAGTCATTGGCGTCCATAATCGCTTCCGGTGAGGTGCGATATTTCCTGCTGATGCTTGCAATGGTTTCTCCNTTGCGCACCTTGTGGACGATATAGCCCGAAGAAGAAGCCACACCGGCAGGAGGGCAGTAGGCAGGAATATCGTTTACCTTGGCGAGTAGAATCTGTCCTTTGCCTTCAGGGACTTTGAGAAGATAGGGACTGTCAGGCGTCATGTTCAGCCTCAGTTCCGCGTTCAATTCTTCAAGAAGGTCATCGTCGACCTGAAGGGCGCCTGCAAGGGTCTTGATCTGCACTTGCTTATTGATCATGACTTCCTCCGCCTGGATTTCAGGGTCGAGTGGCGGAAGGGTCATGCCATGGGCTTTGGGGTCTTTGACGATGTGGAGAACCGCCAGGAGCCGAGGGACGTAGGCCGCAGTCTCCTGAGGCAGCTTGATATAGAGATCCCAAAAATTGTCCAAGTAATTGATCTTCTGTGTCTTGATCCGGTTCATCACAGCCCATTCCCCGCAGTTGTACCCGGCGAGGGCGGTTGTCCAGTCCCCGAACATCTGGTGGAGTTCCTTGAGGTAAGCAATCGCGGCAACTGTTGATTTGTCCGGGTCCATCCTTTCATCGATCCACTGATCTCTTTTCAAGCCGTAGCGGTATCCTGTGGAGGCGATGAACTGCCAGAGCCCAAGGGCTCTGGCCCGCGAAAGGGCCCTCACCTTGTACCCGCTCTCGATCAGGGGCAGCCAAGACAGCTCCTGGGGCATGCCNGCTTCCTTGAAGGCTCTGAGGATGGCAGGGCGGTACCGGCCGGAGCGCCGGTAAGCGGCCATGAAGAAATCCCTTTCCGGCCCCTTGAAGGACTCGATTTCCCTGCGCACATGCTGATTCATGGTCNGAGGAATGGAGTTGCGATCTCCCGCAGCCACCGTAAACCGGGAGGCGTTGATCTCGACAATTCGTTTCGAGATGGTGAACCGCAAGTCTTCCTTTTGCTGGAGGAGATTGGGATCGTCGTTTGTCTTGACGTTCAAGATGAGAAAGTAGGCGGTATCGAGAGCCTCCATCGCACTGTCCATGTCCCCGCGGTCCCAGTAATCGTTTGCAGCCTGGGCATACTCCAGGGCGGAATCCAGCATGTCCTGATTGGTCATGCCCTCTGAGATAAGTGACTCTCCCTGCGTGCCTTTATCCGATTGCGCCTTTTCCTTGGCTTCAGCAGGCAGGACGACCTTTGGAGGAGCCTTCTTTTCGGCAGCCCGATCTTCCTTTTCATAAGGACCCGTGGTGGTGCAACCGATGAGGAAAACAAGAATCAAGGCCGGGACGAGCTTTACAAAGCGACGGATGGTGCTCATAAGATACCCTCTTGATTGATCAAGCAAAAACGATTTGAAGGAGATTTTCCGGAAATATAGAGAAAGGTTTTGGAATGGTCAATAAAATAAGCTCGCCTTCTCCGGTGTGTTTCGGCACTAGTTTTGACGCGTTCTTCAGAACTTGATTATGTGCGGGGGAGAGAGTATAGTGTTTTTTCTTGGGCGCTCTGCAGGTGGGAGCGCTAAATACTTTTTGTCTTTTGATGGCGTCCCATGACAGAGACAGGTCTCATTCCATCCAAGGTTGGCCGCGGCAAGAAGCACTGCCTTGCCTGCGGAAGCAGCAGCATGAAAAAGGGGAGGCGTTACTGTTCCCCTGAATGCCGGGATCAGATGCTGTGGGTTCTCTCTCTGTCCAAAGGGCTTCTCATTGCCTTCAATGCAAGGTATGCGGCTTTCTCCTTTGACCAGAATTTCGTGGTTCTGGACGTCCTGCCGATTTGGTCCCAAGACATCTCCAGGTTTCTTTACAGAAGACCGGGCGGGAAAAAGCCTGCCGAAGACTTGAAGCACCTGGTCCTTCAATCCGGAAACGAATGGTATCAACTCGTTCACAACAGAACTTCCAGGAGCTATGCGTCTTTGTTTCTTCTCAAGAAGAACAACAAGAAGGAGCTCAACCCCAAATCCATCAGACCGGACAAGAAAGTCAAACCCAGGCTCAGCCGGTTCGAGAGAGAGTGCCTCAAACTGCTTGAGCTTCCGACAGAGGATCTCTTTTCCGAAAGCAACGTGGCGAAGATACGATCTGCCTACAAAAGACTGGCCAAGGTCTATCATCCGGACCTGGGTGGAGACACTGAGAAATTCAAAAAATTGAACGCCGCCCACCAGCAAATGCTTCTGTGGACCGAAAATCCCCATTTCACGCTCAGGAAAGCGCTTCTGGACTGCTGGTCCTACGACGGCGCGACCAACAAGTGGTCTCCACCTCTGTAGGGCAAATCCGAAACTCAAAATTCGAAATCCGAAACAATGACCGAAATCCAACAGAACGAACTAAGCCCGAAACCAGGATAGATCAGATCGCGACGGCGTTTTCGGGAATTGCCCCTATGTTATTCTCCGCAAGAAAGATACTCAAAAACCGCAGGGTAGAGGCTTCTGCGCCGTGCCGTGTGGACTCCGGCGGAACCTGGGACATCCGGTCCATGGCGCTGCCCATGCAAGCCATTGAACCGGTCACGTTGAACATCGCTCTCAGTTTGAGGACCCGGGTGGAACTCGTTCCGTTTGAAGACGGGATGGTCAAGGTTTCATCAGAGGGTTTCCCTGACGCAGGAGCCCATGACTTCAAGCTCCTCCCGTTTGATTCGACCTTCGGCCTCTTCTATGCGGCCGTCTGCTATTTCGGTTTTCATGGACTTGAAGTCCGGATTGCTTCGGATTCTCCTTCCAAGGCTGCGCTCGGAGGCTCCAGCACAGCACTCGTGGCTCTCATCAAGGCTTTCTCAAAGCTCGTTGTTCTTGCTGGAAAGCCCCCCTTGCGGCGAAAAGACATCCTTCATCTTGCCTATTATCTGGAGGATTCCACGAGCTCAGGCAAGTGCGGCATCCAGGACCAGGCTGCTGCCGTGTTCGGAGGAGTCAACCTTTGGCGATGGCAGTTCGGCAACAGACAGGCGCCTTATGAGCGGACGCCACTCCTCGATCGAAAAGCACAGCGGGACCTGTCTGAACGTCTCCTTGTGGCCTTCAGCGGGAAGAGCCACGTCTCCGCCAAGATCAACCAGGGGTGGCTTGAGGGGTTTCTCTCGGGCAAAACCAGGGCAGGATGGATTGAGGCNAATCGGATCGTNCGCCGCCTGACCCAGGCCCTGGCCGCTCGCAAGTGGGATCAGGCGGCAGGGCTCCTTCGCGAAGAAATGGCGGTTCGCAGGGACATCACACCGGATGCCCTGATCCCTGTGACGCATAAACTGATCCGACAAGCGGAGGAGGCAGGATGCGGCGCAAGGTTCGCAGGAGCCGGCGCCGGCGGCTCTGTCTGGGCGCTTGGAGAGAAGAAGAAGATCCAGGAGCTGAAGACTCTCTGGAGATCGACGCTTGTGCCGATTCGTGGGGCAGGAATTCTTGCCTGTGCCGTAGATCCAAGAGGCGTTCTCTAGATCAGATCAACCGCCTGATGGATGAGGTCCATACCCCTCACAGAACAAACCCGAAAGGAGACCGGAATGAAACTGATTAAGATATTGTTGGTGGTGATTTTATGGTCTGTTTCATCGGTCGCCGTTGCAGGGGACTTTGACTGGATTAAGGATTTGAACATCCAAGCGCAAGCGGACCCTTCTGGATTCAGGGTGAGACTCGGAGCTCGATTCAGAATCGGTGACGCCGAAATCAATACGGTGCTCAGCAAGGTTGATGACCCTGGAGACGCCTACATGGTGCTTCGCCTCGGCGAGATGTCGAACCGCCCCACAGATTACGTGATCAAGCAATACAGATCAGACAAGGGGAAAGGCTGGGGAGTCCTTGCGAAGAGCTTGGGCATAAAGCCAGGATCAGAGGAATTCCATGCCTTGAAGAACGGTCACGATCTTTACGACGACAAAGATATGAGCGGAGGTAAGGGCAAAGGAAAAAGCAAGGGGAAAGGCCAGAAACAAAAGTAGCCGTAGCACCCCTACGGGTGAATCGTTTTCGCAACAGCTCTCTACTGTTGAGATGTTGCGAAGACGGCAGTTTTCTCATTTGTCGCTCCACTCAGATTTGATCTGAGCCAGAGCAAATGAAAAAGCACGAGAGCCCGTCCGAAAGGGGACAACACGGTTTTTGGAGCCAGGACTGCTTACGATTTGTCCTGCTGCTTATTGGGTGTTTCGTGAGTGACCGGGCTCTGCGCCTTGTAGCCGTTTTCAACCGCATAGTAAGTCACAGCAGCACCCGCACCCGCCGCCGCAACATACCAGCACCCTGAAAGTGCAGGAAACGCTGCTATCAGAAGGATTAGTCTGAAAAATCTTTTCTTCATAGCTGTCCTCCTCCCCATCTTTTAGATCNTACTAGCCACCCGTCTCTAACTCACCCGTTCATGCGTGAACTCAGTTCCGGATAAACATTAACTCTCCGAGCTTAAGTCTTAATACGCGACAGAATGACTGACGGTCAGAGCGAGTTCAGGTCTTGCTGCCTGATTAAAGCGTTCTCCGCTCGGAACCCAGAGCTACGGAATCAAGCTCGTCAGCCTTGGGGATTTGTAAACGTTCGTGAATGCTATGTGCTGGTATGAGTCGTGCACTTATATAGAGCAAAGAAAGTGCCGAATGATGGGAATCGAATGTAAGTTGTTGATATTTAAATACTGTCTAAGGTGATAGTGTATTTCAATTGAATAAGANATGGAGGGAAATTCCTACAGATAGAAAACGACAGATAANNGAGTTTTCTGCATGCCCCTTGGTATCATATCGAATTTACCTGGGTTTAGTGCATTTAGCACACTGTAGGANAAACCCTGCGTCGTGAGGAGTTTTTCTAAAGAGATCACTGCGCAGAGGCAGCAGTGAACCAAAGTGGAGGATAGAGATAGAGAGCTTTCAATGAAAGAGATCAGGTACCAAGTGATAGAATGGGATGAGAGATACTGGATTGTTGATGAAGGGACTCTTCCGGCGGAGAAAAAAGTTACACCGAATTTGATCGAGGGTGAAGTTAAGATTATCGTCCTTAATGTGCAAGACTGCCCGTTGAAAGTCAATTGCATCGAGCTTGAAGGCAAACCCGGAGAAGAGGTATCTTCACTCTGCAAGTATTTGGGAAACTACCATCATGTCAGGACGACACTCCCCTGCCACTACAGTGGATACTTTGAAAGAGACCTCTTGAAAATACTTCCTGATCCTGTCTCCGTTAAAGCCAAATATGCGAGGACGTATTTCTCGCCTGCGGGAACCCCTATCAAGAAATCACATGCGCATTTGGTTTGTGACTTAGGGGACAGGTCTTAAAGAGGCAACCAGAATGTAGAGCCTGGGCTCGTCAATGAACGTTTCTATTTCGAACCCAAAGGGCCGGAACAGACTCTCAGCCTCTACCTTTTCCGGGAAGGCATCAAGCGGGAAGGAAGCCCTTTCGCTCATAGAACGAATGAACGATTTTCCCAGAGGATGACTGATCACCATGCGCCCTTGTGGTTTCATCATCCTGCTGAGGTTCCTAAAGGCCCCTGGCTTATCAACGATGTTGCCATAACAGGCATTGATGAAGACCACGTCAAGGCTGCTATCGAGCAACGTTAGATCACGGACATCAGCGAGAATGGTCTCCACGTTGGGATACTTCTTGCTGTTCAGTTGCTCAAGCATGGCGGCTGAGAGGTCGCAGGCATAAATCCACTGAGGCTCGTATTTCTGGATAATGGGGATCAGGATTCCCGTGCCGGACCCAACG
>JGI20214J51088_10003505_pt1 | contig 10328 bp, 9 predicted proteins | sample WetSurMetagenome_FD_51088 | JGI IMG/M metagenome (IMG submission 51088) | reverse complement strand
CGCGATCATGATCTTGGTTGAAAAACTGATCCGGATCAATTAATCTTTGATTAAAAATTTTTAACCGCACTTTGATTTTATGTTTTTAAGCAGACTCTGATTGAAAAAGTTAAACACGTATGTATTATTAAGGTACATCTGCAGGTATTGGCATGGTGCACCAGATCCCAGTCCCGACCGGTACTCCCGGCTCTGGTGCATTAAAAAAATGTATCTACACTAGGCCAGACTTGGATGATATCTATGGTAATTATTCTTCCTGCGGGAAATTCCACGTCGTGAGGTAACATACCCCGAAAAGGATTATGACAGCACTTATTGAAGCGATAATCTAACTGCCAGCCCCCAACCCATAGATCTGGTGTCCTCCTGCCTCGGCTGCAAGTCGTGTGCACTTGGGGAAACGTCGATCAGTAAAAACCAGATGATGTAACTGTTTACAAGGATCTCCCCAATCACGGTAAGGTGGGGATCATCATGGACCGGAGACCGTAGTTCTCCTGAGGACCCGGTATACTGTTGCTCATATCCTATGATATACCGTGCACGGGTAAAAAGAGAGTGGAATTATTTGTGAGGTGAACAATCTCATGCCATTTCGGCCTTCAGAATTTTAACTTCCTTGACCGGGCGGTCCCCCGGACCGGTTTTGGTCTTGCCAATCTTGTCAACGACGTTCATTCCTTCGATAACTTTACCGAAGACCGGGTGCTTGCCGTCGAGAAAGTTGTTGTTGATGAGGTTGATGAAGAACTGTGACCCGCCGGTATTGGGGCCCGCGTTTGCCATGGAGATGGTCCCGCGATCGTTCCGGTTAACGGGTGAAAATTCATCCTTTATTGTATAGCCCGGTCCGCCACATCCGGTGCCGTCTGGGTCTCCCCCCTGAATCATGAACCCGTCGATAACGCGGTGGAAGATGACGCCATTGTAGTAACCTTTCTGTACAAGTGTCTCGAAATTGCCCGCGGTAATGGGCATGTCTGGTGCAAAAGCAATCCTGATCGTGCCCATGCTTGTCTCGAGTTTTACAGTTTTTGTTTCTGGTGCTGTCATGGTATGCCGGAGGAATATACGTGGTTCAGATTCATTTGTGTTGTGAATCCCCGGCTGGTTGTTGAAGATAGTTCGCAATAAAAAAAGAGATCACATCATCGCTGCGCGGATGATGGTAACATTCTGGACGGGGCGGGATTCCTTGGTCTGCACTTTAGCGATGGAATCAACGACATCCATCCCCTCGACAACTTTACCAAAGACCGGGTGTTTTTTATCAAGGTAATTATTGTTTACGAGATTAATGAAGAACTGGGAGCCTCCGGTATTTGCTCCTGCATTAGCCATAGCGACGGTTCCTCGGTCATTCCGGTTGTTTGGACCAAACTCATCTTTGATGGTATAACCCGGTCCGCCACGTCCGGTACCCGTGGGGTCCCCGCCCTGAATCATGAACCCGTCCATGACACGATGGAAGATCACGCCGTTGTAGAAACCTTTCTGTACAAGCGTTTCGAAGTTACCTGCCGTAACGGGCATCGCAGGATCGAGCGCGATGGTAATGTTTCCCATCGACGTCTCGAGCCGGGTACGTTTCCATGAATCTGTGGATACCGGTATCGTGGTTACTGGAATCTGATCTGCAGGGGTTACTGTAAGGAAACCGGTGTTTGATTCGGTTGTTACCGTTTTATCCGTCTGCTGGGTACACCCCGCACAGAACAACAGCGCTGTGAGGAGTATCCCTGTAAGAACGACTAATCGTAAGGATAACATTGACATTCCGGTTAACTGTAAAAGAAAATAGAGATTGCGGGGTGTTCGTACCCTGTCATCTTGTTAAAATGGGTTTTTTAGTTTCCTACCTTGCCTTTCATACCATAGACAAAGAGAGTGCCGAGAGCAATGAGCATTGAGAGGATACCTGTGATGAGGATGAGTCCACCTTTNGAGGTAGCTGCGTTATAATCACTGGCTGACATGTCGATCGCCAGTACTGCATAGGTATTGCCGGTTGAGGCATCGGTCGCATCGTCGATAGGTGCATAAGCTGAGATGAATGAACCGTATTTCGTGGTGTAAGGGTCCCTGGATGCGGTAGGGGCCGAGAGAGCAGCAAAGATCTCCATCTTGTCCGGGCTTGTCGAAACTTCCCCTATCTTGGCGGAACCCTGCGGGTCGTCAATCATGAGATCGTCAACTAGGAAGGTTGCGGTTTGGTCTGGGTTCACCTTGAGAATATAGGCATTGATGATATGATCATCGAGACTGCGCATTGTATTCAGTTTCCTGACCATGGCGACGTATCGGGGAGAGGTCTCGTCGCCTGGCTTGATACCGGCCAGGTCGCTCGCATTGATCTGCGTAGCCATCACGGCAACCGTGGATTTCATACCCTGCTGCACGGAATTTTTCAGGGCTCCATTCGAGCTTGTATAGGCAAACGCCGTGAGTGAGCTTATAATGATAACGATAAGGAGTGCGCTCACCCAGAGTTTTGTTGTTGCTGAACAGGTTTCTGTCATTTCAGGATCTCCTCCTAAACGATGCACCTATAGCCAGTACCACGATAAGTCCCCCAACCATGAGTACCGGTGAGGGAGATGATTCGGGTGTGGGAGTCGGCGCGAACTGCATACTGATCGCAAGAGGTGTAGTCTGGCCGGCATTTACCGTTGCGGTCGTGGAATAATCGATATACCCGGTGTACTTCAGCAGTACCTGGTGCTGCCCGGCCGCAATACCGTCAAGGGTTGACGGTGTATATCCACGGAAAAGGTTATCGATTAAAATTTCCGCACCCGTGGGGGTCGATACGATGTTGAATCCCCCGGTCGCCTGCACAGGTGTCGGTCGTCCTCCTGAAGGTGTCAGGGTCGCGCTGATGGGTGTGACGGCATTGGGTTGGATGTATACTGTATTGATCCAGTCGTTGTAACCGCTCGCTGTTACTTTAAAGACATGGTTCCCGCTTGTAATGCCGGGGAGGGTCAATGTCCCTGATGATGGGATCTTGCCTTGTGAGTTGCTGTCCATCCAGACCGTTGCCCCGGGCATGGACGAGATGGCAACCGTGCCGAATATAGCTGTATTCATGACGGCATTCAGTTTCTGGTTGGTGTTGGCAGTGACATACACAGATGCTGTGTAATCGTTATACCCCGGTATGCTCAACCTGAAACTGTGGCTCCCCGGGTACAGGGTGACGGTCAGGGGTGTTTTACCCTGGTAATTGCCATCCACGTAGACCAGCGCCGCATTTGGTGTTGATGTTACCGATACGGTCCCGGTGCTGCGCGGTGCCGGTGGAGACTGCTGGAGGTTTGGGTAATAGGTGGCGGTCTGGCCGGTATAGACATTGATCAGCTGGGTATCCGGGGTGTAGCCGGATAAGGAAGCTTTCATGGAATACGTTCCCGGTGGCAGGTTTGGGATGGTGATCGGGGAGTATCCCTGTAAGTTACCGTTCAGATAGATTGCCGCACCAGCAGGATTTGACTGGGCATAGATTGTGCCAGTCTGGACCGGTGGGATCGTGATGGTCGTGGTAGGTTGTGGGTTGATGGTTGCATATACTGCCACATGTTCTTTATCTGCCGGCATATGAGAGAGTGGTTCTGACCATGTTGTATAGCCGGCTTTTGAAACGGTAATGGTCTGGACAGGTGTTCCGGTCGGGCTGACCGCAACCGAGAGAATACCTCCCGCCGTAACTCCCTGCGATTTTCCATCGAAATAGACCGTGGCTCCATCCTCGTTGCAGTTAACATCGATCCACCCCTTTCCACCGCCTATCGTTGGTTCAATCGTGATGGTGATGTCTGTGGTCGGTTCGGTAATCGGGATAGTTGTAGGCCGGGTTGTGGGGTCTGTCGTGGGTATTGTAGTAGGTACCGTTGTAGGCCGGGTTGTCGGCTCTGTCGTAGGTACTGTGGTAGGTTCCGTTGTTGGTTCCGGAGTAACCGGCGGGAGTGTCACGAGTGTAGGAGACTCCGTAAGATCCCCACCATCTGCGGCTGTCGGTACGATCACCGCGATACAGAGTATGCAAAGGATCGCTGCAATCAGAATTACTGCGAGGGTTTTTTTCACACTATCTCATCCTGTACTGGTATAAAAGGTGAATTTGCTATTTATTTGATACGCTTCATGCTCTGGAGAAAATACAGGATAAGAAGAAAAATTATCGCTTTCCAAGTCCACGGATTACCCGGGCCAACCGGTACATTCCCTCGGTGATCTGTTCTTCTGGCGCAGAGGAGAAGTTCAGCCGGATCGTATCGGTGCCTCCTCCGTCAACATAGAATGGCAGGCCGGGGAGGACGGCAACATTTTGTTGTACCCCCTCATCGAATACGGTCTGTGATGATATGCCTGGAGGGAGTGTAGCGAACAGGAACATCCCTCCTTCCGGATGTGTATGGGTGATCTGCGGCAGGAGATCGTCGAAGAGATCGCACATGAGCCTGCATTTTCTCTCGTATACCCCGGTGATCTTCCGGATGTGGTCATCGAGGTTATTGGTTGTGAGATAGCGGTAGAGGATCTTCTGGGAAAGGAAATTGGAGTGGAGATCGGCAGCCTGCTTGACCACGTTGAACTGCATGATGATCTCCCTTGGTGCATACATCCATCCGATCCGCATTCCCGGTGCAACAATCTTGGAGAACGATCCGGATATGACTGCCTGATCCGGCAGGTATTTTTTCACGGGCAACCGTGGTTGTCCATCGAAGAAGAGTTCTCCGAATGCATCGTCCTCGTAAAAGACAGTGTCCGTAGATTTGAGGATCTCAGCAATTGCTTTCCGGTTTTCCTGTGAATACGTCTGCCCCGACGGGTTCTGGGAATTTGGAATCCCATAAAAAAATTTTGGCAGATTTTTTTTCACATGGTTCTCAAAGGCGGGAAGGTCAAGTCCCTTATCTTCGAGAGGGATGGAATGGATGACCGGTTCGTAGAGTGAGAAAGCTTCGATTGCCCCGAGGTATCCGGGCCGTTCCATGCCGACATGATCTCCGGCGTTCAGGAAGATCTTGGCAAAGAGATCGAGGCACTGCTGGGAGCCGTTCACGATCTGGATCTCACCGGCAGTTGCCGGGATATTCATGCGGTGACGGTACCGGTCCGCGATATATTCCCGGAGGGGGAGATAACCGTCAGTAGTGGTATACTGCAGGGCAGTACAGGCATCCTCTTCAAGAACCTCCCGGGCTGCCCGCGTGATTCCCTCGCAGTCGATGAGTGCTGACGATGGTAACCCTCCCGCAAAAGAGATGATGGACGGATCAGCAGATACCCGGAATAGTTCGCCGAGAAATGACTCGGGTACCTGTTCGAGCCTTGTTGCAAAACGGTACTGCAGGTAACTCACCTTTCACAAACTGGATTGAACGGATCGGGATATATAAACAGAGGATGAACACCCCCTTCTCGGACTATGAGCGGTACATCTCCTGTATCGTTTTATAACGAGTTATCAGAGTCAGGAATTTGTTGGCAGTATTAACAGGAAGATACAAAAAAAGGAAGATTTTTTTGTCCCGCGGGCATTGGCCGTGAGACTTATGCGGAGTCAGCGACTTCGATCTTGATGATCTCAGAATGGACTGCAGCAATCGTCTTGTGCAGCTCTGCATTCTGGGCTCCCCGCACTACTTCAATTGCTTCACGGATCCGGGCCAAAGCTTCGCCCTGCGTGTTGCCGTATCCTGTAGCACCCGGAATCTCAACGCAGCGGGCAGTAAAACCGCCTTTCTCGTGCGATTCCGTGATTATGGTGTAGTGCATGATTATAGTACGATGATATGGTGATTGACATATTTTGTGGTCAGAATTGCCCTTTATCGTCGTCCGGCGCTGGTTTTTCTGCCATTTTCCTGCGCTCGTACTCCTCGATGTGCCCCGTGAGGCACTCCCCGAATTCTTCCGGATAGCGGTGAAATTCCAAATCGATAAAGAACATACGAGTGGCGTCACCGATTGCCATATGCGGTTTTATCAGGTAACGGAATTTTTCCGGCAGGGTATACGAGAAATGAGCCGAACTGATTGCGGACTTTGTGATCCTAAAATTCGTAACAAGGGACACCCGGTCAAGCGATACGTGCTCTTTAAGATGAAAACACGACCGTATCTCTTCCTGGAGGTCGCGGATTAAAAAACCGTCCGTCTTTACCCGGGAATACTGAAAGGTCTCCATTTCACGACGGCTGGCAAAAAAAACAAGGGTGCCGATCTTCCTCTGGTTGAGTGCCTGCATGAACTTCTGAAGATCCTGATTCACCGAGGTGATAATGCGGCGCGCCTTCTTACACTCCTCCATTCCCAGATGGAACTTTTTATTAAAAACTTTTATATGCCCCGGGGATGCCAGATTGAAAACCCGCCGCTGCCCCTCAATCCGCTTTCCTACGTCATCCGTGATATTTTTCCAGAGTTCGACATCAATAGTTCGGTTGAAAGCCTTTCCAGTGAACGATAATGCGTCTGTATCCGGCTCGTGGATAATCACACCGATCTCTATAGGGATCTGCATACTCTGGTGTGTACCATAAATCCCTGCAAATTCCATATCGATATACGCAATGCCGGGTGTCATTTTTTTAGTGTTGTCGTGCTGTAAATGTATGAGGGGATTTTCTGATATTGGTCTTATAATTCTTTCCTAGCAGTAACCGGTGTCTTTTCCAGCATGGATATCCAACTGACAGGTACCGTGATCGATCCTCTTGAACATTCGCTTACTCTGGTTGAGGGTGTATGGGTACTCTGCCGGATCCGGTTTTTTACCTCGGTTTCCTTTCGCGTTCTATCCGCTCTGAAGCAATCTCACAATACTTAGGGTCGATCTCGATTCCGATCCCTCTGCGGTTGCACATTGATGCCGCAACAAGCGTTGAACCGCTGCCCATAAACGGGTCAAGAACGGTATCCCCGATAAAGGAAAAGAGTTTCATGCACCGGTGCGGGAGCTCAACGGGAAAGGGAGCCGGATGACCGATCTTTGTCTTTTTCTCCCCGTTAAATGTCCAGAGCCCGTTTGTCCACGTCATAAAATCATCACGGGAGATGTCTGACTTCTTGGACCCGCTGGTCTTCTTCCAGGTATTTTTATACAGAACGACAATCAACTCAACCGGAGCTATGACGTACGGTGCGGAGGCGCTCATCCACGATCCCCACGCGGTTCTCCGGGAAATGTTCCCTTCGTTCCAGATGATGGTCGAGTGGTAGGAAAATCCTGCATTTTTTGCAATCGTGGTAAGATCCGCTCCAACGCTCTGCTGGCCCCCCTTATTCTTGTCAAGCGGGATATTAAGGCAGAACCTTCCATCGTCCCTGAGCCAGTCATGGCACCGTCGCATCCAAGAATCTGAAAAGACCAGGTATTCCTCGTAGGATCCCCGGTCATTATGGGAATTATATTGGATATCCACGTTATACGGAGGTGATGTGATGACAAGGTCTATACTGCCGGATCTGATTGCCCTGGTTGTAAAAACATCATCGTTAAGGATCAGGATCTCTCCCCTTTCATAAAAAAAGTTCTCCCCCACGCTGGTATCTCCGATAGATCTCTGTTTTTGAGCAGTAAAGAATTTTGGACGAAAATAATCCGGTAACTGTGACAGGAAATACTCTCCGCTCAATCCTTTCCGGCATAAAACAGGACAATCGCAAGAACGATCAGAGAACATGCTACAAAAATGGGAAATGTATAATCATCCTGACGGGGGATCTTTTCATCCACTGGTTTTACCGGTGAAGATGATGGGGGAGCGGGATATTTTACTGTGAATGTCCCCGTGCTGTTTGTATCCGATTTTACCCACCCGACAGTCAGATTATAGTCCCCCGGTGGCAGACCTGGTGCATCGAGATCCCATGTCCAGGTATTCATATGCAAGCTTGCTATCACCGGGATGGTTTTTATCGTGACGAGCTCGTTTGTCTTCTGTGTCCGGATTTCTGTACTGAGGGTATTATCCGTCCCAATATTGGTGGTCCCGGAAATGACAATATGCTCACCGGTAATCTTGTCGGGAAGCCGGAACCCCGAAGCCGGGATCATCTCGTTAAAATGAATGGCAGGTTCCTCGACAAAAAAATATTCCGCCTGGAATGTATCATCCACGCCCGGGATAGATGAAGTATTCAGGATCTGATCCACCGCAATACGGATATTTCCCCTCAGGTCCTCACGAGGTCCGAGTCGTGCAACAATCTTTCCCCGGTTCATGATAGCGAGGTTACCATTAATGTCCGTCCCCCCCCCGATTTCGAGGATACCTCCTGCACCCGGGTCCTGATATACGATGGCATACTGGCCGCTGGAAAACCCATCAGTTGCTGATGGTTTGATAGTAATCGAGAAATTGCCGTGACGATCCGGAGCTGTGGTCAGGACTTCGAAATGGTCTCTCCCGACGATCCACACTCCTACCGTACCATTAACTGCCCCGGTTCCGCTTATGGAAATTGGATCCCCCTTGGTGATGATCCCCGGCGCGCTTGTGGTAAAATAGACCTCTGCAGTAACCGGCGCTGTTATGATTGCAAGCAGCAGTACGAAGATTGCAAATCCCCGTTTACCTAGATTCACAAAGTTCCATGACATTTTTAGATAAGAATCTTTTAATTCCGGATTGTTAAACGCTTTCTCTAATCAGTTTTTATGATCTGTAATGAGTTTGAACTCACTTGGTAAATCTCTATATGTTGTAGTTACCCGGGTCAAATCTTTGTAACTGTAGAAGGTCGATGATCGGAAGAGGGACGATTCACCCATATAAACCCCCTCTTTGTAATTAATCGGAGTTCACTTTCCACTCTGTTGTCCCAGAACCTTCGCAATATTCTATGAAAATGGTTCTGATAATCAGCAGGTTAGTGTATATCAACCGGGGGTTTACCAGCAGATTCTACAAAAAAATACGATTTTTGGAACATCGATTGTCATCGCTGGTGAACGAAAATTGTTGAACATCGTGGAAATGTATCGCGATCATTCCCCGGAGATAGATAGGCCCCCTTCATCTCTTGAATATTTGAGAGGGGGTGCGTGAGCTATTATTTTTTCCCTGGTGTCAGACATGTAAAAACGCAGGTTTCCTTTGAAAATCGGTAATTCCTTCGGGCCATTTGCTCCGAGTTTGCAACACTGTGGATGCAATTGTTTACCCATTAACCGTTCCTGCCATACAGGGAAGTCATGCGTCAGATATTAAGCGGATTTTGCGGGACAGGAGGATATCCTTTTAGCAACTTTGTTATTTCAGGAAAACAGGAATAAAAAATGTCTCCGGCAATCCGAAGACTCTGCGAAATTTTTTCTCACGACTTGGGTCTTATGCCCTTCGTAGAAAAAAAATTAGATGTAGGGGTTCCGGAGAGCCTTTCCTACACCGAATGTTGCGCGCTCTTCGAGAGTCTTCTTGTTCTTGGAGATTTTCTCGTTAGCGAGCTTGGTCACGAGTTCAAGACCGGGCTTGACCTTTTCGATGGGCTGGGTCTCGAAGCAACCTGCCGCCATTGCCTTTGCCCAGACCGAGTCTCCGATCTTGGACCTGACAAAGACGGTGCTCCATCCGTCAGGGCTGCCGACAGAACCGGTGGAGATGTCACCAAGGTTTGCAACGTAGTCAAGGCAGACGTGGCAACCGGGCTGCTCGTACTTGTGGGTCACCTTGAGTGGCAGCTGGACGACCTGTCCGCGTTTGCCGTATACCCAGAACTTGCCCTTGCCGATCTCCATCTTCTTGACGGACTCGAGCTTCATTGCCGCATGATCTTCAACGAGCTGAAGGATGCTCTGGTAGGGGAAGTTCTCCATGCAGAAGATACCGACTGCGAGCGCAATGTTTGCGCCGACATCCCTCATACCGATCGGGTACAGCTGTGCCTTGCGGACTGCCTGCATCTGGCACGGGGTGCCAACAATACCGATCTTGTCCAGGCCGAAGCTGCGGGTTGCCTCTTTCAGGAGGTTCATGTTCGGGCTGATGTTGTATTTGGTACCTGCTGCTGCAATCAGATCAGCCTTGGTGGTCACGATCGCCGGGATTGGCCTGAAGGGCTCGATCATCTCGAAGTTCGAGTTGTCCATCATTACTTTTGACGGGTTCTTTGCTGCGAATTCCTTGGTTGCCGCAACGATTGCGCCGTCAATGATACCTTCATCAAGGGCATATGCAAAGAGGGACGAGACAATACCGCCATCCTGGGCGCGCTTGAGAAGCTCCTTGTCGGTGCTTCGGGCTGAGACGCATGATTTGTAAATACCGAGTTCTGCTCCCATTTCAATCACCTTCACTGGAGTGCCGCCATTA
>JGI20214J51088_10003504_pt1 | contig 10328 bp, 9 predicted proteins | sample WetSurMetagenome_FD_51088 | JGI IMG/M metagenome (IMG submission 51088) | reverse complement strand
GATTATTACGAAGAAAAAGAAGGGGTAATTAAATTGGACTGCTTCACATAGACGTTACCACGCTGGAGCGTGGTAACGAGGGGAAGATTATATATTAGAAATGGATACATAGCGTTTTGCGTTACCACGCACGCCACGGCGCATCTTCGACTTCGGTGTGGTAATACAGCCTATAAATCCATTGTTTGTGCAGTTTTATGCTCCTAATAATTCAATAAAAAATCTGTAAAAATCCTGTTTTTTCTGCTCCTTCCGCGTGCAAAGCTCTTATGCTCTTTTTTACCGGAGTGCGAGTAGGTTACCCTTTAATCTCATAATTTTTTTGTTTACAATGAAATATTTATTTTATATATTAAGGCAAAGGAGAAAATCCACTATCCATTGATGCTCTACTGTATTAACTGTTTGAGTATTTTCCTTGTTATGAAATATTTTTCAAATTAATTACATAACGAAAGGAGCTACAAATGGGAATAAAATTTTTACTATCCGTATTTTTACTTTTCATTATTACCGGTTATGCATTTTCTCAATCTGATTTTGGACCGGGTTCTAAAACAAATGTTTCAAGATTAAACGGCATTACAGATGCAGAAAAGCCCTACGAGCAAAGCAGAACTGCAGATGTTATACCGCAGAATTTGTTCACCCAACTCGAACAGGCAAGAAGAAATAATAATGAGGTAGATGTTACAAAAATCCAGAATGAAATTGACAAGTATTCTACAGGACAGGTTAAAATACCTAATCGTCCTGTATTCAACGCAACCGTTACACCTCCGCCTATAAATCCTCCGTTCACACCGGACTGGATGGGAACCGATATTCTAATAAGAGGAGGCAAGATTTCCGGGTATTATTCTTCCAACGGTAACCGTAGAACAGTTGATTTGAAATCCGGAAAAGATGGTATTCTTTATATGGCGGTCGCTACGGATTCCACTACAGCCGATACAAAATACATCTATTTCTTCCGCTCGACAAATTCCGGGTTAACATGGTCAGGTGTCGGAGGAATTCAAAGCGCCAATACTTTTTCTTCATTATCGATTTCTGTCGATAGAAAAGGTGACCTGAACGATTCCACCAGAATTTCCTGCTATTACACTGCCGGAACAGATGCTAATGGAGCGGATGCAGGAGTATATCTTTTTTCGTTCAGACCACGAGCGTGGAATGACGACTATCGTTTCCATACTCTTGGTACACCAACTACAGGAAGAAAATTCGGATACGTAACTACTTGCAGTGACGGAGCGTATTATTCATCGGCGGTATATATCGGCTGTGTCGTTGGCGAATATTCAAATAACGGCGACAGCTGTGTTTCTATGCAATACTTCAGAACCACAAACTGGGGCTTAGCTCATACCGGAGTTACTCTGAATGGTGTATATACCGGTAATTGGGGCGACTTCTATCCTTCGGCATCATTGAAAAGAACACAGAGTGTCTATAACGACTCGGTCTATATTGCAGTCGAAAGAAGATTTTCGGCGACCTCTTATGGGATAAGATTATTTGCGACGCCGTGGAGTCCTTCGGTTAATACTGTAATTAATTATCTGACTTCTGATGCCGTATTACATAGAAGACCTATTCTCACCGTACGGCAAACAGCAAATGCTACCCCGAGACAAATGATAATAACTTATACAAAGAGCAATATATGTGTGTATAGTGCCTCAACTAATGATGGAACAAGCTGGCAGTTAGATGGCTCTTTAGACCCGCACAGTTCAACAAACGGTTTCTTTACATACTGTTCATCTGATACACTGACATCAACCGGGTGCTTTGTTGCTTCCTTTAGAACCTCGACGGACTCCTTAAGCGTAAGGAGAGGTTATATTGGAAGTTTGAGCAGTGGGACAATACAATACAAACTCAATAGTGCATCAGTCGTTACCGGTACTATTCCTCCCGTCTGTGCTATATACAGAAGCGGTACACAGCAATTAGCTGATGTTTCGTACGTAGGCACAGGACCCTCAAATTGCTGGTTCGACGCCGAGAATCTGCCGACTAATATCGGTAATAACGGTAGCGTTGCTAATGAGTATGCACTTTACCAAAACTATCCGAACCCCTTCAATCCATCTACAACCGTTAAGTTCAGTATAATAAAACCTGAATTTGTTAGACTTACGGTTTATGATATTATGGGTAANGAAGTATTGGTTCTTGTAAACAAACAAATATCAGCAGGTAATTATTCTGTTGACTTCGATGGCTCAAAGCTTTCAAGCGGAATATATTTCTATAAAATTTCTGCTGGGGACTACACAAACGTAAAAAAAATGATGCTGATAAAATAAGTATCGTTTATTTTTGATTTTCTTAAGTACCGCAAAAGGCTGTTCCGAAAAAGAACAGCCTCTTTTATATGTAAAAAAATTATCGTTTATGCAAAACAGTCAACAAATATTACAGCCGATATTAAATTGCAATTTTAGAAATATCGCTTTATATTTGAATAAATAAAATCGTCAAAATGAAACTCATAATAATTACTGTATCATTTATTCTTCTGCTCTTTTTCTTCCGCACTGTATCCGCCGGAACCGAAATCTCCGGAAAGGTACTCGACGAAAATTACTTCCCCGTGCCGGGACTGACTCTATATTTTACCGGTGGATTCAGCACAAAAACTAACAACGACGGTAAATTTAAAATAACTTTGAATAGTTCTACGTACGATGTTTTTGTTTATGATTATTCAAATTTAAATGCAGTAGTTTATAGAAATCTTACAACACCCACTCCCGAACTAACTCTTTTTGGAAACACATCATCCAAGTATGTTAATACCGATATTATGAAAGTAAATTTTTTACCTGTTCCCCAGGGTAAAACAGCAATAATAAAATTTATTAGTGACCAAATTTTTAACTCGAAAGAAGTCGTCGCATCATCAGGCGAAAAAACGAAAATTATTACAGTGGATTATCCTTCTACTAAAGAATATATAAACGGCAGAATTATTTATTTGGAAAAATCACCCCAGAGCTATGAAAGATTTTCAGAAAAGACGGTTACTATTCAAAAAGATAATTACAATCAATCGGTAATGTTCGATTCGAATTCATATTACTCAAAACCGGGCGATTCTTACCTTACAATATATATGCCCGGACAGGAAAGTGAAAAAAAATCCTTCGAGGTTTATGCAGATTTTTTATCCCTGCACCGAAACGCACAATTTTCCCTTAACCTGACTGAAGGCGACATTATCTCAACTAAAGTTTTAATTCCACAAACTTTGCCTTATGGCTACAGAATTAAAATTACTGGGAGCGGCGAATATAAAGGCGGCTCCGGATATGACAGTTATTTTTATTCGTACCCGGGAGCAACGTACAATATAAACTACGAAACTCCGCCGTCATTGGAATCACCGCAAGATAAACTTTACGGTGCAAACGACAACACACAATTTTCTTATGAATTGGGTTCGGGAACGGGAATCTATGTTATTCATTTTCATTGCTTCGACCCGGTAGGAGATTTCTATGTGGTCACAATAGATAGAAATATTAAATCACCGCTTTCCTCTGTTAAAGATATTTTAAAAGGAACGGAATATAGCTGGACAGTTACAAAATATTTGACTTATGTAAATGTAGACTCATTCGTCCGCCCAAAAGACTTTGCAAACGACATAGGATATAAGGCAACTACATATTCGGAAATGAGAACGTTTAGAACGAAATTTTAAAGTTCGTCGAGTCTTTATAGTTCGTTGAGTCTATCGAGTTAGTTAAGTTTATTGAGTTTGTTGAGTCTATCGAATTAGTTGAGTTTGTTGAGTAAAGGAAATAACCGCTTTTATTACTCATTATTCATTACTCATTATTCATTATTTATTGTTTATATGCTTCGCGTAAGAACTTACGGTCTTTTCTCCAATCTTTACGCACCTTTACAAATAGTTTGAGATAAACATCTTTTTTTAAAAACTTTTCTATACTCTCACGGGCAAGCCTTCCAAGGGTTTTAATTTTATCACCATTACGTCCTATGAATATTATTTTCTGCGATTCCCGCTCCAGTACTATTTCTGCGTTTATGTAATCTTTTGCTTCTTTACGCTCGATGTACTCCACAATATCTACATAAACACTGTAGGGAACTTCATCCTGGTATATATCGAGAATTTTCTGCCTGATAATTTCCGCCACAAAAAATTTCTCCGGTTTATCCGTCAGTATATCGTCATCGAAGAAAAATTCCGAAACAGGAAGATTTTCAATGAGCCATCTCTTTATTTCGGTTAAGTTAAAATTTTCTTTTGCTGATATCGGGATAATCGTATCGAATTTGAATTCTTCTTTCAGTAAAAGCATTTTACTTTTTACATCGTCCTGTTGCTCGAGGTCAATTTTGTTTAATGCAATTACTCTTTTTTTATCTTTGAATTCTTTCTTGAATTTTTCCTCTGTTTCTTTCAAAGATTTCATATTGAAATCCGCAACATCTATTATATGTAATATTAAATCCGCTTCGTTAAAAGAAGATTTTAGCTCCGTCATCATAAACTTTTGCAATTCATACTTCGGGTCGAAAAGTCCCGGGGTGTCGATAAAAACTATTTGTAAATTATTTTCGGTAAGTATACCAAGTATCTTATTGCGTGTTGTTTGAGCTTTTTTGTTTACGATTGATAAATCGCATCCTAAAAAAGCATTTAATAAAGTCGATTTCCCGGCATTCGGTTTACCGATTATAGCTACATATCCGCATTTTCTCATTTAACTATCCGTATTTGATTTTTTGAAGAAACAATTATTTGAGGTTTATCCCTGTATAGTGTTATTATACCTTTTACTTCAACGTTTTGATTTTTATAAATACTTAAATCCCCTACCTCTGCAATCTTCGAGTCGAATACTACAACCGAAAAAGTGTTCTTTGGATATTTTTTATCGAAGTTCAGATAAGCAACTTTTTCCCTAATCACAACATCGGCTACATATCCCTTCACCACTGCGTTTTCGTTTGGGTGATTTTTCGCTTCGGTAGTCGTATATACTTCCGCGTTTTCTCCCGCAGAAGTTAATTCATTTTCTTTTTTATTCTCCGTGCTTTGCTGTTGTGAAATAACAATTGTGTCTTCCCCTGANTATTTATGTATCCTGACTTCTTCTTTCGTTTTCTTACAAGAGGTAAACAGTAAAAGCAAAATTAATAAAACCGGTAGTGGTGGAATTTTCATTTTATTAATTCTTTTAACTGCCTTATTTCCAGTTCTAACGTACTTTTGTTTTCCGAATTCAACTCGATTGCTGTTTGAAAATCTTTTATTGCATCGCTGTACTTTTTCAATTCTTTATAAATATATCCTCTTCTGTTGTACGCTTCGGAATTGAATTTGTTAAGTTCTATAACTTTGCTAAAATCTTTTAATGCTTCCGATAAATCTCCTAACTGGTAAAAGAATGTTCCCCTTTCAAAAAAATTTTGAAAGTTTTTAGAGTCTAATTCTATAGCCATATTTAAATCAACCAAAGCCCTTTTTTCGTCCTGCATTAAAAAATATATTACCCCCCTATTCCGGTATGCATCCGCATTATTCGGGTCGAGAGTAATCGCCCTATCAAAATCACTCATAGCCATACTTTGATTACCGTTTTTAATATACGCTGTACCCCGATATACATAGGTATTCGAATTTTGCGGATTTAATGTTATTGCATAAGTAAAGTCATAAATAGCGGCTTCAAAATCACCTGTTACTGTTCGTAATATCCCGCGGTCTATATGAGCCTGAGTATAATTCTGGTCAATTTGTATTGCAGAGCTGTAATCTTTTAATGCTTCATCATACCTTTTTAAAAGCATATAAGTCGTTCCTCTTTTATCATATCCAATCGATGAACCCGGTAAAATTAATATATGTTCGGTAAAACGATTCACGGCATCAATGTAATTACCCGTATTCAAAGCGGATTCNCCCATTCTGAAAAGCTCATCGGCAGAGTATTGCGCATTCAAAACACACGGTAAAAAAAATAACAACAGAAAGAAGTAAAAATTTTTCATTTATAAAATTAAATTTTAATTATTTTGATTTTTCTTTTGCTTCTTTATAATAATCTTTCGTCTGTTCTTTTAAATCCGGATTTATACCATAACCTTTTTCCATATCTTCTATGGCTTTTGTGTAATTCCCCATTGCAAGATACAATATTCCTCTTCGGACATATGCTTCTCCGTTATCCGGTTCAAGTTCAATAGCTTTATTAAAATCTGCCATTGCTTTATCATATTCATTAAGGTATTTATACAAAGTACCCCTGAAATAAAAACTCTTTGCAATATTCGGATTTATTTCGATTGCTTTATTTACATCAACCAAAGCTCTTTCGTAATTATTAAAATTCAGGTATAAAGCTCCCCTGTTCCAATAAGTTTCGAGATATTTTGGGTCGTGGGCAATTGCATTTTCGTATGTTATAAAAGCAGTTGCGGTATCTCCCTGGTACGCAAATAGTGTAGCAAGAGAATTATATGTCATCACATCTTCAGGGTCTAATTTCATAGCTGTTATTAAATCCTGTTTCGCCCTGGTAAAATCATTTAGCATTATTAAGCATGCTCCCCGACTGGAAAGAGCGCGGGCATATGTACTATCAAGAGTTACCGCTTTATCGAAACATTGAAGTGCATCATTGTAATTTTTTAAATTAATATATGCCGCACCAAGAGCAACAAGTATCCTTGTATCATTTGGATTTTTACTGAGGTATTCTTTGAAATAGTTTGCCGCTGTAACATTTTCTTTTTTCATCAAAGCGTCATTTCCTTTTATAACTAAAGAATCGGTTTCCTGTGAAAAAACTTTCACCGTCATAAAAAAAAGAAAAACTATAAATATATACTTCATAATAAATTAATAAGAGAATTGAGAATTAAACAAATTTAACAATTTTTAACATCTATTTATAGACTTATCAATTTGCATATCTTGTGCTAAATTACCGGCTTTTATATCAGAGTCCTTAATTTAGAAATTACCNCGGAAAATTTCTCCNTTGAAAGNTTACAAATATATTCGGCATTTCTTGCTTTCCAGTTTAGACTTTTTAATTGGTCTGATAAAATTATACCTTTGATTTTAGAATCCTCCGGAATTAAAACTTCAAAAGGATACCCTTTCGATTTATTTTTTATAGGACAAAATAGTGCAAGCCCTGTTTTTTCATTATATATCTTTGGAGATATTACAAGAGCATTTCTTTTTTCGGATTGAGTTTTCCCCGGTTCGGATAACTCTATATCTAATTTGATAATATCCCCCCTATCCGGAATATAATTTGAACTCATAAAGTCTCCTCCTTTTCCAAACTCTTACTAAAAACAATTTCCTTGTGTAAATTTTTTTCCGACACTCCGGATAATAAATCAATTAACTTTAATTCCTGTTGCTTCTTCCTCGTAATAATCATTTTATCTTTAATTATCTTAATTTTTACATCAGTGCCTTCGTTGAATTTTAACGCATCTGCATAGGTCTTAGGAATCCTGACAGCAAGACTATTACCCCATTTTTGTATTTTTGTAGCCATATATTTAGTATATACAATGAATATACCATTTATCTATTGTTTATACAATGCTAAATTTAATTATATTAAAAACAAAATAAGGCGGGAACGCTCCCACCTTAAATATATGATTATTTGATATTTATACTGTTTTTTTAGTAATTGTCTATTTGAGCTCGTTGAAGTTTACCTGAATAATCTATATATACAGCTTTCCACTCGGAATAAAACTCGTAAACCGTCCAGCCACCTTCACGATGTCCGTTTCCGGTAGCTTTCACTCCACCAAATGGCATATGAGCTTCAGCTCCGATTGTAGCTCCATTAATATAAGTTATTCCTGCTTGAATATCTCTAACCGCTCTGAAAGCATCGTTCACATCATTTGTGAAGATGCTCGAAGATAATCCGTATTCTGTTCCATTCAATATATTTATTCCGTCATCGAGGTCGTTGCATTTCAAAACCGAAAGCACAGGACCAAATATTTCTTCTGTCGCTATTCTATGATTTGGTTTAACATCAACAAAAATTGTCGGCTCATAAAACCAACCTTTTGATAAATTACCTTCACTTGCAAATTTCCCACCAGTAAGTAATTTTGCTTTATCTTCTTTTAATCCGATTTGAACATATTCATCAACGGTATTTCTTTGTGTTTCGCTTACACAAGGACCCACGTCCACACCTTTATCGTTACCGTACCCAAGTTTTAATTTTTTCACTCTCTCTACAAGTTTTTCTATGAATTTATCATGAATATCTTTGTGTAATATTAATCTTGATGTTGCTGTACATCTTTGTCCGGTCGTTCCGAAGGCTCCCCAAAGCACTGCATCCATAGCTAAATCCATATTTGCGTCAGGCATTACTATTTGAGCATTCTTTCCGCCTAATTCGAGCGATATTCTCTTTAATTCCCTACCACCTACTTCGTTTATTCTTCTCCCCACAAGTGTCGAACCTGTAAAAGAAATCAAATCGATATCTTTATTTGCAAGAAATGCTTCCCCTACTACACTACCTTTTCCGTGTACAAGATTTAATACTCCGGGTATATAATCTTTTCCAAGAACTTTTTTCATTGCTTCGTCAATAATTTGAACAAGCGTGTTAGCCGTTTTGGGTGTGATTTCCGCAGGTTTGAAAACTACTGTATTTCCACAAACAAGTGCCGGAAATATTTTCCACGTCGGAATTGCCATTGGAAAATTCCAGGGAGTAATTATTCCCGCTACACCAATCGGGATTCTGAATGAAAGATTCATTTTATTTGCAAGTTCACTTGGTGCATTCATTCCGAAAAGTCTTCTGCCTTCCGATGCCGCATAATACGCCGTATCTATGCCTTCCTGTGTATCGCCTTTTGTTTCGGCAAATACTTTTCCCATTTCGCGCGTCATTTCGAATGCAATTTCATCCTTGCGTGCAAACATTATATCGCCAACTTCTTTTAAAATATCACCTCGTTTAGGTGCGGGGATTAAACGCCACTTTTTAAAAGCTTCCCGTGCCGCCTTCACGGCTTCGTTTACGTCTTCTTCGGTAGATAGTGGAAACATTCCGATTAAATCTTCATTCCAGTTTGCAGGATTTCTGTTCTCACTGTACTTACCGTTCGAGGAAGCTTTCCACTCTCCGTTTATAAAATTTTTAAATTCCATTTTTTTCTCCGATTAAATATTTAGTTTATTTTTCTTTAAAAATAGTTACTATATAAGACATAAAAAATTCATTAATATTTATTATCGCTTTTTCTTTTTTATACGAGATTAATCTTTTTGCACTGATTCTTTTTAAAATAATAGGAAAATTTGTATAATAACTTTTACAAATGAAAATTTACGACATCATTATTGCAGGAGCGGGAATTGTAGGGCTTGCCACTGCTTATAAACTAATCGAGAAAAAACCCGGTTTAAAAATTTGTATAATAGAAAAAGAAGATTCCGTTTCAAAACATCAGACAGGAAATAACAGCGGGGTAATCCACTCAGGAATTTATTATAAACCCGGAAGCCTGAAAGCTACAAATTGCAGACGCGGATATAAAATGCTTCTGGCTTTCTGCGATGAAAACGAAATACCTTATGACATCTGTGGAAAAGTTATAGTGGCAACAAACGAAGAAGAAATTCCACGACTGAACAACCTCTTCGAGCGGGGAAAACAAAACAACTTGCAAGGATTAGAAGAACTCTCGGCAGAAGAAGTTAAAAAAATCGAGCCTTATGTAAATTGTGTAAAAGGTATTCGTGTCCCCGAAACAGGTATCATAGATTACAAAGTCGTTTCCGAAAAACTTGCAGAACTGATTAAGCAAAAAGATGTCGATTTAAAATTAAACGAGTCTCTCGTAAATATTAACGACAAAGAAGAAGAAAAAAGTTCGCGATTGACGATTCACGATTCACGACCCGGTATAGAAATAATAACCAACAAAGACCATTACTTCTGCAAACTCCTTATCACCTGTTGCGGACTGCAATCCGATAGAGTTGCCGGGCTGAACAATAAAAATCTTAACATAAAAATTATTCCTTTCCGCGGCGAGTACTACACTATTAAAAAAGAAAAAAGATACCTTGTAAATAATTTAATCTATCCNGTTCCCGACCCGCAGTTTCCCTTTCTTGGAGTACATTTTACAAGAATGCTCAACGGAAAAGTGGAAGCNGGACCNAACGCTGTCTTTGCGTTCAAACGCGAAGGCTATAAAAAAACCGATATTAATTTCGGAGATTTAGCCGACAGCCTTTTCTGGAAAGGTTTTCTTAGCGT
>JGI20214J51088_10003503_pt1 | contig 10334 bp, 5 predicted proteins | sample WetSurMetagenome_FD_51088 | JGI IMG/M metagenome (IMG submission 51088) | reverse complement strand
TTTGTTATTTGTTATTTGTTATTTGTTATTTGTTATTTGTTATTTGTTATTTGTTATTTGTTATTTGTTATTTGTTATTTGTTATTTGCCATTCAGAATTCATAATTCAGCATTCATAATTATTTTAAGTACCTAAAATCGGTATTTGTTTTTAACTGAGTCAGAACTTCATAATAAAGTTTTATTGCGTTTTCAACGTCGTCCTGATGTACTGTCTCTACTGTAGTATGCATGTATTTCAAAGGAACGGAAATTAATGCCGATGCTACGCCACAATTAGAATAAGCAAATGCATCGGTATCGGTGCCGGAAGAGTTCGAAACCGCTTCTCTCTGGAATGGTATTTTTTTCTTCTCGGCTATATCGATAATCATATTCAAAACATTATTTTGAATTGAGGGACCATAAATCAAAACGGGTCCTTTTCCGCAGGATATATCTCCCTGTTTCTTTTTTTCATACATAGGAGAGCGTGTATCGTGTGTCACGTCTGTAATAATTGCCAAATCAGGATGAATCCTTTCGGCAATCATCTTCGCACCCCGCAAACCAACTTCTTCCTGAACAGAATTAACAATATATAAACCGAAATTCAGTTTTTTCTTTTTTTCCTTAATAAGCCTTGCAACTTCTGCAATCACAAATCCGCCCAGCCTGTTATCCAGTGCCCTGCCAACAAAATATTGATTGTTCAGAATCATAAACTCGTCTACAAACGTAGCTACACTTCCTACGTGTACACCAAGTTTTTCGACTTCTTTTTTTGAGTTGCATCCGCAATCAAGAAAAAGATTTTTTAAAGAAGGTTGTTCTTCCTTATCTTTATCTCTAATGTGTATAGCCGGCCAGCCAAATACTGCTTTGACAACTCCTTTTTTTGTGTGAATATTCACACGCATCGAAGGCGCTATCTGGTGGTCAGAGCCTCCGTTTCTTCTTATATAAATATATCCTTCGTCTGTAATATAATTAACATACCAGGATATTTCGTCTGCATGTGCTTCTATTACAACTTTATAATCTGCTTTAGGATTTATTACCCCGACAACCGTACCGTATGTATCGCTCATATAATCGTCAATATACGGTTTAATATATTCGAGCCAGAGTTTTTGACCCGCTGTTTCGTACCCCGTCGGTGAAGCATTGTTAAGATACTTTTCTAAAAAATTTATACTCTCTTTTCTCATAATCGTTTTCTTTTGTTTAAGGAATTTAAGTATTTATTTTGAAAAATGAAATAAATTTTATTTTGACAGTTATAAAAGATAATATTTGTTTATGAGTATTTTGTGTTTATTAATAAACCGGTTACAATAAAATAGGTATTGCATTATTTCGTTTATAATAATATATTTATGTTATATTTGTGGCTTTCTGTTTTTGAAAAATAAACACAGACGCTCCTTTACTTTTATTATTAGAGTTGGAATTTATTTTATAATTTTAATTTATAATTTGGTTCGTTTTTAAATTCAGAGGGATATTAAAAATGAAAAATAAATTAATTTTTATCGTGATAATATTCTTTATCGCCAACTTTGCTTTTGCCCAAAAGCATAAAGAATCCGCACTCGAAAAATATTCAAGAGTTAAGTTCAAAGTAACAACCCTCGGTGATATAGTAACCGGCGTTAATGAAAATTATTCCTTGATAAATGTAGCAGAGATTTTAAAAGAGTTAAAAGCAAATCAGAAAAATCGCGACAGATCAGGATATCTACCGATTACTTTTAAGGGTACGGGGTCATTTACTGAGTATGATATGCTATCAAACGGAACGCCCTGTAACTTTATTCAAGACCCAAATAATGCAAACAGGTTACATTTTGCTTTTATATATTCTCCCTGGGGTGATCCGCATCCGGAATTTCCCGGCAGAAGAACACAATATTGGTATAGTTCAAATCAGGGTAGTAATTTTAATTTAATTACTACAGTACCCGATACAAGAAGCGGGTTCCCAAATATAACGTTAACTTCAGATGGACGCGCTTTGCTGTCGGAAAATGTCGGCTCACCTGGTAACGAAAACTCTCACTTTTTTATAGATATCGTTCCCGGGTTAGGTTCATTTACTGAGTTAACTCCAACAGGATTGCAACATTATTTATACCCGCGAATCATTTCCACAAGCAGTGTATCATTATATAATAAATTTATTACAGTTGTTTCTTCTAATGATTTGGATTCAGCATTTTGGTTAAGGGGGCAATCGTTTAGTGTTCCCGGGTCTTTCTCTTCTCCGCAATTTATTAACGTAAAACCACCCGAACTCTATTGCCTTGCAAGAGGCGGTGACGGAAGGATAGGAATTGCCTATATTGCAAATAATTTGCTACAATCTTCTGAAATAGGAGATGTATATTTCATAGAGTCAACCGATAATGGAACATCCTTTGATAGTCCAACAAAAATTTTTGATGCAAACATTTCACCTTCGGGCGATAGCCTCGGAGCATTTAGAGGACTATCTATGGTTTACCAGGGAAATTCCCCGAAAGTTGTCTTTGAAACTGTTAAGCAAACTACCAATGGATATTACTTTCCCGGGGCACCGGCGAAAATAAGGTTCTGGTCAACATCGCTTCCGGGCTCAGACCCGAATAGAAGCAAAGTTATTGCGGATACTTCAAATGTCAGCTTTCATCCATATATCAGTAAAGGAGCAAACAATGATTTATTTGCTTCGGTGTGCAGACCAACGATAGGCACGTCAAAGGAAAGTAATGGCTCTTATCTTTTTACAGTTTTTATGGTTCCTACTAATAAATGCGGAGGTACAGTTGACACAGTATCATATATGAATATCTGGATTACATGCTCTGATAATAACGGTACAAACTGGGCTTTTCCACAAAGAATTAATCCGGTTGACACAAATAATTTAAGAGATTGGACTTATCCTTCGCTATCTCCAATAAATGATGTATCTAGTAATAATAGCTATTATTTTAATTTTATTACTCTTTCAGACTCCATCCCGGGAAGTTATATAAATCATCCGGCAAACGGCCGATTCTTTGCCGAGCATTATTTTGGGAGGGGATATATTTGGATTGAACCCCCGGAGCCGCCACCGCCACCTGTTTTAATAAGTCCACCAAACGGAGCAACAAATGTTTTGCTAAATCCTACTTTAATATGGAGTGGAGGAGCAAGTTCTTGCGGACTTCAGGTTTCTTTGTCGCAATCATTTACTTCTTGTATTATTGATACTATAGTAGGAAGTTCTCTATACTTAGTCCAGAACGGGATACTGAATATTAACACAACTTATTATTGGAGAATGCATAACAGTGTTGGTTTTACTTATCACTGGTGGTCAACTCCCTGGTCTTTCACTACCCGCAGTACTGGCATAAACACAATCAGTTCCGAAATCCCGAAAGAATATAAATTATACCAAAACTACCCTAACCCGTTTAATCCGATAACAAAGATTAGATTCGATATTCCATCAAAAGTCAAACGTGAAACGTCAAACGTGAAACTTGTTGTGTATGATATTCTTGGTAAAGAAGTAATAACTTTAGTTAACGAAAATTTACAACCCGGAGCATATGAAGTCCCATTTTCCAGTTCTTCTTTATCCGGCAACCAAATATCGAGCGGAGTATATTTTTACAAAATAGAGACGAGTAGTTTCGTTAGTGTAAAAAAACTAGTTTTGATAAAATAAGTTTTTTCATACCATTTTTAGAAAACTTTACCGGACAGTTAAATACTGGTAAAGTTTTTTTATTTGTATTTTAATATTCAAAGATTTTTGCGATTTTATTGTGTAAAATGGTAAATAATGGCTATTAAACCTAAATATACTTTATCGGGAGCCGGCCCGGACACTAATCCCAAGGCAGGTAAAAAATTTACCGACAGGGAAACATATCTTGCCGCCTTCCATAATGCTCTTGATACTAAGGTAAAAGACGAGCATAAACTCGTGGTATATTACGGTGTGGGCGGAATAGGAAAAACAACACTCAGAAAAGAACTCGGCAAACGACTCGAAGCCGAAAAACCCGACACGGTCTGGACTGCCATTGACCTCGATACGCCGACTTACAGGGAACAGGAAACCGCGCTTTTCGTGCTTCGTAACCAGCTTCACGAAAAATTTAAAATTAATTTTCCGTCATTTGATATTGCTTATACTGTCTACTGGCAAAAGACTCACCCTCAAACACCGATGACAAAAGACAATTTCCCGCTTTTAACCGGTGCCAATGCCGTTGCGGGAATAATGCGTGTAGTAGGTGAAATGCCTTATATCGGCTTTGTACCTAAACTCACCAAAGCTTTTATGACCGGCGGAAATGTTTTTCGTGAATGGTGGAAAAAAAGAGGTGAAAAAGAACTCGCAAATCTTCCTTCGCTCGAGCCGAAAGAAATATCTCTGCGTATGCCGATGTTCTGGGCAAGCGATATGAAAGATTTTCTCGAAGAGAAAAAGAAAGAAGCTGTTTTATTCCTCGATACTTATGAAGCACTTTGGGAAAATTTAAAAGCTGACGGCGGATTTTTTATGAGAGATGAATGGATAAGAGAACTTGTAAGCCACCTTCCCGAGGTCGTATGGGTAATTTGCGGAAGAGAAAAGTTAAGATGGTATGAACAGGATGAAGAGTGGAATAATTACCTGGAACAATATCTTCTCGGGAGATTATCAGATGAGGATTCAGCTTACTTTTTAATATCCTGCGGAGTTGAAAAACCGGACGTTCAAAAAGTAATAATAAAAGCCAGCAAAGGTGTCCCGCATTTTCTTGATTTAGCTGTGGATACTTATTACGAAATTCAAAGCCGCTACCAGAGAGAGCCGGAAGCAAAAGATTTTGCAAAAAACCAGCAGGATGTACTCGAAAGATTTTTACGCTACTTAGATAAAACAGAAATTGAAACGCTGAAAGCTCTGTCTTCGGCAAGAATCTGGGGAGGTGAAATTTTCAGATTGCTTGTAAATGAATTCCAGACCGGATACCCGATAACCGCTATGGATAACCTTTGCAGGTTTTCGTTTATAAACGAAGCAGACAGAGCCGGTTTATTTTCGATGCACGAGTTAATGAGGGAAAGTTTACAGGCAAAATTAGATTCGGAAACATTAAAACTTTTACATAAAGTCTTATTCGATTATTATAATGAAAAGTTAAGTTGTATCGATGTAAAAAATATAGACGATAATGCAAAGCAAGCATTAATCGAAGCCTGTTATCATGGCAAACTCTGTCTTAATCCGGAAGAATACTTTGATTGGTACTGTTTTGCAAGTAAAACATTTCTGGATGCCGCCCAATATAGGCTACTACTACCGATGAGTGAGGACTCATTAAAAATGATGGAAGAATTTAAAGGAAAAGAATCACTTGAATACGCAAATGCATTACATCGGCTTGCCTTTCTTTACTGTCAGCTTGGAAAATATAAAGACTCTGAAGCAATGTATGGTCAAGCTCTCGAAAAAAAAGAAAAACTATTAGGTGTCGAACATTTGGAAGTGGGGGGTATTACGAATAGTTTTGCGGGATTGCTTTTTCTACAAGGAAAATTTTCCGAAGCAGAGCCGATGTTTACAAGGGCAATAGAATTAATAGAAAAAAATTCAGGGAAAGACTGTAAAGATGTTTCAGATCCGTTGAATAGCCTTGCATCATTATATACGATGCAGGGAAGATATGATGAAGCAGAACCTTTATTCAGAAGAGCACTTGAGATACGCGAAAAATTTTTGGGACCTGACCATCCTGATGTTGCCATGACTTTTATAAATTTAGCAAATATTTGTTTTGATTTAAGAAGATATGATGAGGCGGAAGAGCTGTATAAGCGTTCACTCTCAATCTCAGAAAAAACTCTCGGAAAGTTTCACCCTGACGTTGGCAAAGCTCTTAATGGCATAGGTAGTGTTTACCTTGAACAGGATAAATATTCCGAAGCCGAACCATATTATTTAAGAGCTAACGAAATTCTTGAGTCCGCATTAGGCCCTGAACATCCCGAGGTTGCAGCCGAAACAAACAACCTTGCACTCTTGCATTATAAACTCGGGGAATACGAAGAGGCATTTCATTTATATAAAAGAGCTCTAAAACTTTTTCAAAAAATCCTTGGAAGAAAACATCCCCATATAGCAACAATTATAAATAATATGGCATTATTGTTTCTCCGTCAAAAAAAATTCAGGGAAGCAGAAATCTTATTAAAAAGAGCATTGAAAACAAGGATAGAGGTGCTCGGGAGCGAACACAAGGATTTGGCCGATTCATATAAATACTTTGCGGAGTTGTATGAGGAACAAAACCGCATTCCTGAAGCAGTAGAGTATCTTGAAAAAGCTAAGGATATTCTCGAAAAGGTTTTTGAAAAAGATAACGAAGAAGCAGTTCAGGTCACCGAAAAACTCACTCAACTAAAAAACAAAATTTCCTAAGAAACCAGATATTTTCCAAATTCCTCTGCTGTTATTTCTCCAAAGTACAGGTTTAAATTAAATGTGTTTAAAGCCGGTGTAATCTCTTCTTCGTTGTATTTTTTCCCGATTAAGCTTTTTTCTATTTCTTCGGTATCTCCATGACCGAGAAAATCACCGTAAAATTTTATCTCCCGGATAACTCCGTCTTTCACCTGCAAGCGTGTATCTACCTGCCCGAAGCTAAAACGGTTTGTTTTTTGAATGTTGAAATCGGGCGAGCGTCCGAAATTCCAATCCCAGCTTCTGTATTTTTCTTTTGCAAGTTTATAAACCTCTTTCCAGTGTTCTTCTGATAATCTGTAAATCGGGATTTTCTTATAATCATGGAAAATTGTTTGAATTATTTTTTCCCTGAACTGTATAATTGAAATCGGCTCTTTTAAAAATTCCGTAATATTTGCAACCCTGCTACGAATGGATTTAATTCCTTTACTTTCGATTTTATCGATTTTTACATTCAAGGCCTGAGCAACATCTTCGAGATGTGAATCGAACAGTAATGTGCCGTGAGAAAACATCGCCTTCATATTAGTGAACTGTGCATTGCCCGATATTTTTTTTCCTTCTACCACTATGTCGTTACGCCCGGTCATTTCTGCGTTTACGCCAAGCTCTATCAAAGCGTCCCGAACGGGCCTTGTAAATTTTTCAAAATTGTGTATGCTGTCATCGGTGTGTTTCGAAAGAAAACTGAAATTCAAATTTCCCTTGTCGTGGTAAACCGCACCTCCGCCTGAAATCCTGCGAACTACATGAATACCCCGGGCTTTTACGTATTCATAATTTATCTCTTCCATTGTACATTGGTGTTTCCCGATTATTATGGAGGGTTCGTTGATATAAAAAAGAAGATAATTTTCTTTTTCAAAGTTTAGGTTACGCACACAATATTCTTCAAGTGCAAGATTTATTGTCGGGTCGTTAATGTCATTGTTACTGATTAGAATCATAATTGGAGTTTTGTTTGAACAAAATTAATAAAGCTCTAATCCATTTTCAAATTACAATTAAATACTAATATCAAAAATAATCTCTTTCCACGTTACCAAATTCCGGCTTGGTAACGTGACGAAATCGCTTTTTTTGTTTCACGTTTGATTTTTCACCTCTCACTTTTTATAATTTACCTCGTTATCAAAAACTATACTTTATTATAGAAAAATAATAACTATTTTTAGTGTATGATAATCCCGCAGGAAAAATTAGACGAAATTATTCAGGCAAGCGATATAGTTGATGTGATTTCCTCTTATACACAGGTGAAACGCAGGGGAAAAGCATTTCTTGCTCTTTGTCCGTTCCATCCCGACAAGAATCCCTCGCTGAACATATCCCAGCAAAAGCAGGTCTATCACTGCTTTGCGTGCGGTGCAAGCGGAAACGTTTTTACGTTTGTGATGGATTATGATAAAATAACTTTCGTAGAAGCCGCAACGAAACTTGCTTTCCGGGCTGGAATAGAACTGAATATCAGGAGTGCAACTCCCGATGTATCGAATGAAATTTCGAGACTTTTTGAAATTAATAAATCCGCCGCAAGATATTATTACGATAAACTGCAAAATGTCTCGGGTTACGAGAAAGATTTTATTCTTGAATACATTAAAAAAAGAGAAATCAAAAAAGATACATTAAAAAAATTCGGAGTAGGCTATGCAGAAAAAGGCTGGGATTCACTTTTAAATTATTTTAATGAAGAAAATATTTTTAGCGAAGAAGATATCGAAAAAGCGGGTTTAATTATTAGAAATGAAAAAGGAAAGTATTATGACAGGTTCAGGGGAAGATTGATTTTTCCTATATTCAGCGAGAATGACAAGGTCGTTGGTTTTGGCGGAAGGAAACTTTATGACGATGACCCGGGAGGAAAATATATTAATTCTCCGGAGACAAGAATATACAATAAAAGCAGAATACTTTATGGGCTGAACTTTGCAAGGGAAAGTATCCGCGCAAATGATTATGTCCTGCTTGTTGAAGGATATATGGATTTGATTTCACTCTACCAGGCGGGAATTCATAATGTAGTAGCATCGAGCGGAACAGCACTTACTGTAGAGCAGGTACAACTGATTTCAAGATACACAAAAAATATAGTGATGGTTTATGATGCTGACCTTGCAGGAATAAAAGCAACAAAGAGGGGAATAGAATTGATTCTCGAAGCAGGATTAGATTTAACCGTAGTTGCTTTACCAGAAAACGAAGACCCGGATTCAATCGTAAGAGAAAAAGGAAAAGAGGGATTTGAGATATTCCTAAATCAAAGAAAATCCATAATCGAGTTTATAAGCGAGCTGTATAAAAAAGAAAATAAATTAAATTCCGTACAGGAAAAAACCGAATTCGTAAAAGAAATTATAGGATACATTAGCAGGATGCCGGATAAAATCAAGAGGGCATTTTTTATAAAAGAAATTTCTACGAAATACGGTTTATATGAATCCGACTTAAGAGACGAACTTGAAAAAGCAGTAAAGATTTTCAGAAAAGAATATTTTACTAAATCATCTATTGTTCTGCCGGAGAAAAAAGTGTTTAAGAAACAGGAGAAAAAGAAAATCGAGCAGGCAGAAATTGATTTGCTCGACATCCTTGCCAATGGCGACAATAAAGCAATCGAGTATATTGAAAATAATCTCGATATCCAGTTCGTACAAAACGAAACCATTTTAAAAATCACAACCGAGTTACTCGATGAATATATGAACGAAGGAAAAATAGATGTGTCGAAAATCATTAACGGGTTGGAAGACGTACAGGCAAAAGCTTTGCTGGGAATGGTATCTACATCGAAATACGAAGTCAGTAAATCGGAAAAATTCGCAAATAACAATACGCTCCTTTCCAAAACAGAGAGAAAAAATACGAATTATTTGAAATTTGCGAAAGACGTGATAAAAAGATTTCAAATTATTCAACGGCAGAGACGGATAGAGGAACTATTGAAAGAAGGTTCAAACCCGAACGAGATAATCAGATTAAAAAGAGAGATAAACGAACTTCAAAAGAATTAACATTAATCCTTCTTTATTTTTTGTTTTTATTGTAAATTTTGACTTTATTGCTACCGTTTTAACTTTTATTTTAATATTTTATAATAAAATTGCAATTTGACAAAAGAAAAGATATATAAAGGTATTCCTGCATCACACGGCATTTCCATCAGCAAGGCGTATCTGTATACACGCCGGCAGGTCAGCATAAGTCATCACGAAATATCCGAAAATGAAATCGAAAAGGAAATCGAAGAATTCGAAAATTCAATTGCAATTTCCAAAAAGGAACTTAAGAAAATATATGACCTCTCCGTAGATAGAATCGGGGAAGAAAATTCAAAAATATTTCAGGCACAATTAGATATATTAAACGATGGTATTTTTATAGATACGGTTTTAAAAAGGATAAAAAAAGATAAGCGAACTTCGGGTTTTATTTTCCATGACGAAATTTCTAAACTTGCAAATGTATTGCTGGCAGCAAAAGATGACTATATGAAAGAGCGGTATTCGGATATCACAGACGTTAAAAACAGGGTGATAAGAAATATGAGGCGGGAAAAACTCGTATCTAAAGTGGATGAGAATTCTATTATTTTTGCTCACGAACTTACCCCGGCCGATACAATTCTTTTCAGTAAAAGAAAAGTACAGGGATATGCTACGGATACAGGCGGGACGACTTCCCATACTGCAATAATATCCAGAGCTTTGAGAATACCGGCGGTAGTCGGTATGAAGGTAATTTCAAAACACATTTTGACAGGCGATACGGTAATTATAGACGGATTCGAGGGGACAGTAATTCTGCATCCGCAGGAAGAAACAATCGAAAAATACAAAGTAAAATTATCGAAGTTTCA
>JGI20214J51088_10003502_pt1 | contig 10335 bp, 9 predicted proteins | sample WetSurMetagenome_FD_51088 | JGI IMG/M metagenome (IMG submission 51088) | reverse complement strand
TTACGAAATATTCCTGATTCAAAAATACGGCGGTGCAACGAGGTATTTTTATGAAATAATTTCGCGTCTCGTGCAGATTGATGAGCTTGAAATTATTTTATATATGGGATACCATATTAATAAATACGAACTCGAGAAATTCAGCGATAAATACCTGAAATATTCGGGAAAGAGAATTCCCCTGATACCAAAAACGAAACTCATTTCTTCAAAATTGCATAAACCCTTTTTTGAAAGATTCAGGAAAAAAACCGGTTATGATATTTTCCATCATACGTATTTCACTGATTATAAAAAGAAAAAGGGAACCAAAGATATTATAACGGTACACGATTTTACACACGAAAAATTTCCAGATAACTTTTCCGGTCTCGATAAAACTATTAAAGCAAAGGAAAAGGCGATAAAAAACGCAGACGGAATAATTTGCGTATCGAATACAACTAAAAACGATTTATTGAATTTATATAATATTTCCGAAGAAAAAATACGGGTGATTTATCACGGAAATTCGTTAAATTACGATGTTAAAGAAAAAGCTTTTTTTGAGAAACCTTATTTGCTCTATATAGGCGACCGAAGAGCTTATAAGAATTTTAATATCGTTCTTTCTGCATTCAAAAATTCCAGTTTTATAAAAAACAATTTTTGCCTGTTGTGCTTTGGCGGAGGAGCTTTTAAGGAAAAAGAAAAGACGACAATAAAAGAATATGGATTGAATGAAAAAGTATTTCAAACGGAAGGGAGTGATAATCAGCTCGCAAATGCATATAAATACGCAACTGCATTTATATATCCTTCACTTTATGAAGGATTTGGTATTCCGCTACTAGAGGCTATGCATTACGGATGCCCGATAGTGGCAAGCGGCTCGAGTTGTTTTCCTGAAATTGCCGGAGATGCGGCATTGTTTTTTAATCCGAACAATGTTGATGATTTAATTTTAAAAACAGAGAAAGTCATTAATGATAATGAAGTAAGAAATCGATTGATAAAAAACGGATATGAAAGAGAAAAACAATTTGGATGGAAAAAGTGCGCTGCTCTTACTTTTGAATTTTACAAGAATATATTAAATGCATAAGTTTATTAAACTGGTAAATGTTTACGAAAAAGAAGTCAGAATTCAGAAGTCAGAAGTTAGTAGAAGAACATTTCTGTTTGATGTTTCACATTTGACTTTTCACGTTTGACAATTTACATTTTACTATTTACTTTTTACCATTAATTTATCAGTATATTTTTAAAGTGAATGAAAATATTAAATATAATCCGAAAGTAAGTATAATCACTGTTGTATATAACAATAAAGACAATTTTATTAAAACCCTTAACAGTGTTAAGAGTCAGAATTATTCAAACATAGAATATATTGTTATAGATGGCGGATCGACCGACGGAACTCTGGACGTGATAAAGCAAAATGAAAATGTGATTAACAAATGGATATCAGAGCCCGATAAAGGTATTTACGATGCCATGAATAAAGGAATAAAACTTTCAACGGGTAATTACATCTGGTTTCTCAACGGCGGGGATATGATTTATTCGGATAATACTTTAAACAAAATTTTTTCCACATACCAAAATGCAGATGTATATTACGGTGATACAGAACTTGTCGATAATGAAGGAAAAAGTTACGGGAAAAGAAAACTTAAAACTCCTCCGAAAAACCTAAAATGGAAAAATATGATTGACGGTATGGTTGTTACTCACCAGTCTCTTATATTAAAAAAAGACGTTGTATTCAATTATGATTTAAAGTACATACATTGCGCAGATATAGACTGGGCAATTAAAATATTAAAAAACAGCGAAACGATAATTAATACGCATAAAACAATTTCAAAATTTCTCCTTGGGGGATATTCAAGAAAAAATACAATCAGCTCACTACTCGAAAGAATAAAAATTTTATCAAAACATTTTAATATATTTTATGTATTATTAAATCACGTCAAATTAGCTTTTAAATTCATAATACATATTATTAAATACAGGAAAATTTTATAATGCCGGACTTAAAATTACTAAAAATAAAATCGGAAATACTTACGCGAAAAATCGGTAACAAATTCGGAGTTGACGTAAAAATGACGGATGAAGAGGTTTTGCTGAAGCAATTACAATATAACAATATTGATTTAATCTTCGATATAGGGGCAAACACGGGACAGTTTGCCACTATGATTTTTAAACTTGGTTATAACGGAAGGATTGTATCTTTCGAACCTTTAACGTCTGCATACGAAATATTAAATAACAGGGGTAAAAAATTTTCAAACTGGACGATAGCCGAAAAATGTGCACTTGGAGAAGAGAACGGAGAAATTGAAATAAACATTTCAAAAAATTCAATAAGCAGTTCGGCAATGAATATATTAAACGAACATGTTACAGCTGCTCCTGATTCTAAATTTATCGGAAGTGAAAAAGTTAAAGTTTATAAACTTGATTCCATTTTTGATAAATATATACTCGATGAAAAAAATATTTTCATTAAAATAGATACGCAGGGATTCGAGGAAAAAATTCTAAACGGTGCGAACGAATCAATAAAAAAGGCAAAAGGGCTACTGGTAGAAACATCACTTGTACCTCTATATGAAGGACAGGCACTATTTCCCAAAATATACGACAGGATTACAAAACAGGGATTCGAACTATACGGAGTTCAATCTGCTTTTGTGAATAAAGAAACAGGAAGAGTGCTACAAATAGACGTGGTATTTTTCAGGGGGTAAGATTTTTTTCGGATTTCTTTTCCCTCGATATAAATAATACTGTAACAAGAGAGCCAAGTAAAATAAATTCAGCAATTATAAACCGGCTCTTAAATAACTCACCAAATATTTTTATTTGTTTTGTTAATAATAAATTATCCGGTATAGATAAAAGTAAATAACCAATAATGATTAATGTAATCAAAATATATTTTCTTTTTTTATAAAACTCGGGTAAAATTTCGATTACAATAAAAACAAAGGGCAAGAGCCATACCAAATTCATCACCCAGGTATAAGGGCTGGAAAGTGTTATAACAATCAAAATTATTTGCCAGTAAATAAACGGACTTACATTTGAATCCTGTTCAAATTTTTTTCTATATATAAAAAGAAAAATAAGAAATACACCAAACACAATCAACGAAAGGACTGAATTGGAAAGAAATTTTGGCAGGCTGACTTCAAGTATCCTGATAAATGACGCTTTTGAATTAAAGCTAATCGATTCGGTTAAATACATTCGTTCATCAACGATAGTTATCGAAGTCGGTGTCATAGGTAAATATGACTGTAAAATCCACGCAGGAATCCGCATTTCTTCAGTTCCCCCGCTTCCGTATTTTGCTATACGCGGAGCCTCTTTTGTTAAATAATCATATGATAAATTTTTCCCGCTAATTAAGAGAGTAAGTATTATTAAAATAATGACTCCCGTAAAATATCCATATATAACCTTATATTTTTTTTGAATAAAAAAGAATGGTATTAATAAAATGCTGTATAGTTTAAAAAGGGTTGCTATTCCGAAAAATACTCCCGATAAAAATTCGTATTTTTCTTTTTTAATCAATAATGAAAATCCAATTAATAAAAAAAGTAAAGTCACACAATCTATCTGCCCTCTTTCGAGCAAAGCAAGAAAAGGAAAAAAATTAAATGTAAGAATTCCGGATATAAGTATTTTAACTGTTTTCTTATATGCTTCTTCCTTGTCTTTTTTCCAAAAAATAAAAACAAGAAGCAAAAAACAAATTATCAAACAAAATAAATTGAAGAAATTCCAGACGTATTTCGCGTTTATGTAAGGCAGAGTAGCAATCGGCTGGAAAAGATTTGCAACAAGCGGCGGATAAAGGAACCTGCTGTGTTTAAAAGCGGCAATCCCATCCCATAAATTCCATCTCGTAAGGACATAATTTACATAAGGGGATAAATCGTTATTAAGCGATTTACCTGCCGAGTAATAAGCTGTGAAATCCATTTGAACGCTTTGCTCGGAAAAAAGTATGGTGTAGTGCATTACCCTATAAAAGGAAATTACAAGTATCAGCACAAGTATCGTTGTAAACAATATTTTTTTTACGCTTAATTTCATTTATACATCAAATAAAATTCCGACGCCCATACTCCAAGCAAAAATAAATCGAATGCTATTCCGAATATTTTTTTCGTTAAAGATAATTCTTTCCATAACATTTTCCCGTCCATCAATAATTTTACTGTACCCAAAACAAAAAACGGTACCAAAATATAATGATACCTTGCTAAAGCCACGAAGAAGAAAAACGTTATCATCCACGTAATAATGAAGCCATATATAAAAAATTTCTTTTTCTTAAAAGCCAGCAATCCCCAAACACCCATAAGCATAATTGCAAAATAAGGAATATTAACAAAAGCAATCAAAAAAGGATTAATAGATTTATATACCTCCGTTGATGTTTTACCTGTATTTTCACCGTGTGTAAAGTAAAGCAGTATTAATCTCTCGCTTGAAAAAAGATAACCGATTTTTTTAAATCCGGTAATTATAAATTTATGAGGATTGTGCAATGCATATTCTATTCCTTCTTTATAAAATGCCTTATCCCTTGCTACTTCATCGGTTATGTTAAACATCGGGTTTGATTCTTCTATTTTGTAATACCATGTTCCCGTTGCATTCGGATTACTCCCCGACCAGAATGTAAATCCTCCCTGGGTTGCTATGGTAAAGGTATTCAAAACAACTTTATTTCTTATCAGCCATGGTGCAATCACCAAAGCCAATCCAACCAAAAACAAAAATGAATATTGCAAAACTCTTTTTACCCTTTTCGTTTTAAACCCTTCAAATAGTTGTTTTCTGTTTTTGAAGATATAGATTAACATTAAAAAAATTGACAGCGAAAATGATGAGCGGATTAACACCGCATATCCCCAGAGCAATCCTATAAAAAATATTTTATAATTTATCTCTTCGTTTAAACAGTAATAGAGTATTATTACGGCAAGCATTCCGAATACAGGTTCGGTTAATACCGTTTGAGAAAATAAAATATTGGAAGGAATAAAAGTAAAAATTGCAAGAGAAATCAGTGACCATTTTTCGTCGAATAATTTTAAGCAGATTAAAAAGAAAAATATTCCCGTAATAATTTCCAGTAATGAATTTACTACCCTTACCCACACCTGTTCCGCCCCAAACAGCTTATAAACTCCGGCAAGAAAAAGCGGATACCCGCAGGAAAAATTTGCGGTCGGTTTACCTGCTTCAAAAGAGTATTCTCCGAACTTAACAAGGTTAATTGCTATCCTGTGGTAATCAAGACTATCCGAACGAATCTCAGCAGGAAGAGTAAATACAAGAAATATTTTTATTATTAAAGCAGAGAAGAGAATTAAATAAAAATATTTTTTTTGCGAATAGGATAAATTTTTAAAATTATTCATTTTGAAAATCATCTTTTTAGTATTCTAAACTTTTTACTTTTGATATTTTAGTAATCTATAGAACAAATTTATTAAAACCTAAAATAAATATTCCTTACTACAGTGGATTCCCGATAAGAGCATTCGGGAATGACAAAAACATCGAACATTTAAATTTTTTCTGCAAGAACTATTACGCCTGTTCCTTCTTTGTTTTCGGATTTAACATCGAGCCACATTAAAATCAAAACAAGCCATAATGTGAATAAATAATATATAGGTAAAATCAGAATTAATATTTTCGATACACCTGCAAGTAATATAGGATATTTGATTCCGAGCCGCCATGAAATCGTTCCAAATTTTCCGTATGAATACCTGAAGTCCGTTACTCTCAGTCCTGCCCTTTCGAGTTTTTCTGTGATTTCCTTTTTTGAATACCCGACTCTTGCGTGCTCTTCTATAAAACTCTCGTCGTCGTGGTCGTGTGCATCGCTGCCGCCTAAATCGGATGGTGTATTGATAAGTAACTTTCCACCTTTTTTCAAAGCTTTTGCAAAATTTTTAAACACAATTTCATCCTCTACGATATGCTCCATCACGTCAACCGATAAAATAAAATCATATTCATTTTCATAATTAATTTTTGTCAAATCTGCAATTTCAAACTTTACCCTATCTATTTTACATTTTGAAAAAAAGTATCTGCAATCTTCTACCTGCTCTTCTTTTACGTCAACGGCAAAAATATCCGAAGTCGGAAAATGCTTTGCAAGAAAATAAGTATATTGCCCGAATCCCATACCGGCATCGAATATATTTAGTTTTCCGTTATTTTTTATTTTTTCTCTTATTTCTTTCCTTACGTGCCAAGAGCGTAAAAACATTAAATCGAGAATCCAATAAAAAATTTTTCTTAAAAATATATTTTTCGATACAAGATTTCCGAAAGACTTTTTAATGGGGTCATATTTCATATTCTATCTTATTTATATTTTACTATTATTCAAAATTATTATAATTTACAAACGGAGAATGTTAAATTATAAATGTTAAATGTTAAATTAAGAGCTTTTATTTTCTGTCAACTCGTAAATATTTTCCGTAAATGCTTCCCACGAATATTTTAACTTTTCAGTTTTAATATTTTCCGAAAATTTTTCTTCCAAATTTTCACCGTAAAATCTTTTCACTGCGTTGGCTATATCATTAACATTCCCGGGATTTATAATTATTCCGGTTTTTTCCGAAATCACAACCTCCGAAAGACCGCCTACATCGGTCACGATAACTGGTTTATCGTAATAATATGCAATCTGTACAATCCCGCTCTGTGTGGCATCCGTGTATGGCAGTGCAAGGCAGTCACAGGCCGAAAAGAAATACCTGACTTTTTCATCCGGCATAAAATCAGAAAGTAAGACTATATTATTTTCAAGTTTGAGTTCTTTAATCTTTTCTTTATAGGGCTTCTCATCATCATAAAATTCACCTGCAATTAATAGCTTTACATTATTACTCATTAAAATCTCAGTCATCGCTTCTATTAAATACATTAAACCTTTATATTTTCTAATATACCCAAAAAACAGAATTACTTTCTCCGTATCGAACTTTACATTATAGTTTTCTTCTATATATTTTCTTGCCTTTGTTTTTTCAATCTTTTCTCCGAAAATATTATATAGCGGGTGCGGAGAAAGTTTATAAGGTTTATTTTTCTTGTTGAATTTTATCAAATCCTTTTCCACCGTTTTTGATTGTACTATAAAATAACTTACCGTAGAAAAAACCAGTTTTGTAAATAATTTATCTCCGATTCTTTTTTCGTGTGGTATCACATTATCGCAGATAAAAAGAACTTTTGTTTTACTGAATATCTTTACCCAAAAAGAAATCGTAAAAAAGCACAGTGCAAAAAATGGTATCCAGTATTTATATATCAGTAAATCGGGTTTTTCCTTTCTTATTTTCATCGCAGTAAAAAACCAGTTGAATGGATTTATAGAGTCAACCGAAATGACATTTTTATCTTTGGAAATTTTGAACGCAGGCTCTCCGGTTTCATATTGCGTTTTTCCGGGGAATAGAAATTCGGGATATTGCCTTTTAAATGAAAATATTTTTACATCATTTTTTTCGGAAAGGTATTTGAACAATATGGAATTATACTGTGCTATTCCACCTCTCATCGGGTATGCAGTTCCTATTAATACAATCTTCATCGATATCAGCCTAATAATTTAACGGCAGAATTAAAAACATCTTCGGGTAAAAGAAAGTCCATACAATTATATTCGGGATTTACACACTTCGGACTGAAGTAGCATTTGCATTTTTTGCGGGGTTGTATAATTTCTCCGTTTCCGTAAAGTTCATATTCATTCGGATTGAAAATATTATTCATCAACACAAGTTTCTTTTCTAAACCAATTGCAATATGCATAGTCATTGTAACCTGAGTAATTACTAATTCACATTTATTTACAAGATTTAAAAAGGTTTTCAAAGAAAAGTGTCCGAAATATTTTGCTTTTGTATTTTCGGCATAAAGTTTATTTTTTTTATCTTCCTGCGGACCGCCAAGCAGTATAACTTCATACCCTTTATCTATTAATCTGTGTATCAGGTTTATCCAGTTATCATCACTCCAGAGCCTTGAAGTCCACCTCTCGCCGCAACCAGTATTTAATCCAATTACTTTCTTACTTATATTTATATCCCACTTTTTGTCATACTTTTCGTCAATTTCCAGTATATATTTTTCTTTTTTGAATTTGTACCCGCAAATTTCAAAGATTTCTTCTAAGTAGCTTTTCTTATTTTCTTTAGATAGATTATCGAAAACACCCGTAAGGTATTTATACTCAGCAAATTCATCTACGGGAAAACACAAACCATTTTTAATAGTATAACCAAATTTTTTCTTTGCTTTTATATTATTCATCAGGGCAATTGCTTCTCTATCTTTATCCAAGTTAACCGCTATATCGAATTCGACTTCTTTTAAATACATAATATTTTGAACATTGCACTTTAATACCACATCCACACTATATTCGGAATTCACCGGAACGAGTTCGGGTGTATAAGTCAGCCAAAATATTTTACCATTCGGATATTCTTTTTTCAAAGGATATAGAAGCGGAGTCGTACGAATCACGTCACCGGCGGCACCAAGTTTTATTATAAGAATTTTCGAATTAGTTTTCTCGTAAAATTCGCATTTATCACACATCACACCAAACTGCTTATTTTGCCTGCAAGGAATATCCCCTTTGAAATACCTGCAATCTATTTTTAAATCCGATATTTTAAACATAATATTTCTAGTAATTTATATATTTTCTTATTCTTTAAATATAAAATTATTATGTTTTAAAAGTAATTCATTAAATAAATGACATTGCTATATTTTAAATAAACAGCGTAGAAATATTATGCTTATTTGTATCTTCCATTTTCAACTATCAAAAATCTTGCTAAATTAATCTGAATTATTTATCTTATTTAAAAGGGGGTAATATAATGGCAATATTAAAAGACTTATTAGTTGATAAACGATTTTTCTTTGTGAAGACAGGAATGTCCGTTTTTGACGTTGCAAAATATATGGATTTACATAACATCGGAGCTGTTCCTGTACTAGACACAGAAAACAAATTAAAAGGTATCTTTTCCGAAAGAGACCTTATGCGAAAATGTATCGCAAAGGAACTTGACCTGAAAACCACTATTATAGATGATGTGATGACAACGCAGGTTATTGTAATCGAATCAAAAGATACACCTGAATACTGTATGCAAATTTTAAAGCAACAAAAAATACGCCATATACCCGTTATCGAAGAAAATAAACTCATCGGCTTAATCTCGATGAGAGATGTACTCCTCTACGATATGAAACTGAAAGAAGAAAAAATAGATATGCTAAACACATATATCCAATATAACGGGTAAAAATAAAAATGATTTATGACCAGAAGAATTGTATTATTAACAAACGATATTGAATTCGAAAACTTCATAAAAATTTCCGCACTTACGCTGACAAAGCTAAACTACCAAGTGGATATATTTAAAGAAATTGGAAACGACATTGATTTGGTAATAATAGATTTCGATAATCCTGAAAATCTTGAAGTGTTAAAATCAATAAGAAAAATTTCTGAATTTCAGAATAAAAAAATTATTGGAGTAATATCAAATGGCTCTGAAACGTTCCCAATCAGGGGATTGGGAACGAGTTCTTATGAAATATTTTTCGAATCCGGTTGCGATTCGATCATGACAAAAAAAGAATTTGAAGTAGCCGGGAATAATATATTGATGTATTAAATTACGTTCCTACGCTGGAGCGTAGGAACGAGGATAATTTAAATCATAAAACGATATTTTTATTATTCTAACGATTCTAAATATTGCTCCGCATCTTTTGCTGCCATACAGCCCGTACCGGCAGCTGTAACTGCCTGCCTGTAATGCGCATCCTGTGCATCCCCGCAAGCAAATACTCCGGGAATATTTGTTTTTGTATTTGATTTTTCTGTTATAATATAACCGACTTCATCCATATTTAAAATATCTTTGAAAATTTTTGTGTTCGGGTCGTGACCTATTGCTATAAATACACCTTCGCATTCGTGGTTAATAATTTCGTTTGTCTTTACATTTTTCAATTTAATACCCGTTACCATTTTTCTGCCTTCACCTTCTTTTCCGCAGATTTCTTCAATAACGGAATTTAACGCAAATTTTATTTTCGGATGTCTTTTTGCTCTATCCAGCATTGCAGGTGATGCTCTGAATCCTTCACGCCTGTGTATCAATAATACTTCCGAGCATATATTTGCCAGATAAGTGGCTTCTTCCATTGCGGTATCACCACCGCCAACAACAACAACTTTTTGATTCC
>JGI20214J51088_10003501_pt1 | contig 10335 bp, 6 predicted proteins | sample WetSurMetagenome_FD_51088 | JGI IMG/M metagenome (IMG submission 51088) | reverse complement strand
TAGGTATTGTTACTGGGCTAGGGCTCGATTGGAATAATTACAGGTTCGATGGCGATAATAATATACAAAAGGGAGCCAACGGCGTAATAGGTATTTTTGATCCGGGAGAAGTCCTTAAAAAATCCAAGCTGCAGACTCTTTATCTGAATCTTCCTCTACTGCTTGAAGTTCAGATCCCGGCCGATAACAGTCACCTGAATATTGCAGNCGGACCAATAGGTGCTATCAAGCTCAGCTCAAAGTCAAAGATTGTTTACGAAGATGGCGACAAAGTAGAATCTGATGATGATTTCAGTCTTAATCTCCTGAGATACGGGGCAACTGTACGTGTAGGTTATGAGAATGTTCAGATCTATGGAACGTATTACCCAACTCCCCTTTTCAAGAGCGGAAAAACCCCTGGGGGCGTCAATCTCTTTCCCTTTGAAATAGGATTTGCCTTTACAATCGACTGATATATATTTTCATTCCTGAATTGTTAGCAGAGACGCCGTGAAAAGCGTCTCTGCATATTTTTTATAAGCACCTGAATATATCATTATCCGGGGAACCATCTTTCGTTTTTGAATCCTGCGCCATACAATGTATCTTTGTGTGAATCATCCATACAAGCTATATGCCTGACACAATTCTCACTCCACGGGAAATAAGGAGATATGACAAGCAGATCATGATTCCGGAAATCGGAATTGAAGGGCAGAAAAAACTAAGGAACTCAAATGTTGCTATTATTGGCGCCGGAGGACTGGGCTGCCCGGTACTGCAGTACCTGACAGCTGCAGGAATAGGCAAATTATCTATTATTGAGTTTGACAAGGTAGATGAAACCAATCTTCAGAGGCAGGTTCTTTATGGTTCTGATGATGTAGGCAAGCTTAAATCAATAATCGCTAAAAATCGTCTTGAGCATCTGAACTCATTTACTGATGTTGAAATACTGAATATCCGGTTAAATGAGGAAAATTCACAGGAAACACTGAAAGAATCAGATATTGTGGTTGATGCAACCGACAATCTGAGGTCACGATATATTATCAATGATACCTGTGTAATTCTTAACAAGCCGATGGTTCATGGCGCTATTTATAAATTTGAAGGGCAAGTTGGGGTATTCAATTATAAAGGCGGATCAACCTACAGATGCTTCAATCCGTATTCCAGTGAAAAAAACTTTAGAAATCCGGCACCTTCTGAAGCTGGATTGTTAGGTGTGCTGCCAGGGATAGCCGGAACCTTCATGGCAAATGAAGTTATAAAAATTATTACCGGGGTCGGAAATGTCTTATGCGGCAAAGTATTGTTTTTCAATATCCTTGATTATTCTTTCCGGTTAATCAAAATAAAAAATTTGCCTGAAAACCACATTATCGGAAAAATAGGCGAGATGCCAACCAAATGAAAATTAAAATGAAACTGTTACTTATCAGCAACTCAACCAATGCCGGAGAACCATATCTTGACTATCCAAAATATTATATCAGGGATTTACTTGGAAAGATGCCTGTTCAGGCATTATTCATCCCTTATGCAGCCGTGACATTTTCATACGACGCTTATGAGGAAAAAGTATCTGAAAGATTCAGGGAAATAGGACATGATATAGTTTCAATACATCATTTTAATGATCCTGTAAAGGCAGTTCAAAATGCTTCTGCAATAATCGTGGGAGGAGGAAACACATGGAAGCTCCTGAAAACCGTCAGGGATAATAAACTGATTGATATTATACGGGAAAGAGTTATTGCCGGAACTCCGTATATTGGTTGGAGTGCGGGTTCTAATATTGCCTGCCCGACTATCCGTACCACTAACGACATGCCTGTGGTTGAGCCTGATTCTTTTAATGCTCTAAATCTTGTTGGCTTTCAGATCAATCCTCATTATCTTGATGCTAACCCGGCAGGTCACGCGGGAGAAACACGAGAACAGAGGATAGAAGAATTCATTGAAGTGAATTCTGACCTGTATGTAGTAGGACTTCGCGAAGGGACAATGCTTAGCCTGCAAAATAACATGATCACACTTTCCGGGGCACGAAAAGCCAGAATATTTAAAAAAGGATCCATCCCTTTTGAAATAGGTCCGGGAGAAGACTTGTCTTTCCTTTTAGGGTAAAGATTTCTTTTCGATCAAATAATATAACTTTGCTTTCCGTTATCTGACGCAAAAGCTGGCTGGTTATTAATGAAAATATTATTCAGGATCATTAAAGTAATTGCAGTTACATTAATTGCTATTACAATTACTCTGTTTACAGGTGCTTTCCTGATGCAGGACAAGGTTGCAGGATATATCCTGAAATCTCTTAATAAAAACCTTGCAACAAAATTTTCATTTGAATCTGTCAAACTATCTTTTATAAGAAGATTCCCGATGGCTTCGCTTGACCTTCAGAATGCAGTGGTTCTTTCTTCTCCTGGATATGATCACACTTGTTTTGACGGAATTAATACAGATACCCTTCTTACAGCAGAAACTGTTTCGATGGATTTTAGCATCACCAATATCATAAAAGGGATTTATAACATAGAAAAAATAGGTTTGAAAAACGGCTCTTTAAAGCTGTTCACGGACACCTCCGGTTTTGTTAATTACGATATCACTTCTGAGAACACAATGGATTCAGATACCGGATTTACAATTAATCTAAAACGTATTACACTTTCAGGCATTGAGGCTTCTTATGATAACAGGGCTACAAACCTTTTGTTAGAAGGTTTAATTGAAAATAGTCGCCTTAAAAGCAGGATTTCAGGAGATGAAGTAGATTTTACGGCATCCGGAGGCATTATTATTTCCTGTTTTAAACTGTATGATTTCTCTGTGTCAAAGAGCATTCTTGCAGATCTCGATCTGTCGTTGAATAGCTCCGATAAGGGAATAATGTTTAACAGAAGCATCCTCAAATTTGAAGGTTATAATTTTGGATTAAGCGGGTTTATTTCTGCTGATGATGTTCTGGATCTCAAATTGACAGGTGATAACCTCGATATCAGCGGTATGAAAAATTATCTGCCTGAAAAATATATTGACAGGATCTCCCCTTATAATCCTTCAGGAATACTGGATATTCAGGCTTTTTTCAAAGGACCTGTTTCAAGAACAGTTAATCCCGGTATTGATATAGTTTTTAATCTTGTTAATGGTCATGTATCATACTTAAATTCAGCCCTGAATATTAATAATCTTTCCTTTGACGGCCATTTTTCAAATGGCCCGGAAATGACACCAAAAACCAGTACATTGCTGATTGATAATTTTTCCGGGACACTTGGAACTGCTGAATATTCAGGAACCTTAAAAATTGAAAGGTTTGATTCGTTGTTTTTCCGGCTCAATTTAAAAGGTGATTTAATTCCTGCTGAAATAAAAGAATTCTTTAACCTGAAAACCATCTCATCCACATCAGGAAAGATTGATTTCCTTCTGAAGCTAAATGGTTACTTTCCTGAAAAGGAATCATATAACATCTCTGATCTGTTCTCCCTGAATCCTGATGCTGATCTTAAATTCAAGTCTTTCAGCATTGGGATGAAAAAAGACAGGATCAGAATTGATAAAATTTCTGGTGATCTTTTTGTATCTGATACTGTAACTGCCAGAAATCTTAAGTTTTCTTTTAAAGAGCAGGATTTTAACCTTAACGGAACTTTCATACATCTTCCCTCCTGGCTCGCAGGCAAGCCAGTTGCATTAATAGGTATTGCTGACATTTCCTGCAATAAGCTCTCACCTGAATCATTCTTTCCCGAAGCGTCTTCCGCTGATTCAGCTATGACATCACCAGGGGCATTATCATTACCGGAAGGCATCTACCTCGACCTTGATTTTGATGTAAATAACTTTACCTGGAAAACTTTCTCTGCCGAAAGAGTTATCGCTTCCGTTACATATAAACCACGTATCCTGAATTTTAATTCGATAAAATTAAATTCCCTTGACGGCATTATCTCAGGTAATGGATTCCTTGTTCAAAACAAAGACAAGTCATTTGTTTCAAGAGGAAGCTTTGATCTTGAAAAAGTGAATATAAATAAATCGTTTACATCTTTTCGGAACTTCGGACAGGATTTCCTTAAGGCAGAAAACCTGGCTGGTTCTTTATCGGGTACTCTATCGGTTCTTATACCCATGGATTCTCTTATGCATCCTATTATAAAGTCGGTTACTGCTGAAGGTAAGTACCTTCTGACTGATGGTTTGCTTAAAGATTTTGAGCCAATAAAAGAACTCTCTTCGTTTATTGAATTATCAGAACTGGAGAATATCAGTTTCGAACAGATTGAAAATGATTTTTTTATAAGAAACAATTACCTGTTTGTTCCTCAGATGGACATAAAATCTTCTGCAGCTGATCTTGCAATTAACGGGAAACATAGCTTTGACAACACCTATGAATATCATTTAAAAGTTCGCCTGTCTGAAATCCTGAGTAAAAAAATTAAAAAGCCAAAACCAAATACAACTGAATTTGGTGCAATAAAGGATGATGGTCTGGGAAGGACTTCTTTGCTGCTGAAAATAGAAAGCAGGGGTGATGATGTAAAAGTTACATACGATATGAAAGCTGCAGGAAGCCAGATAAAAAATGACATTAAAACCGAAAGGCAAACTCTTAAAACAATTCTTAATCAGGAATACGGGTGGTTTAAAAATGATACAATCCCTCAGAAAAGCAGTACGGAGGGACGCAGGTTCAGAATATCCTGGGGAGATGAGGCTGATTCTGCAAAGACAGTATCAGAACCGGAGGAGAAAAAGAGTGTTAATCCTGTGAAATCCCTGTTTAAGAAAAAATAACTAAATTAAAGGTCTTAATACCAATATTTTGAACAGTTACAGCCATCGGTCTTTCTGGATGTTATTTCTCTTCCTGTTTGCAATTCTTACGGGTGTAAGTTCACTTATTTATACCCGGTACCTGGTTGGAATACTAAAAGACGAAGAGAGAAAAAAAGTTGAATTGTGGGCCGAAGCAACAAGGCTGGTGGCTTTACCCGATTCAAGCCACACCGGATTTCTTTCTTCAATAATAGAAAACAATACCAGTGTTCCTGTTTTGCTCACAGATGAGGCAGATGTTATTATTGATTCTAAAAATTTTGACGTCGCGAGAATGAAAGATCCTGTATATCTGAATCTCCAGCTTCAAAAAGTTAAAAAGAAAAATAAGCCGATCGTAATAGACCTTGGAGATGGGCATTCAAATCTCATTTATTATAAAGACAGTCTCATCCTGACCCAGTTAAATTACTATCCCTGGGTACAGATAGGGATAATCATTCTTTTTATTCTTGTTGCTTATCTTGCATTCAGCTCTGCAAAGAAAGCTGACGATAACCAGGTATGGGTAAGCATGTCAAAGGAAACAGCTCATCAGCTCGGAACGCCGACATCTTCTCTTGCAGGATGGGTCGAAATACTACAACATAAATATCCCGAGATTACTCTTACAAAGGAGATATCCAGAGATGTCGAAAGGCTTGAAAAGATAACAGAAAGGTTTTCCCGGATCGGTGCCGAGCCGGTTTTAAACAAATACAATGTAGTTTCAATTATNTCACATACAATTGATTATCTGAAAACCCGAACCTCATCAAAAGTAAGGTTCATCACAGATTTTAATCCAAAAGAGGAAATTTATCTTTTGCTGAATGCTGCCCTTTTCGAATGGGTAATAGAAAATATTACTAAAAATGCAATTGACGCCATGGAAGGACATGGTGAGATTAACTATCGGATATCCGACTCGGGAAAAACAATCCTCATAGATATCTCAGATACCGGAAAAGGAATCCCAAAAAACTCCTTCAAAAAAATATTTAATCCGGGTTATACNACCAAACAGCGTGGCTGGGGCATGGGCCTTTCTCTTGCCAAAAGGATCATCGAAGAGTCGCATAAGGGGCGTATTTATGTCAGGCATTCTGAAGTGGGCAAAGGGTCCTGTATCAGGATTGTCATGAACAAGGATCAGCAGTAATTCATATATTTGCATCCCTTATGTTCCAGTTGATGAACAGAAAAGAGATCGAAATAATGGCTCCGGCCGGATCTTATGAATCGCTGATGGCTGCCATCCAGGGAAAGGCTGATTCTGTATATTTTGGAGTTGAACACCTTAATATGAGAGCAGGATCATCAAATAATTTTACTATTGATGATCTCAGGAATATTTCTCATATCTGCAGGGAAAATGGTCTTAAAAGCTATCTTACCGTTAATGTCGTTGTTTATGATCAAGAGATGGAACAAATGCGGAAGATCATTGATGCTGCTGCAGAAAGCGGAATATCAGCAATCATAGCTTCTGATCTGTCTGTAATAAATTATGCTTTTAATTCCGGGGTTGAAGTTCATCTTTCAACCCAGTTAAACATTTCAAATACAGAATCCCTCAAATTCTATTCACAATGGGCTGATGTTGTTGTACTTGCCAGAGAGTTAAATCTTGATCAGGTAAAAAACATCCACAATTCAATCCGGGAGCAGAATCTCCATGGCCCGAANGGAGAGCTTGTTAAAATTGAGATGTTTGTGCATGGAGCTCTCTGCATGGCAATTTCAGGTAAGTGCTACCTGAGTCTTCATGAGAATAATACATCGGCAAACAGGGGCAATTGTTACCAGACCTGCCGTAAATCATATCTGGTAACTGAAAAAGAGTCGGGGTATCAGCTTGAAATTGATAATGAATTCATTATGTCGCCAAAGGACCTGTGTACAATCGGGTTCGTTGATAAAATGATTGATTCCGGGATAAGGGTTTTTAAAATTGAAGGAAGAGCTCGTTCTGCCGAATATGTGAAAATCGTTTCTTCATGCTATAATGAAGCTGTTAATTCAGTAATCGATGGAACTTATTCTGAAGAATCAATTGCAAGCTGGAAAACAAGACTATCGGGTGTTTTCAACAGAGGTTTCTGGGATGGATATTATCTGGGGCAGAAGCTTGGCGAATGGAATACGCGTTATGGTTCAAGCGCTACAAGAAGAAAGTTTTATCTGGGAAAGATCACAAATTATTTTACAAAATTAGGTGTTGCTGAAATTAAACTGGAAAACGGAGATCTTGAAAAAGGGGATGAGCTGCTGATAACAGGACCATCTACTGGAGTAATTGAGTATGTTGCTGATGAAATAAGAGTCGATCTTAATGCAACAAAAAAAGCACTAAAGGGGGAGTTTTGTTCAATCAAAATTTCAGACTTTCTCAGAAGGTCTGACAAAGTATATAAATGGGTTAATTCGGAAGATCTTAAAAAGCTGTAAATAAGCCTGATTACCAGGTTATTTGCAATGATGCTTCAATAACTTTCTCTGCGTTTATATTAAAATCATCAGTGCTGGATTCGATATAAATAATATTCTCTGAAGGCTTCCTTTTAATTCCGAAAAGATAAGCTTTATCGTAATACTTCAGGGTTATTTCAATTGCTTTGGCAAAATCTCCGGCTTCAACAGCTTCAATTGCATCCCTTGTATTGTCTCCGCCCAGCCTTTTGCTGATTCTCTTAATTGAATCCTTAATCAGATCCGGAGGATAGGCAGAATATTCTTCAATTAGTCTGGGAAGTCTCTTTTCGATTGAAAGTAACAGGATAATTGTTTTTGATCCCTGCATGTTTGCATAAAAAGTGTCGGGCATGAACACAGTTCCAATGTTCCTGCTTTCATCCTCGAGCCAGACAGGCTTTTCAGGACTTAGCACAGACCACTCATCAAAAAGCAGGTTGGCAAATTGTTCGGTTGATGGCTGAGGTGGTTGTCCAAGAGCGCCAAAAGCTGATCCTTTGTGATTTGCAATTGATTCGAGATCTATAACCTGGTAACCTTGTTTTTTAATAAGCCTGAGTATATGTGTTTTACTCGTTCCGGTCATGCCACCAAGTATAATAAGCTTCCGTTTTGCAGTCAGGCTGGCAAGAATATAATTACGGTATGCCTTATAACCATCTTTCAGCACTTCGCATTTTAGATCTCCTAGTGAGAAAAGCCATGCCATTGCTTCGGACCTCATTCCTCCGCGCCAGCAATGCACAAGAAGTTCTCCCTGCCTGGCAGCTTTAATTGCTTCGCTAAGTTTTTCCTGCATTGCGGGACCGATAAGGTCAAGACCTTTCAGGATTGCATTGACTCGTCCTTCCTTTTTAAATGTAATACCAACAGTTTCTCTTTCCTGGTCACTAAATAATGGAATATTTATTGCACCCGGTATATGGCCTGACCTGTATTCACAAGGAGATCTTACATCTATTACCGGGATTTCTCTCCTTAATTTCAGGAATTCTGCTATTTCAATTTTTTTCTTATCCGGATATCCCATAAGTGCACCNTGGTTCTCTTATATGCATTTCNCTGAAGCCGGGGTCAGCTATTTTTTTTGAAGTATTGAGTGAACAGCTTCTTCAGCTCCTCAATTCGGACTGGTTTGGCAATGAATTCCTTTATCCCGGATAATTCTGCCTTGCGTTTTGCGTCAGGCATATTATCTGCAGTAAAGGCAACAATCAGAACTTCTTTATCAATTGCCAGAATTTTTCTGGCAGAATCAAATCCGTTCATTTCTGGCATTATTAGATCCATGAAGATCAGATCATACTTTTGTTTCTTTGCCTGCAAAAAGCCTGAATAACCATCATCCGTAACATCACAGGAGTAACCAAGGCTTTTTAGCATTGTTACTATTACCTTCTGATTCATCTTATTGTCTTCTACCACCAGAATCCGCAGATCATTCTTGGCATTCCTTATATCAACTAATGAAGCTCCTGATTCGATATATGGGAAACTGTTCCTGATTGCGTCCAGCAGTTCAGAAGTGTCGAATGGCTTAACAATATATTGATCTATGCCCAGGGTAATGCACTTCATATAGTTCCCTTTCTGGTCATTGGAGCTGATCATTATCAGAACAACACTCCCAGAGAGATTGTTTTCCCAGATTGTGCGTGCTGCCTCAAATCCGTTGAATTCAGCATCATCATTAATAATGATCATGTTATATCTGTCATTTCTCTGGTTGAGATTCGCTTTAATCTGCCCGGTGGTAGATTTCTGAAATGATGTAACTGATATATTTAGGCCTATTTTATGCAGAGAGGAAAGGATTTCTTCATCACGGTTTTGCTGACCTGAAATAACCAGGGTTTTGATATCTTTAATCGCCCGGATATTTTCCTGGTTGATATTCTTTACAATCCTCTCGTTAGAATAAGCCTGGATCGTGAATTTGATCCTGGTACCCATTTCCCCAGCTATTCCTGAAGGGCTTTCAGCAATCAGTTCTCCCCCCATTATTTCGATCAGCTGCCTGGAAAGAATTGTCCCGAATCCTGATTCATCATTGCTTTTAACCGCTTTCGATTCAACATTTATAAAGTCTCCGAATATCTTCTTCAAAGTTGCTTTATCAAATGCCAGTCCGGTATCAAGAAGTTCAAAACCAAGGATGATGATTCCGTTTTTATTGCTCTTCAGCCTGCAAAACAATTGAATTTCACCAGCATTAGTATTTGAGGCGGAATGGTTTATAAGATTTGTAAGCACTTGTCTGAGTCTGAATGGATCTGCAATTATTCCAGACGGGATATTTTCATCGATTGTGCTTTTGAACACTACTGGCTTGTCAGCAATTGCGGTTTTTGCAAGAACAGAGCAATAGCTTATTTCATCCCTGAAATTAAAAGGTATTTCATCAAGGATCATTTTTCCGGTCTCTATTTTTGAGAAATCGAGAATGTCATTTATAATGTTAAGCAGAACCTCGGTAGACCTGCGCAGGAGGCTTACTATTTCCCTAACCTCAGAAGAAAGGTCATTTTTGTTAAGAATGTCTGTCATTCCTATTATCCCATTCAGGGGAGTTCTTATTTCATAGCTCATCCTTGCAAGGAATTCTGATTTTGCAACATTTGCTTTTGCTTCCTGCTTTCTTGCTGACTCAAGCATCGTCACATCAATCAGGATTTCCATTGTTGCATTATCGCCCAGAAAGACTACAGGAATGCTGTTTCTGTACAGGACTATTTCCCCTATTTCTTTCTTGATTATAATAAATTGTTCAGGATTAAAAGGGCCACCAAGGTTTTTTGCGAAATATTCATTCACATCCGTAAGTGGTGTTTCCGGGAAGATTTTGCCTTTCATTTCTTCCTCTCCGGGGTAAGAATATTGTGATGCAGCTACTTTATTAGCCTTNATGATCTCTCTTTGTTTATTGTGAATAATTATTCCGATTGGCATTTCTTCAATCAGTGTGAACAGCATCTTTTCCGATTCGCTGAGACGCTTGGTTTCTGTATTCTGAGATTTTATATAGCGCCAGAAAATAAA
>JGI20214J51088_10003499_pt1 | contig 10340 bp, 8 predicted proteins | sample WetSurMetagenome_FD_51088 | JGI IMG/M metagenome (IMG submission 51088) | reverse complement strand
ACGAACTTGCCTGTCTTCATGGCCTCGACGGCGCGCATCTGCGACTGCAGGGCCCACTCGTCCTGGTCCTGGCGGGTGAAGCCGAACTCGTCGGCCGTCTCGGAGCCGTGGATGGCCATGTGCCGGTTGTAGAAGGCATCCCACAGGCCGTCATAGACCATGAGGTCCACCAATCGTCCGTTCGGCAGGCCCATCCGGTTTCCCCAGCGCATGTCGGGAAGCGAGTAGGGGCAGTTCGACATGCTTTCCTGGCCGCCGGCGATCACGATCTCCGCCCGGCCCGTCATGATCATCTGCCAGGCCAGGTCGATCGTCTTGATGCCCGAAGAACAGACCTTGTTGACGGTGATGGAAGGGACCGATTCGGGAAGCCCCGCCAGCAGGGTGGCCTGGCGGCTCGGGACCTGCCCGCTGCCCGCCGGCACGACCTGTCCCATGATGACGTAATCGATTTCTTCGGGCTTCACCTTGCCTGCGACCCGGCGCAGGCACTCCTTGATGGCCAGGGCGCCCAGCTGCGGGGCGTCGAAGCCCTTCAGCGCGCCTCCGAAAACGCCGTAAGGCGTGCGGCAGGCCTCCACGCAGACGACCTGGCGGGCGTTCTTGTGGGGATTCTTGATCTTCCTGCCCATACCCGTTGTGGGTGCCGGTCTCTCTCCGAACTTTGCGATCGGGGCGCCCTTGTAGTATTCGGCTCTCGTCTTGTCCAGCTTCTGCGGTACCTTTTCCATCTCTTCCTCCTCTTCTCCTGTGAGGGATTTGCGGCAGGCGGTGTTCCTGCTCTTCCCATCCCTTCTGATTTTTCCTTCAGGCTCTTTCAAAAAAAGGCGGCACGGGACAGACCCGGCATGTGGCGGCCTGCCGGCGTCAGGGTTTCACGGCCTCCCTCGCCGTCGCTGCGGCGCCGGAAGCCGGGATCAATTCAAGCGNTCAACGAACTCGATTTCTCTCGGGATCTTATACGAGGACAGGTAGGTTCTGCAGTGTTTCAGGATGGCCTTTTCGTCTGCAGAGGCCCCCTCCTTTTTCACGACGAGCGCCTTGACGATCTCGCCCCGCATGAGGTCCGATTTTCCGATGACCTTCGAGTCCAGGACGGCGGGGTGCATGCCCAGAACGATTTCCACTTCCCGCGGGTAGACGTTGAACCCGCTGGTGATGATCATCCGCTTCTTGCGGCCCTTGAGAAAGATATGCCCGTCGACATCGATCAGGGCGAGATCCCCCGTGTGGAGCCAGCCGTTGCGCAGCACCAGGGCCGTTGCGGCGTCATCCTTGTAGTAGCCCTTCATGATATTCGGGCCCCGGACGATGAGCTCGCCGATCTCGCCGCGGGGAAGCTCCCGGTCGGTGTCATCGACGATGCGGGCCTGCAGCCCCGGGATGGGCACTCCGATGGAGCCGGGCTTCTGCTCGATGTCAAGCCTTGTGACGGAGCAGACGGGTGAGGCTTCCGTGAGGCCATACCCTTCGCAGATCCTCACCTTGAACCTCTTTTCGAACTGGGGGATGTAGGCCGGCGGCATCGCCGAGCCGCCCGTGACACAGTACTTCAGGGAGCTGATGTTGAAATTTCCCGCCCCCTCGTGAAGGAGCATGCCGAGGAAGACTCGCGGGACGGCGGCCGTGTACGTGATCTTCTCCGCTTCGATTGCCTTGAAAATGCTCTCGATGCTGAATGCGTCGAGCATCACGACGCTTGCGCCTGTCAGGATGGGGTTGAGCATGTTGGCGACGGCGCCGAAGGAATGAAAAAGAGGGATAAGGCACAGCGCCTTGTCCTCCGGTGTCGCCCCGAACAGGGTTTTCAGCAGTGTGGACTGGGAAAGAAGGTTTCCATGGGTCAGGACGGCTCCGAGGGGCTTTCCCGTGAGACCCGAGGTGTAGATCATGACGGCCGGGTCTTCTTCCGTTGCATCGGATGGCTCGAACTCGAAAGGGCCTGCTTCCACGACCTTCTTCATGGACAGGGGGCCTTCATTTACCTCCGTCAGGAGCAGGTGCCGGCAGGTGGCGAGTTTGTCCTTGATCTCCTCGAAGCGCCGTGCCGAGGTTGCCGCTGTGATCAGAATCCTGGAGTCGCTGTTGTCAAGAAGGTACTGCAGCTCATATGCAGTAGACATGACATTGAGTGTCACGGCAACTGCCCCGAGCTTCTGGCAGGCAAAATAGGCGATGGGGAACTCGGGTGTATTGGGCAGCATGATGGCCACCTTGTCGCCCTTGCCGATTCCAAGGGCCTTCAGGTGGCCGGCCAGGGAACTCACGGAGCGGTTGAAATTGCCGAAGGTGAGCCGGGATTCCTCGAAGACAATGGCCACATTGTCCTTGTAGGCACGGCAGGCATCTTCGAACTTTTTCCCCAGGTTCATCTTGCCCACTCCCCCCCCGAAATTTACGGGCGAACCATATCACAACGGGGTCAACTTCTCAACAGAAAACAGCAGAAAAAATGGGCATTCCAGGGCTTTTCGATACAGGCGGAATGGTCACCGGGAGGACTTCCTGAGAGCCGTCTGAAGCCGTTACAAAAGAGGCGTGAGACGCAGGGTTGCAACACCTGACAGGACCGGTATTGCCGAGGCCCGTCCTTGACAATTCTGGTTGCCTGCGGTAGAAGCAGAAACCTCTTGGAATATTGGAAAGTTGGAGCAACGGGCGGATGTCGGGGGCAACCATGGCAACAGTAATTGACGGAAACAGGATCGCCCAGGATGTCAGGGCCGAGATAAAGGCGCAAGCATCCGAATTAAAAGAGAATAATGGCGTCATTCCCGGTCTTGCCGTGATCCTCGTTGGCGAGGACCCCGCTTCGAAGATCTATGTGGGCCGCAAGGAGAAAGCCGCAAAAGAGGTCGGATTCCTGTCTCGGGAGTACCTCCTGCCGCCGGACACGCAGGAAGACCGTATCCGGGAGATTGTCATCGGTCTCAACGCCGACCCCGAGATCCACGGAATCCTGGTCCAGCTGCCGCTTCCGAAGCACATCAACCCCGATGTGGTCATCGAAACGATTGACCCCCGCAAGGACGTGGATGGGTTCCATCCCTTCAATATCGGCGGGCTTTTCACCGGGCGGCCCGGCCACCGGGCCTGCACGCCGCTCGGGATCATCGAACTGCTGGACCGCAGCGGCATCGCCATCGAAGGGAAAGAGGCTGTCATCGTGGGACGGAGCAACATCGTGGGCAAACCGCTGGCGCTGATGCTGCTCAACCGCCATGCGACCGTCACGATCTGTCACACCCGCACGCGCGATCTTCCCTCCGTGACGAAGAGGGCCGATATCCTGGTGGCCGCGGCAGGCAAGGCCGAGATGGTCCGGGGTGACATGGTAAGGCAAGGGGCCGTTGTGATCGATGTGGGCATCAACCGGCGGCTTGACGGGAAACTCGTGGGCGATGTGGCCTTCGCCGAGGCGGCGGACAAGGCTTCCTTCATCACTCCAGTCCCCGGGGGGGTCGGGCCCATGACCATTGCCATGCTGCTGCACAATACCCTGGAGGCTGCCAGGATGGCCGGAAGCCGAGGCCTTTGATGCTTGTCCGGATCGTGAAAGACTGGGATTGGCCTGACGTGATGCGCCAGACGCCGGGTGGAAAAGGAATCTGGGACGGTACCCGGTTTACCTGTGACCCGGTGGATGAATGTGATGTCCTGGTCATGCTGAACAACCGGATGAAAACCGACGTGACGGTGCGCTGTCCGCGGGAAAACATCTGGGCCATCATGCAGGAACCCTATGTGCGGGGTTTCAACGACTGGATGGCGGAGGGGTTCGAGAGCTATGCAAGGGTTTTCAGCCATCATAGACCGGAAAAGACGGACAAATTTGTCGTTTCCCATCCGGCCCTTCCCTGGCATGTGAACCGGACCTTCGATGAACTGGTCTCCACCGGTGTTCCCGAGAAGGTGAAGCCCCTTTCCTGGATCGTGGGCAATGTAGCGGACATACCGGGGCATTTCAAGCGCCTTGCGTTCCTGAAACACATTCAACGGAATGCTTCGATCCCCATCGATCTTTACGGGAAGGCGGTTCGGTTCATCGAGGACAAGTGGGACGGGCTTGCACCGTACAAGTACTCTCTGGCTGTCGAAAACAGCAGGAGCACCGACTACTGGACGGAAAAATTCGCCGACTGCATTCTGGCGTGGAGCGTCCCCCTGTACGACGGATGCGTGAACATGGAAACCTATTTTCCCCCGGGGTCCTTCATCCGGATAGATATCACGAACCCGGAGAAGACAGTTGCCAAAATCAAGGATATCCTGGAGAACGATCCATGGGAATCACGCCGGCCGGCGCTGGAGGAAGCGAGAAAATTGATCCTTTACAAGTATCAGTTGTTTCCCCATCTCGCCTCGTTGATTCCTTCTTATGCGGTACAGCCGAATGGCAACGAAAGGATCGTCATCCCCGCCTACAGGAGGAGCAACAAAGTAAAATTACTTCGTGCAATGTTCAAACTCGAGAGAATGTTTTTCAGGTTGTATTACCGGTAAATCAATGCTTTGATGGCATGAGCGTCGCGAAAACATCACGATGAAAACCAGCATCATAATTTCCTTCTTCGAACGGATCAATTATTTGAGGTGCTGCCTGGATGCCCTCCAATGCAGCGCTAACGATTTCGAAGAGGTCGTGATTGCCGATGACGGGTCCTGCGAAAGCACGGTCGCCAGGCTTAAGGAGATGATCCCATCCTATCCGTATCCGATTGTTCACGCATGGCACCCCAAGGATGGATTCAGGCTTGCGGCAGCACGAAATAACGGCATCCGGCACGCCGCGGGGGATTATCTGATCTTCATCGACTGCGATTTCCTCCTTCTTCCCGGGGCGATCCAGTGCCATCTGCGGGCGGCCAAACCCGGAAGATTCGTGGCAGGCCTTGTGAAGTATCTTACCGAAGAGCAAACCGGCAGGCTTCTGGAGAGCGCCATCACGGGCCGGCTGCTCGAGGAGTTCTTCAGGGAACTGCCTGACAAACCCATTACCCGGGAGCATCGCAAGTTTATCTGGCGCTCCATCCTGTTAAAGCTGGGATGGATCAGCCCCCGGAAACAACGCTGCAGCAGCCACTTCTCCATACATCGCCGGGACATGGAATTCGTCAACGGGTATGATGAGAATTTTGTCGGGTGGGGTGGAGAGGACGAAGATATCGCCCTGCGTTTTGTGAAGGCCGGGTTTCACGGCTTTTCGGTCATTTCCTGCGCCAGAGCCCTTCATGTCTGGCACCCCCATGAATTGAGGGGGAAACACTGGAAAGAGGGGCCCAATGTGCAATACCTCAACAGGGAGAACGTGCCGTTTTTCTGCGAGAACGGATTGATCAAACAAGAAACTTGCACGAGAGATAGTGGGGGGCAACAAACCGTCAAAACCCCGACAAGATAATCCCGATGTACCAGAGCGGATTTCTTCGAGATGATGGATCCTGGCGGAGTCAGCCCTGTATTGATCGCGAGTCGCTGAAAAACATCGGAAGGCTGCAGTGAAAACATGAATGCCATCGAAATTACCACGGTCATAGGATGCCGGAACCGATGTGACTATTGCCCTCAGGACAAATTGGTCCATGCATATCGCGAAAGAGGCGGCGTTACCAGAATGACCCTGGATATGTACAAGAAGATCTTGAGCAAGATTCCCGCAGGGACCGGCATCGATTTTTCGGGGATGGCAGAGCCATGGCTGAATCCCGACTGCACGGAGATGATCCTCCATACCGATGAGCGCGGCTACGAAATCGCCGTCTTTACCACGGCGGTAGGCATGAACGTTTCCGACGTGGAGAAAATCAAATCGATTCCGTTCAGCCACTTCAAGGTCCATCTTCCGGATACCGAGCGCTACTCAAAGATCGAAATCGACGATCCCTATCTGGAGACACTGGCCGCCATCGTCAGGAGCGGCATCCGGAACTGTGATTTTATGACCATGGGGACCCTGCCGCCGTCCGTCAGGAAGGTCATCGGCAAATCGATCAAGCGCACCAAGATGATGGCACGCGCGGGCAATTTAACGGACAAGACAGATGTTCCGCAACCGGGCCGACTGGCCGGGCCGATCCGGTGCCGTTCCTGCGGCGATTCCCTGAACCACAATGTTTTGCTTCCCAATGGAGACGTGGCGTTGTGCTGCATGGATTACGGGCTGCAGCACATCCTCGGATCGCTGCTGCAGGACAATTACGCGTCGTTGTTCCACGGCGATGCATTCAAACGATTGCAGCAGGGGCTCGACGATGACTCATTCGATATCCTTTGCCGATATTGCGACAATGCCTCGCCGCTCGATGAATACAACCGTCCGGAAGAGAAGAGCCGATTCAAGAAGCTGAGGGGTTCCTTGAGGAAAATCGTTTCACGGGAGAAGTAGGAAGTCCTCGGGGATGGACTTTGTGAATAGTTATGCGTAGGTCAGAAGGGATGGATGACGCCTCCGGGCAAGACGAAGGTGTGACGAGGGCTGCCTGGGGTCGTCAAGAAATAGGGCCCGGCCGGAGTGGGGGACAATGAAACGGATAAGAAATCTGACCGACCGTATCCGGTCAGCGTTTCCGGGCGCAAGCGATGATTTTGATATCGATCCCGGACGGATCTCGATCGGAATCACAACCTTTGGGGCCCGGTTCGAACGCTATTTTGTCCCCCTGCTCTCACGGATCAAGGAATACGCACCGGAGTGCGAGGTTGTTGTCGCCGTCAACGGAGAGCATCGGCATCCCTTCGGCGAAGATTATCGACGCCAGATCCTCGAGTTCATTGCCGGGCACCGGCACGTCTTCCCTGTTGTTTTTCCGCAGTTTCGGGGGCTTGCCAAGCTGTGGAACAGCATCGTCATTCACGCAAGCCACGACCAGGTGCTGTTGCTCAACGACGATATCATGATCAATGGGGCCGGATTTCTCGAGGACATCTGCCTGGCCATCCGCAAGAATCACGGCCGGACGTTTCTCATCAACCGGTCATGGTCTCACTTCCTTGTGAGCCGGGAGGAACTGGATGAGCTCGGGTATTTTGATGAGCGCCTGCTGGGGATCGGCGAGGAGGATGGGGACATGACCTGGCGCTACATCCAGCGCTACGGACACCCGATCGTGAATGTGCGGATGAAGGGCTTTGTCAATTACGCAGAGGAGACGGTGAACTCCTACAAACCCGTCAACATCCAGACGCACTCCGGTACAAAGTACAGCCTGTTCAACCGGCGGTTCATCTTTTCTGAAAAGTATGAGCCCGACCCGGGCGGCACCAAGGGCATGTTTTTCGAGCCGGTCGTTCTGAAGAACCCCGGGGAGGTGCAGTATCCCCACGAGCGTTTTTACCGTGCGCACAAGGAAGAGCTATAAACCGATTGGCTCGGTGCGTTCACAATGAAACGATATGGAGATCGTCATGAAGGAACAGATGCATAACCAAGCAGACACCGGAAAGCCGGAACGCATGATTATCACGGCTGCCTCGGCAGCCTTTGGACATTCCCTGCTGGCTCTTCTGGGGTCCTTGAATCTCAATTGGCCCGATCATCCTCCTGTCCGTGTCTATGATATCGGATTGGATGAACACACCCTTGGCGAGCTGAACCGGAATAAGGTGGAAGTTGTCCCCGTGCCGCCTTTCTGTTCTCACTGGCGCAAGCATTTTACCTGGAAAATCTGGTGTTGGAATGATGCCCCTGCGCGTGAAATTCTATGGATGGATGCCGGCCTAGTCGTTCTTCAGCCGCTTGGCGAGGTGTTCGATGCCATCGGCCGTCACGGGTATTTTGTCGTTCCCACCTATCACCTGCTCACGGAGAATGCCTCTCACCATGCATGCCGCGGTTGTGGCGTCGATCCCTCTTTTAGAAAGGGAAGGATGACTCTGGCGGGCACGGTCATCGGATTCAAAAAGCAGGGGCGGATGGAGGACATCCTGAAAGAGGCGCTATCCATCGCACGGGTGGAGGAATATATCGCTTCCGTGAAAAAAACCCATCGCCACGACCAGATGATTATCTCCCTTCTTCTGCATAAGCATCTTGGCCAGGCGATCATGTCTGACGGTATCGTGTATTGCGGGTGGCTGTCGCCACGCCAGACTCCCGGACAGAAAGTCTGGGTGCACCGGCGAGCCCTGATGAAAAAGGATCAGGAGTACCTTGCCTCCAGAATTTTGTTGCCCGGCGAGCCCTTCGTCCCCGGTGACCCCGAGGCAGACCGCCCCATTCGGACGTTCTGGAAGAAAATCTTCAGTGCCCCTGAGAGGGCCATCCGGCGGGCGATCAAGGGAGAGCGAAATCAGGCGGAAATCTACGACGGGGTGAGAGACGCGTAACGCGGTCCCGCCATTGCTGATGAGAATGGCAGGATAAGAGAAGCCAGCGGGTAGGCGTGCAATTCAGGCATCATGAACAGGAATCGTTTTTGAGTGCATTTTGCCGCGACCAGATAGGGACCTGACAGAAGGTGCCCCGTCGGGTTTCGCCCATAAGGTGCAATGCAAGAAAAGGCAGAACCGATCGGCTCTGCCTTTTGTGTCTTTCCAGGGGAGGACTGGTAATCAGCGCTTCATACGATTCATCCCCCCGTTTTCCAACCAGAGTCGTTTTCGACAACTCCCTTACATACTATCGGCTCCCGATGCTGGAGAATCCGCCTGGATCATGAAGGTTGCCGATTCATTTCACATAAAATCGTTTCAAGTTGCTATCCATTTATTCCTTGTGGAATCGAGTTACCGCGCTGGAGCCTGGATTTCCATCATGCCGGCGGATGGGAGCTAAAGATGTTTTTGGATGTAGTGTGAAAGTCGCTGGTAGAGATTTGACCTGGTCCAGGCCGGTTTCAATATCTTGATGGGATAGGATCGGTGTTCCAGCTGGAAGCAGTCTACGACTTCCATGTCTTCCAGGGCTAACGATACAGCAAGGTATCTCTCCATGAGTCCGGCCCGGGCCCGCCAGTTGTGCTGGTGATACCGCTCCACCTTGCCGGACTCCATGACAGACGAATGAAAATTCATGATCTTGTCGAATCTCCGGGACGGCATCAGAAAGCAGTGGCATATCGGAAAGCAATTTTTCAGAACCAGGTCTTCCATCCGATACGCCGTACCGAAAAACCGGTTGTAATCGTCCAGGATCACATGGATGCAGTTCCATGGGGAGTTTGGGTCACCCGTCTCCTTGAGCGGTCTGCGCGGGTCCATCAGGATGCCCTGCTCCCAGAGTTGCTGGAAGCTGAACTTGTTGAACGCAAAGAGAAGATCGTGCTCTGTGGAATCGATCATCCGTTGGACATCCGCCGTGAATGAATCACAGAGAACATGGTCATACTCGATGAACCCGATGTAATCATGCTCCTTGTGCACGTTGTTCTTGTATATGTGGTAAAGGACGCTGTTTTCGTGGTAGCCCTTTTTCTGAAGGTCCGCATCAAAGTTCCTGAAATCGCGCTCGAATAAAATATCGTATTCCAATCGGTTCCCGCCCAGTTCCAGCGGATAATCATCGTTGACCTTGATGAAGGTATACTGCTTCATGTCAAATGACGAATCACACGCGTAGTGTTCGTCATAGAGCTTCTTGAAGGTCGTCACAAAGATTTTCCACTTTTTCATAAACAAAAACCTGGCTCTTACATGGCGGATGCCGGGGAAGCGGACGTTGGATCAACACCACTCGATGATTCGGCATGCCATTTCCGCAGGATGGCCATCATGGCCAGCAGGATAAAGAAGTACTTTACCTGTATGCCGAGAAGCAAGTCCGCGAACAAACCCTGGATGAGATAGGAAGCGAATACCGCCATGAGACAAAGGGCCCATTTTGTGATGAAAGGGTCCCGGCTGTTTCGAATGACTCCGAGACCGGTCCGGGCGAAAGCAAAGAGAATGTAAAGGAACAACGCGAGGCCGGGGATTCCGCATCTGACGGCGACATCCATGAAGGTGTTGTGAGGGGCATAAAACCTCGGCAGCTTGTATGGAGATGAAATTCTGTCGGCGTAGGAGTCCAGAAGCTCCGGCTTGTATGTCTGCATCCCGAACCCGATGCCCGTGACGGGATGGTCTTTGATGATCTGAATATAATGATACCAGATATTGGGCCGTTCATTGACGGTGATATTGCCGGTTGCTGCAATGAACACCTGCTTCACGGGCAAGGCAAGGATGAGCAGACCGATGATCGCGGATACCAGGAGGAGGGCCCTCTTCCTGTCGAAGAGAATGGCCATCAGTGGCAGGAAGCCCAGGAAGGTTCCCTTGGTCTGGGCGAACAGTGTGGCGAGGGTTGCGCCGGCGACGCTGAAGAAAGAGACCAGGGTCCCGGGGGTTGTTCGGAAATGTAG